>Ga0079224_100002772_pt1 | contig 21613 bp, 20 predicted proteins | sample Stecom2015_FD_80414 | JGI IMG/M metagenome (GOLD analysis project Ga0079224, IMG submission 80414) | Agricultural soil microbial communities from Utah to study Nitrogen management - Steer compost 2015 | ecosystem: Environmental > Terrestrial > Soil > Agricultural land | place: USA: Utah...
CCCCCGGCCTCATCGCCGCCGCCACCGACACCCTCCCGCGCCGGCTCACCCTCGCCTTCACCCGGCTCGTTCCCCCGCCGGTCGCCTACACCGTCGAGGCCGCCGACAACCTCGCGGACTGGTCCCCCCTCGCCACGCTCGCCCCCGGCGACGCCGCCTGGACCGGCCCCGCCACGGTCATCGAGACCCCGCTGGACGAAACCCGCCGAAGCGTCGTCGTCGTGGACACCGCCGACCTCGCCGCCTCACCCCGCCGCTTTCTGCGCCTCCGCGTCGGCCAGCCGTGAGCCCCCTCCTGTTACTGTAACAGCAACCGCGCGCTTTGAACCCCCGCCCATCCGCCCCAACCTCCCGGCAAACCACTCCCCGATTCCCAATCATGAAAACCCCGACACCGACACTCCGCACGCTTGGTCTCTCCGCGCTCGTCGCGTTTTCCGCCGCCTCGCTGCCCGCGGCCACGCTGGTTCTCAATCCGACCGCCGACGGCTACATCCGCGCCAGCCAAAGCCCCTCCGCGACCAACAACACCGGCAACATCATCTTCCTCGTCGGCGACACGACCACCGACAACGACTTCCTGCGCGGCGTGCTCGCCTTCGACCTGAGCGATCCGACGCTCACCGGCGCCACCATCAACAGCGCGACGCTCACCCTGGTGGTTCAATCCTCCGACACGGGCGACAGCGAAAACGCCAGCGTGACGCTCGACCTGCACGAACTCGCCACCTCCTTCGACGAAGCCAGCGTCAGCTGGACCACCCCCTGGACCGCCGACGGCGGCGATTTCGGCTCCGTGCTCGCCAGCACCTCGGCCAACGCCTCGACCGTCCAGCCCGAGGACTCGCTCGACTTCGCCGGCTCGGCCTTGACCGACAGCGTCTCCGGCTCGGTCGGCGGCTCGTTCTATCTCCTGGCCAAACTCGCCTCCGAAGATGCCGTCCGCAACATCTTCCGCTTCGGCTCCATCGACGGCAACTCCGCCTACCGTCCCACCCTCACCATCGACTACACCGCGGCCGTCATCCCCGAGCCCTCGGCCTTCGCGCTGCTCGGCGGTCTGGCCGCGCTCGGCTTCGTCACCGGCCGCCGCCGCCGCGCCGCCTGATTTCCTCCGGTCAACGACCGGCTCTGCGAAAGGCCAACCCCGCATCGCGGGCGTTGGCTTTTTTATTGGCCCCGCGCCCGCCGCCCGTCACGCCCCTCGCTCCCGCCACTCGCCTTCCAGCAACAGCGTCGTCGGGTGCGCCGGCACGCCGCGCTCGTTGCGGTGCAACTGCGCCACCACCAGGTCCACCGCGCTCGCCGCGATCAAATCCTCGCGCATGTCGATCCCCGGCAAATCCACCCGCGGACTCGCCAGCGTCACCACCGCCCTCAAACCCGGCGTCGCCCGCACTTCCCGCAACCGGCTCTCGTCGGCGCCCACCACGCAAATCAACGCGTCCGCCCTCGCCTCCGCCAGCCACGCCCGCGTCTCACCCTCGTTGTCCGGCCAACCAAATCGCGCCATCGCCCGCGCCCGCGACGGCACCGGATGGTTCGCCAGAAACGCCGCCTGATGCACCCCGTGGACCCGCCGGTGATGCGGCTCGTGCAACACCGCCGCCGGCCGCCGGCAACCCGCCGACTTCAACCGCTCCAACGCCGTCCACATGCTCCGGTAGTGGTGGTGCCCCGCGCGGTGCAGCGGCGGATGAAACTCCGAGTTGCCGATGACCGCCGCCGCGAAACGCGACCAATCCCATTCCACCGTCACCTCCATGTCGTGCAACGGAGCCGAGAACACCACGCCGGTGATTCCCCGCGTCACCAGGATCTTCTCCAACCGCGCCGCGCTCATCCCGCCGTCGTTCAACCAAAACTCCTCCAACCCGCACCCCAGCTCCTCCGCGCGCCGCCTCGCCCCCGCAAACGTCACCCGGCAAAACCACTCCCGCCGCGTCTCCGCCCGCGACGCGCTCACCCACACGAACGCCAGCCGCTCCCGGTCCCCCGCCCCTTTCGCCCGCCGGATGCGCGCCATCAACGAGCCCACCCGCAGATCCGCCCGATAGCCCAGCCGCGCCGCCACCGCCCTCACCCGCTCCGCCGTCGCCGCCTTCACCAACGGACTCCCCCGCATCGCCAACGAGGCCGTGGACAGCGCCACGCCCGCCTCCCGCGCCACCTGCACCAATGAACTCGGCTGAATTTGCGCCATAAAATCGAACGGTTTCGATTTCACGCCCCTTGGCCCGCCCGCGCCAGCCTTTAATCCTGTCCGCCGTCTCCTCCCTCTTTCTCTTTTCTTCATTCTCTTTCCTCCTTCTCCCGCCCGGCGAACGTCCTGACGAAAGAGAAAGATAAAGAGGAAAGAGAAGGATAACCGAACCTCTCCCTCCCATGAAAAAACCCGCCTCCGCCCCGCACCCGCAACTCCCGCCCAACGTCAGCGGCGTCATCCCCGCCTTCGCCCAGGTCGCCGACTTCGGCCCGCCCCGCAGCGAGATCGGCATCGGCTGCCTCATGCCCTGGCTCGGCCGCCTCTACATCCTCAACTACGTCTCCCACCGCAAGGGCACCGGCACCGGCGCGGGCCTGCGCGTCATCGACGAGAACTTCAAGATGTCCGTCCACCCCGCCGCGGTCGATGGCACCTACGCCAACCGCTTCGTCCACTCGCCGTCCAGCCAGCTCATCATCGGACCGCACGTCATCGACACCAAGCACAAGGTCCGCACCGTCAAAGCCCTCACCGAAATCCGTCTCTGCGGCACCGCCACCCACCTCACCGATCCGGAGAACCTCGTCTATATGCTCGGCATGGAGGGCGAACTCTTCGAACTCAACGTCCGCACGCTCAAGGTCCGCCACCTCTTCGATCTCACCAAAGAACTCGGCACGCCCGGCGAGATGAGCTGCCACTTCAAGGACTGCTACACCGAGGGCGGCCGCCTCGTCGTCGCCAACAACGATTACTCCGAACCCGACTTCCTCGGCAAACAAAGCGAAGGCACCCTCGCCGAATACGACGGCGAAAAATGGACCGTCATCGAGCGCAAGCCCTACGTCGGCCTCGGCGGACTCGGGCCCTACGGCAAAAACATCTTCGCCACCGGCTGGGACCGCGCCTCGGCCATTCTCAAGGTCTTCACTGGCGGCGACAAAAAGTGGACCACCTACCGTCTGCCCAAGGCCTCGCATTGCTGGGAGCACAAGTGGCAGACCGAGTGGCCGCGCATCCGCTCCACCGAGCACGAGCGCCTGCTCATGGACCACCACGGCATGTTCTACGAACTCTCACCCTGGGCCTTCGGCAACCGCATCTGGGGCATCCGTCCGATCTCCACGCACCTCTGGGTCCACGGCGATTTCTGCTCGTGGAAGGGCATGCTCATCATCGGCGGCGACAACACCAGTCACGAAAGCGGCGGCAACCTCCAGTGCGCCGAACCGCAGTCCGGCCTCTGGTTCGGCAAGACCGACGACCTCTGGAAACTCGGCAAACCCAAAGGCTGGGGCGGCCCGTGGTGGGAGACGCCCGTCAAGGCCGACGAGCCCAGCGATCCGTATCTGATGACCGGCTTCGATCAAAAGTGCGCGCACCTCTCGCACGACGCCAAAAAACCCGTCGCCATCACCATCGAAGTGGACGCCCTCGGCACCGGAAAATTCCACGCGTGGAAAACCATCGACGTCGCCCCCGGCGCCTCCGAGGTCGTCGTATTCCCGTCCGGTTTCAGCGCCCACTGGGTCCGTTGCGTGGCCAACAAAACCTGCGTCGCCACCGCCCAGTTCCACTACACCTGATACCAACCACCGTTAGCATTTCGACTTTCCGTCAGCCTGCTTCCTCAACCACGGATATCACGGATGCCACAGATAGACCGCACCTTGTATTGATCCGTGTTTATCCAGCTATCCGTGGTTAAAGTCTGAAAGCTTGGAGTGTTTGATGTGAGCCCGGCAAAACAGTTCCATCCGCCGTTTTAGGCTGAGCTGCGGCGGGCCTCCGGGGGAGGATCGCTCCCTCAACCCCGCCGCAGCGTCCGCCCTTCGACCCAACGGCCCGTCGTCAGCATGATCAACGGCTCGGCGGGCTCGCCGGTTTCGTGCCTCAGACGGGCCTGCACCAGCAGATCGACCGCCCCTTCCGCCACCCGCGCGAAGTTCTGGTGATTGCCCGTCACCTCGCCGTCCGGATGCTCCACGGCAAGAGAGACAAACGCCTCCTCCGCCCAGGGGGCGGGCACGCGTCGGCGCCAGACGTCGGTGTCGGCGACGACCACGTCGGGACGCGTTTTTCTCAACCATGCCGCCAACCCCGGCGCATCCGGCGAGGCCGCCCGCCAGATGCGCCCGACGCCATCGGCCTGCCAGACCTGAAACGCCGCCGCGTAGGCGCGCTGCATGCGCTCCTCAAGATCGACTCGCAGCAACAGACAAGGCCGCCGGCAACCCCGGCGACGCAACGTCTCCAACACCCGCACCATGTCGCTGTAGTGACTGATCTGCGAACGATGCAGCCGCGGCTCGCGCAGCGTCGTCCCGATGTTCACCGCGCAAAACCTCGTCCAGTCCAACGCCGGCGCGACCACCTCGGCCGACGGCGGCGGCGTGATGAGCACGCCGCCGATGCCCCGCGCCTCCAACATGCGCCCCAACGCCCGGACGCCCACCCGGTCGGACAACACCACATGCTCTATCCCGCAACCGTGGTGCTCCGCGCCGGCCTCGATCCCCCGCCGCACCGCCGCACCGAACCCCCGGGCGTTGTTACTCAGGTTCGCCCACCGCTCCGGCCACCACAACGCCGCGAAGGTCTCGCGATACTTCACCGGCCTGCGCTTGACGAAACTCGTCATCAACTCGGTCACCAACCGGTCCGGCTCGTAACCCAGCTCCCTCGCCACCGCCAGCACCCGGGCGCGCAACTCCGGCTTGATCGGCGCATCCGGCTTGAACGCGCGCGACACCGTCATCCGCGACACCCCGGCCGCCTCGGCCACCTGCCGCAACGACACCACCGGGGCTTCGCCCGGACCGAAATGGGGTGATTCGGAATCCACGCCCCCTGTCTGTTACAGTAACAGATCAAGAGCAATGCCCGTCTCCGGCCGACGACGCCGGCCGCGCCTCGCCATGGGGTGGTTCCCTCAATGGCCCCCGACGCTTTGACCCCGGAACGGGTTGCCCTCAGACTGGCCGCAACCTCGTCCTCCCTCATCATGAACGTCTCCTCCCTGCGCCCCCTCGCCTTCTCGGCCCTCGCCGCCTTGTCCGCCGGCCCGCTCTCCGCCGCGGTCCTCACGCTGACCCCGAACGCCGACAATTTCATCCGCTCCGACAACACCGGCAGCAACACCGACACCAACGTGCTGCTGGTCGGCGAGCTCGCGTCCGGCGCAGGCAATCTGCGCAGCTTGCTGAGCTTCGACCTGTCGTCACCCGAGCTCGTCGGCGCCACCATCAACAGCGTGACCCTTACGCTGCGGGCCAACGACATTGACGCGATCAGCACGGGCGGGACCATGCAGGTCAACCTGAACCTGCTTGATTCCAGCTTCACCGAAACCGGCGCCACGTGGCTCAATTCCGGCACGGGAACCTGGACCGCGGGCGGTCCCTACTCGACTCTGCTTTCGAGCACCTCGGGAGAGGTCAAAGCCGCGGTTGGCACCACCTTCACCTTCGCCTCCTCCGTGGATTTCGTGAACACCGTCGCCTCATCGGTAAGCGGAACCGGCATTCTCGACCTCGTGCTGAAGCTCGACGACGAAACCACCACCGATCGCAACGTCTTCCGCTTCACCTCCTCCGAGCCCAATCTTTCCGGCGGCGTGACCGCCGCCTACGCGCCCACCCTCACCATCGACTACACCGCCACGGTCATTCCCGAACCCGCCGGCTTCGCGCTGCTCGGCGGGGGCGCCACCCTGGGCTTCGCCGGCTTCCGCCGGCGTCGCTGACCGGCGCCCGGACCCCGCGGACGTCAGTTGATCCGCAGCTCGCGCAACGTCGCCTCGGCGCGCTCCAGCGTGTCGCCAAAGGCCAGCGTCGCCGCGGGCGCGTCGTCGAGACGCAGCGCGCCCACCGCCACGTGACGCAACCGCAGCGTCGGCGTGGACGGCGCCTGGTCCGCCGCGAGATCGCGCGTGAAGCCGGCGATGCGAAACCGGGTCATGCGCGTCTCCAGCCGCAGCAGCGCGATGTCGTTGGCGTGCGACTTCGCCACACGGAAATCCGCCGCGTCGATGTTGTTCAGAAAACCGACGCCATCGGCGAAGGGCGGGTTGGCCTCGTCGAACACCGGCACGCGGCAACCCCGCGCGGCGTCGCAGTTGATCGCCGCCACCTCGCAGGTGCCGCGCACGCCGCGGATGCGAATGTTTTCGATCGGCGAGACCACGCTGAGCAACCGCACGAAACTGTGACACCCCTGCGCCTCGATGTCCTCGATCACGATGTTGCGGATCGGACCGTTGGTCATGCCCTTCACCTCCGTGCGGGCGAGCGCGTCGTCGGCGTTGAGCGCGATCATGTCGTCGCCGGTCACGCCGGGATGCAGGCCCTTGATGTCGCGGATGACCCCGCTCTCGCAGTGCCCGCCGAGGTGAATGCCGTCGTTGTTGGGACGCACCCGGTCGGCGCTGAAACGGATGCGCTCCACCTCGAATTCGCGCACCTGCGTCAACCGCACATGATACGCCTCCGCGTCGTGCAGGTGCAGGTCGGCGAGACGCAGCCCACGCACGTTTTGGAAATGCATCATCGCGCCCGAACAGCCGAAATCGAATAGACCGGCCGGGCGCGCGTTGCCGGCGTTGTTGCCGTCCCAACGCCCGCCCTCGACCGCGATGTCGGCGTCGCCCGTCGCCGGGTTGGCGTTGGTCAGAAAATAATCGTCCGGCGTGGTGCAGACGCCGTCCGCGAGACGAAGCGTCGCCTGCGGATCGACGACCAGCCGCGTTCCCGAACCGATGCGCAGCACACGCCCGATCAGATAACGGCCGGCGGGCACGCGCACGACGCCCGGCCCGCGGTCGAGCGCGCGCTGAAAAGCCTCGCCGTCATCGGCGACACCGTCGGCGCGGGCGCCGAGTTCAAGGACGGAACGTTCGCAATGGGTGCTCATGAGCCGTGCATTCAATCGGCAACCCCCGCCCCACGGCAAGCCGCCCCGCGATGCAAACAGTTGCCGCCCCGCCAACCCTAGCCCGCCGTCGCCAGCTCGGTCATGCGCGCGGCGTGCTTTTTCAACAGGCGGGCCAACTCCCGCTGCCGGCGCGCGTCCTTAAAATCGTCCGGCCAGCCGACAATGGTCACCACCGCGCCCTCGTGCCAGTCGCCCAGACTCAGCCCGACCGACATCGCGTGGAGCGCCGGATTGAACGTGCCGAACGCATGGGCGATGCCCGCCTTTCTCGCCGCGGCGATTTCGGCCAAAAACAGCTCGTCCCGCGGCGTCTCCGTCGGCTGAAGCAGACGCCGCACCTCCGCGGCCGGCAACGCCGCCAGCAACGCCATCGCCGCCGAACCCGCCTCCCGCAAGTGCATGCGCGAACCCACCGGCGACGAAATCGAATTCGGCCGCAACGTCTCCGCCCGCAACGCGGTCACCACCTGATCGCCCTCGCGAATCGATATTTTCGAGGAAAGCCCCGTCGCGTCGGTCAACTCCCGCAACGGCTGACGCAGCCGCCCCATCAAATGCTCCACCCGGGCATGGGCGCGCGCCACCCGCGCCAGCCCGAAGCCCAGCCGAAACTCCCCGCGCCGGCTCTCATGCAACCACTCGTTGTCCAACAACGTGTGCAGTATCCGATAGGTCGTCGCCGGAGGCACCCCCTGGCCGAGCGACAACTCCTTCGCGCTCAAACCGCCGCCCTCGCTCGCCGCGATCGCCTCGATGATCTTCACCGCCTTCTGCAACACCGGGATGTTCTTCATGGGAAAACCCATTTCATAAAATTCGGCGTTTTACCACATATGATAATTTATTTATCAAAGTCTGATTGAGAACGCCATCGCGGCGCCGCACGCTGCTCCCTGCAAACGCCCATGAAAATCGTCGATCTCAAGGTCCGCACCGTCGCCATCCCCCTCACCTGCCAGCTGCGCCACAACACCGGCGTCCACCCCGGCTATTTCCTCCGCACCGTTCTCGAACTGATCACCGACGAGGGCATCGTCGGCCTCGGCGAAGTCGGCGGCGGCGACCAGCGCGGCGCGCTGCTCAAGCTCAAGCCCCGCATCATCGGCCTCGACCCGTTTCACCTGGAAACGATCAAGCTCAAGGTCCTGCGCTCGATCTACTACATGTCCAACGCCCGCCTCTACGCGGCGATCGAGATGGCCTGCCTCGACATCATCGGCAAGGCCATGAACCGCCCGCTCTGCGACCTGCTCGGCGGCTCCGTGCGCGACGCCGTGCCCATGATCGCGTATTTGTTTTGGCGCTACGACCGCCCGGACGGCAAGGACGACACCTGCGCCGAAGACCTCGCCGACTGGTGCGTCGAGCTGCACGAGACCCTCGGCGTCAACGCCATGAAACTGAAGGCCGGCGTCATGGACCCCGACGAGGAGGCCCGCGTGCTGGAACTCTGCCGCGAACGCCTCGGCCCCCGCTTCGGCCTGCGCATCGACCCCAACGGCGTCTGGTCCGTGCCCACCGCCGTGCGCATCGGCCGCCGCCTCGAACCGCTCGGCATCGAGTATTTCGAAGACCCGTCCTGGGGCCTCAACGGCAACGCCGAGGTCCGCAAACAGATCCGCATCCCCGTCGCGACCAACATGTATCCGGCGCGCTTCGACGACCTCGCCCCGTCCATCAAGCTGGGCTCCGTCGATATCGTGCTCACCGACATCCACTACTGGGAGGGCCCGCGCGGCGTGAAGGACCTCGCCGCCATTTGCCGCACGTTCGGCCTCGGCGTGGCCATGCACTCCGGCGCCGAGTTCGGCATCGAGCTCGCCGCCATGCTGCACACCGCCAGCACCATCCCCGAGATGACCTTCGCCGGCGACGCCCACTACCACTACCTCACCGACGACATCATCGTCGGCGGCCTCATGAAATATGAGAACGGCTGCCTGCCCGTGCCCAAGGGCCCCGGCCTCGGCGTGCAACTCGACCCCGAGAAGATGGACAAATACGAACGCGAGTTCGAGAAGCGCGGTGACTACTACGCCCGCTTCCATCAGGATCCCAAACGCCCCGACTGGTATCCCATCGTCGGCGGCGTCTAACCCCCCCCCCTCCCCGCCGTGCAGCTCCCCGACTCCTTCAACCTCGCCGGCCGACGCGCCCTCGTCACCGGCTCCTCGCGCGGCATCGGCGCGGCCATCGCCGTCGCCCTCGCCGACGCGGGGGCCGACGTGATGGTCCACTACACCGGCAACGCCGCCGCCGCCAACGAGGTCGCCGACCGCATCCGCGCGCTCGGCCGCCGCACCGGCGTCGCCCAGGCCGACCTCTCCGCCGACGACGGCGCCCGGCGCGCCCACGACGCCGCGGTCGCGACCCTCGGCGGCATCGACATCCTCGTCCTCAACGCCTCGCTCCAGATCAAAAAAACCTGGACCGACTTCACCCGCGCCGACCTCGACGCGCACTACGCGGTGAACTACCGCGCCGGCTTCGAACTCCTGCAACTCGCCGCGCCCGGCATGACGGAGCGCGGCTGGGGCCGCATCCTCACCATCGGCAGCGTGCAGGAGGCGAGACCGCACCCCGGGATGCTGGCGTATTCATCGCTCAAGCACGCGCAGACCGGCCTCGTGCTCGGCCTCGCCAAACCCCTCGCGCCGCGCGGCGTGACGATCAACAACCTCGCGCCCGGCGTCATCCAGACCGACCGCAACACCGCCGCGCTCACCGACCCCGACTACGCCGACAAAGTCCGCGCCGCCATCCCCGCCGGCTTCTTCGGCGAATCGACCGACTGCACCGGGGCCGCGTTGCTCCTCTGCTCCGACGCCGGCCGCTACATCACCGGCCAAAATCTCTTCGTGGACGGCGGCCTCGGCCTCGCCTGAACAACCCCCTGCCCCCCCGTGAAAAAACGCGTCATATTGCTCGGCGACTCCATCCGCATCGGCTACCAGGACACCGTCCGGAGCGAGCTCGCCGACGTGGCCGACGTCTGGTCGCCCGAAGGCAACTGCATGCACTCCGTGCATCATTTGTTCAACCTCCACCCCTGGTATATCGAGCCGGCCGGCGACCTCATCCACGTCAACTTCGGGCTGTGGGACTGCCGCCGCCTTTGTCGTGAAAAAACCGATACAGCCGTGCCGGTCGAGGTCTTTGTCCGCAACCTGGACTTCATCCTCGGCCGTGTCCGCGCGGCGACTCCCGCCCCGATCATCTGGGCGACGATCACGCCCGTCGTGCAAAGCCGCTACAACGCGCGCTTCACCCGGCCTTACGAGCCGTGCAGAAGCGCCGACGACGTCGAGCGCTACAACGCCGCGGCCGCTCCGGTGCTCGCCCGGCACGGGGTCGCCGTCAACGACCTCCACGCATTGGTCGAACGCCACGGCCGCGAGAAGCTGATCGATGCCGACGGCATTCATTACACGCCCGAGGGCGGCGCGATACTCGGCCGCGAAGTCGCGGCGCATATCCGCCGACATGGCGTCGCTTGATTCCCCCTCCCCGCAAAACCATTTCCACCATGACCAAAAACCTGAACGCAGATATCGAAGCCTACAAAAAGGAAGTGGGCATGATGAACCTCGAGAAACTCATCGCCGCGCGCGAGACGATCTCGACCAAGGAACTCCCCATTCCGGTGAAGGAGCTTCTGTCCCGCTACGAACAGCTCTACACCGGCGCGATCAGCGACGTGCTGCGCGAGTTCGCGCTGCTCGACCAGGCGCTGCCCGGCCACCTCAAGCCGCTGCGCCCCGAGCGCACCGTCGCCGGCCTCGCCTTCACCGTGAAGAGCGCGCCCAACGTGAAGATCACCGGCGAGATGACCGTGCGCACGCAGATGCTCACCGAGTTGCCCGCCGACACGATGGTCATGTGGGACACCTCCCACGACGAGAAGGCCACCCTCTGGGGCGGCGTCATGACCGCCACCGCCACGGGCCTCGGCGTGAAGGGCGCCGTCATCGACGGCGGCATCCGCGACACGCACCAGATTCTGGAGAAGAACTTCCCGGTGTTCTACAAGCACCGCATCCCGAACGGCTCGCTCGGCCGCTGCCTGATCACGCACTACCAGATCCCGATCAAGATCGGCGACGTGGTCATCCGCCCCGGCGACGTGGTGCTCGGCGACATTGACGGCGTGGTCGTCGTCCCGCGCGACATCGCCTTCGACGTGCTCGTGCGCGCCGAGGAAATCAAAGCCAACGAAAAGCAGATTTTCTCCTGGGTCGCCGAGGGCCAGACGGTCCATCAGATCACGGAAAAAGGCGGCTACTTCTGATCGCCACATCGCCACGGGCGGCGCGCCGGTCTTCGCCGCCCGTGTCCAAAATTCGCCGCCGCCGCTCGCCGGATCACGCCTCGCCGGGAGCGGCTTCACTCCGGTAGCCAGGCTCCTCCCACAGGGAACGCATCGTATCGGTGACGGCCTGCGCGGTGCGCCGACATTGCGCGATCATGCGGCGCTTCATGACCCTGGTCAGACCGGCATGTTCGGCAAAGCATCCGACCGACGAAATCACCCGGCCGGCCGGCGACCAGACCGGCGCCGCCACACGAAAATAGATTTCCCCGGCGAGTTCCGGCTGCGACCAACCCCGGCGACGCACGCCGGCCAAAAACTGGTCCAGCTCGAAACGCGACTTCCAGTAGGCCCGCCCATCCCGCGCAAACGGATGCTTGGCGAAAAACTGCTCCCGCTCCTCCGCCGACCCGTAGGCCAGAAAAAGCAGCGAACTGGCCTTCTCGTAAGAGTGCACCTGATAGTCGCGCATCCGCAGCAGCCGGCCGTAGTGCTCGGGATCGACCCGCATGCGCTGGTAAGTGTCGCCCGCCTCAATCTGCAGGAGCACAAAACTCGCGTCCGGCAGCTCGCGCTGCGCGGCCAGCAACGCCTTGCCCGCCTCGGTCAACAACACGCGCTCGTCGTCGAGATGCTTCAGCTCATGCACCGACCGGCCCAGCGTGAAACGCAACGGCGGACCCAGCCGTTGCAGGAATTTTTCCGCCTCCAGCGTGCGGATCAATTTGTAGGCCGTGATCTCCTTGAGCCCCACGCCCGCCGCGATCTCGGCCACGCTACAACCATCGCTGCGCCCGGCGACATGATAGAGGATTTTGAAGCCGCGTTGAAGCGACTGAACGGCGGCGATCATTTACCATAGGTAAATAGAAACCATCGTCCGGGCAACGATGGATTTGAGGTGTGTCGTCCGCCGGCTCCACGCTGGTCGTGATGAAGCATTCCGTCACCACCCCCAAATTCGTGCTCCCCGCCCTCGGGCTCGCGCTGCTCTGCCCCGTCGTCGCCCACTCCGCCGCCATCGAATACACCGGCCCCGCCTACACCCAGAATTTCGACTTGCTGGCCAGCACCGGAAGCCCGTCCTGGACCGCCGGTGAAACCCTCGCCGGCTGGCACTGGATCAACGAGTCGGGCACCGTTCCCTCCACTTATGCCGCAGCCGTCGGAAACAGCGGCCAACAAAACCAAATCCTCAGTTACGGCAACAGCGGCGACAGTGACCGCGCCCTTGGCGGGCAAAATGGCAACGGGGTAGCCACCCTTTACTACGGCGCGCAAATCCTGAACTCCACCGGCAACACCCTCGACGCCTTCAGCCTCGCCTACACCGGCGAGCAGTGGCGGGCGATTTCCAATGAGAGCAACGACGGGCTCACTTTCGAGTATCAGATTTTTAACGTCGGCAGCGGCTCACTCTCCGCCGCCAGCGGCTGGAACGCGGTGAGCGATCTGAATTTCACCGCGCCCCGCACCGTTTCGAGCAGCACGAATCTGGATGGAAATGACTCCGCCAATCGCACATCCATCAGCTCGACGGTGTCTGGCATCACCTGGGCCGACGGCCAGGAAATCTGGCTCCGCTGGGCCGATAACAATCCCGTGGATAACAGCTCATCATCTCTCCGCGCCGGCATGGCCATCGACGACCTGACCTTCAGCGCCACGGCCAGCATTCCCGAGCCCTCCGGCTTTGCCGTTGTCTTTGGCACGCTCTCGCTCGGCTTTGCCTCGCTGCGCCGCCGCCGCACCGGCCCGGCCAAGACCATCGACCGCTGAGCGCCGCAGTCGCGGCCTTTGCAAACAACCTCCGTTTTATCCGATGCCACTTGCCCTCGATCATCCGGAGGTATCTTTGCCTGAAGCCGTGACCACTCCCGAAACGTCCCCGCTGTTCAGCCGCTGGACCAATCCGTCCAACGGCCTCACCAGCTTCGTGCTGACCGAGCGCGTCGCGCCGGTGCAGCAGTCGTTTTATTACACCCACCCGAGCTTCTCGGACGACGGACGCTTCCTTTGGGTTCGTCTGGGCTACCCGCCGCCGGGCGGCATGCACTCGGTGCAGACGCTCGGAGTCGTGGACTTTGCCACGGGCGAGGTGCGCGCGTATCCGGAAACCCAATTCCCCGCAGAATCCGTGATGGTGAACCCCGCGACCGGAGAGGTTTATTGGACCAACCAGCTCGACGTCTGGAAGCGCGGGCCGCTCGCCGACGACCGCGCCGTGCGCGTGGGCCGTTTCCCGTCGGGACTGACTGCCGACCGGCTCTCCCTGCTCACTACGCACCCGACCTTTTCGGCGAACCGCCGCTCGCTCAACATCGACGCCCGATTCATGCGCGCCGACGGCTCCCCCCTCTGTTTCCTCGGCGAGCTCCCGCTCGATGGCTCGCCCCTCGAGCTCTGGAAAAAGATCGAAGGCCAATACCTCGACCACGGCCTCTTCAGTCCCGTCGATCCCGACCTCCAGCTGATCGCCCACGAGTATTGGCAGGACGCCGGACGCACCGGCCGGGCCTGCGACGGCGCCACGCCCTACCACCGCATCTGGCTGCTTCGCCGCGGCGGGGAAATCGAGCCCTTGCTGCAAGAACCCGTCTCCCACAGCGGCCACGAATGGTGGTCCGCCGACGGCCGGCACATCTACTACCTGCACTACGGAGTCGGCGTCAAAAAAGTGGATCTCGCCACGCGCGAGGAAACCCTCGTCTGGCCCGGCCACCTGTCCCACGCCCACTGTGATCGCACCGGCCGCTACTTCGTGGCCGATCGCATGGACGAGCCGGGCAATCCCGATTGCCACGTCCTCTTCCGCGACACCCTCACCGGCAAAAGCGTCGAGATCGTCAACCGCGGCCCCCTTGATCGAAAGCTCACCCGCTGCACGCACCTGCACCCCCACCCGCAGTTTTGTCTGCACGACCGCTACATCTGCCACACCACCACGGTGCACGACCGCGTGGATGTCGCCCTCGTCCCCGTCGCGGACCTGATCGCCCGCACCGCCTGACCCCGCCCGCGCCATGTGTCGTGGCGCGACAAGTCGCCCGGTGCCGCAATATTGCCAGTGAGCGAACCGCACGCCTATCTTCGCGCCATGCTCGCGACACACCTCAAAACCAATCCACTGCGGGCACTCCTCCTGCTTGGACTCGCCGCAGCCTGCCACACCCTCCCGGCGGAAGTCATGACCCTGACCGACACGCAGGGACGCTCCATCTTGGCCGACGTGATGTCGCTCAACGGCGACGTGGTGAAAATCAGGCGCGATGACGGCATCTATTTCGACCTCAAGTTGCAGCTCCTCGTCGAGGAGGACCGCAAGAAACTTGCCGACTGGGCCAAGCGCGAAGCCGACCGCCTGGCCGCCCTTCCCCTGCCCGACAACGCGCTCAACATCTCGGTGAGCCGCACCAAGCTGGATACCAAAAAGACCAATCGCACCATCCAGCTGGTCAAGTCCACGATCCGAGGCATCGAGTATGAGCCCGCGACCGAGGTCAGCGTCACCGAGTCCTGGGGCTACGGCGTCACGATCGGCAACAACCTCAGCACCCCGATTTCCGACCTGCGGATCGACTACCGGATCTACGTGAAACAAGACTCCCGATCGACCAAAGCACAGGAAGGCCGGCTCGATGTCGGCACGCTGGAGACCCGAAAACGCGAGGCATTGAAAACCGGCGGGGTCACCTTCAACTACACTTACATCCTTGGACGCACTTCCGCGAAATCGCCCGGCGGGCAGATCCACGGCATCTGGCTGCGAATCTACCGCGGCGACTCCCTGGTCAAGGAATACTCGACCCCGGAGAACCTGATGACTGAACACCGCTGGTAACCCACGCGTAGCGCCCCTCTTGCCCGCCCGCGCCAGCAACAACATGGCGGAAGCGCGGAGCGCTTGCGTGTCCCCGTCCCCGCGCAGCCGGAGTTTTAACGCAGAGTCGCAGAGACGCGAAGGTTTCGAACCAGTGACCGGCAGCCATGTCGCCCACGGAACACACTGAACACACGGAAACGAAAAAACACCGCCGACCAAGTAGGGCACAACCGCCGGGAGCCCCGGTCGCCCTCACTGCAAGATTCAAAGTTTGACCCCTTCGGCTCGCCCCCAAATCGCACGCGATTTGCCATCTGCGTGCTCCCGCACTTCGTCGACCTTCGACTACGCGCACAGCGTGCGCGCGCCATTCATAAAAAATTCACACCCCGGCCTTTCAGGCTTTTCACCCCGCCGGCATTGGGATCATAACCTCCGGTGCATGGCCGCTTTAGTCCTAACTTCGGAATTGGAGCCGATGAGCTGGCACAAGATGCTGGCGCAGATGGTTGGTCGTAAATCCCGAGGTGCACTCATGAGTGCATTGACGGATGCACGAACAAGCAGATGCCCGGCAGATGGTGTCGGATCGCGGCGATCAACTTCGAAGTTCGGACTGGGGCCAGCTTCACGCTTTGCCACCCCGCCCGTCCTAAACAGATCGGCTCCGGAAACCGTCGTCTCGGAAATCCGAGCCTGCGGTCAGCCCCTCGCCACTCCAACTACTTCGCCCCTCCATTAACTATCAAATTCCGGCCTGACCCCATCTGCCTGCCCCTTTTAGATGCTTAATAAAGACCTACTATTAAAACTGAGTCAGATAGGCCCCGCCAGAAGCCCTGATCTTGCGAATTCAATTACCGTGTCGGCCAAGCAATCCTTGGAAAACCGCGAGAGGCGTTTTCGGAAAATAAAACATGAAGGCTCTCTCAAAGAACGGAGAGAGACACTTAACACACCAGACGGCTTCGATTATATATGCAAAAATCTAACTGGAAGAAAAATAGGGAAAATATTTTTCCAGTGCCCCGATCTATTATTCAGCACCCTTGAACGGGAAATTGAATGGATCGTCCAAATATTCATACAGAATTCGGCACTAATAAATAAATTCGCAACCGCATGCTCTGAATTCGATTCCGACCTAAGCCAAGGTAAAATCGAAAAAGCAAGGCAGTCATTAAACAATATAATTAAAGCGCACGGCTGGTCATTAGCTATAATCCAAAGATTCATCGCACTGTGCTGGCAAACTAAAGATGAATCCGGCTTATTGCATTTCATAGAGGAAATCATCAATGGTGACGATGATGACATTATCAAATTCATCACATGTGCCTTCTATTTCAACGCCAACCCACTGATTGCAACCGAATACTTCAATAAGTTATTAGAGAAGAATCTACTAAGAGTAAATGCAGACACGGCCACAACCGTGTTTCTAAGACTTTGCTTGCAGAAAAAAGACCACCCCTTCTTTCGTGAACACGACAGGCTCGCCTTCAGCATATACAACATGGGACCGCTCTCACTCTATGACCAATACGAGTATTTCATAATATTGACGCAGGGGGCATTTCTGCACAGCACCACCCACACAACTCCAGCGATAGCAAATATTGCCGGATTCCCAGCACTATCACGATCCGTAACAGACGAGCGACTTGACTGGCTAACAGGAAATGGTTTTCCGCAAAGCGAATCGTTTCATACCATAGCATCCGGCATTCATATCGAAAGCAATAACACCGAAACAAATCACCGAGTCATCGAGCTTAGCCTTCAGTTTAAGTTACTTTGTGAAAATAGCCTAGATGCCGATGCGGCCTATAGCCATTTCGACAGCTGGATATCCAGACAAACGTCACACCCATACGTAATGTGTGCCCAAGTTTTCATAGATACACTTCGAGGGAACCGCCCCAAAGACACCCTTGCGCGCTGGATAGGACGTTTCGACAGCAAATTCCAAATAGCACTAAAAAAACAACACATAATTTCAACAATAAGCAGCTCTATCGAACTCATAAAATATGCGATACAAAACGGCGACCTACTCACAGCCTATTGCCATACCGAGTCGCTAGTATCACACATCGAGAAATCAGAATCCCCTCAACAAGCCGCCGAACTAATCAGCGAAATCGCACGAAACGCCCCTTTGTTTTCACCGTTAGTAAAATCAAATAATAAGATCCAATGCCTGATAAGCAATCACCATTTCCGCAGTCTAGATGATGTATTTATATTAATTTCATTTTTCTACATTACAGACTCACTCATGGAGGCGTCCATACGAGTCGAGGAACTCCTTGATGCAACTAGCCTCCAGAAACCATCCGAGCTCATTCCACTACTAAACATTTCAGGCGAAACGCTTTTTGACTTTGCATATCGATGCTGCTCACTAGAGCTATTGGAACAACTCCCTTCAGTCGGGCCTGGTGAGTCTGAAATCATAAAAGAACGACTAGCGATATTGCATATTGCCTCCGCAAAATGCACGCAGAATCAAGTCGACATTAAGGCTGAAATTAGTGCAATTATTAAGTTCGAAAAATTGCGATCGCTTGAGACTATTGTGGAAGAAAGTCGCCTGCGGGTAAATACCTTGGCGCTTGGTGAAAAAATCAAGCTCATATACAAAGCATCCCCCTCGACCTACTTCATCGATCCGGAAAACAGATTCCACTTCCACGTAACCCTCATGGGGCTCTTTTTACTAGACGAAGAGCATGGATTGGACGCAGAACTCAGTGGACGGATAAGGCACGGAAAGCTACGCGAGAGACTACTGAACCCATTCCTGAGCAATAATTTAATTAATGCCGATGGAGTTGATTCTTCACTAGAATTTTTATTACCATCGTTAAGCCTAATTTCACCAAGTGCACTCCAGTCAGCTAGAATACTCTTCTCAGAGTTAAACGAAGAAGTCACTAAGCTCATCGATTCATTCGTAGACAATAAAGCTCAGCTGAGGTTCACTGAAGTATCATGGAAAGGCTTCCCCGGGTTACTCTCCTCAAACACATCCCCAGAAGGATTAATTTGCGTAACAAAACTAAAGGAAAGATCCCTGCAAATACTTGAAGAATCACTCCACACTGAAACCCTGACTCACGCCTTAGACATTGAATTCCTATACCCCAAATCCATTTCTGCATTATGGATAGCACTAAATGAGCAACTTACCACAATAAGAAGCTACATTCTAAACATTATCCAAACCTCCCTACGCCAAAAAATCGATGACTGCAGCCGCTCCCTACAAAATTTAGAACTAGAATACAAAAGAGATAACTTCACACATTGCCGCTCACAACTTGCCAATGTCTGCGCCGAAGTATCCCGCTGGTTCAGCATACCAGCAAAAATTGATTTCCCCGAATCCAAGTTCGGAGACATTTTGGAACTGGCGATAAAGGCCGTAGAGCTCTGTGGCATAATAAAAACCCAAGTTCACATAAGTGACAAAATTCGAACAAAAATACTACAACCAGAAGAAGTTGGACACGCATACGATCTGGCCGTATTAATTATATCAAACTGCACCAAGCATGGGCTCCCAGATGAAAATGGAATATTGTCTATAATAATTGAAGACGAGTCTGACTGGATATCTATCTCAAATCGCCCCAGAGGAAACTTAAACGAAGACATTACTGAAGCCAATCGGCTCATATCTGAATTCCGCGATCAAGGCATAAACAGTGCCGTAAATAGAGAGGGAAAATCAGGATACCCCAAAATAATACGTTTACTGCGAAAACTCACAAAAACGATAGACCCTCCTATTGAAGTTTCAGCTCAAAATGACTTCTTTAAGATAAAAATAAAAATCACCCGATGACAATTTGCATTATAGAAGATGCCGACTACAAAATGCGCGATTTAGTTGAATGGGCCAAGAAACACTACCCTGACGCAAGCATCACTCGCGCTGAATCATTTCGGAGTGCAGCTAAAGTTTTAAAAAGTCACAGCTTTGACATCATACTCCTGGATATGCAGTTAAAGCTCTATGATGATTTAGAATCAGGAATATCCAGCGACAAACTGGCTACGTTTGGAGGAGAACGCCTTTTGAGGCAAATGCAGCGTAGTGGCCGCAAGGCGTTTGTAATCATGATAACGCAATACACCAGCTTTTCCGAAAAGCTTGATGAAGTTACATTTTCGCGCCTGTGTGATAGGTTAACACAAACCTGTCCTGACGTTTTTGCCGGCGGCGTGCAATATTTGCTAGGATCTCCTCAGTGGGGAAACGATCTTCTCCAATTAACTAATAAAAAATGAAAGTTCTCATTGTCGACGACGGTGACGATAAAGTTGCCACCCTACTCAGCCGGTTCGAAAGAGAAGGCCTAAATTCACGGGATATCGTAATTGCAAATAACATTTCCCATGCTAAAAGCCTAACCAGATCCACACAATTTGCCTTGGCCATTATTGACTTATCTGTCAGCATAGCTGCAGGAGGGAGAAAACAGCCAGACAATGGAAGTGAGTTCGCCACTTGGCTACATAATCCACGGACTAAATGCAAAAAGCCATGGGATGTCATCATTTTCACAGCCTTGAGCGACACTGAGATCACATGTAATTCCGCAATGTCCGAAATTGGCGTTGAGATAGTAAAATACTCGCCAGGAACCGCCACAGGCTTCGATTTGATCGTCAGGAAATTTCTTGCACTAAGGAGACTAGAAAACTCGGGAGCCCTGCAGCCCACATCTAGCACATGCGATACAGTAATAATATGTGCACTAGACTCTCCCGAATACACTGAGCTCTGCTCTTTATTTCCAGCCGCGAAAGACGAGCACATCTTCATTGGAGTATCGGCAATAAAAAGAGTCGAAATAGATAATAACGAGAACGAGCGACGCAGTATCATATTTGCATCAGTAGGCAGGATGGGCTCAGTCGCTTCCTGTTATGCAACCACAAGGCTAGTTCAAATTCACAATCCAAAACTTGTAATTTTCACCGGAATCACGGGAGGCATACCGGGGAAATGTAAGCTAGGAGACATATTGTGCGCGACTGAGATTATAAATTTTCAAGGAGGCAAGGTCACCGATGGAAAATTTATTCCTGATGTCGCCGTTGCCCCGACTTCGGTCGATAGCTTTGTCGGGCTCGGCGACATATCTCACATGAATAAAGTCACATCCCAAATTCACGATTCATCACATTTTGAAGCAATAAATGGGCTAAAACCATCCTACCATAGAGGACAGATGGGGTGCAGTGACTTGGTAATAGCCGACGACAATTTCATCGCCACATTAAAAACTAATTACAGGCAGATGCTGGGCGTAGAAATGGAAGGCTATGGCGCAGCCTATGCTGTCAACAAAGCCGGGCTTGGTATTAAGTTTATATTAATAAAATGCGTGTGTGATATGGCCGGCGAAGCCAAGGACTCAAAATATCAAAAATACTGTTCCTATATGAGTGCCTCTTTCGCACGCCAGCTAATCATCGAAAATGTATTTGAGTAGCGGCAGACGACCGGGCCGAAGGGTCCGCCGGGCCGAAGGGGTCCGCCGGGCCGAAGGGCGTGCGATCCAGAGGTAAGCGTCCGGGCGGGTGCCACCTTGACAGCGCTGGGGCGATCCGAAGGGGTCAAACTTTGAATCTTGCGGGGCGATCCGAAGGGGTCAAACTTTGAATCTTGCAGTGAGGGCGACTGGCGCGAGCCACGAGCAGGCCTTAACTCGTTTATTTTCAATTATCAGGCGACGCGCACGACGTCGGCATCTGTGTTGTTGCCGTCTTTGGTCGGAGCTCCACCGCCCTCCCCGCCTCCGCGTCTCTGCGTTAAAACTCCGATCTCCGTGAACTCTGTGTCGGAGCTCCGTGCTCTTGTGGCCCAATTCCGAAATACGTCGGCTTCCGCCCCCAGTGCGGACAACAGCACCGGACGATCCTTGGCCTTGGGGAACACCAGCACCTGATCGTAGGCAAGTTCCACTGGAACGAGCGTGAGCTGTGGCAGCAGAATGTTGCGCCAATACGGTGTGGACTTGGGACCCAGTTTGCGGGCGTTGCGGTCGGTCTCCTCCACGCAATACGCCGAGGTTAACAGCAGCCACCCATGTGCCTCAGCCTGCTCAAAGATGAACCTCGAAGCTCCCTTGGCCGAGCCGGCGGCAGCCAAGAGCACGCTGGTATCCACAAATAGCTTCACCGTTTCGATTTTGCCTTGGGTGTGCGCTCGAAGGCGGCCAGCTCGGCTTCATCGCGGGCGATCCATTGGGCGAGGTTTTCCTTGAGGCGATCCGAAGGGGTCAAGGCGATCCGAAGGGGTCAAACTTTGAATCTTGCAGTGAGG
>Ga0079224_100002773_pt1 | contig 21609 bp, 18 predicted proteins | sample Stecom2015_FD_80414 | JGI IMG/M metagenome (GOLD analysis project Ga0079224, IMG submission 80414) | Agricultural soil microbial communities from Utah to study Nitrogen management - Steer compost 2015 | ecosystem: Environmental > Terrestrial > Soil > Agricultural land | place: USA: Utah...
CGATGCTGCGCGATCCCGCGTGGCAGCGCGACTTCCTCGGCAAGCCGATCGTCGAGCGCAGGGCAATCGCCGGCCGGATCCGCAACGTGAGCCTCAGCGAGTCGGCCGCAAAGCCCGAGTCGATCATGGACGTAAACCCGACGGCGGTCGAGAAGACGATGCGCGAGTTCGGCGTGCGCCGACTGCTGCACGGCCACACGCATCGCCCCGCGGTTCATGAGCTTCGGATCGACGGCGAGCCCGCCGAGCGCATCGTGCTCGGCGCGTGGCACGAGCACGGCTACGTCCTGCACTGGGACGAGAACGGCTACCGGGTCGAGCTGATCTGATCGTCGAGCGCGCGCAGCCACTCGGTCGCGCTCGGAAAACGCTCGTCCGGATCGACGGCAAGCAGCCGATCGAGCAGCGGCTGCAACCCCCGGTGCTCGTGCGGCAGCTGCGGCCGCGGGGCGTGCGCATGCTTGTAGATCACGCCCATCGCCGTGGTCGCGGTGAACGGCTTCGCGCCGGTCAGCATCTCGTGCAGGATGCAGCCGAGGCTGTAGAGGTCCGAGCGTTGATCGGTCGGATCGGCGTGACCCTGCTCGGGGCTCATATAGTGCGGCGTGCCGAAGATCTGCGCGGTACCGGTCAGCGATGCCTCGAGCCGCAGGTGCTTCGCGAGACCGAAGTCGATCAGCGCGAGCGAATCGTCCGGCCGGAACATCACGTTGCCCGGCTTCAGGTCCCGGTGCAGTACCCCCGCCGAGTGGATCGCGGCGAGAGCCGCGCCGATCTGCCGCGCGTAGCCGAGCGCGCGCCAGGGCTCGATCGGACCTTCGGCGATGCGCTCCGCAAGGCTTCCGGCCGCAAAGTGCTCCATCACGATGTAGGCATGATCGTCCGCGACGCCGAGATCGATGATCCGGACGACGTGCGGATGACGCATCGCGGCTATCAGCTCGTACTCGAGCAGGAAACGCTCGAAGAGGCGCCCGCCGGACTTGCCCGGCCGATTCTCGACGACCTTGCAGACGACCCGCTCGCCGGTCTCCTCGTCCTCGGCGAGATAGACGGTCGAGAGGTCCGACGCATAGAGCTCCGAGAGGAAACGGTGGCGCCGCGCGCCGAGCCAGCCGCCGATGCTCGCGGAAATGCGCTCGACGCCCGCAAGGCCGGCCTCGCCTGGCGCGGCGCTCCTACGTGCACGCTCGCGAAGCCGCGCCGGCGACGAGCCGCGCTCGACCGCGTCCCGCAAGGCGACCACCAGCCGCCGATGCTGGAGCTTGCGCTTCGGGAAGTAGCTCGCAGCGCCGGCCTTCAACGCGTCGACGGCGAGCCACTCATCGCTCGGATCGGCGAAAAGCAGCACCGGCGGGCAATCGGCGCGCTCCACGAGCCCGTCGAGCCACGTGAACCCCGGCTCGTCGCCGATCGGATATCCGAGCAGCACGGCGTCGTATCCGGAGACGGAGACGTCGCGCGGACCGCGTCCCGTCGAGCTCGGCTGATGATCGACGACAAAGGCGTCCGGCCACTCGACCTCGATGTGGTAACGCAGGACCTTGCGGTACTCGGCGTCGTCGTCGATCAGCAGCAAACGCACGAGCGTCGGATCTGAATCAGAGCCCGCTTGCGGCCTGGACCTCGTCGTCTTCCTCTTCCTCGTCGAGCTCGTCGCGGCGCGCCTCGGCGTCGCGCAGCGCCTTCGCCGAGTTCGAGCGCACGACCTCAAGCTCTTCGAGGTACGAGCGGCTGACGTCGCCGGTCACGTAGCAGCCCGAGAAGCACGACGTGTCGAACGACTCGATGTTCGCGTTCTCATGGTGCACGGCCCGAACGAGGTCCTCGAGATCCTGATACACGAGCCAGTCCGCGCCGATCAGCTTCTGGACCTGCTCGACGGTCCTGCCGGCCGCGACGAGCTCCTTCGCGGCCGGCATATCGATCCCGTAGACGTTCGGATAGCACACGGGCGGCGCGGCCGACGCGAAATATACCTTGCGTGCTCCGGCCTCGCGGGCCATGTCGATGATCTGCTGCGACGTCGTGCCGCGCACGATCGAGTCGTCGACGAGCAGGACGTTCTTGCCGCGAAACTCGAGGTCGATCGCGTTCAGCTTGCGGCGCACGGACGCGCGCCGCTCGGATTGCTCGGGCATGATGAACGTGCGCCCGATGTAGCGGTTCTTGATGAACCCTTCGCGATACTTCACACCGAGACGAAGCGCGACCTGCATCGCAGCGGTTCGCGAGGTGTCCGGAATCGGGATCACGACGTCGATGTCGTGGTCGGGGCGAATGCGTTTGATCTTGTCGGCGAGCGCGTCGCCCATGCGGAGCCGCGCCTTGTACACCGAGAGCTTGTCGATGATCGAGTCCGGCCGGGCGAAGTACACGAACTCGAAGATGCAAGGCGAATATCCGGCCCGCTTCGCCGAGATTCGGCTGTAGAGCTTGCCGGTCTTATCGATGTAGACGGCCTCGCCCGGCAGGAGGTCCCGCTCGAGCTCGAAGCCGAGCGCGTCGAGCGCGACGCTCTCGGATGCGACCATCCGCTCCGTGCCGCGGCTCGTCTCGCGCACGCCGAGCACGGCCGGGCGGATGCCGTGCGGGTCGCGAAATGCGACGACTCCGAAGCCGACGATCAGCGCAACGACCGCGTAGCCGCCGGAGCAGCGCCGATGCACGCCCTCGACGGCGTCGAGAATCTGATCCGGCTCGAGCTGCTCGGCATCGTAGCGCCCGAGCTCGTGCGCAAAGACGTTCAGCAATATCTCGGAATCGGAGGTCGTGTTCAGATGCCGGCGATCCTGCTGCACGACGAGCCGTTTCAGCTCATCCGCGTTGACCAGATTGCCGTTGTGCGCAAGGCAGATGCCGAACGGCGAGTTCACGTAGAACGGCTGCGCCTCGGAGAGGCTCGCAGTGCCCGCGGTCGGGTAGCGCACGTGCCCGATGCCGATGTTGCCCCGCAGGCGCAGCATATGCCGCTGCTCGAACACGTCGCGCACGAGGCCGTTGCCCTTGCGCGTGTGCAGCCGACCCCGCTCCTCGGTGACGATGCCGGCCGCGTCCTGGCCGCGGTGCTGGAGGACCGTCAGCGCGTCGTAGAGCGCCTGGTTGACCGGCTCATGGCCGACGATTCCGACTATTCCGCACATTGCCGTCCCTTTGCCTCGCTTTCAGCGGGCCGATGAGGAAAAGCATCTCCGGGCGGCTCCCGACCGGGCACCGCCGAAAATGTCGTCAACACCCCGTTGGACCGCTCAGACGATTTCCTGCTCCCGTAAATAGGCGCTTCCGAGCGAGCCGTAATATCGAATGCCATCCGCGACCCGGTTCGACAGCGGCCGGAGCCGCGATTCCTGCCACCACGCGTCGCCGTCGAGCCCCCCGAGCTCGAGGCCAATGACGGCGAGCCCGACGATCAGCACGCCGCGCGCGAACCCGAACGCACCGCCGAGCAGGCGGTCCATGCCGCCGAGGCCCGTCGTGTGCACGAGCGTCCGCACGATCCAGCCCGCCAGGCCCCCGGCGATCAGCACGAGCACGAGGATCGCGGCGCGAGCCACCCAGAGCCTGAGCCCCGGCTCCGCGATCCATTGCGCGAGCGGCGGGTCGAGCACCCACGCGAACTTCCACGCGATAAAGATCGCTGCAAGCCACGTGAAGAGCGAGAACGCCTCCCTGACGAAGCCTCGCCACAGGCCGAACGCGGCCGATGCGACACAGGTCACGATGATCGCGTAGTCGGCCCAGGTCAGCATCGGGCTCGCTTGCGCGCTACTTCGCCGTCACGACCTGGGCGACGAAGCCGTGCGCGGCGAGAGCGGACGCCGCGGCCTCGGCCGCCTGCCGGGTCGCATGCGGACCGACGCGGACGCGGTACATCACGCGCCCGCCGGCCCTGAAAGTCGAGATCTTCGGCGAGTAGCCGAAAGTCGAGATTCTGTCGGCGTGCCGGCGAGCGTTCTCCTCCTCGCCGAAGCTGCCGAGCTGCACCGCCCAATCGCCCGATTCCTCGGCCTCGCTGCCGGACCGCACGGCGGCTGCCGACGACGATCCGGACCGCGACGCGGCGCTGGCGGACGCGGTTAGCGCGCCGGTGTCGGAGCGGCCGGCCGCGCTCGCGTCCGAGCCGCTCGCCGGGCGCTCGGCCGGCGGGCTCGCGGCCGCCCGCTCGTCACGATCGGAAGCCGATCCGGCTCCCGCCGGGGCCGTCGCGGCAGCAGGGCTTTCGTTGTTGGAGTCGGAGCTGCCGGAGCTCGTCGCCGGCGGTGCGATGCGTGCGGCAGCGGCGGCCGCGGCGTTCCCGCCGCCTGCCGCCGAGCCGCCGGCCGGCGCGGGGTCGCGTTGGGCTGAGGCGGCGGTCGGAGCGCCCGCGTCCCTGCGCGCAGACAGATCGATGACCTCGGTCCGGAGCTCGCCGACGTGTCCGCTCGGCACGGGCAGCTCGAGCGCCGCGCGCTCGTCGACGATCGGCTCGTCCGGACCGTCGAGCAGCCAGGGGATCAGCCACACGGCGAGAACCGTGAGAACCGCGGCGCCGATGAGTCGTTCCTTCAAACCCTGATCCATTTCGGGTCAGTCGCCGACTGCGGAAGGCGTGGAGTATAGCCGAAGCGCTTCGAGCGCGGGGCCGACCGTGTAGAAGGATCCAAACACGACGACCCGCTCGCCGGGACGCGCCTCTTCCGCCGCCGCGCGGCACGCGGCGGCGACGTCTCGGTGCAAAGCCGGCTCGCTCGCGCCGAGCGCCGCGAGCGTCTTCGCGACGGACTCGAGCGGCGCGCCGCGCTCGCTGTCCGGTTTCGATACGTGCCAGCGATCGACGAGCCGCGCGAACGGCGCGAGCACGCCGTCGAGATCCTTGTCCTCCATCGCGGCGAACACGGCGAGCGTCCGGCTCGGGCGCTGCGCTTCAGCCTGCGGCTCGATCGATTGCCGCAGCACGCGGGCGGCCGACGGATTGTGTGCGACGTCGAAGACCCATTCGACCCCGTCGAACACGTGCCGCTCGGTGCGGCCGCGCAGCTGCGCGCTCGCCAGCCCCGCGCGGAGCGCATCGTCCGGGACGGGCACCTTGTCCTCGAGCGCGTCGACGAGCGCGACGCACGCCGCCATGTTCGCCGCCTGGATCTCGCCGCCGAACGGCACGAACGGCAGCGCGTCGTGCGTCCGCCCGCTCTCGGCCTCGAAGCGCCACTCGCGCGCGTGCGGGACCGCGCGGAAATCGCGGCCGATCGCGAGCATTCGCGCGCCGATCTTCGCGGCATACGCGCCGAGGCTTGCGGGCGGATCGAAATCGCCGACGACGACCGGCCGGCCGGGCCGCATGATGCCGGCCTTCTCCCTTCCGATCGCGTCGCGGTCGGGTCCGAGCCAATCGGTGTGGTCGAGATCGATGCTTGCGATCAGCGCGGCATCCGCATCGAGCGCGTTGACCGCGTCGAGGCGCCCGCCCATGCCGACCTCGAGCACGGCGACTTCCGCGCGCCGCCGCGCGAAGCAGAGCAGCGCCGCGACGGCCGATGCCTCGAAATACGACAGCGTGACGCTGCCGAGGCTCGCATCGATCGATTCGAAGAGCTCGACGAGCTCCGCGTCGGTCGCGTCCCGGCCGTCGAAGCGAATGCGCTCGTTGAAGCGGACGAGGTGCGGCGACGTGAACGCGCCGACCCTATAGCCCGCGGCGCGATAGATACTTTCGAGGATCGCAACGCACGAGCCCTTGCCGTTCGTGCCGCCGACCGTGATCACGGTGTAGCTCGGCGGCACGAGCCCGAGCGCGTCGAGGATCACCCGGATCCGATCGAGGCTCATGTCGATCTTCTTCGGGTGAAGCGTCTCGAAGTACGCGAGCCACTCCGCAAGGGAAGCGAAACGTTGCGGCACTCGGGTTGCGCTCGGGCGTTGTCGTCAGGCGGCCGACGCGGTCGGCTCGGGTCTCGGCAGGTGCATCAGCTTCGCGATCAGCGACGCGATCTCGTCCCGCGCATTGCGCCGGTCGACGATCATGTCGAGCGCGCCCTTCTCGAGCAGGAACTCCGCGCGCTGGAAGCCGACCGGCAGCTTCTCCTTCACGGTCTCCTCGATCACGCGCGGGCCGGCGAAACCGATCAGCGAGCCGGGCTCGGCGATGTTGACGTCCCCGAGGAGCGCTATGCTCGCGGATACGCCGCCCATCGTCGGATCGGTCATCACCGAGATGTACGGCAATCCGGCCTCGGCCAGCGCGGCGAGCGCGGCGCTCGTCTTCGCCATCTGCAGCAACGAGTAGAGCGCCTCCTGCATACGCGCGCCGCCGGACGCGGAGAAACAGATCATCGGCCGCTTGTGCTCGATGCAGTAGTGAATGCCGCGGACGAACCGCTCGCCGACGACGAGCCCATCGATCCGCCGATGAAGCGGAACTCGAACGCGCCCGCGACGACCGGCATGCCCTTCAGGTTGCCAGCCATGACGATCAGCGCGTCGCGCTCGTTCGTGTCCTTCTGCGCCTGATTGAGGCGGTCGCGGTAGCGCTTCGAGTCCTTGAACTTGAGCGGATCCTGCGGTTCGAGATCGGCGCCGATCTCCTCGTACGTGTCGGCGTCGAGAAACCACTCGAGCCGCTCGCGCGCGCCGATGCGAAGGTGATGATTGCACTTCGGGCAGACGTAGAGATTGCGCTTGAGCTCCGCGCGATAGAGCTGCGCCGAGCAGCCGGTGCATTTGACCCACAAGCCCTCGGGCACCGAGCGCCGCCGCTTCTCGGTGTTGATGCGGGAGGGCATCAGTTTGTCGAACCAGCTCATTTCGGGGCCATCATATCTTAACGGTGTACAAAATGGTGTCAGACACCGCGGGAAAAGAAGGTTGTCGGACACGCTTTCCCGGAAAAAATGGTGTCAGACACCCTTTTTCGAGCAATGGTATCGAGCCTTTGCATTGGTCCTCCGAAAAAGGGTGTCTGACACCATTTTTTCCCTCGGCATCTGATCACCCTTTTTCACCACGCATCGCGCGGCGCGACCGAAGGTATGCCGTACCGCTCCGGATACGCGACGTCGATCAGCGTCAGCCCGCGCGCCGGCGCCGTCTCGGGCCCGAGTCGCCGGTCGCGGGCCGCGAGCAGCTCCGCGGCGAACGCTACCGGGGCCCGGCCGGTGCCGATCTCGACGAGCGCGCCGACTAGGTTTCTGACCATGTGATGCAGGAAAGCGTTCGCGACGAACTCGACGGCGACGAGACGGCCGCGCCGGGCGACCGACGCCGACAGAAGCCTGCGCATCGGCGTGCGGGACTGGCAGCCCGCCGCGCGAAACGACGAGAAGTCGTTCTCGCCGAGCCATGCAGTCGCGGCAGCGCTCATCGCCGGCACGCGCAGCTCGTCCCGGATGCGCCAGACGCGGCGCCGTAGGAGCGGCGAGTCCACGCCCGCCTCGAGCAGCAGATACCGATAGCGACGATGGAGCGCGGTGCGGCGCGCATCGAAATCGTCCGGCACGGGCTGCGCCCATTGCACCTTGACGTCGTCGGGGAGGTTCGAGTTGATCCCGAGCACCCATTGCCGCTCGGTGCGAGTCGCGCCGGTCTCGAAGTGCACGACTTGCTGCAGAGCATGAACGCCGGTGTCCGTCCGGCCCGCGCCGTGCACGACGGCCCGCTCGTTCGCGACGCTCGAGACGGCATCGGCGAGCACGGCCTGAACGCAGCGCTGCCCGCGCTGCTCCTGCCAGCCGAAAAATTCGCTGCCGTCGTACTCGATCCCGAGCGCGATTTTCGGCATCGGCGGAAAGGGGGCGCCGGACGCGCCCCCCGAAGTGCTCCTTATCCCGCGAGCGCGTCGATCAGGCCCTGCGCCTCGCGGCGCTGCCCGGCATCGCCTTCGTCGAGCACCTCCTCGAGGATGCTGCGCGCGCCCTCGGGATCGCCCATGTCGATGTAGGCCCGCGCGAGATCGAGCTTCGTGCCGATCTCGGTCATCGTGTGCGGATCGAGCAGTCCGCCGATCGCAGTCGAGTTCTGCTCGGAGGACGCCTCGTCCACGCCGACGTCGAGGTCGACGGGCGTCGATTCGTCCTCGGCGAAGATCTCGCTCTCGAACCCGGCCGCGCGCGGCTGCTCGATCGTATCGCCGCCGGACAGCGCGCCGGCGAGATCGTCGAGATCGAGATCGAGCCCGCTGTCGCCGTTCCCCGCCTGCGCCGCGCTCGAGCCGAGCGCCTTCATCAGCGTCGTCGCGCCCGTGCCTTTCTCCGCGTCGCGCTCGAGCACCTGCGTGCCGCCGGCGAGCATGTCGCTGCCCGCGAGCAGGGTCTCGTCGTTGTCGTCGAGGACGGCCGTGCCCATCGTCTCGAACGCGTCGTCGTCCGACGTATCGACGATCTCGGTCACCCCGGTCGCCGACAGGAGATCGTCATCGGCCGCAAGCGCCGGCTGCTCGCGCGTATCGCCGGTGTCGACGCCCGGCAGCGAGCCGATGTCGTCGGGCAGGCCGGACAGGTCCTCGACGCTGAGGCCGAGGTCGCCGAGCTCGATCTCCTCCGTGTATTCGCCGGGCGCCTCGGACTCGACCGTCGGCATCTCGCTCGTCTCGCCGCTTACGGCGCGCAGCATGGCCGTGTGTGACGATTCGATCGTCGGGGTCTCGACGGTCGGCGCCTCGGGGCCCGCCGCCTCGATCGTCGGCGTCTCGACCGTCGGCGCTTCGGCCCACGGCGACTCCATCGTCGGAGAATCGGAATCGTCGGCCGCGCTCGCCCACGGGGTCTCCATCGTCGGCGCGTCCGAATCGATCCCCGACTCGTCCCATCCGAGGTCGCCGGCGCCCGTCTCGACGGTCGGCTCGGCGTCCGGTCCGCGGACGTTCGCCGTCGCCAGCATCGTCGGTGCCTGAGTGTCGTCCTCGACCAGCGCTTCGAGATCGAGATCGGTGTTGCCGTCCGACTCGTCGATGCCGAGCGCGGCTCGCCAATCGTTGCCGAATCCCTGCGCGGCCGACTCGACCGTCGGGGACTCCTGCGTCGACGCGAGGCTCTCGAGCTCGATGTCGGTCGAATCGGCGAGGCCGTCGTCGAGAGCGCCGAGATCGAAATCCGGCTCCTCGCGCTTGCCGGTATCGTCCTCGTCGGTGATCTCCGCGCTCGCGCGCGCCGTGTCGTCGTCCGGGTCGAGCTCGGCGATCGCCTGACCGGTCGGGTCGTCGTCATCGTCGTCCGACAGCAGCGCGGCCTCGAGGCCCGCAGCGGTCTGCGCGCCGATATCGAGCATGTCCTCGACGCCCGTATCCGCACGCGCGTCGTCGTCGTCCGCTTCGAGCAGCTCGTCGTCGAACGAGGTCAGCCGCTCGCCGGTCGCCGCAAGCTCGAAGTCGAGCTCGTCGACATCGGCGATCTGCGTCTTCTCGTCGAACGCGAAGTCGATCGCCGTCGAGCCGCCGGTGCCCTCGAGGTCGAGATCGACCTCGCCCGAGCCGGCCGCCGTGGATTCCGCGAACAGCGCATCGTCCGGGCAAAGCTGCTTGCCCATGATCAGGACCTTGTCCCAATCGGAGTCCGCACCGCCGATCTCGGCGCGGAAGCCGCGCGCCGCGTCGCGGAACGCATCCTTGTTGCCCCAGACGAAGAAGACTTCGAGGAGCTTCAGCTTCAGGTCGCGGCGGTCGGGCTCGTTCTCGAGGGCCTTCTGCACGAGCTCGGCCGCCTGGTCGTAGAGACCGTACGCCATGTGGAAATCGGCCTCGGCCAGGATGTCCCCCTGGTCGAGATTGATGACCGTATGGCTCGACAGCGTGTCCTCGGTCTCCTCCGCGTCGGTCTTCGGCTTCGCCGCCGCGATCGCGGCGGCCGCGGCGTCGCTCGTTAGCGATTGCTCGTTGACGACGACGCTCGAATCGCCGACGGCGCGCAGCCGCCGGGTCGGCTCGGCCGGCTCGTCGACGACGGTGTCCTCGTCGACGTCGAGCGCATCCCAGCGGCCGGTGACGTCGTCGGCATCCTCGCGGCGGTTCCGCAGATACCACACGGCCGTCAGTAGCACGGCACCGATGCCGAGCCCGATCAGAAGAAGCGGATTCGAGATCGCGCCGAGCACGCGCGAGATCAGCGATGGCTCCGGCTGCGGCGTCGTCCGCACGACCGGCGCGCTCGCCGCGCCGCTGCCGGCCGCCGCTGCCACGACGGGCTCGGGCTCGGGCTCGGCGGCTTCAGGCTCGGCCGCGGGGGCCTCTGCCGCCTCTTCGACGCCGAGCTCGTCGGCGAAGAGCGGCTCTTCGTCGATTGCCGCCTCGAGGTCGACGCCGGGCGCGGCCGCGCCGGTCCCGGCGGACTCGGCCGGCGCCGGCAGCGCGTCGGCCGCGGCAAGCCGCGCCTGCAGCGCTTCGAGGCTCTCGTCGCGGAGCTGCAGCAGACGGCGGCTCTCCTCGAGCTCGGCGCGCAGCGCTGCGATCTCGCTTTCGAGCCGCGCGACCTCGGCGGACCCGCCGTCGCCGCCCGCCGCGCCGGACGCACCGGCGGACGTCGATGCGCCGGCCGACCCGGCCGCGACGCTGTCGACCGACGGCGGCACGAGACGCAGGCGCGGCTCCTCGCCTGAAACCGGAGCGGAAGTTGCGGGCGCGGGCTCTGCGGAAGCCAGCTGCTCGGCCGGCTCCGCGCCGCGCCACGACGCCTCGGCGCGGCTGACGATCGCTGTCGCCTCCGCGGCCGTGCGCGCGGTCAGCGCGTTGCGATCCGGAATCGTCAGCGTCGCGCCGCGCAGCAGCAGATTCATGTTGCCGTCGAACGCGCCGGGGTTCGCCTCGTAGAGCCCGACCATCATCTGGTTCACGGTGACGCCGGCCGGGCGCAGCTGCGATGCGATGCTCCACAGCGTCTCGGACGACTGCACGGGACCATACGAGCCGGACGCGAGCGCCGCCTCGGCGGCGGGGGTCTGCGCCGGACGGGGCGCGGGCGCCTGCCGGGACGCCGGCTGCGACGCCGCGGGCGCCGGCTCGGCGCTCCGCGCTAATGCGCCGGACGTCGCAGAGCTCGCCCCGGCTTCGGCCTGCCGGATCGGCGGCTCGGCGCCGATCTCCGGCGTGAAGATCGGCGGGTCGAGCAGCACGGTGTACTCGCGAAGCAGCCGGCCGCGCGGCCACGTGGCTTCCACGAGCATCGTCAGGAAGGGGTCCGCCATCGGCTGTCGCGACGTCACGGTGACGACGTAGCGGCCGGCGGCGTTGCGGCCGACGTTGAAGTCGAGCCCGGATAGATTGGGCGTCAGATCGAGCTCGTAACGCTCGAACGTCGCGCGGCTTGCGAGGGTGACCCGGAGCCCGTCGAGATCCTCCGGCGTCACGGACAACAGCTCGATTTCGGCGCGCAGCGGCTGGTTCAGCGCCGACTGCAGCTCGATGTCGCCGAGGCCGAGCGCCCAAGCTCCGACCGGCGCGGTCAGCAGAACCGTCGCGCTCCACTGTGGCAGTGACTTCATGGAAACTCCTAGCTGCCTCCGTCGTGCGACCGCGGACGTCGCGCCGCGCGTCGAAGCCCCCTCGGACTCCGCGGTCGGAAGATACATGACATAACGCGTATCACCCAAGCCCTGGGCGGTGGCGCGCTTCACCGGCGAGCCTTCAAGTCGATCGATCGGCACGACCTACCCTACTCTCCAGCAAGCCGCGAGCCCCCGCTGTGTCGGTCACGGTCCGTTGCGGCCGCCCCGGCTATGACCCCATCGGCTGCGGAATTTAACAGTTTGAACCGGCCGGCGACTGTGACATCCGTTCGAGTTCAGCGGATCGGCGCGAGCGTTTTTCCTATCCGTTCTGCGCTTTGTGCCGCAGGTAGTGATCCATCAAAGTGAGCGCCAGCATCGCCTCGGCGATCGGTGTTGCGCGCAACCCCACGCACGGATCGTGTCTCCCCGTCGTCACGATCTCGACCGGCCGGCCGTCGATGTCGATGGTACGGCCCGGAATCTGGATGCTCGAGGTTGGTTTCAGCGCAAGACTGACCAAAATGTCCTGCCCGCTAGAAATGCCGCCGAGTATCCCGCCGGCCGAGTTCTTCACGAACCCTTCCGGAGTGATCTCGTCGCGGTGCTCGCTGCCGCGCTGGCGCACGGCCGCGAAGCCGTCGCCGATCTCGACGCCCTTGACGGCGTTGATGCTCATCATCGCGTGCGCGATCGACGCATCGAGCTTGTCGAACACCGGTTCCCCGAGCCCCGCCGGCACGCCCGTCGCAATCACGTTCACGCGGGCCCCGATCGAATCGCCGTCGCGGCGAAGCTGGATCATGAACGCCTCGAGCGCCTCGACCTTCGCGGGATCCGGACAGAAGAACGGGTTGTCGTCGACGGAGTCGAGATCGACCGCCTCGAGCTCGATCGGGCCGAGCGCGGCGAGATACCCCCTGATCGAGATCCCGGCCCGCTCGCGGAGGTACTTACGCGCGATCGCGCCGGCCGCGACCCGCATTGCCGTCTCGCGCGCGGACGAGCGCCCGCCGCCGCGATAATCGCGGAGGCCGTATTTCTTGTGGTACGTGTAATCCGCGTGGCCCGGCCGGAAACGGTCCTTGATCTTGTCGTAGTCGCGCGTGCGCTGGTCGACGTTCTCGATCAGGAGGCCGATCGCGGTGCCGGTCGTCACGCCCTCGAAGACCCCGGACAGGATCTTTACGGTATCGGGCTCGCGGCGCTGCGTGACGAAGCGCTACTTCCCCGGCCGCCGGCGGTCGAGCTCCTTCTGGATGTCGTGCTCCGAGAGCTCGAGCCCCGGCGGACATCCGTCGACGATGCAGCCGAGCGCGGGCCCGTGGCTCTCGCCGAAGGTCGTGACGGTGAAGACTTGCCCGAAGCTATCGCCAGCCATGCGTCTCAATCTTCTCGAGTCGACTCGCCGAAGTGCTCGGCGAGCTGCTCCGCCGTGACGACGAACACGCCCTCGCCCCCGCGCTCGAGCTCGAGCCACGTGAGCGGCAGGCGCGGATAGCGCTCGACGAGCGCGTCCGCCTCGGCGCCGACCTCGACGATCAGCACCCCGCCCGGCACGAGCCTCGCCCCGGCCTCGCGGAGCAGCCGCTCGGTGGGCTCGAGACCCGTCTCGCCGCCGAGCAGCGCAAGCCTCGGCTCGTGCGCGTACTCGGGCGGCAGCGCGTCCAGCACGTCCCGCGGCACGTACGGGGGGTTCGACATGATAACGCGGTACCGGGCGGGCGTAGCCGGAAAAAGGTCGGCCTCGTGAAAGCGGACGCGGTCGGCGACGCCGTGACGCACAGCGTTGCGCGGCGCGATCTCGAGAGCGCCCGTCGAGACGTCCGTCGCGTCGACGAGGACGCCGTCGCAGTGCACGGCCGCAGCGACGGCGAGACAGCCGCTGCCGGTGCCGATGTCGAGCACGCGGTCGCCGGGCCCGAGCGCCGCCCACGGCGCGAAGCACGACTCGATAACCTCCGCGAGCGGCGAGCGCGGGATCAGCACGCGCTCGTCGACCTCGAACGCGAGCCCGGCGAACCACGCTTCGCCCAGGAGGTATGCGAGCGGCTTGCGCTCGGCGACCCGGCGCTCGGCGATCCGCAGCGTGTCGTCGACGAGCCCCGGGTCGGGCGGAGCCTCGAACACGCCGTCGCGCCAGCCCTGCAGGTGCCGGATCAGCCAGAACGCCTCGTCCGACGCGTTGTCCGTGCCGTGCCCGAAGAAGACGCCGCCTTCGTCGAAATAGCGCGCGATCGCGCTGACCCACGCTTCGTGGTCGGCGGCGGCGACGAGCGCCTCTCGCAACGCGTCGGGGGTCATGGGGCGCGCATGATACCTGCGCTCGAGAAGCCGTGCCCGATGACGATATGAGATAATCCGCCGCGAGCGCCGGCGTCGACGAAACGGGCCGGCAAGTCGTTCCGCCGGCCGAGCGCCTTCGGCCGAAACGGCGGTCAATCGAGACGCATACTGCCCGACATGCAGGGACCTCTACTCCGAGTTCTGATCGTCGCCCTCGTGCTGCTGGTCGCGGCGATGCTCGCGATCCCGCGCGCGCCGCTGCCCGAGCCCGACAACGCGACCGTGCTTCCGCTCGCGCGGCCGCTGCCCGACTTCGAACTGACGGATGCGCGCGGCGCGCCGTTCACGAAGTCCTCCCTCGAGGGCCGGTTCACGCTGATGTTCTTCGGCTTCACGAACTGCCCGGACGTCTGCCCGATCACGCTGCAGGTGCTCGCGTCGGCCGTCGAGCGGCTTCGCGAGACCGCGCCCGACGAAGTGCCGGACGTCGTCTTCGTCAGCGTCGACCCGTTCCGCGATACGCCCGAGCGCATCGGCGAATACGTCGGCGTGTTCGATCCGTCGTTCATCGGCGTGACGGGGCCGGACGAGCGGCTCGAGCCCCTCCTGACGGCGCTCAGCGTCGCCGTCGAGAAGCACGAGCATCACGGCGAGCAGTACAACGTCGTGCATTCGGGCGTCGTCTACATGATCGGGCCCCGCGCCGAGTGGATTGCGCTGTCGAGCTCGCCGCACGTGCCGGAGACGATCGCGGCCGATTTCCTCAAGATCCGCGCGGCCTACCTGCGCCGGCCGCCCGAGATCGAGCGGACGTCCGCGGCGTCACCGGACTGACCGATGCCCCATCCGTTCGTTCTCGCGCAGCACCTGCTGCCGCAGGCGCTGATCGGCCGGATCGTGTACCGCGCGGCGCGAAGCGAGGCGGCCTGGCTCAAGCGCCCGCTGATCCGGTGGTTCGCGAAGACGTACGGGGTCGATCTCGCCGAGGCCGAGGAAGCGGACCTCGAGCGCTATTCGAGCTTCAACGATTTCTTCACGCGCGCGCTCAAGGCCGGCGCCCGCCCGATCGCGGGCGACGAGACGACGGTCGTCTCGCCGGTCGACGGGACGCTGACGGAGTTCGGGCACGCGCGCGACGGGCAACTCTTGCAAGCGAAGGGCTTCGAGTATGCACTCGACGAGCTGACCGGCGAGGGGCCGGCCGATTCGCGCCTCTTCGCGAACGGCGCGTATGCGACGATCTACCTCGCACCGTACGACTATCACCGGGTGCACATGCCGGTCGCCGGCAAGCTCACCGCGACCCGCTACATCCCGGGCCGCCGCTTCAGCGTGAACGCCGCGACGACGTGCGGGATCAGGAACCTCTTCTGTCGCAACGAGCGCGTCGTCTGCTGGTTCGACACGGCGAACGGGCCGATGGCGCTCGTGCTCGTCGGCGCGCTGAACGTGTCGAGCATCAGCACGGCCTGCCGCGGCGAAATCCCGAGCGGCGAGCCGGCATACTGGCCGGAGACGGAGCCCGTGTCCTACGAAAGAGGCGCCGAGATCGCGCGCTTCAACCTCGGCTCGACCGTGATCCTGCTGTTCCCCGAAGGAAACGTCGACTGGGACGCGGCGCTCGAGCCCGGGCGGAAGCTCAGGCTCGGCGAGGCGATCGGCCGGCAGCGCGAGGCGCGGTGACGCTCGAGCGCGGCGCGACGATCGACACGCTGCGGCTTCGCGCGGCGATGCTCGACCGGGTCCGCGCGTTCTTCGCCGCGCGCGGCGTGCTCGAGGTCGAGACGGCGTCGCTGTCCCCGGCCGCGCCGACGGATCCCGCGCTCGAGAGCATCGCAGCGCACGTCGAGCGGCTCGGCGGCGCGCGCTACCTGCACACTTCGCCCGAGTTCGCGATGAAGCGGCTGCTCGCGGACGGAATCGGCGACATCTACCAGCTCTGCCGCGTGTACCGCGACGGCGAGATCGGCCGCTGGCATCAGCCGGAGTTCACGATGCTCGAGTGGTATCGGCTCGCGTTCGACGATGCGCAGCTGATGGACGAGGTCGAAGCGCTCGTCAGGGCCGTGGTCGGCGGGCGCGCCGCCGAGTGGCCGGCGCTGCGCGTGACGTACCGGGACGCGTTCGAGCAGGCGCTCGGTGTGGACCCGCTCCTCGAGCCGGACGCCGTCGAGGCGCGGCTCCGCGAGCGGGGCATCGACGTGCCGGCCGGGCTCGACGTTGACGGCGTGCTCGATCTCGCGCTTGCTGCGGCCGTATTACCGTCGCTGCCGGCCGAGAAGTGGATCTTCGTGCACGACTACCCGGCGAACCAGGCGGCGCTCGCGCGCTTGAAACCCGGCGCGCCGCAGGTCGCGGCCCGCTTCGAGCTCTTCGCGGAAGGGCTCGAGCTCGCGAACGGCTGGGCCGAGCTCACCGACGCCAAGGAGCAGCGGCGCCGCTTCGATGCGGATCAGGCCGTGAGGCAGAGGCGCGGCTTGCCGGTGCGGCCGATCGACGACGCGTTCCTCGCGGCCCTCGAGCGCGGCCTGCCGGACTGCGCCGGAGTCGCGCTCGGCTTCGATCGGCTCGTCGCGGTCGCGGCGGGGCTATCGTCCGTCGCCGCGACGGTCGCGTTCGCGCACCGCGGCTAACGCGTGGAAAAACGGTGTCAGACGCCGTTTTCCGCTCAGTCCTTGACGCGCGAGACATATTCGCCGGTGCGCGTGTCGACTCTCACGACCTCGCCTTCCTCGATGAACAGCGGCACGCGAACGACGGCGCCCGTCTCGAGCTTCGCAGGCTTCACGCCGCCCTGCGCAGTGTCCCCGCGCACGCCCGGATCAGTCTCGACGATCTTGAGCTCGACGTGGTTCGGCGGCGACACGAGAAGCGGCTGGCCGTTCCACAACGTCACCATGCACGTGTCCTGCTCCTTCAGCCACTGCGCGGCGTCGCGCACTGCGTCCTTGCCGGCCGCGAATTGCTCGTAGGTGTCGGGCACCATGAAGTGCCAGAATTCGCCGTCGGTATACAGATACTGCATGTCCTGATCGACGACATCGGCGGCCTCGACGGTATCGCCGGACTTGAAGGTCTTGTCCACGACACGGCCGGTCTTGAGGTTGCGGATCCGGACCCTGTTGAAGGCCTGACCCTTGCCGGGCTTCACGAACTCGTTCTCGACGATCACGCACGGATCGTTGTCGATCAGAATTTTGAGGCCCGAGCGAAACTCGTTGGTGCTATAACTTGCCATTGAAGCTCTTGCTCGATTGCGTTTGGTTTGCTGAGTCGCCGGGTGCGCGAAAATCATGCGCCACCGCGCGCCGCGTCTGCGCTTCAGACGCCCGGTCCGCGGAGCGCGCCGGCCGGCTTCGCCGCTCCGCCGCGGCTCGTCGGCCGCCGTTCCGGGAATGGCGACGGCGAATGATACCGCCTCGCCCCTCTGATCGAACAGCATGACTCACGATCCAGCCCCCGTTTCGATGCCCTCCCGCTCGTCGTGGCAGCGCCAGCTCCGCGACGCGGTCCGCGACGTCGGCGAGCTCGCGGCGCTGCTCGACCTTTCGCCGGACTCGATCGCGCCCGAAGCCGCGCGGGACTTTCCGCTGCTCGTGCCGCGCGCCTACGTCGCGCGGATACGCAAGCGCGATCCCCGCGATCCGCTTCTGCTCCAGGTGCTGCCGACGGCGCTCGAGACCGTCCACGTCTCGGGCTTCACGGCCGACCCCGTCGCGGAGAGCGAGTTTGCGGACGGCGGCGTTGTGCGCAAGTACCGCGACCGGACCCTGCTCGTCGCGACCGGCGCGTGCCCGGTGCATTGCCGCTATTGCTTCCGCCGGTCGTTCCCGTACGCCGACCAGCTCGCGGCGCGCAACGACTTCGCCGACGCGCTCTCGAGGCTGGCCGCGGACGGGACGCGGGAGGCGATCCTGTCGGGCGGCGATCCCCTCAGCCTCGGCAACGCCCGGCTCGACGCGCTGCTCGGCCGGCTCGCGTCGCTGCCGGCGCTGCGCCGCGTGCGAATCCACACGCGCTTCCCGATCGTGCTGCCCGATCGGGTCGATGGCGGCCTCGTCGCGCTCATCGAGCGCGCCCGGCTCCCCGTCGTGATCGTGCTGCACTCGAACCACCCGCGCGAGCTCGATTCGAGCGTCGCGGGCGCCCTCGCCACGCTGCGGGCGGCGGGCGCGACGCTGCTGAACCAGTCCGTGCTGCTGCGCGGAGTCAACGACGATGCGGAGACCCTCGCCGCGCTGAGCGAGCGGCTGTTCGAGTACGGGGTGCTGCCCTACTATCTGCACCTCCTCGATCCCGTCGCGGGCGCCGCCCACTTCGACGTCGACGAGCCGCGCGCCGAGGCGCTTTACCGCGAGATCCTCGCGCGCTTGCCGGGCTATCTGGTGCCGCGGCTAGTAAGGGAAGTCCCTGGACAGGCGAGCAAAACGCCGATACGTGTGGGGCTGTGACCTGCGTACGGGCCCGGCGGGACCCGAATGCTAGAATGCCGCCCGGCCGGACGAGGAGCCGGCAGCAGATACAGGGAGGCCAGCCAAGCTCATGTCCCCATCCCCGGTTCCGCTGATCGTCGTAACGACCGCAGAGGACGAAGTGGAGCTGATCAATAAGACCTTGAGGGACGCGGGACATCCGGCCCATTGTCACTGGGTCAAGCGGCTCGACGTGCTCCCGGACTCGATCCGCTCGATCGGGCCCGAGCTGCTCGTTTACTCGGCTGATCGCTTCCAGACGCCGGTCGCCGAGATCGCAAAGCTGCGCAAGCAGCAGGAAGGCGCCGTCCCGCTGCTCGTGCTGCGCCGGCAGGCCGACGAGACCGCGATCGCCGAGGTGCTCGCGGCCGGCGCGCAGGACCTCGTGTCGATCGACTGCCGCGAGCGGCTCGCCGCGGTCGCGACCCGCGAGGTGCGCGCGTTCCGGCTCGAGCGCTCGCTGAACAGGACCCTCGCGTCCGCCACCCAGTACAAGCATCAGTTCAAGACCTTCCTCGCCGGCGCGGTCGACGCGATCGCGTACGTGCAGGAGGGTATCGTCGTCGAGGCCAATCAGGCCTGGGCCGAGCTCTTCGGCCGCGGCATCGACGACGCGGTGGACACGCCGCTGATGGATCTTTTCGACGCCGGGAGTCATGCCGCGCTCAAGGGCGCGATCGTCGCGTGCGGAAAGGGGCAATGGTCCGGCGAGGCGTTGAGCGTCGTCGGCACCCACGGCGACGGGTCGTCGTCGAAGCTCTCGCTCCTGCTCGAGCAGACGGCGTACGACGGCGAGCCGGCCATCAAGTTCAGCGTGCCGCGCGAGACCGCCGAGGGCACGGCGCCCGAGGAGCTCGTCGAGGCGACGGTGCACAAGGATCCGATGACCGGCCTCTTTCACCGCCGCCGCTTCGTCGAGCTGCTGACGAAGCGGCTCGAGACGAACCCCCGGGGCGGTGTGCGCGCGCTCGCCTACCTGCGTCCGGACAAGTTCGGAGAAATCGAGGAGGAAGTCGGCCCGCTCGCGAGCGAGGATCTGCTCGTCGGCATCGCCGAGATCCTGCGGAGCACGGTGAACGCGAAGGATCTCTGCGGCCGGTTCGGTGGCAACGTCTTCGCCGTGCTTCTCGAGCGCGGCACGCTGCGGGACATCGAAGCGTGGGCCGAGCACCTCGTTGCGCGTATCGCCGAGCACATCTTCGAGATCGCGAACCGCACGCTATCGGTTACGTGCACGATCGGCATCGCGGAGGCGGGGCCGATGACCGAGAGGCTCGAGGCGCTCATCGCGGACGCCGAGAAGGCGAACCAGCGCGGACGGCAGCGGGGCGGCAATCAGGCGGTGCTCGAGGAGACGTCGGACGAGAGCACGCGCATCCAACGCTTCGACGAGCTTTGGGTCAGCCAGATCAAGTCCGCGCTCGTCGAGAACCGCTTCAAGCTCGCGCACCTGCCGATCGTGAGCCTGTCGGGCGAGCGCAAGACGATGTACGACACCGTGCTGCGGATGATCGATCAGCAGGGCGACGACGTGACGGCGGCCGACTTCATCCCGGCCGCGCGCCGCAACAAGCTGCTGCGCGCGATCGACCGCTGGGTCATCGCGGCATCAGTCGATTTTTGCCGCAGGCAGAACCCCGACTGCGTGTTCGTGAAGCTCTCGCACGAGTCGATCCTCGACCAGACCCTCATCGAATGGCTCGTCAAGCTCGTGCAGTCGACGGGCCTTGCGCCCGAATCGATCTGCTTCGAGGTCAGCGAGGAAGACGTCACGCAGTACCTGAAGCAGTCACGTACGCTCGCCGAGCAGCTCAAGGCGAACGGCTTCTCGTTTGCGATCGAGCACTTCGGGATCGGCCGCGATCCGATGCGTGTGCTGCAGCAGACGCCGATGCAGTACGTCAAGATCGACGGCTCGCTGATGCAAGGCCTCGCGACGAACTCTGCGCTGCAGGAGAAGGTGCGCGGCTTCATCAAGGCGGCCGAGAAGCGCAAGATCGCGACGATCGCTGAGCGCGTCGAGGACGCTAACACGATGGCCGTGTTGTTCCAGCTCGGCGCGGGCTACATGCAGGGACACTACCTGCAGGAAGCGGAAGTGGTCCTGCAGGAGCACTAGCTAGCAGACAACGACCCGATATTCCGCTCGTGGCTCGCGCACTTCCGCGGAAGCGCCGTGCCTCTCGAGCACTTCGCCGCCGTCCGCCCCGCCCATCCGGCCATCCCACCGATAGCCTCCGCGCGGAATCATCCGGCCGTCGGGCCGCGAGAAGCAGAGTTCCCCGCGCTCGTCGCGCCACATCGTGAACCCGCCTTCGTGCACGAGCACGTGATGGTAGCGGCACAGCAACGCCATCTCATCAAGGCTCGTCTCGCCCCCTTTTGCCCAGTCGACGAGATGATGAGCGTCTACGCGGCGACGATGACAACCGGGGAACGTGCACCCCCGATCACGCGCCCACAATGCGCGCTTCAACGCGGTAGGGGCGGTACGGCGTTTGCGCCCGACGAAGAGCGGATTACCGCGCTCGTCCTCGACGATCCTAATCAGGCTCGCGTCGCAGCCGAGCCGCTTCACCGTCTCGATCGGCAGATCCGAGCGACCCTCCTCGCCTCGCAGCGCCGATTCGTCGACGTGCACGACAACCTGATAGTGGTCCGACACGCTCGCACCCTCTTCCGCCTCGCTTCCGCCTGCGACGTAAGCTCTCGCGATCGCGACCAACGCATCCGCCTGCTGCGCGAACCACCCGTTGCCCGCCGCGCACGACGCTTCCGCGGAATCACGAACGCCCGGCGTGCCTTGGTCGACGATGAACTCGTGCCCGCTCGCCGCCTCGCCGCGGTGCACCGCGCGCTCTAGCGCCTGCGCAATAATCTCGCCATCGACGAGCGGCACCTCGACAGTGATGCGCATCGTGTCGCGCACCTTGTCTCGACGCAGCCTGAGCGCGCGCCGCTCCCACGCCCGGCGGGCGTCGCATAGGGAGTCGGGATCGGCGTTCCGCATCTCGCGACATCGCTCCTCGAGCTGCGCCGCCGTGACCTCGAGCGCATACGCGAGAAGCTTTTCCTCGTTGTGAGGCTTCGCGACTCGAGTCAACGCGCGAGCCTTCGAGTACGACACGCGGCCCTCGGCCAACGCGGCGGAGATGCTCGGCAACCCGCGCAGCGCCTGCGCCGTACGGACCTTCTCCCGCGCGGCCGGAAGCGATAGCTGACAACGCAAAGCGAGCCATTCCGCGCAGCTGCGGCAGCCCCACTTCGCCCACCCCATCCGATCGTCGAACTCGCGCACGAGCACGAGCCACTGATACGTCCGCGCGTTCAGCTGCCCCGTGAGACTGCAGATCGCGGCGTCAAGCTCGTCGATCGATCGCTCGCTGAAACTGGATTCGGCAGACAC
>Ga0079224_100002774_pt1 | contig 21602 bp, 14 predicted proteins | sample Stecom2015_FD_80414 | JGI IMG/M metagenome (GOLD analysis project Ga0079224, IMG submission 80414) | Agricultural soil microbial communities from Utah to study Nitrogen management - Steer compost 2015 | ecosystem: Environmental > Terrestrial > Soil > Agricultural land | place: USA: Utah...
CAGGGTGACACTGCGGGCCTTCGTCACGCGCACAATGAGGTCATGAGTCAGGCGGCTGGTCAGCGCCGGGGATACGGTATCGCCTTCCAGCAGGATGATATTGCGCTCGGCCAGCAGGTTGGCGACAGTTGGTGCGCGGGTGGTGGTCGTCTGCGCCTGACCGTTAACCACGATGGTCACGGTCTTGTCGATCTGGGCTGCCGGCAGCAGCAGCAGCGCCCCGGCCAGCAGACCGACCAGTGCCATTGCCCCCAAAATCGCCAGAATGCCGAGCAGCAGGTAGCGTTCCCACCGGGCAGAGACAGCAGGCTGTGGTCGTGGGGTGCGAGCCAAAAAGTCTGTTCCACGCTTGCCAACAAAAAGAGATTGTCATGGATTTGCCCAGGCCAGGTTGTTCTGCGACACCCAGGAGTGACTCCTTAGTGCTGCTCCCGTCAAGGCCTGACACGGTTCGGAGGTCCTGCCGCGCAGGACCTGGTCTGGACAAACCGATAACAACCTCTATTGTACCGCATATCGTAAAGGAACAACGGCGTAAAATCAAGGCTCAGCCGGGGGATCGTGTCAAATCGGAATTGGATACGATTGCCCTGCCTTCTTTGACACACCCCTGGTAATTGGGGCGCTGTAGTGTTATATATTATCGATAATGAAATTTGTAAAGCGGTGGTAAACACAAGGATTGTCCCATGAGCGAGTTACTTGACGTGGGCGAGCAGCAGCTAGGGCGCTACAAAGTGCGTTTCACTCGTTTTGTGGGTGGGCGCTGGCGCACGCGCGGTCCCTGGTTGCAGTTGATCGTTACCAACCGGCGGCTGATTATTCTGCCGGACGAGGCGCGTGATGGTCGGACACCGCTGGTTATCTCCGCTGTCGATATTGCGCGTGTCTGGAGTATCGGACTGGGCCGGCGCGATGGCGGCGTGATCGCCCTGCGCACAGGGGAACCCCTTTACTTCTATGTCGATTGGTCGCAGAGCGCGCGCCTGATACGCGACATCCGCCGCATGATGCAGCCGGCAGCCGCGGCTGTGGCCCGTTCAGGCTGAAAATACAGGCGTTTCGCAAACGGATTGCCTACACCGCCGCCATGTCTGGCGCAGCAAGAGAACCGCCTGTAAGCCATGCGCCTGTAATCACCGTACTGGTGATAGTCTGCTGCAAGCAGACTGATTACAATAATCACTAGGACGAGCGCAGTATGGTGGGATCATGAGTATCACACAGTTGCAGGCAGGTGAAAAGCGGCTGGGAGAGTATCTGGTGCAGATCGCGCGGCCCACTGCGTCGGGCTGGGTGGCGAGCATCCCGCCTATCACGGCAACCCTGACCAACCGCCGCCTGATTCTGGTGCCTCAGACGCGCAAACCGTACCCGCCCGCCAGCATCCCCGGTATGTACATCCTCAAGGCCGCCAGCACGCTGCTCGGCCAGCGCCGCGCGGTGCAGATTCGCCTCACCATTGGCTATAACCTGAATTTATTCGTCGGATGGGGCCAGGGCGAGGAATTTGCCAACCAGATTAAAAAGATGCTGCTTCCGTCGCTGCGCCAGCATTACACGCCCGCCCTGCCGCAGCAGGACCTGATTCGTTTGATTGAACAGATCAGCAAGTTATAGGTTGCCAAACGAGCCGGCAGGCAGCCCGATTTTTCAGAACAGCCTGAGCTGCTGCATCGGCAGGTCGTCATCGCTGGCCGGCTTCTGACCATCGGGGGCGTTTGAACTATTCCGGCGTCTGTTGACTTCGGCCACCACTTCCGGCAGGCGTCTGACATCGGCTTCCATCGTGCGGCGCAGGTCCGGGTTGCGCAGGACGGCTGCCGGGTGGAACAGGGGATAATAGGCTGTGACCGGCTCCCCCGTATATTTGGGCTGGCCGTGAATCTGGCTGATCTTGCCATTGGGGAAATAGCGCGCCATGCTGAAGCGGCCCAGAGTCACGATCACGGCCGGCTGGATAATGGCGATCTGCCTTTCCAGAAACACCTTGCAGGCCATGATTTCATCAGGCTGCGGGTCACGGTTGTTGGGCGGGCGATGCTTGACGACGTTGGTAATAAAGACCTGTTCTCGTTCCAGATTAATCAGTTTGAGCAAATAAGTCAGATAATCGCCGGAACGCCCCACAAATGGGAGGCCCTGCTGATCTTCGTAATAGCCGGGTCCTTCGCCGATGAACATAATCTCCGCATGAGGGTTGCCAGTGCCGGGGACCGGGTTGGTTGTGCCCTTATACAGTGGGCAGCGGGTGCAGGTCGCAACCTCATCAGCGATTTTTTTCAGGGCTGCCGCACGATCATCAGTCATGGATAACGCCTCCTCTGCTGGTTGGCACAATCTTACCAGCAGCCTGCCGGACCAGGCAACCGGCGGCGTATCCAGCAGGTGCATCCTAAATTGGGGGCGAGGAAGCAGCGAGCGCAGCGAAACGGGGTGAGGTATCGGGCAGGAACCATGCTGCCCCGGATTCTGTGTTGACCGCTGACTTTCGCCAGAAACGATTATTGCGTAAGATTAAGGCATCGGCTTATGTTACCTCTGGAGAAGGAGATTCATGCGAACCAAAACTTTCCTGATGCTGCTGGCGTTATCTGTGCTGCTGGTTAACCCGGCACTGGCACAGGGCAACCTGCTCAGTTATGGGGATAACGTCGTTGGCACGTTATCCGCCGGCGCGCCGCTTGGCTTTTACACCTTCAACGGCGCGGCTGGCGATCTGGTGTCGATTCAGGTGATCGGCATCACGCCCGATCTCGATCCGGCGATCAGCCTGAACGGGCCAACTCAGCAGCAGCTTGCCAGCAATGATAACGATCCCGCCAGCCCCGGCACGACCGATGCACGCGTGACTCTGAGTTTGCCCCAGGATGGCATCTACACCGTGCTGGTGAGCAGTGTCAGCGGCGTCAACGGCGACTTTCTCCTCCGTCTCAGCGGGCAGCAGCCTGTCCCCGCTACCGGCCTGAGCGATGCCCCGCTGGATGTGTCGATTGCACCGGGCCAGCCGCCACAGATATTCAGTTTCGAGGCGAACCCTGCCGCGCCCATCACCCTCACGGTGAGCAGCAGCACACCGGGCTTCAGCTTCCGTGTGGTCGTGCGCGACCCCAGCGGCCAGACGATTGCGCTGCTGACGGCCAGCACACTGGTCGGGCTGAATCTGCCACCGGGCAGCGGCACCTACACAGCGGAGATTGCGCCGCTTGATCCGAATGTTGCCGGTCAGGTCAGCGTGAGTACGGGCGCTGCGGCAGTCGCGCCGCCGCCACCAGCCGCTACTCAGGAAGCTGCGCCGCCACCCGCTGAAATCGACGCTGCCAGCCAGGTGTGTCAGGTGGGAACGGGAACGACTCCAGTCAATGTGCGCAGCGGTCCGAACACGGATTACGCCGTCATCGGGCAGATTCAGCCGGGGCAGCGATTGAACGTCAGCGGCGTGTCGGGCACGTGGTTCCAGGTCGTTCTGCCGGATGGCAGGCCGGGCTGGGTGCGCCGGGATGTAGTTGTGCCATTCGGGCCGTGTGATAGTGTGCCGCAGGTGGATACAGCCGGCATCCAGCCGCCGGGGCCAGCTCAGACTGAAGAAGCCGGACCGGGCCAACTGCCGACCGCCACTTTTACACCCGACCCCGGCCAGCAGGCGATTCAGGCGACACCAACCTATACCTACACGCCGCCGGCTCAACAACAGCAGCCGACGCCTACCTATACCTACACGCCGCCGGCTCAGCAGCAGCAGCCGACGCCTACCTATACCTACACACCGCCGGCTCAGCAGCAGCAGCCAACGGCGACCTATACGCCAACACCGTTGATAGCACCGGAAGATACGCGCTTCAACGGTCCGCTGGTCATTCCACTGGACACTACGTCGTCGGTGACCGAATTTGTCAGCTACCCCGGTGGTGACCGCGAAGATCGGGTGCTCTGGGACATCACGGGCATGAACCCGAATGCCGCGCTGGCCGGCGGACGCGCGCGGCTGGTTATCTCCGCAAGCTGCTTCGGAATCGGCACGGAGTACATTCAGTTCTCCGTCGGCGGCCAGACCTATTCGTGCGGCCAGACCGTCGTCGACCGCGAAGTGACCTACGACTCGCGCACCGGGCAGGTGACAATTACGGCTATCGGGGGCGAGAACACCTATGTTCAGTGGGCGCTGACTGGCACGGCCACGCGGGTGAACTGATCCAGAGCAATACGCGAGGGCGCGATTCGTCGTGCCCTTAGGGTAATATTTCCACCGGCCCCAGGTCGATAAAATCTGCCTGGGGTCGATCTTTTTGGGGCAGACGTTGGCCGCTGGTCGTATCGTAAAGGCCCACGCGCACCCGGTAACGGCTCGGTAGCAGGCGGGTAAAGGTGTGTGCGTCAGGGATGTATTCGCCGGCGGCCCACAGGCTGGTCGGGTAGGTATTTTCTACCGGCATCAGGTCGCGCTGGGCCACGATGCTCCCGGCTTCGTCCACGACATGCACAAACACGGTGTAATCAGCATCGACTACCGCCCGCGCCCGCCACACCAGTTCGATGCGCAGCGTATTACCGGCGGCTTCCATATCGTTGTAGCCATACAACTGCAAGGCATCCCCCAGATCAATTGCGACAGGTTGATCGACCGGCGGGGCATCGAACCGGCGCGGCAGCCCGGCGACTTCGAGCGTGCCGAGTTCGATCACAGCTGCATCCAGCCGCAGCGCCAGTGTATAGGTTCCGGCAGGCTGGTCGCGGGGAATCGGCCAGCGGACATGATCGGCCACGATCTCGCCAGCACGCCACTGGCTCGACGGATAGCGCCCGCGAGTCGGCTGCCCCCGCCACAGCGCGGTGGCGTTTCCTGCGTCATCCAGCAGCACGGCTTCCAGCGTGATGTCGCTGCGCTCACCTTCGCTTGCGACCCCCTGCCAGTACAGCGATGTCACTACATGCTCGCCGGGGCGCAGCGCAGCCGGCAGCTCATCGCGGCCCAGCAAACGCACACCGGGCGCAGCATCCACCGAAACCCGGTTCGCCATCACCAGCGCCGCCGGATCAGGGAAACTGACCGGGCGCAGCGTCTCAATTTCCCCAACGGCTGCCCATACTGCGCCGCCATCATACAGATAGTACTGATCGCTGCTGCGCGCCACCCATGCGTGCCGCAGGCTGTACCGTCCCGGCGGCGTGCCCGGCGGAATGGTGACGGTGACCCGGTACAGCAGGGCTTCGCCGGGCTGCCAGCGATCCGTCTGAACGAAAGGCATTTCGCCCCGGGCCAGCACGTGACCGAGGTCATCCTCAAGCTGCACCAGGGCGGCAAGGTCGGGATCAGGCGGCGGTGCGGTCACCGCCCACGAAAGGATAATCTCGCCGCTGGCCCCCGGAAAGATCGGGCTGGCCCGGTAGCCGAGCAGAGTCAGCGCGGTGTTGCGCGCCGGGGCAGGTGATGCGGCGTATTCCGGCAGCGGCATCGTCCCATTCAGATCATACGCCATGAAGGCTGCGCGACCATCCGGGCCGGAGGGTAAATGCTCCATCGCTGTTGGTTCCAGCCACTCAAGCCAATCCGCCGGCGGCGGGGCGCTGCGGGGGAAAACCGCGATGCCGGTTCTGCCCGGCGGCGGACGAAACAGCGTATCCGCCCCCAGCCAGACGACATCCGGCAGATTGGCGATCATGACGGTAGGATGCTCAAAGTGCTGCGAGGCGATGTAGACTCGCGTATCGCCACCGCTGCGCTCTCGCAGCCACTGCGCCGCCAAAGCCAGATCGGCATCGGTTTCGTAGAACAGATCGGCCCGCGCTGCCCAGCCGAAATAGCTGCTGCCCACCCACGCAGCCGCCAGCAGCAGGACCAGCGACACCAGCGGTATCACGGCCTTTTGGGGCAATGGGCTTGTGCCGGCTGCCCTGAACCATGATCGAAGCGCGGAGACCACGCACTCCAGTCCCACGCCGATGAGGATGAACACCAGCGGAACCATGCCAATCGAGCGCATGTGATTGGGGGGAAAGCTGCTTACCGAGATGACACTCGGCAGTACCATCAGCGGGGCCAGCAGCGCCAGCCCATAAGCAGCGCGTTCCGTAGCGCGGCCCGCGCGCCGCAGCCGCCACACCCCGGCAGTAATCCCCGCCAGCAGCAGAATCCCCTCCGGCCAGGTGAAATAAGGTCTGCCGGGCAGGTTGTAACGCAGCAGCGGGTCGCCCTCGATAAAGAACATGCGCACATGCCGCCAGATACTTTCCGCCAGCGTGATCGCTTCGCCGGGCTGCGTGACTTCGTACAGGCGGCCCAGAAAGATGTCCGGATTTTGCAGGGCGAAAACTGCCATCGGCGCAGCCGCCAGCGCCAGCGCGCCAAAAAAGACGATTCCCTGCCGCAGCCGCAGCCGGCGACAGCCCCGGTCGAGCGCGATCAGCAGCAGGCCGCCGATAAGCAGCCACAGCGGGAACAGGCGCGACGCCATGTAGGTATAGAGCGTGCCCCCGGCCAGCAGCCCGCCCGCGATCAGCAAGCCGGAGCGCCGCCGGTTCAGCCCACGCCACAGACACAGCAGCGCCAGCGCCTGAAGCAACGGCAGGGTCGGGGCGCGGAACGCCTGCCGCGCCAGCAGCAGCAGCGGCAGCGAGAGCGTCATCAGGAACCCGGCGGTCAGGCCGACGACGTAGCCGCGCCGCCCGGCGAACATGGCCCGGCCCAGCGCTATTGTCGCGGCGATAGTCAGCAGGCCCATAAAGACGTTGAGCAATTGCAGGCTGAAGCGCCCATCGTGAATCCAGTGGAACAGCGGCACGCTCAGGTAATAGTACAGCGCCTCGCGGCCCTGATACCCCGGCACAATCGGGAACAGGCTGGCCCCGCCAAAGGCGATGCTGCGCGTAATGAGGACGTTGGCAGCTTCGTCGTAGTGCGGGCCGGGGGGATAACGATGCAGCGCCCACAGCCGCAGGAACGCCGCTGTGAGCAGGATAAGCGTGACCAGAAACCAGTATGCGCGCCGTTGCATCCGTTTGTCCATCATCAGGGCCAATACAGCCGCCAGCCAAGCCTAGCCTGCCCAAAGGCGGGGTGCAAGGGCTGAAATGAGTCTTGCAGTGCCCAGGCGCGTATGCTAAGATATTTGGCATCAGCCAAGGTAGCTCAGTTGGTAGAGCATCGCACTGAAAATGCGGGTGTCCCCAGTTCAAGTCTGGGCCTTGGCAAACAGCAGCCCACAGTGTTGGGCTGTTTTGTTATCCCACGCCGGTCTCATCGTTATGACCATTGTTTTTACACGAAATTTACGGGCGCTTCGGCTATAATGTAACAAAGTGGTACATATAAAACTTGACCGAAAACGAAATTTGTGCAGAGGATATTTGCCATGCGCTTACGTCTCGGACTGCTGCTGTGCGCGCTGCTGGTTGGCGCAGTGATCTTCGTCCAACAGGATGCCCTTCAGGCGCAGAATAGCTGCCCGGTTCTGGTACAGTCCGCCCTGGAGCAGATGGGCAATAACTGCGGCGATCTGGGCCGCAACAGCGCCTGCTATGGTTATACCCGCGTTGATTCCACCTTTTTGATTGACGCCCCGCTCGACTTTTTCAGCCGGCCATCAGATCGCGCAGCCCTGGCGCATATCGAGACGCTGGCGACCACCCCGCTTGATCTTGAACTCGACCAGTGGGGTATCGCGGTGATGAATGTGCAGGCCAATGTGCCCGGCGCGCTGCCCGGCCAATCCGTCACCTTTATGCTGATGGGCGACACAGAAATTAACAACACGGTTCCCCCCGACGAAATGCTGCCGGCGGGCGAGCTGGTGGAAGTGCTGACGCAGATCGAAACACCCCTCAGCAGCAGCCCGGTGGAAAACGCCAGCACGGTGGCGCTGCTGCCTGCCGGGGCGCTACTGGAAGCTGAAGGCATCACCCCCGAAGGGGAGTGGCTGCGCGTGTATTCCGATCAGGGTCTCGGCTGGGTCAGCCGCGAAGCTGTGGAGGTTGAAGTGGCGCTCGACAGCCTGCCTGTCGTGACGGCGGATACACGCCCACCAATGCAGGCGTTTCAGGTGCGCACCGGCATCGGCGATCTGCTGTGCAGCGAAGCACCTTCGCTGTTGGCGATCCAGAGTCCTGAAGGGCTGAAAGTTGATCTGATGGCGAACGGCGTGCATGTGCGGCTGGGGTCGCTGATAATCCTGCGCAACCTGCCGCCCGGCGATACGCTGCAAGTTATCACCATCGAAGGCGACGTGGTGCTCGACCCGGACACGCCGTTTGCGACCCAGCTTCTCCCCGGTTTTGCCACCCAACGCTGCCTCGATGATGATGGCAACGTATCCGATCAGTGCGGCTGGGATACGCCGGTTCCGCTGACCGAGGAAGAACGCATTTTTGTGGAAACCGTTTTGCTGGCCTTCCAGCAGTACAACCTGGGCAGCGGCGAGTCGCTTGAACTGGACGGCCAACAGTTCACGCTGATCGACACCGATACCTGCCCGGCGGGCACAACAGTCGAATACACGGTGCAGCCCGGCGACAGCCTGTACGCCATCAGTCTGCAATATAACACCACCGTTGAAGCAATCCGGCTCAATAACAATCTGGACAGCACAATCATCGTGCCGGGCCAGACCCTCAGCGTGATCTGTGGCGAGCGCCCCACGCCAGCGCCACCCCTGACCGGCGCGCCCCCGCCATCCCAGGCGAACGATTGCAGCGGCTTCGCGGCGACTTCACCGCTGGATGGCCTGAGTTACGGAACGAATACGTTCTACTGGAATGCGCCGAACACGCCTGTCGATCAGTACCGGGTGACGGTAACGGGAGAAACCGGGAGCGCATCCTTTACAACGGATGGCAGCAACCTTAACCTGACCGCCGAACTGACTTATGACACCGTCGGCTCCGGCTACCAGTTCACCTGGACCGTCGAAGCTTTGCGTGGGAACGAGGTGATCTGCAGCCTGCCAGCCGTCACGATCTTCCGCGAAGCGCCGCCGCCCTTCCGCAGCGAGTCGCGCCCCACTGCAGAACCGACGCCTTTTGAAACCGAAGAGCCGGCTTTCAACGAATAGCGAGGGCTGTTTCGGCGAAGGCGACTTCTGCAAGGGTCACCCGTACAAAGAGCGTGGCAAAGACTGCGAGCAGTGTGAATATCACTTCGATGAGTAGCGGTGGGAGCGCACACAGGCGCTCCCGCCGGGCAAGCGCCCGCCAATTCTTCAGGTAACGCCACCCTGACCGACCTGGCGAACGGGCTGGGCGCTTTCGTCACGGTGTTTATCAGCAATCAGGTGATGCTGCTGCGCCGGCCCCTGCACTAGACTGGCTCTCTGCGTTTTTTCGGCGCTTTCCGGTTACCATGCACACTGATAAAAAAGCCATGGGGGAGCCGCAATCATGCGTTATCTTATTCTTGTGCTGCTGGCGATCACCGCCTGTACGCTGACGACAACCGCGCCCGCTACCTTGCAGCCGACACCCTTTGATCTGTCCGATCTGCCCCTGGATGTGGCGACAGAAGAAGCGGACAGCATCCAGACCGAAGAGCCGCAAACCGGGGACACGTCGAATACTGTGCCGGTTTCGGATAATGGCTCGCAATCTCAGACGGGGCAGAACAACCCGGTGTGTGTGCCGCGCACCGACTGGGTTTATACCTATGTCGTGGTCGCCGGCGACACCCTGTCGAATATCGCCCAGCGGGCCAGCAGCACCGCCGCTGCACTGGCATCCGGCAACTGCCTGCCCAACGCCAATGTCATCTCGGTCGGGCAGGTGCTGCGTGTGCCGCGCCCGGTAACGGCGACCCTGCCGCCTACAGCCACTTCACCTGTCGTTCAGCCGGGGCAGCGGGGGACTATCTTTGTCAGTTCGTTCATTTCGGCAGACGCAGGGAGCTATCTGCTGCTGCGCGGCGAAACCATCACCCTGCGCTGGGATAATCCGCCTGCCAACCTGTACCGCGCCAGCTTCGTCATCCAGAACCCGATTACCGGGGCGCAGACCCAGATCGCTGAAGACTCCAACCCGACGAATGGTGTGGCGGTAAGCTGGACCGTTCCTGCTGGTGTACAGGGCAGCCTGATCGCCATCGGGCGCTTCCTCAACAGCAACGCGGTCGCCAGCAGTTACCCGGCAGGCGTTTCGTCTGCTCCGCCGAAGGGTCAGGGCTGCGAACTGACTGCCGCCAGCGGCACGACGCTTTCGGCCTATATGCAGCCAGACGTGAATTCGGGCGTGTTTCTCACCGCAGCCGCCGGCGAATACTTCGAGTCGCTGGGGCGCAGCCTCAACGGCTGGTTCGCTATCGACCCGCCGGCCATCCCGGATATACCCTACGGCGTCAATCGTCTGCGCTGGATTCCGCCCGGCAATAACCTGCGCGGGCGTGGCAACTGTCCAGCGGATGTGCTGCCTGATACAGGTGGCAATAACCCCGGCGTACAGACCTACACCAACGTCGAAGTCGGTTTCGCGCTGGATTACCCCGCCGGCTGGAATCAGATTGCCGAGGCCAATTATGTGGATTTTGTCGCGCCGGATGGCCGCACGTTCGAGGTTATGTTCGGCGTACCGGGCAGTACAGTTCCCCTTGAGCAGGCTGTGGCGGACTGCAAAAACTCGCCGCTGTGCATCGGGGATCGCAAAATTCTGCTGGAACAGCCGGTTGCGCTGCCGGACGGCCTGAGTGGTATCCGGCTCGAACTGAGCGCCAGCCTGAGCAAACCGGACACGACCCCAACCGTGTACGTGTTCAGCATCATCAGCAATCGTAATCTGGTGTTTCGGGGTTTTGGCAGCACCAATCCGGCGTACTTCAACAGCATCCTCAATTCGCTGCGCCTGCTGCGATTCTGACCGGGAGAAGTTGCTGAAAAGGCCGGCACACGTCCGGCCTTTTTGATTTGCTACAGTACAGAGATTCTAAGGTTTTGCCGATCTTATTCTTACACAGCGATGCGACAATGTGATACTCAGATTAATGTTGGAAAGCAAGTGACTTAATGGTACAGGACGCAATCAACGAACGGTCTCGCACCGTCAGCACGGAAGAAACGCTCGACCAGCAGATTGCCGAGCGTGTGGATATGGTGCGCGGGATGCAGGAACGGATCAGCGCGCTGGAAGAACGCATCGAGATTATCAAGGAAGAACTGCGCGAACTGCTGGAACAGAAAGGCTCTAGCTGGTCAGACGACGAGGGCTATGCCCGCCTGGTTTCGGAAGGCATCCGCCGCTCATACGATCAGAAGGCGCTGGATGAACTGATTATCAATGACCCGCTGCGCTATGGCTGGCTGAAAGATTACCGCAAGGAATCAATCGTGCGCGGCGGTGTGCAGATCAAATAGCACAGGTTACGCTGAATCGAGCAGGCCGGGCAACTTCACCCGGCCTGTTTGCTTTCCCGCACTGGCGTTTGTGCGCTACCACGCCAGGTGATACTTGTCACCCACTTCGTCCCACACAAAGATATACGGCTTGCCATCGGCATAATGCGTGTTGACCTGAAACTCGCCCGTCGGCAGGCGGTAGACAAAGATGTCGATGCCAGTGTACTGATTCTTGCCCTGGGCGAGCAGGACGGGCGCGTCCGTCGGGATGCCCATCGCCTCAATTGCTGCATCGCTGATGTTCACCGCCAGCCAGCCGTCGCCGCTTTCCGGGTCGATGCCGTAGATTTTGATGGAGCCTTCGTAAATAGCAATCGGCGCGGCCACATCTCGGTTTTGCAGGTTGTTAATGCGGCCATCGAACAGGTTCATCGCCGGCGGGCCGGCCTTTGATCCGGCGTTGGTGGTGGGAGCACCTGGCGTACCGCAAAACCAGCTACCTTTGACCAGCCCTTTGTTCGGGATCAGGTTAATCAGATAGAGTTGGCTCTTGGGGACAGTGTAGGACATGCTGCCGGGCACTGAACTGGTTGCTACCGATTTGCCATTCACATACAGGGTTACCGTGGACGGGGAGCCAAGGGCTTTGTAGGCATAAACGGTAATCTGATCGCCCGCTGCGAAGGGGGCCAGAATAAAGTAAGAGGGCAAACCGTTCAGGTATTGGCAGACGCTGCCATGCGCTTGCGCCGGCGCCGGCGCACCGGCAAAGGTCACAATCAGAAGCGCCAGGGTAAGCGCAATAAAACGTCGAGAAATGGAACCAACAGAATACAGCATGGAATTGATACTCCCGGAAATATAACAATAAAACCAGTCTAGTTCGATATTACGAAAAATTACGTGGACAAAACCTAATTTCCCGTAAATTCTGCGGTGTCAGTCACCCTGTCTCGAAAATATAGCGCCCCGCTGTCTGTTGACGATCCACCACCTGCATCATCTGAGTTCGGGCGTGGGTGTGTTGGGCCTTCCGGGTTGAGATTCCGGCACGTTGGGCAGTCGGCGGTCAGGCGTCTCGCAAGGTGTTTCACCTTCCGTTACAATGAATCGTATGAACCGGATTCGTCGTCTCAATCGCAAACTGAAGCTGCTGATGGCACTGGCCGCCGTGCTGCTGCTGGGCGGCGGTGTATGGGCCTATAACTGGCTGTTCGTCGATCTGCCCTCGGTGGATGAACTTGAGGCGGGGCTGGCGCTGCCTTCAACACGCATCTATGACCGCAACGGCCTGCTCCTCTACGAAATTCTGCCGCCGGAAGGGGGGCGGAACACGGCGATTGCGCTCGCTGATGTGCCGGCGCACTGTATCAACGCGGTGATTGCTACCGAGGACGCCAACTTCTACAGCCATCCGGGGGTGGACATCGAGGGCGTGGTTCGTGCCCTGTGGATCAATGTGCGCGGCGGCGAGGTACTGGCCGGGGGCAGCACCATCACCCAGCAGGTGGCGCGTAACTTACTGCTCGAACCGGAGCAGCGGGCCGAACGCACGCTCCAGCGCAAACTGCGCGAGAGCATCCTCGCCATTCGGCTGCAAAACAGCTACAGCAAGGACGACATCCTGACGCTGTATCTCAATCAGACGTATTTCGGCAATCTGGCTTACGGCATCGAGGGCGCGGCGCGGGCCTATTTCGCCAAATCGGCGGCTGATCTGTCGCTGTCAGAATGCGCCCTGCTGGCGGGTATTATCGCCAACCCGGCGCTGTACGACCCGCTCAGTAATCTGGCAGGGGCGGCGCAGCGGCAGGAAAACACGCTGCGGCTGATGGTCAATCAGGGTTATATCACCCAGGCCGAGGCGGAAGCTGCCAGACGCGACGAACTGCAATTTGCCGCCACACGCTTTCCGATTGAAGCGCCGCATTTTGTCATGGCAGTGTGGACTCAGTTGCAGCGCGATTACGGCGACAGCCTGTATCATGACGGGCTGGACGTAGTGACGACCGTAGACCTCAACTGGACGAAAGCCGCCGAGCAGATCGTGCGCCAGCAGCTTGACCGGCTGAATCACCCGCCGCCGGGGTTCCGGGTCCCGGCCAACGCCAATAACGCCGCTGTCGTCGCTATGGACCCCTTCACCGGGCAGGTGCTGACCATGCTGGGCAGCCCGGATTATTTCAACGAAGACATTGACGGGGCCGTTAATGCGGCGCTGGCGCTGCGGCAGCCCGGCAGCGCGCTCAAGCCATTCACCTATGCGGCGGCGATGAATCCCAACCGGCCCGATCCCTGGACTCCGGCGACCATGATTCTGGATGTGAGGACGCCGTTTGTGACCCGGCGGCTGGAAAGCTACACGCCGGCCAATTTTGGCCTGGTGGAACATGGCCCGGTGCTGGTGCGCGAGGCGCTGGCGTCGTCCTACAATATCCCGGCGGTGGTGGCGCTGGAAAATGTCGGCGTGACCGAACTGGTCCGGCTGCTCGCCAATGCCGGGCTGACTTCGCTGGCCGAAAACGCACAGGTTGATCTGGCGATCACGCTGGGCGGCGGCGAGGTGCGTCTGCTGGATATGGCGCAGGCTTACAGCATCTTCCCCAACGGCGGCTACTTCGTCAAACCGGTGTTTATCCTGAAAGTGACGACCCGCAGCGGCGAGACGCTGTACCAATGGCAGCCGCCCCGGCTGGATCAGCGGGTGCTGGATGAGCGCGTGGCCTACCTCATCACCGATATACTCAGCGACCCGAATGCGCGCATCCCGGCCTTTGGCACCAACAGTGCGCTCGATATTGGCCGGCCGGCCGCCGCCAAGACCGGGACGACGACGGATTTCCGCGATAACTGGGTCATGGGTTACACGCCCAATCTGGTGGTTGGGGTGTGGGTGGGCAATGCCGATAATACACCAATGGTCGATGTGACCGGGGTCAGCGGCGCGGGGCCGATCTGGAACCAGTTCATCCGCCACGTGCTGACCGGCCAGCCGGAACTGACCTTTACGCGCCCACCCGGCATCGTGAGTCAGGAAGTCTGTGCCCTCAGCGGCCTGCTGCCGACGCCGGAATGCCCGCGCCGCCGCGTTGAATGGTTTATCGACGGCACACAGCCGACTGAGCCGGATAATCTCTACCAGACCTTTACCATTGACCGGCGCACCGGCCTGCTGGCGGACGACCAGACGCCGCCAGAGGATCGTATCGAGCGGGTGTATGTCGTGCTGCCGCAGGAAGCCCGCGACTGGGCGATCCGCAACGGAATCCCGCAGCCGCCGGCGGGGGCCGCCGTGCGCCGCCCGGATGAAAGCCAAACGCTGCGCCTGCTGCAACCCGACCCGTACACCACCTTCCAGATTTCGCCCCGTACCCCGCCAGAGACGCAGCGCATCCGCCTGACAGTGGGCGCGCCCCCCGGTACGGAAGCCGTCACGTACTTTATGAACGATCAGGCGCTTGGCACCGTTCACGAAGAACCCTGGGCGCTGTGGTGGGTGCTGGAACCCGGCGATCATGAACTGGTGGCACAGGCGCTGCTGGCAGATGGCACGACCACCCTCAGCGCGCCGATTCCCTTCCGCGTCACGATCTATACGCCGCCGCAGTCGCGCACGGTGACGGAGCCTTAGCGCGGCCGGCGCTGCTGATTGCCTTCAGCCCGAAAACTTCCCCTGCACCGCCCTTAGAACTGTCACCGACTGCCAGTGACTAATATCACAATGCGTCCGCGCAAACCACCCATCCCCTGCTATTCGCACTACAATTAGGGAGAAGATTATTTTTGAACGAAGACTCCGGCCTGCATACGATCAGGTCGCCACTTTCTTTCATCAAAAACGCTGAAGAAACAGAATTTTAGCACCACAGGAGAATATCGTATCATGCAGGCCATGCAGGGAATCCGACCGTTCGAGCAAGTGATGATCCTGATCGTGCTCGCGACGGCCATCATTGCCCTGATATACGCTTACTGGCTTGCGCGTCAGACTTTCGCCGCCAGCAAAGGCAGCGAAGCCATGCAGCGTATCTGGGGCTTTATTCGTGATGGGGCCAATGCCTACCTGCGTACGCAGTTGCGCACCATCGCCGTCCTCATCGTTGTCCTTACTATCGCCATGTTTCTGAGCGTGATCCTGGTCAAACCCACCGGCGAAGCCAATGAGCTGTTCTGTCCGGCAGCGGTTGAACAGGTCTATGCCGAAAACATCGCCGCCAATTCCAGCCCGCCGGTGTCGGTGGAAACAGTCATCGCGACGCTGGAAAATAGCCCAATGACAGCCAAGCAGGTCGCCGCGCGGTACGGCTACACCGACTTTAATCCTGAGCGGGTTGCCGGGGCCGTCGAATGCCAGCCGGCGGTTATGGGCATCGCTATCGGACGGGCGGTCGCCTTTATGATGGGCGCGTCGTTTTCGGCAGCGGTGGGCTTCATCGGCATGAATATGGCGGTGCAGGGCAACGTGCGGGTGGCAACCGCTTCGCGCACCAGCTTCCGGCGCGCCCTGACCATCGCCTATCGTTCCGGCACGATCACCGGGATGCTGACAGATGGCCTCGGCTTGCTGGGTGGTACGCTCATCTTTATTATCTTTGGCAAGGCCGCGCCCGATGTGCTGCTCGGTTTTGGCTTCGGCGGCACGCTGCTGGCGCTGTTCATGCGGGTGGGCGGCGGCATCTATACCAAAGCGGCGGACGTAGGCGCTGATCTGGTCGGCAAGGTGGAAGCGGGTATGGAGGAAGACGACCCGCGTAATGCCGCTGTGATTGCCGATCTGGTGGGCGACAACGTCGGTGACTGTGCCGGTATGGCTGCGGACATCTTCGAGTCCTACGAAGTGACCATCGTGTCCAGCCTGATCCTCGGTCTGGCGCTGACGGCTCTGACCGGCCAGTTGTTCTGGATCGTGCTGCCGCTGTTGGTGCGCGGCATCGGCGTCGTCAGTTCGATTGTCGGCACATACGCCGTGTCGCTGTGGCGCGTGGATGATGCTGAAGAAGCGATGTACAAAAGCTACGAGCTTTCGAGCACCATCACCATCGTTTCGACCTTCCTGCTGTCCGTCTTTTACGCAGGGGCGCAGGACCCCGGCGGCGACATGCTCCGTTATTTGTCGCTGGGCGCGCTGGTTGCGGTAGGGGTGGCGCTGGCCGTGAGCTTCAACCCGCTGACCTCGTATGCCACCAGCGCTAACAGCAAGCGCGTGCAGAATATCGCCCGCGCAACGGCCTTTGGTCCGGCGCTGGTGATCCTCGAAGGGATGTCGCTGGGGTATCTGTCGAGTGTCTGGTCGGTGATGGTCATCGTCGCCAGCATCGGCGCGTCGATCCTTGTGTACAGTGTGAATTTCCCGGCCAATCTGTACCTGCCGGTGTTTATCCTCGGTGTCGTGCTGTCTGCGGCGGCTATCGTCAACGGCTACTTGAAGAAGGACCTCGTCGGTGGCATCTTCCGGGCGCTGTGGATCATGGTCGCGGTGCTGTTCCTCATCAGTATGCGCGACATCGGTGCTGAAAATCGCTTCGCTTACACGCTGTTCGGTGTCTCGCTGATTGGCGTGGGGATGCTGTCGCATACGGGCAATAATGTCAGTATGGATACCTTCGGCCCAATCGCAGACAATGCTAATGGCATCGGCGAACTGACAGGGGAGGATTTCACGCCGGAAGCGCGGCAGATCATGGCCGACCTCGATGCCGCCGGAAACACCACCAAAGCCATCACCAAAGGCATCGCTATCGGCTCAGCGGTGATCGCGGCGGTTTCGCTGTTCGGGGCGTTCTTCATCGATATCGAGCGGGTGCTGCCGGCGGATCGTGTCGCTACCTTCGAGCGGGCGATCAACCTGGCGTCGCCGACCGTGTTCATCGGCCTGCTGATCGGCGGGGCGCTGCCGCTGCTGTTCAGCGGTCTGCTGATTAAGGCAGTCAACCGCGCCGCCGGTCAAATCATGGCGGAAGTGCGCCGCCAGCTTCGTATCCCGGAAATCGTCAGCGGACAGCAGACACCGGACTACAAACAGGCGGTGACGATCTCCACCCGCGCTGCACAGGCCGAACTGATCCCGCTGGGTCTGATTGCAATCGTGTCGCCAATCGTCGTGGGTCTGCTGCTGAAAGAACAGGCGCTGGGCGGCTTTCTGGCCGGGGTTATCCTGACCGGGCAGCTTCTGGCGGTGTTCATGGCGAACGCCGGCGGCGCGTGGGATAACGCCAAGAAGTACATCGAAGATGGCAACTTTGGCGGCAAGGGAAGCGACAACCACAAAGCCAGTGTTGTTGGCGATACGGTGGGCGATCCTTTCAAGGACACGGCTGGCCCGGCCCTGAACCCGATGATTAAGGTGATGAACCTGGTGGCGCTGATTATGGCCCCCATCGTGGTACAGACCCAGACACCGGAATCCACGCTGCCCATCCTGATCGTGAGCATTATCGGCATTGCGCTGATTGTCTGGAGTTTCCGCCGCAGCGACCGCGAGGAAGCCGTCGAAGTATCCGCCCCGGTGACGGAGCGCGCACAGGCGGGCGCGTTCGGAGACTAACCGCGTTGGATTGTTCCATGAACGGGGCGCAGCACCTGCGCCCCATCTGACATGCAGCCGGCGTCGCCGGGTCGTCAGGACATTTCGCCTTCGCCAACCGGCTCCTTCGTGGTCGTAATACTCGTCCACTGGGGCCGGTCCGCACGCAGATGAGCATAGATGGGGTGCTCGTTGCGCAGCAGATCGACCAGCGTCGCCAGATCGCGGAAGGGCATGAACATATAGCCCTTCTTTTTTTCGATGTCGGCTACCGGTTCCGGGAAGGGGCTGTTGTCGTCGAGGAAATACACGTCGAGTGTGTATTCATCGCCATGACAGCGCACGATGCCGCGCAGGCGAATCTCCTGCCCGCCAAACTCCATCAATTCAAGCTGCCGCAGAATAACCATGTATTCCTTGACTTCAAAAATCGCCGTCTGTTCCATCTGTGGCTCCCTCCTGTCACTTGGCTGCGCAAAGATGGCCTACATTGTACGCTGTGAACGGGCGAATGCGCCAGCGGGTAACTGAAGCCTGACGGAAACCGGCGAGTGCCGCCCCGCGCCCATCTATGTGCTGATAGCAACTCAGCGCAGGGCGAACAGATAGCTGACCAGCAGCACAAGCATATTAAAAACAAACAGGCCGCCACACAGCGGGGGAATCTTTCGGGCAAAGGACGGCGGCAGAAAGATGTCGGCAATCAGGTCGTTCCCGGTCGGATCACCGTAGTGCTGCGCCCAATGGGTGAGCGGGCAGCGCCGCCCGTTGACCAGATAGACCGCGCTTTCCAGCAGCACCATCCCAATGGCAACGGCAAGCTTCCAGTCGTAGCTTTGCGTCAGCCCGGCAAAAAGAACATAGAGAATACAGGCCGACATCCACAGGAAAATAGCTGTGTGGACAGTCTTGATGAGCAGTACCGCTCGCTGATTCATCATTACCCCTCGCCGACTTCGTGAGCGCAGAACTGACCTCAACAGTGTCGCATGACAGCGAATCGAACGGCACGGGTCAAACATCATCCCCTGGATGGATATTGCTCCTGTGTCTTATCGGTGCGTGTTCGGGTTCCGGTGTACGATGAGTGGCGGATGGAACTGCACACCGGGATGAAATCATGTGGAAAACGTTGTTTCTGAGCCTGTCCAGCCTGCTGATTCTGCTGCCCGCTGTCGCCCAGCACCGCGATTACGAGCCATTTTTCGAGATCGATGTCTGCCCTTTTCCGCTGCCCGGTGGGGAAACCGAAGGGGAGACCATCGTCTGCGGCTACCTGATCGTACCGGAGACCCGGGGACAGGCGGACAGCGAAGACGTGGCGCTGGCAACCGCCATCCTGTACAGCACCAGCATGAATCCCGCCCCTGATCCGCTGGTGTATCTGGCCGGCGGCCCCGGTGGCAGCGCCCTGCTCGAAGTTGAGTTGTGGGCGCAGTCGCCATTCCGGGCCAGCCGCGACATCATCCTGATCGACCAGCGCGGCACGGGTTATTCCTTCCCAAAACTGGACTGTCACGAAGTCTACGAATCAGCTGAAGAACCAGAGCGCATCTGTTATGAACGGCTGGCACGCGCCGGCATCGACCTGAGCGCCTATCACAGCGCAGCCAGCGCGGCGGATATTGCTGATCTGCGCTGGGTGCTGCAACTGGAAGCGATCAACCTGTACGGCGTATCCTATGGCACACGGCTGGCCCTGACTATCCTGCGCGATTACCCGGACGGTATCCGCAGCGTGATTCTGGATTCGGTTTATCCACCGCACATCAACGGGCTGGAGCAGCAGGCGCTGCACGGCGCGAATGCCATCCTGCGCCTGTTCGATGTATGCGCGGCTGACCCCGTTTGCGCCGAGGCTTATGGCGATCTGGAAGCTGCGTTCTACCGCGTGATTGACGATCTGAACGACGCATCTTTTCCGACCAGCGACCCCGAAACCGGCGCGCTGACAGACGCTGATGGCCGCTATGTGGTCAACCGGCTGTTCGAGGCGCTCTACAGCACCGAAGCCATTGCGACGCTGCCCTACGCTGTTTATCTGATGGGCGCGGGCGATTATGACTTTGGGCTGGAAGTGCTGGCCGGGACGTACACACCGGATGATCTGCGGACGCTGGCTGCCGGCGGCGAACCGCCGGAGCCTGATCTGCCTGAACTGCCGGAGGATGCGCCCGATGGCGACAGCGAGGGAATGTACCTTTCGGTTGAATGTTACGAAGAAGTGCCGTTCAACAGCCTCGAAGCTGCCGAGGCGCTGGCCGCGGACCTGCCGCCTCAGCTTGCCGCTGTGTTCCTCGCCGATGTGGAGCAGCAGATGATGGCCTGTTCCCTGTGGGATAATGGCCGGGCGGATGCGCTGGAGAACGCGCCGGTGGTTAGTGATGTTCCCGCGCTGGTGCTGTCGGGCGGCCTCGACCCGATCACGCCGCCGGTGTGGGGTCAGACCGCCGCCGAATATCTCAGCCGCAGTTTTTACGTCGAACTGCCCTACGCCGGCCATACCGTGCTGGATGCCGGCGAATGCCCGGTCAGTATCGCGCTGGCGTTTCTGGATGACCCACTGGCTGAGCCGGATGCGAACTGTGCAGAGGCGATGCGGCTGGAATTTTTTGTGCCTGAAGCCTGTATCCTTGCGCCGCTGGCGACTGCCGAAGTCTACGCGGAGCCGGATATGGATTCGGCCATCACAGGGCTGATCGAACCGCATCTGACCTACCGCGCCGATGCCTATGCCAGCGATGGTGATTATCATTGGCTGCGCATCGCGGCTGCGGATAAACGCTGGGTGCGCGAAGATGTGGTAGACTTTCCGACGGACTGCTTTATGCTGCCTATGATCGAGGAATGAACGTTTATGCGTCTGGGGTTGATGATCGGGTTTTCGGGCCGCCGGGTCGAACTGCCGCTGGATTTGATTCAGGCAGCCGATCAGCTTGGTTTTTACGCGGTGTGGACATCAGAAGCGTGGGGGGCAGATGCCGTTACACCGCTGGCATGGATCGGGGCGCTGACCAGACAGGTGCGCCTCGGCACAGCCATCATGCAGATGCCGGCCCGCACCCCGGCCATGACCGCCATGACCGCTATTACGCTCGACCAGCTTTCCGGCGGGCGCTTTCTGCTGGGGCTGGGGCTGTCCGGCCCGCAGGTGGTCGAAGGCTGGCACGGTCAGCCCTATGACAGGCCGCTGGCCCGCACCCGCGAATACGTTCAGATCGTGCGCCAGATTTTCGCCCGGCAGGGCCGCGTTGTGCATCATGGCGAACATTATCAGATACCCTATGAGGGCGAAGGCGCTACCGGCCTGGGCAAAGCCCTCAAACCGATGCTGCATTGTCGGGCCGATCTGCCCGTGTATCTGGCCGCTATCGGGCCGAAGAACGTGGCGCTGGCCGCGGAAATCGCCGATGGCTGGCTGCCGATCTTCTTTTCGCCAGAACGTTATGATACGGTGTTCAAGCCGCATATCGACGCCGGGCTGAAAGCCGCTGGCAAGAGTCTCGACGATTTTGACATCGCGCCAACGGTCAACGTAGCGGTGAGCAATGACCTCGAAGCGGCGTGGAATCGCTTTAAGCCGATGCTGGCGCTGTATATCGGTGGTATGGGGGCGAAGGGCCGCAATTTCTACTACGATCTGGCCTGCCGCTATGGCTACGAGGAAGCTGCCGCGACCATTCAGGAATTGTATCTCGGCGGCCGGCAGTTCGATGCGATGAGCGCCGTGCCCGATGCGCTGGTGGATGAGGTGGCGTTGTGCGGCCCACGCG
>Ga0079224_100002775_pt1 | contig 21596 bp, 18 predicted proteins | sample Stecom2015_FD_80414 | JGI IMG/M metagenome (GOLD analysis project Ga0079224, IMG submission 80414) | Agricultural soil microbial communities from Utah to study Nitrogen management - Steer compost 2015 | ecosystem: Environmental > Terrestrial > Soil > Agricultural land | place: USA: Utah...
TCAATCAAATATTTTGATCCTGAACGCACCTTAACCGAAGAAGAAGTAACGAAAGCGCACGAAAAAGTATTAAAAGCAGTAGCAGATAGATTTGACGCAACATTGCGTTCATAATGTAAAAGGAGTGGGTTCAATTTCCCACTCCTTTTTAATAATTTCTAGCGCGAACTGCCGGGCACTTCTTATACTCCAGCAATTTTCCTTGCTTTATTTGTATTAGCAAAATGAAATTTTGTAAATGCACGTAATGCATCAATGCCTTGCTTCTTGATAAGCTTTGCTGCAACTACATCTACTTGAGCTCCTGCTCCTTTTTTTAATTCCAAACCTGCTTTTTTGCTTAATTTATCAAATTCTTTTATAAAAGAATAACGTGCAATTATCGATGCAGCAGCTACAGAAAGATGGACACCTTCGGCTTTCGTACTGAAAAAGACGTTTTCCTTTATAATTTCTCTTTGACCTGATAAATGTTTGAAATACACATCAGGAACAGCGAATTGGTCAATTAAAATGCCATCTGGCTTGATAGGAGCAATTTTTTTTAGTACATGTCCAATGGCCTGATTATGGAGTAATGCTTTCATTTTTCCTTGTGTCATGCCTTTTTCTTGCATCTCATTGTATTTCTCGTTATGTAAAATTAAGAGGCTATATGGAATGACATGAATAATGGATTCTGCAATCTCACAAATTTGTTTATCATTTAAGTCTTTGGAATCCTTCACCCCAAGTTCCTTTAATAATGCAATTTTGTCATTAGACACATAAGCAGCAACGACGGTCATTGGTCCAAAATAATCTCCAGTTCCAACTTCATCAGAGCCAATCATCGAAAGCGTACTGATATTAACTGGTAAACTACTTTTCTTAGCTGTCGTTTTTTTAGGAGTGCCTGTATTAGTAGGTGTTTCTGAACTTCCCCATATTTCCACCTCTGTGGTAGCTTGATTTCCTTGAAATAAGACTTTTCCAGACTTATATGCAGTTATTGTACAGCTTGGAAGTTTGGCAACAAATATTCCACCCTGTGGGACTTTGTCCTGTAAGTAACGTTTATAATGAGACTTCATTTTTTCGATTGTACCAGGGGTACATTTTAAGACGGAATTTGACAAAAATAACAACCCCTTATAAAATGGATAAATTCTATTTTGCGTTGCCAGATCCAGCGTCTAGCCCCTCCAGGTCACAAGTCAATCCGTCAAGAAGGTCAAAGAACAACCTTGTAGCCAGGCTGTCCCTGATTTTTGTCGGATTTGTACAGGACAAGGAGGGCTTCGAGAGCATTACCATCGCACGAAGAAAATGCAAAGCATTTTGGATGCAGTGCTGATATCGACATTTGGCATAGGACGTGGCAGTAGTTAGTCGATGTTCCTCCTACAAGGTGCGCTTTTATTTCTATCATAACGTTTGTTGAGATTTCTTTCCATAAATATCGTGTTCGTGGTATTATTATTTATATTACGGTTCAAAAAGGAGGATAAAAAGGACCGCGTCAAGGACGCGATGTCCTGTCGCATTGTGGACACTAGCACGTCCTGTGCGTCGAAAGTTCGAGGTGGAGCTGCTTTGAGGAACGAAAACGTATGGTGTTGATACGTGAGCAGATGTTCTTTTCCAAGGGACTATAAAAGCAAACCAACGAGCTTTCACAGGATGTGGTGAATTCGACGTTCGACACAGGACGTGTCGGTAACAAGTCGTATTTCCATAACCGATGTGTCATTTTACCGGACTTTTTGAACACCCTTGTTTAGGATTGACTAGAATGGAGGCCAATTACTTGTCACAGCCACAAAAAACAAGAACCACTGTAGATATATATGGACAACAATATTCGATTATCGGGTCTGAGAGCACAAGTCATATACGCCTCGTGGCCTCAATTGTCGATGATAAAATGAGAGAAATTAGCGCTAAGAATTCAACGCTTGATATTAATAAACTAGCAGTACTAACAGCTGTGAATATTGTTCATGAACATTTAAAGCTGAAGGAAGATTATGAAAAGCTGGAAAAAATGTTAGAACAAGCAAAAAATGAAAAGGATTGACGAAGTATGTTCGATTTAATTTTAATCATCATCCTCCTAATGGGATTCATCATCGGTGTAAGAAGAGGGTTTATCCTTCAAATCGTTCATCTTACTGGTTTTATCGTAGCATTTATTGTCGCGTATCTATATTATGATGATCTTATGCCGAAAATAATATTATGGATTCCATATCCAACGTTCGGTGACACTGAAACCATGAAGTTTTTATTTGAAGGCACAAATTTAGAAACGGCTTATTATCGAGCAATTGCCTTCGCGATTATTTTCTTTGGAACAAAGTTTGTTTGGCAAATCATTGGTTCAATGTTAGATTTCCTTGCAAATCTACCATTTTTAAAACAAATTAATGGTTGGGCCGGAGGACTACTAGGTTTTGTTGAAGTGTATTTAGTTGTATTTATCGTCCTTTATATCGGAGCACTACTGCCTGTAGAGCTGGTCCAGTCTAATATTAATGATTCATTTATGGCCAAAATAATCGTTCAACATACACCTTTTTTTGCAGGAAAAATTAAAGATATGTGGATTTAAAGATATGTAACAGAAGTCTCGGTGCTTAAAGTGTGATAAGCCATATGTGTTTTTATAACCTTCTTTAACTTCTCTCTTATGGGGAAGTTTTTTTTATGTTGCTTTATGAAAATATCATTTTGCTCACAATAAGTGACTTTTTTGCAAAATATCTGTATCATTTTGGATAGTTAATCGTATGGAATATAGGTAGGTGTTTACACAATGACAATCAATAAAAAAGATGTAATAAAACTATTAGAAACGATCGCTATTTATATGGAATTAAAAGGGGACAACCCTTTCAAAATATCAGCTTTTCGTAAAGCAGCTGCTGCCCTTGAAAATGATGACCGTAGCTTGTCAGCTATCGATGATTTCACTAAAATACCAGGAATAGGAAAAGGTACATCGGCGGTTATCACAGAATATATACAAACCAAAAAATCTGATGTGCTAAATGAATTGAAGGAACAAGTTCCAGAAGGACTGATTCCTTTATTAAACCTGCCAGGACTTGGTGGTAAAAAAATAGCCAAACTCTATAAAGAACTAGGCATTGAAGATATGGAAATGTTAAAGCAAGCGTGTTTAAATGAAAAAATTCAACATTTAGCAGGATTTGGGAAAAAAACAGAAGAAAAGATACTGGCTGCGATAGAGGAACATGGGAAACGGCCAGACCGTTTGCCTATTGCTCTTATGCTTGCGCTTGCGGAAGACATCGAAAAACAACTTAGTACGATGGATGGAATCATTTCGTATTCACGTGCAGGAAGCCTACGCCGAATGAGAGAAACAATTAAAGACCTTGATTTTATTATTTCAACAAATGACCCAAGCAAGGTTCGGGAACAACTTTTACAGTTAAATGACATTAATGGTATTATCTCGAATGGTGATACTAAGGTTTCCGTACAGATTTCATATGGTTATGATATCTCAGTGGATTTTCGTCTAGTGAAGCCACATGAATTTGCAACGACACTTCATCATTTTACAGGGAGTAAAGATCATAATGTCAGAATGAGGCAATTAGCTAAAGAACGTGGTGAAAAAATTAGTGAATATGGTGTGGAAGATAGTGAAACAGGTGAGATTAAGACCTTTGAAACAGAAGAAGAATTTTATCAATATTTTGGACTGACTTTTATCCCGCCAGAACTCAGAGAAGATGGGTCAGAAGTAGAAGCATTCCAAAAGGAAGTTGACCATATTCGACTCGAAGATATTAAAGGTGACCTCCATATGCACACATCCTGGAGTGATGGAGCTTTTAGTATTGAAGAAATGGTTGAAGCATGCAGGAAGAAAGGCTATCAGTACATGGCTATTACTGATCATTCTCAATATCTTCGAGTTGCAAACGGCCTTACCCCAGACCGTTTACTTGCCCAACATGAAGAAATTAAAAGACTTAACGAAAAATATGAAGATTTTACGATATTCACAGGTGTAGAAATGGATATCCTTCCTGATGGAAGACTTGATTATGATGACGAAATAATTAGGGATGTTGATGTTGTGATTGCATCGATCCATTCAAGCTTCTCACAGCCGCGAGAGAAAATTATGCATCGTTTAAAAAACGCATTGAAAAATCTACATGTGGATATCATTGCTCATCCCACCGGAAGAATACTTGGGCGAAGACAGGGATATGACGTAGATGTAGATATGTTAATTGAGCTTGCAAAAGAAACAAACACAGCACTAGAGTTAAATGCGAACTTGAATCGATTAGACCTTTCTTCAGAATATATTAGAAAAGCACAAGATGCAGGCGTAAAACTAGTTATTAACACGGATGCACATAATATAGATATGCTAGAGGATATGGTCTACGGCATTTCTGCAGCTACAAAAGGTTGGATTAAAAAGGAAAGTGTTATTAATACATGGGAAAAGGATGAATTACTCGCATATTTAAAACGAAATTTTCAGGGGTGAAAAAAGTAGTTGGTAGCAAGAAGGGAGTTACGACATGCAACCAAGAGTTTTAAAGGTACTAGAATTTGATAAAGTAAAAGAACAACTAAAGCAACATGTTTCATCCTCTTTAGGAAGAGAAAAGGTCGAAAAAATGATTCCATCAACAAATCTAGATGAGGTTATTTTTCTACAAGAACAAACGGATGAAGCAGCGAAAGTATTACGGTTAAAGGGGAACGTTCCACTTGGTGGGTTAACAGATATCAGGGCTGCTGTTAAACGTGCTAGTATAGGTGGGGCTTTAAATACGCTGGAACTATTAGATATCGCAGGAACGATATATGCTGGTAGACAGATGAAAAAATTTGTTGAAGGTATGATTGAGGACGATATTGAACTTCCTATACTAGGTGAACTTGTTGCATCGATTACACCCTTATTTGAGCTTGAACAAAAAATAAAAAATTGTATTGATGATAATGGTGTAGTGATGGACGGTGCGAGTGACAAATTGCGCGGTATCCGTCAGCAGCTACGTAGCAGTGAAGCACGTATTAGAGAAAAGCTAGAGCATATCATTCGTTCCTCATCAGCTCAAAAAACCTTATCAGATGCAATTATCACAATTCGAAATGAGCGTTATGTAATACCAGTTAAACAAGAATACCGTGGAACATACGGTGGGATTGTTCACGATCAATCTTCTTCAGGAGCAACATTGTTTATCGAGCCACAATCCGTTGTAGACCTTAACAATGTCTTACAGGAAGCAAGAGGCAAGGAAAAACAAGAAATCGACCGTATTCTATTGGAACTTTCAAATGAAGTGGCGGCTGAAGCAGAGTCTCTCTATCAAAATGTGGACACTCTTGGAGAACTAGATTTTATGTTTACAAAAGCCAACTATAGTAAAAAGGTAAAAGGTTCAAAGCCAATCATTAATGGGAATGGTTACGTCTCCATTAAAAAAGGTCGTCACCCTTTAATTGACCCACAAGAAGTCGTTCCAAATGATATTGAGCTTGGAAAGGACTATACTTCAATTGTTATTACTGGACCAAATACAGGTGGTAAAACAGTCACGTTAAAAACAATCGGCTTATTAACGCTCATGGCCCAATCGGGTATACAAATACCAGCAGAGGAAGAGTCGGAGATTGCTGTTTTTGAATCGATATATGCAGATATTGGGGACGAGCAATCAATCGAACAAAGCTTAAGTACGTTCTCATCTCATATGGTAAATATTGTTGATATTTTAAAACGAGTGGATTCAAATAGCTTAGTTCTTTTTGATGAATTAGGCGCTGGAACAGATCCTCAAGAAGGTGCAGCCCTTGCTATATCCATTCTGGATGAAGTATATAATCGCGGGGCAAGGGTAATGGCGACCACCCACTATCCAGAGCTTAAGGCATATGGATACAATCGAGAAGGTGTGGTTAATGCAAGTGTTGAATTCAATGTTGAAACTTTAAGTCCAACTTATAAGCTTTTGATAGGTGTACCTGGACGAAGTAATGCATTTGAAATTTCAAAACGACTCGGACTTTCTGACATCATTATAAACACTGCAAAAAATCATATTAGTTCGGAAACAAACACGGTTGAAAATATGATTGCTTCCTTAGAAAAAAGCAAAAAGGATGCAGAACATGAGCTTGATGAGGCAGAAGAAATTAGAAAGCAAGCAGAAAAACTTCATAAGCAGCTTCAGGAACAAATTATCGAGTTCAATCAACAGCGTGATAAACTATACGAAAAGGCAGAACAAAAAGCAGCCGAAACAATCAAGAATGCATTAGCTGAAGCGGAAGAAGTTATTCGTGATTTACGTAAAATGAAGCTAGAGCAACAATCGCTTGTAAAAGAACATCAATTAATTGACGCGAAGAAACGGTTGGAGAATGCTGTCCCACAACTGTCCCAAAAAGGTAATCAAGTTGTTGCGACAAAAACAAAGAGAAAATTAGTACCTGGAGACGAAGTGAAAGTGATAAGCTTAAATCAAAAGGGACATCTAATTGAAAAGACGACTAATAATGAATGGCAGGTACAAATTGGAATTTTAAAAATGAAGGTAAAAGAAAAAGACCTTGAATATGTCAGTAGTCCGAAACCAGTGGAAACAAAACCACTTGCGACAGTTAGAGGCAAGGATTACCATGTTAGTCTTGAGCTTGATTTACGTGGGGAACGATATGAAGACGCATTGGTAAGAGTGGAAAAATACATTGACGATGCTTTACTTGCCGGGTATCCACGTGTCTCAATTATACATGGTAAAGGAACAGGAGCCCTTCGCCAGGGAGTTCAAGAATTTCTGAAAAATCACCGCTCTGTAAAATCAACAAGGTTTGGAGAAGCAGGAGAAGGTGGTACAGGCGTCACAGTTGTTGAACTAAAATAACAATAAACGGAAATCTCTTGTAGGGAGAGTAGACTATGGATCAATTTTGGGATAATGAATACGTGTTAACAGCCGCTAATTATAGTGTTGTTATATTGTGTTTAGTGCTTTTTATGGCTATATTTGAATTGGTTACAAAATATAAAAATTGGGAAGAAATCCAAAATGGGAATCTCTCAGTAGCAATGGCAACAGGAGGGAAGATATTCGGAATCGCAAACATATTCCGCTATTCCATCGAAAACCATGATTCTTTATTTGTTTTGATTGGTTGGGGGGCATTCGGCTTCTTCCTACTTTTAGTTGGCTACTTTATTTTTGAATTCTTAACACCAAAGTTCAATATTGATGTTGAACTACAACGAGATAATCGTGCAATAGGGTTCATATCAATGGTTATATCAGTAGGGCTTTCATATGTTATTGGCGCTGGTATTGGAAATGGTGGTTTTTAATATGGAAAAGCTAGCAAAGATTTTATTAATTGTAAGTGGAATATTTGTTGTCATTGGAATATTGTACTTGGTCTTGTAACATTAAGGCTGTTGGGGAACCCCAACAGCTTTTTTTACTTTTGCAAATATTGTTTTAGTAAAAAGCATGAATTCAAACTAATTTCTCATAATTGGCCAAAGATTTGTTAAAAAACGACCGAAACTATTACAACAATTCATGATTGTAATTGTCACGGAATATTCATTATAATATAATGAGTATAAATGGTTTGAAAATTCAAACTGAATTATGGATACGTCATCGTATTCTAAAAACCAAAATTCAAAGGGGGTAATAAGATGGAGTTAGAAAGGCCGTGGTTATCGCAGTATCCTAAAGAAATTCCACATGAACTTGAATATGAGAACATCCCAATTCAAACATATTTGCAGAGAACTGCAACTGAATTTCCCGATAAGATCTCTGTTCATTTTCAAGGGAAAGAATTAACATTCAGGCAAGTTTACGAAGAATCTCTAAAGCTTGCAAACTATTTAGTGAACCTAGGAATTAAAAAAGGTGACCGAATTGCGATCATGCTACCTAACTGCCCACAAGGAGTTATTGCCTATTACGGAATATTATTTGCTGGTGCAATCGTTGTGCAAACAAATCCATTGTACACGGAAAGAGAACTTGAATATCACCTGAATGATTCAGGTTCAAAAGCAATCATTACACTCGATATTCTTTTTCCACGAGTCACAAAAGTGAAAGCGCTAACACAACTCAAGCATGTAATTGTAACTGAAATTAAAGATTATCTGCCTTTCCCGAAAAATATGATCTATCCCTACATTCAAAAGAAACAATATGGTATTGTAGTAAAAGTTGAACATGAGGGTACAAACCACTTATTTAGAGAAATAATCAAGACATCGGAAGCAAAGGAAATCGCGATCGATATTGATCCAGACGAAGATTTGGCATTGTTACAATATACAGGAGGTACGACAGGTTTTCCGAAAGGTGTTATGCTATCACATAAAAACTTAGTTGCAAATACTATTATGTGTTCAAAATGGTTATATAAATGCAAAAAAGGAGAAGAATCGGTTTTAGCGATTTTACCATTTTTCCATGTGTACGGAATGACAACAGTGTTAAACCTTTCAATTATGATGGCTTCAAAAATGATTCTCATGCCAAAATTTGACGTAGGAAGCGCGTTAAAAACGATCCATAAGCAGAGACCGACTTTGTTCCCAGGTGCACCAACGATGTATATTGGGATTTTAAATCATCCTGATCTAAAAAAATATGATTTATCGTCCATTGATTCATGTATTAGTGGTTCAGCAGCATTGCCACTTGAAGTACAAGAACAATTTGAGAAAGTCACGGGGGGAAAACTTGTAGAAGGCTATGGATTATCAGAAGCTTCTCCAGTCACACATGCAAATCTACTTTGGGGTAAACGTGTAACTGGAAGTATTGGTTTACCGTGGCCTGATACAGATGCTGCTGTCATTTCAATGGAAACGGGTGAACCTGTAGGTTTTGGAGAAATTGGTGAAATAGTCGTTAAAGGACCACAGGTTATGAAAGGGTACTGGAATAAGCCAGAAGAGACCCAGGCTACACTACGGGATGGCTGGTTATTAACAGGTGATCTTGGTTATATGGATGAAGATGGCTACTTCTATGTAGTGGATCGTAAAAAGGACATGATTATAGCGGGTGGATTTAATATATACCCAAGAGAAGTTGAGGAAGTACTATTTGAGCATGAAAAGATACAGGAGGCCGTTGTAGCGGGTATCCCTGACCCTTATCGTGGGGAAACCGTAAAGGCATACGTGGTACTTAAAGAAGGTCAGCAATGTTCAGAAGAGGAACTAGATCAACATTGTCGAAAGCACTTGGCTTCTTATAAAGTTCCGAGGGTTTATGAATTTAGAAAAGAATTACCTAAGACCATCGTCGGAAAAGTACTACGTCGAGTATTAGTTGAAGAAGAAAAGGAAAAATTAAAAAAGATTCAGTGATAAATGGTACTATTGTTTAGGGTCAGATCAGCTCTATAGACATCTAAGTGTGAACAACAGTGAGGAGCCATGATGTGAGCCAATGGCTCTTATTTTTTTTGAAATATAACATGTAATAAGATTGACAGTAATTAAAAAAGGATCTATTATAGAATTATGAATGACTATTCATTCATTTTTCTGAAAGGAAGTAAGGTCTTGAAAAATACAAAACCAAAATATAAGCAAATCATTGACGCGGCGGTGGTAGTCATCGCAGAGAATGGATATCATCAATCCCAAGTCTCAAGGATTGCTAAGCAAGCAGGAGTAGCAGACGGTACGATATATCTTTATTTTAAAAACAAGGAAGATATTCTTGTTTCGTTATTCCATGAAAAAATGGGTGAATTTATCGAAAAAATTGAAGCTGAAATAGCAGGAAAATCGAGCGCAGCAGAGAAGTTATTAACATTGGTTGAAAAACATTTTGAACTATTAGCTGCGGATCATCATCTTGCGATCGTAACACAGCTAGAATTAAGACAATCAAATAAGGAATTACGACTAAGGATTAATGAAGTCTTAAAAGGATATTTAAAAACCATTGATTCTATTATCCAATTTGGGAAAGAAAATGGTGAGTTTAATCCTAACCTAGATGTACGCTTAGCAAGACAAATGATTTTCGGCTCAATCGATGAAACAGCTACCACCTGGGTAATGAACGAACAAAAATATGACTTGCCTGCCTTGGCAAAAGAAGTTCACGCCCTATTAGTTAATGGTTGTGGAAAGACACACCTCTAGTAATTTTATATTTTATTTTAGCTATGTCCCTTAGCTTATTAGTTGGGAAAAATGCTATAGGATAAAATGGCTTGGGTTTCAAACCTAGTTGAAAATTAGGCACTCAGATGATAAATCCAACGTCTGAGTGACCCTGCATTTTGTCCGCCAAAAGCTAATGGCGTATGCCTTGATTTTTTTAAGAAGATTTATCATGATTGGCCTAAGATTTTAATACGCCATTTTTTGTGGTCTTAAAAATCGGGGCACAGTATGCCAAGGCGTATTTGAATAAGGTGTGTATACATATACATATTTAGGAGGGATGTGCAGGTGGAGTTCTTTAAAGTAAAAATTGATGAGTACATTGCAACTATAACGTTTAATCGTCCACCAGCAAATGCATTATCATCAAATGTTTTGAAAGAGCTTACAAGTTTACTTGATACCATCGAGTCAAATGATGATGTAAGGGTTTTAGTTATTCATGGTGAAGGGCGTTTCTTCTCAGCTGGAGCTGATATTAAAGAGTTTACGACAATAAATTCAGGCGAAGAATTTTCAGAACTTGCTAGAAAAGGTCAAGACTTATTTGAGAGAATGGAGCGATACCCAAAGCCAATCATTGCTAGTATTCATGGTGCAGCTTTAGGTGGAGGTCTAGAACTTGCAATGGCTTGTCACTTTCGACTAGTGAGTAAAAATGCAAAACTCGGATTACCAGAACTACAGCTTGGCCTCATTCCAGGCTTTGCTGGTACAGCGCGTCTTCCTCGCTATGTTGGTATTGCGAAAGCAGCACAAATGCTTTGGACAAGTGACCCAGTTAGTGGTGTGGAGGCTGTACAATACGGCTTAGCAAACGAAGCGTTCCCTGAAGAAAAATTACATGAAGAAACAATGAAGATTGCTAGAAAAATTGCACAAAAAAGCCCATTATCTGTTAAAGCGACGATTGAATTACTCAATTCGATGAAGAATGAACAATATGAAGAAACAGTAAAGCGAGAGGCTGAATTATTTGGTGAGATGTTCATTTCAGAGGATGGTAAGGAAGGAATATCAGCCTTCATTGAAAAGCGTCAACCAACATTTAAGGGGAAATAATAGAATACTATTTTATATGTAAGTAAACAGTAGACTGTATATAAATTGCAAACCTTTAGGAGGGAAACATATGAACATCTTTGTTATTTTAAAAAGAACATTTGATACAGAGGAAAAAATCGTTTTAAATAATGGTCAAATAAGTGAAGATGGTGCTGAATTTATTATTAACCCCTATGATGAGTATGCTGTTGAAGAAGCCATTAGGCTAAAAGATGCAAGCGGTGGAGAGATTACAGTCGTAACAGTGGCTACTACCGATGAGGCAGACAAAGAGTTACGGACCGCTTTAGCTATGGGGGCTGATAAAGCTGTATTAATTAATATAGAAGATGATCTTGAAGATGGAGATCAATATTCAACTTCAAAAATTTTGGCTGAGTACTTAAAAGATAAAGATGCAGATATAATTTTAGGTGGAAACGTTGCTATCGATGGGGGTTCAGGTCAGGTTGGTCCACGTGTTGCTGAAATCTTAAATATTCCTTATGTTACAACGATTACTAAGCTTGATGTAGATGGATCAAACGTAACGGTAGTAAGAGACGTTGAGGGTGACTCAGAAGTAATTGAAACAACTTTACCACTCCTCGTTACATGTCAACAAGGTCTAAATGAGCCACGCTATCCATCATTACCTGGGATTATGAAAGCAAAGAAAAAACCACTTGATGAACTTGAGTTAGATGATCTAGATCTTGATGAAGATGATGTAGAAGCAAAAACAAAAACAATTGAAATTTATCTTCCACCAAAGAAAGAAGCAGGTAGAGTACTTGAAGGTGAGTTAGAAGATCAAGTGAAAGAACTTGTTTCACTCCTTCATACGGAGGCAAAGGTGGTATAACGTATATTCTAAAAATATTGTTTTGTATGCGATTTCAAATTTTACTCAACTAATCTAGGGGGTTACGCATAATGTCAAGAAAAGTAGTAGTTCTAGGGGAAACACGTGATGGTGCGTTACGAAATGTATCTTTTGAAGCAATTGCAGCTGGTAAAACAGTGTCAGAAGGCGGTGAAGTTGTTGCTGTTTTAATCGGTGAATCTGTAGGTTCCTTAGCTAGTGAATTAATCCATTATGGTGCTGATCGTGTTGTAACAGTAGAAGATCCAAAATTAGCTTCATATACTCCAGATGGTTATTCACAAGCATTGCAAGCAGTTATTGACGCTGAAGCACCTGGAGCTTTAGTAATAGGTCATACAGCTTTGGGAAAAGACCTCTCACCGAAAATAGCGGCTAAACTAGATTCAGGTTTAATCTCAGATGTAACGGCAATTGAAGTGGCAGGTGGAAATATTGTCTTTACTAGACCAATCTATTCTGGTAAGGCATTTGAAAAGAAAATAGTGACAGACGGCATTATTTTTGCAACTGTTCGTCCTAACAATATCGCACCACTTGAAAAAGACGAATCGCGCACGGGAGAAGTTACTTCCCAATCCGTAGAAATTAAAGATTTACGAACGATTGTAAAAGAAGTATTACGCAAAGCCACAGAAGGTGTAGATTTATCAGAAGCTAAAGTAGTGATTGCGGGAGGCCGTGGCGTGAAAAGTGCAGAAGGCTTTGAGCCATTAAAAGAATTAGCGGATGTCCTTGGAGGAGCAATTGGTGCTTCCCGTGGAGCATGCGATGCTGATTACTGTGACTACTCACTTCAAATCGGTCAAACAGGTAAGGTGGTAACACCGGATCTTTATATTGCTTGCGGTATCTCAGGAGCAATACAGCACCTAGCTGGAATGTCAAACTCAAAAATAATCGTTGCGATCAACAAAGACCCAGAGGCAAACATCTTCAAAGTTGCTGATTATGGAATCGTTGGCGACTTGTTTGAAGTTGTTCCGATGCTTACTGAAGAATTTAAAAAGTTAAAAGTCAACGCATAAAACAAATACTAATCAAATTATAAATTCTTCCATTTTACTTTTTATAAAAACATGTTATACTAACGTAGCGATGAGCTAAATTGCATAAGTCGAGTTGACACGCCGTTTGGCAAAGCACTATGTGGAGTGCTGTTTCTCGCCGCAATACGCCAAAAGACGTCCTTTTTGGACGTCTTTTTCTATAACCTTGAATTAAATCGATTTTTGGGACAACTAAAAAATTCCTTCATTTGTTTTATACATAACCAATTGAATAATAGGAGAAAATGATAATGTATGACGAAAAGTCAGAACATAATATTTGCTGATTACATAATCATTCACTTATGAAGCAAATCACTCGTAAAATGAAAAGTGAGATGGTATACTCTTTGTAGAATTTCAAAGTTGTTAATAATAGGAGGGGTTATAATGGCTATTACAAACGTAACAGACCAAAATTTTGATGCAGAAACAAAAGAAGGATTAGTATTAGCAGATTTCTGGGCACCATGGTGTGGGCCTTGTAAAATGATTGCACCAGTATTAGAAGAGTTAGACTCTGAGGTTGGCGACAAAGTAAAAATCGTAAAACTTGATGTAGATGATAACCAAGAAACTGCAGCAAAGTTTGGCGTTATGAGCATCCCAACTTTACTTGTTATGAAAAATGGTGAAGTAGTAGATAAAGTTGTTGGTTTCCAACCAAAAGAAGCACTTGCTGAAAGACTTGCTAACCACTACTAATACACATAAGAGACAGCCTTTAAGGCTGTTTTTTATTTGCCGTTTTATAAGGCAATCCTTTTTTTTACACCTACACCTTAACCTTAAAAATGTTACAATAATAGGTATGGAAAAAAAATAAAAAGGCGCATTGATTAAACAGATGGAGTGGTGATGATGCACGAACATCTTAAAGAAAAGTTAGCGATATTACCTGACCAGCCTGGTTGTTATTTAATGAAAGACAGGCAGGGAACCATTATATATGTAGGAAAAGCAAAAATACTAAAGAATCGGGTTCGTTCTTATTTTACAGGTTCACATGATGGGAAAACTTTGAGGCTTGTAAATGAGATTGAAGACTTTGAATATATTGTCACCTCTTCAAATATTGAAGCACTATTACTTGAAATCAATTTGATCAAAAAACATGACCCCAAATATAATATCATGTTAAAGGATGACAAGTCGTATCCTTTTATTAAAATAACAGCTGAAAAGCATCCCCGGTTACTGATCACTCGTAAAGTAAAAAAGGATAAGGGAAAATATTTTGGACCATATCCAAATGTACAAGCAGCAAATGAAACCAAAAAACTATTGGATCGAATTTATCCATTACGAAAGTGCTCGACCTTACCTGATAAAGTGTGTCTTTATTATCATATTGGACAATGTCTTGCACCTTGTGTGAATGAAGTAACAGATGAGACCAATAAAAAAATGGTAGACGACATTATCCGTTTTTTAAATGGTGGATATAAAGAAATTAAAGATGAGTTAACTGATAAAATGATAAAGGCATCTGAAGAACTTGATTTTGAACGAGCAAAAGAGTACCGTGATCAAATCGCAAATATCGAAACTACAATGGAAAAACAAAAAATGACCATGACAGATTTTATTGACCGCGATGTATTCGGCTATTCATATGATAAAGGGTGGATGTGTGTTCAGGTATTTTTTATTCGACAAGGGAAATTGATAGAGCGGGATGTTTCACTATTTCCTTTTTACAATGAGCCTGAACAGGATTTCTTAACCTTTCTAGGTCAATTCTATTTAAAGGCCAATCATTTCAAACCGAAAGAAGTACTACTTCCAAGTTCGGTTGATAGAGAACTAGCAGAGCAATTGCTAGAAGTTACTGTGCAACAGCCAAGTAGAGGGAAGAAAAAACAGCTTGTTGATTTGGCAGCTAAGAATGCCAAAATTGCTTTAATGGAAAAATTCGCCTTAATTGAAAGAGACGAAGAACGGACAATAAAGGCGGTTGAGAATCTTGGAAAAAGACTAGGGATTTATACACCTCATCGAATTGAAGCGTTCGATAATTCCAACATCCAGGGAACAAATCCTGTCTCAGCAATGGTTGTATTTACGGATGGAAAACCTGATAAAAAAGAATATCGAAAATACAAAATTAAATCAGTGCAAGGTCCTGATGATTATGAATCTATGAGGGAGGTCGTACGTAGAAGATATAGTCGTGCTCTAAAAGAAAACCTTCCCTTACCAGATCTAATCATCATAGATGGTGGAAAAGGCCATCTTGCAGCCGTAAGAGACATTCTTGAAAATGAGTTGGGTCTTGAGATTCCATTATCAGGATTAGCAAAGGATGATAAACATCGAACCTCTGAACTATTGATTGGTGACCCTCCTGAAATAGTAGAACTACCAAGAAATAGTCAGGAATTTTATTTGCTTCAACGAATACAAGACGAAGTGCACCGATTTGCCATTACCTTCCACCGACAAGTACGTGGTAAGAGTGCTTTTCAATCTGTTCTTGATGATATTCCTGGTGTCGGGGAAAAGCGCAAGAAAGCTTTGTTAAAACACTTTGGTTCAGTGAAAAAATTAAAAGAAGCTAGTATTGAGGAAATCCAACAGGCCAATATTCCTCGACCTACTGCCGAAGCTATCTTTGAAAAATTAAAAGAATAATCGTTGCTATTTTAAAAATTGTCTGATATAATCCTTAATAATATAATATTACACTTCAATACGTTGAAGTGATGATAGAGGTGCGACCTTTATTAGTATGCAATAGGAGGGGGATGAGCTCTTATGATTATTGCAGAAAGGAAAGTTCGCCGAAGTGAAAAGAGGCTCATACCTTTTTTTGCTGGTCTTATGTTTAAGAGACGTAAGATTGTCAAGATTAGTTAATCTTGGAGGGCTATCTCACGATGTGACACGTAGTAACAAATTACGTACAGCACAGCAATGAGAATCTCTCATTGCTGTTTTTTTTATTATCGAAAGAGAGGGTATATCATGGGGATCATTGTTCAAAAGTTTGGAGGCACCTCTGTAGGTTCACCAGAAAAAATTAAAAATGTCGCAAATCGAGTAATTCAAGAAGTGCAGGCAGGAAACCAGGTGGTAGTTGTCGTTTCGGCAATGGGGAAAACAACGGACCAGTTAGTAAGCTTAGCAAATGCAATCACAAGTACACCGAGTAAGCGTGAAATGGATATGCTTTTAAGTACAGGAGAACAAGTTACAATTGCACTCTTGTCGATGGCCTTACAAGAAGCAGGGCATGAATCTGTTTCCTTTACAGGTTGGCAAGCTGGTATTGAAACAGAATCAATACATAGCAATGCCCGCATTGAAAAGATTGAAGTATCAAGGGTACATGATAGCTTAAAAGAAGGTAAAATCGTAGTCGTTGCTGGATTTCAGGGAATCAGTAGCTCTGGAGATATAACTACACTAGGTCGCGGTGGATCAGATACAACTGCGGTCGCACTTGCTGCAGCACTAAATGCAGATAAATGTGATATCTACACAGATGTAACAGGTGTATATACAACAGATCCTCGCGTTGTTCCATCAGCAAGGAAACTTCATTCTATTTCGTATGACGAAATGTTGGAGCTCGCCAATTTAGGAGCAGGTGTACTTCATCCACGCGCAGTAGAATTTGCAAAAAACTTTGAAATGCCACTTGAAGTTCGTTCAAGCATCGAGTTAGAAAATGGCACCATTATTGAGGAGGAAGTTTCAATGGAAAAGAATCTAGTTGTTAGGGGAATTGCTTTTGAAGACCAGATTACAAGGGTTACAGTATCCGGCTTACCAAATGAATTACACACATTATCAACCATTTTTGGTACACTTGCAAAAAACGGCTTAAATGTTGATATCATTATTCAAAACATGACAGATAAAAATCATACGAATATATCATTTTCAGTAAAAACACAAGATTTACGTGATACACTTACTGTTTTAGAAAATAATAAGGATTTATTGAAGTATGAAGAAATTCAACATGAAGACGGGCTAGCGAAGGTTTCAATTGTCGGCTCTGGTATGGTTTCAAATCCAGGGGTTGCCGCTGACATGTTCCGTGTACTTGCAAGTGAAAATATTGAAGTAAAAATGGTTAGTACGTCTGAAATTAAAGTGTCAACTGTAGTAGAACAAGCAAAAATGGTTCGTGCGGTTGAAGCGTTACATGATTCATTCAATCTTGCAGCAGTTGAAGAAGAAAAAGAAAAAGTTAGACTATAATGAGTAACGGGGTTCGTTCTTAAGGTAATGTTTTACTTTGGGGCGGCCCTTTTTTATATAAAAAAACTGCACGTTAGGTGCAGGCTTTATTCTTCGGTAATGTCTTTTTGATCCCACTTTACCGTAAATATAATTTTTTGTGCTCGTCTTTTTTGTTGTTCATAGCTTTCTGTAACTAGATTTTTTTGTTGTTGTATTTGTTGAGCAATAAAACCAGATTCGAGTTGGAAAGTACACATGTCCTTTCGTTTTAATCGTGATGAGATGATTGCACCATCCAAGTGAAACTCGATGGACTTTTTGTCGGAACGTTCCACTGTAAGGTCTCCCCAACCAGCATCATGAAAGAATGCAATAATTTCTTCAATCGTTGGCAAAGGGAACTTTCTTGCAAGGTTTTTTCCAGCCCAATATAAAATTTGTGGAGTTTCTTTTCCAAGTAAATCAGGAAGTACAATTTCTCGGATGAGTTCATATCCAAAGACCGAGACCGTCTGCTCAGTTGAATTTACATTTTGTTCTTTGATGTTAACATTCTTCATGGCATTCCCCTCTTTCTCCATTATTTATTATAAACTATTGGGGATAAGAAACACATAAAATTTTTTGTTTCTTTTTGTCATAATTTCTCATTTTGACTTCAAGTTTTTTTAGAGAACTGTGTACAATTATTAGCATTTTTATGAATAATTTGTGACCTTGTTTCCTTGACGCTCTTGCTTTAAGGGAGTAAAATGAACTTGTTACATTATACTGATAAAAGAAAATTGAGGCTACATTTGTCTTTTTAACTATTAAAAAAGCAATCTGTAGTTTTCTGCAAAGGTTTTCAATTATCAGTTTTTATATCGTCCTAATCCATTATTTTGCAGGATGAGGAATTAAAAATGGAGTGCCTTAAAAGGGCGCGGTTTATTATTAAGGGGGGGTAAAGTAAAGTATGGCAGGTAATCGTGAGTTTTTTAATCGCAGACTTCATTCATTATTAGGTGTGATACCAGTAGGGGTTTTCTTAATACTCCACTTAGTAGTGAACAACTTTGCGACAAGAGGAGAAGAGGCGTATAACAGTGCTTCTGGTTTTATGGGGAGTCTACCGTTTAGAATTCTTTTAGAGGTAGTTGTTATTTATTTACCTTTACTTTTTCATGCAATTTACGGTCTCTACATCGCCTTTACTGCAAAGAACAATGTGAGTAAATATGGCTTTTTCCGTAACTGGATGTTCTACTTACAACGTATAACTGGTATCATTACTCTTATTTTTGTTGCATGGCATGTATGGGAAACGCGAGTTCAGGCAGCTTTAGGAGCGGAAGTTAATTTTGATATGATGGCAGACATCTTTAGTTCACCAGCAATGATTGTATTCTACCTAGTTGGTGTGATTTCTACCATTTTCCATTTCTCTAATGGTTTATGGTCATTTGCTGTAAGCTGGGGGCTAACAATAACTCCTCGTTCACAAAAGGTTGCAACTTATGTAACGATCATTATTTTTCTTGCATTATCATACGTAGGAGTTACAACAATATTTGCATTTGTTTAAGTATTATAAAATAAGAACGTTCACATTTTAGTTAACACACAAGTTGAACGATCTCTTTATTGGGGAGTGAGTTACTTTGAGTCAAGGAAAAGTTATTGTAGTTGGTGGTGGACTTGCTGGTTTGATGGCTACCATCAAGGCAGCTGAAGAAGGAACACAAGTAGATTTATTTTCACTCGTACCTGTAAAACGTTCTCACTCTGTTTGTGCACAAGGTGGGATTAACGGTGCGGTTAATACAAAAGGTGAAGGGGATTCTCCGTGGATTCACTTTGACGATACAGTATATGGTGGAGACTTTCTTGCAAACCAAAAGCCTGTTAAGGCAATGTGTGAAGCGGCTCCAGGAATCATTCACTTAATGGACCGTATGGGTGTTATGTTTAACCGTACACCAGAAGGTTTACTTGATTTCCGTCGTTTCGGGGGAACTCAACATCACCGTACTGCATTTGCTGGTGCTACAACTGGTCAACAATTGTTATATGCACTAGATGAGCAAGTTCGTCGTCATGAAGTTGCAGGACTTGTTACAAAGTACGAAGGTTGGGAATTCTTAGGGATAGTTCAAGACGATGAAGGAATTTGTCGTGGTATCGTAGCACAAGATCTTAAATCTATGGAAATTAAATCTTTCCCTGGTGATGCTGTTATTATGGCAACTGGTGGACCTGGGATTATCTTTGGTAAGACAACTAACTCTGTTATCAACACTGGTTCTGCTGCATCAATTGTTTATCAACAAGGTGCTTATTATGCGAATGGTGAATTTATACAAATCCATCCAACAGCAATTCCTGGTGATGACAAACTTCGCTTAATGAGTGAATCTGCACGTGGTGAAGGTGGACGAGTATGGACTTACAAAGATGGTAAGCCTTGGTATTTCCTGGAAGAAAAATATCCTGCATACGGAAATTTAGTTCCACGTGATATTGCAACACGTGAAATTTTCCATGTGTGCGTTGATTTGAAGCTGGGTATCAATGGGGAAAACATGGTTTATCTAGATCTTTCTCATAAAGATCCAAAAGAGCTTGATATTAAACTAGGTGGGATTATCGAAATCTATGAAAAATTCATGGGTGATGATCCACGTAAAGTACCAATGAAAATCTTCCCTGCTGTTCACTATTCAATGGGTGGATTATGGGTTGATGATCATCAACAAACAAATATACCTGGCTTATTCGCAGCTGGAGAAGCTGATTTCTCACAACACGGAGCAAACCGTTTAGGTGCGAACTCATTATTATCAGCAATTTACGGTGGTATGGTTGCTGGTCCTAATGCGGTTAAATACATCCAAGGCTTGAAGAAAGCATCTGATTCTATTTCTTCAACTGTGTATGATAGTTATGTAAAACAAGAGCAAGAAAAATGGGACGACATTATGTCGATGGATGGTACAGAAAACGCCTACATCTTGCATAAAGAGCTTGGTGAATGGATGACTGATAATGTAACAGTTGTTCGTTACAATGACAAGCTATTAAAGACGGATGAAAAGATTCAAGAGCTTATGGAACGTTACAAAAATATTAACATCAATGACACATCTAAGTGGAGCAACCAAGGTGCTACATTTACTCGTCAATTACAAAATATGTTACAACTTGCACGTGTCATAACAATTGGTGCTTATAACCGTAATGAAAGCCGTGGGGCACACTATAAGCCTGAATTCCCTGAACGTAATGATGAGGAATTCTTAAAAACAACTATGGCTAAATTTACTGGTAAAGATTCTGCACCTGCATTCCATTATGAAGAAGTAGACACGTCATTAATCGCACCACGTAAACGTGACTATACTAAGAAGAAGGAGGAAAAGTAAGATGAGTGAAAAAACTGTTGAATTTCATGTAACTCGTCAGGATACTCCAGATTCTCAACCATATGTAATAAAATTTAAGGTTCCATACCGTAAAAATATGAATGTTATTTCAGCGTTAATGGAATTTCGTCGTAATCCAGTTGATATCGACGGAAAACAAGTTGCCCCAATTACATGGGATATGAACTGTTTAGAAGAGGTTTGCGGTGCATGTTCAATGATTATCAATGGTAAACCTCGTCAATCATGTTCTGCACTTATTGATCAACTTGAACAACCAATTAAGCTAGAACCGATGAAAACATTTCCGATCGTTCGTGACCTGCAAATCGACCGTAGTAGAATGTTTGATTCATTGAAAAAAGTAAAAGCATGGATTCCAATCGACGGAACGTATGATTTGGGTCCTGGTCCACGTATGCCTGAGAAAAAACGTCAATGGGCATACGAATTATCTAAATGTATGACATGTGGTGTATGTCTTGAAGCCTGTCCAAATGTTAACGACAAGTCTGATTTCATTGGGCCTGCACCATTATCACAAGTCCGTCTATTTAACGCACACCCAACTGGTGCAATGAATAAGGGTGAACGTTTAGAGACTATTATGGGTGACGGAGGCCTTGCAAACTGTGGTAACTCACAAAACTGTGTACAGTCTTGTCCAAAAGGTATTCCACTCACCACATCAATTGCAGCTCTAAACAGAGACACATCCATCCAAGCATTCAGAAATATGTTTGGTAGTGACGAAGTCTAATAGATATCAGAAGCACTCCTACATTAAAAGTAAGGGGTGCTTTTTTAAA
>Ga0079224_100002777_pt1 | contig 21582 bp, 20 predicted proteins | sample Stecom2015_FD_80414 | JGI IMG/M metagenome (GOLD analysis project Ga0079224, IMG submission 80414) | Agricultural soil microbial communities from Utah to study Nitrogen management - Steer compost 2015 | ecosystem: Environmental > Terrestrial > Soil > Agricultural land | place: USA: Utah...
CGGTTTTGAGCCGCCGGCAGCGGTGCGGACCGCGGGGCGGCTGGTGAAGGGCCTGGCGGTGCTTTTGGGCGGCCTGGCCGTCGTGGCCGTGGTGCAGGCGGCCACGGCGGCCGTGCGGGAGCAGCGGCGGGACATCGGCATCATGAAAGCCGTGGGCGTGACGCCGGCCCAGTTGGTGGCGGCCATGCTGGCCGGCATGGGGGGCGCGGCGGCAGGTGGCGCGGCGGCGGGCGCGGCCCTTGGACTGGTCCTGAGCTGGGCTGGCTTCCGGGCCGCGTCGGCCGTCAGCGGCGTCGGAGAGCTCGTCCCGGTGTTCCCGTGGGGCCAGCTGGTGGCGCTGGCGGCGGCAGCGCCGCTGGTCGCGTCCCTGGCGGCCTTGCCGGGAGCTTTCGCGGCCGCCCGCGCTCCCGCGGTGACATGGGGAGGGGAGACCAACTGACGCGCTTGCTGCTGGTTCGTCACGGGGAAACCGACTGGAACGCGGCCCAGCGCATCCAGGGGTGGTCGGACGTACCCCTCAACGCCCGCGGCCGCGAGCAGGCCCGGCGGCTGGCCCGGCGGCTGGCCGGCACGGCGGTGGGGGCCATCTACGCCAGCGACTTGGCCCGGGCGGTGGAGACGGCGGCCATCGTGCGGGACGGCCGCCCGCTGCCGCCGCGCATCACCGCCGAGCTGCGGGAGCTGTCCTACGGCGATTTGGAAGGCTATACCCGCGCCGAGTTGGAGGCCGGCGGCTACCTGGAATGGCTGCAGCGCTGGCAAGCCGGCCGCGCGGCACGGCCCCCGGGGGGCGAGCCGCTGGACGCGGCCTGGGCCCGGGCGGACCGGTTCCTCAGCTGCGTCCTGCTGCGCCACCCCGGCGAGACGGTGCTGGTGGTGAGCCACGGGGGCCTGTTGCGCCTCTTGATCTGCCTTCTGCAAGGTCTGGACTACCGTTCATGGGGGACGGTGCGCACGGCCAACACCGGCCTCACCGAAGCGCTGGTCGCGCCCGGCCAGCGGCCCCGCCTGGTGCGGGTCAACGACACGGCGCATCTGGGTGATAATTGGGCCGTGCCCGGCATAGCGTCGCGGTAAGGAATCGACGCTTTGCCGACGGGGGCGTGGCCGCGTGTACATCCTGCGCTTTCGCTGGGCCATCCTGGCCCTGGTGCTGCTGGTGGGCGGCGCCTTTGGGGGCGGCTGGGCGGCGGGCGCGCTGTGGCCCCGGGCCGTGCCCGTGAGCCTGGACCTGCCTGTTTCCCGGGGCCTTGACATGCCCGTGTTTTACGTGCGCACCGACCAGCCCCTGGTGGCCCTCACCTTTGACATCAGCTGGGGCCGGCAGACGGCGGGGCCGGTGCTGGACATCCTAAAGGAAAAGGGCGTCCGGGCCACCTTTTTCTTGACGGGCTTCTGGGCCAATAAGCAGCGGGACATCGCCCAGCGCATCGTGGCCGACGGCCATGAGATCGCCAGCCACGGCGACGACCACGTCAACTTGAGCCGCTACGACGGCGATGCCATCGCGAAGAATATCATGACCGCCCATCGGGACTTGGAGGAGGCCACGGGCCGGCAGGCCCGGTTTTTCCGGCCGCCCAACGGCGATTACGACGACCTGGTGGTGGCCACCGCCCGCCAGCTGGGGTACGAAACCGTCATCTGGTCGCTGGACACCTTGGACTGGAAAAACCCGGGCGCTGACTACATGGTGCGGCGGGTGCTGAACAACGTCCATCCCGGTGACATCATCCTGATGCACGCCAGCGACTCGTCCCGGCAGATCCACCTGGCGCTGCCCCGGATCATCGACGGGCTGCGGGCCCAAGGATACCAGCTGATGACTTTGGGAGAACTGATGGCGGCCGGCACGCCGGCCCGGGACGATCCACGCGGGCGCCCGCGCCGCTGACGTCATGCTGGACTATACCGGATCCACCCGGGTTTCCATGGCGCGGTCGTGGGGCTTCTTGTCCAAGACGAGAGGGTGAGGGCCCAAAAGGGCCCGCCGTTCGGCAGGGGTCAGCCCTTGGGGAACCCGGTCCGGTTTGCGCCGGCGCAATACGGTGTAGAGCATGTCCAGGATTCTCCGCATCGCGGGCGTTCATCCTTTCCGGCCACGCAGACCTATCTTCCTAATACCTGTAAAAAATCCTAGAAAGCCACGCTGAAATCCTGCCGCGTTCGACAAGATTGGCCCTGGGTCCCGGTGACCGGCGGAGGAGAGCTGGGACTTCAGGCCGGGGACGCAAGGCGGGACACCGGGGGGAGACCCAACCGTTCCCGCAGCCGGTCGAGATCGGGGGGCAGGGGGCTGGTGAAGGTCAGCACGCCGCCGTTCAGCGGGTGGGGAAACCGCAGCTGCCAGGCGTGGAGGGCCTGGCGCTCCAGCAGGCCTGGCAGCAGGCGGCCGTACAGGGGATCGCCCAGGAGGGGATAGCCGGCGTAGGCCAGGTGCACCCGGATCTGGTGGGTCCGGCCCGTTTCCAAGGTCACCGCGAGCAGCGCGGCTTTGTCCGGCAGGCGGGGGTCCGGGGCGGGCGGGGCGGCCTGGGCCAGCACCCGGTAGCGGGTGACGGCCCGCTGGCCGCCGGGTCCCACCTCCCGGAGGGTGAGCTGGCCGGCCACCCGCCGGATGGGCGCGTCGATGACGCCGCTGGGCTCCGCGACGGCGCCCGCCACCAACGCGAGATACTCCCGCTCTAGCTGGCCGCGGGCCAGGGCCTTGGCCAGGGCATGGTGGGCGTGGGGGTGCTTGGCAAAGAGGACAAGCCCCGAAGTGTGGCGGTCCAGGCGGGTGACGGGCGCCACCACCGGCGGCACGCCCTGGGCGGCCAAGTGGTGGGCGACGCCGTTGGCCAGCGTTCCCGTCTGTTCGCCGTGGGCCGGGTGCACCAGCACCCCGGGGGGCTTGTCCAGCACCAGCACGTGGTCGTCCTCATAGACGATGGCCAGGGGCAGCGGCTCGGGCTGCACGGGGCTCGCCAGATGCGGCGGCACGTACAGCGCGATGCGGTCCCCGGCCGCCACCCGTTCCCGCAAGGGGACAGGCTGCCCGTTGCGGAGGACATAGGGGCCCCGCTTGAGCTGGCGGACCAGCCCCCGGGACAGGCGCCAGCGGCGGCGCAGGAGATGGGCCAGCACCCGGCCGTCATCGGCCTCCTCGACGACAAAGCTAAGAAACGGGCGCCCTTGTTCCAAGCCCACCGCCTCACTGTCCATGGGCTCAAGGCTCACGCCACGATGCTGCGGCCGCCGTCCACCACGATGAGCTGCCCGCAGATCATGCTGGCCTGGTCGGAAGCGAGGAAGGCCACCGCGTTGGCCACGTCCTCGGGCGTGATGATGCGGCCCGCCGGCGTCTTTTCCCGGGCTTCCTCCAGCATCTGGGCCGCGCCGGGGATGGACCACAGGGACTTGGTTTCCGCAATGCCGGCGATGACGCCGTTGACCATGATGCCCTTGGGCGCGAGCTCAAAGGCCAGGGCCCGGGTGACGGCCTCCAGGGCTGCCTTGGCCACGCCCACCACGCCGTAGCCCGGGATGACCCGCTGGCCGCCCTCACTGGAGATGCTGATGATGCGCCCCCAGCCGTGATGCATCAGCGGCACCGCCCGCTGGGCCATGTCCAGGAGGGACCGGGCCGACGCGGCCAGGGTCACGTCCCAATGCTTCGTCGTGGCCTCCAGCACCGGTCCCGGCACGCCGAAGGCCGCGTTGGCCACCACGATGTCCAGCCGCCCCAGCTCCACACCGATGGCCTCAAACATCTCATCCAAGCTCTCGGGCTTGCCCACGTCGGCCCGCAGCACCAGGGCTTCGCCGCCCATGGCCTCGATTTCCGCGGCCACCTGCTGGGCTTCGCTCTTGCTGCGCCGGAAATTGACGACGACGGTCGCGCCCTCGGCCGCCAGGCGCAGGGCGATGGCCCGTCCAAACCCGCGGGTGGCGCCGGTGACCAGGGCGCACTTGCCTGCCAGTTCAGGGTACATTGCCGGTACCTCCGCATGGTGAAGTGGCGGGCCGGCCCGCCGCTTCCGGTACATTCCCGCCGGGCGCCGCGATTCCCTTTCGAAGCGGCCCCCCTGCCAAGGTCGGCGCGAAGTGCCAGCGTAAAGGCGTGCCCCGCGCTTCACATTAACGCCAGGAGGTGAGAGCGACATGGCCGTTGGCCAGAAGCGCAACCGCGCGCTGGTACCTCAAGCCCGGCAGGCCCTGGAGCAGCTCAAGAACGAGGTGTCCAGCGAAATCGCCAGCGGGCCGGATCCGCAGGCCCAAGCGCTGCAGAGCTGGTACCAGTCGGGTTACGGCGGTGAGGTGCCGTCCCGGGTGTGGGGCGCCGTCGGCGGCAACATGGTGCGGCGCATGATCGCCGCCGCGGAGCAGTCTCTGATCCAGGGTGCTGCGCTGGAAACCCAAGCCGCCTTCCGCCAGGCGCTGGGGCAGGCCTTTCCGGGCGCCCAGCAGGCCGCGCAGGCCCACCAGGCCCCGCAGGCCCAGCAGTTCCAGCACCAGGGGGCGCAGCCCCAGCAGTTGTCCACGAACCCCTTCCAGGTACAGATCCCGCACGAGCAGTAAGCCGCGGGTGACAGGAATCCCGGCATCCGGCGAGAAGCCACCAGCGACGGGGGCGGGCGGGGCGTCCGCCCCTTTCCTCTCGACTGGCAGCCCTGCCATCCATTCCCATTATCCCCCAGAACTGCCAGCGATTGTAATTTGAAACCGGTTTCGCTACGATCATCCTAGACCCGCAAAAGCTGGTCCAGCGCGGAAGGGGGTTTCCGGGGGCGTTTTTCGCGGCTGGACAGCGGTGCCGCCGGCATCGGAAACCCAAAGGAAAGGAAGAAGGGAATGCCGCTAAAGAAGTCCCTCTTTGCGGCCGCGCTCCTGCTGGCCGCCGCCCTCCTCGCGGGATGCAGCATCTTCGCGACCACCCCGCCTGCCGACGGGCAGCACGGCGCGGTGGAGTTCAGCGTCGATCTGGCGGAACTGGATGATGAAGGCATTGTGGTGGGCGGCGCTGGCGTCGTCTTGGTCCAGTCGGCCACCATCCTGGACCACGAGCTGACCGTGGCCGGAGGTCAAGCGTCCGGCCTGATCGAGGCGGTGCCCGTGGGCACCTGGCAGGCCACCATCGAGCTGTTCAACGGGCAGGGGGAGTCCCTGGCGTCCCGGCAGCTGGACATCGCCGTGCAGCGCAACAAGACCACGGCGGTGGCCTTGGTGGCCCGGGTGGCCAGCGGCCAGGTGCGGCTGGACGTGGCCGCCCAAGAGCCGGGTGACGGGGCGCCGGGCCAAGGCGAGCCGGGCCCGGGCCAGCCGGGTGACGACGAGCCCGGCGACGGAAATCCTGGCGACGGAGAGCCCGGGGGCGGGGACCCGGGCGACGGTGAACCTGGGGAGCCCGGCGACGGCGAACCCGGCGCGCCGCCCACGGTGACCCGCGAGGTGCGCTATATCCAGTCGGGCAACCGCACGGAAACCCGCACCGCCGTCTACATCATCCGGTCGTCCAACCCCGGGCCCACGGCCTTTCTGGTGGGCGGCATGCACGGCTCGGAGACGTCGGGCTGGATCGTGGCCGGCGAGGTGGCCCAGACGTGGAGCATTGACCGGGGGACGCTGGTGGTCATCCCCGAAGCCAACAAGGACGCGGTGCGGCGCCAGCGGCGCACCGGCCGCGACGGCCGCAACCTCAACCGCTACTTTCCCGAGGGGCGGGACATCAGCGATCCCAAGCGGGATTGGCTGCTGGCCAAGGAGATCTGGGACGTAGTGCTGGAGTTTGAGCCCGTGGCCCTCCTGGACCTGCATGAGGGCTGGGGCCTGCGGGAGGCGGGGGATCGGTTTCCCGGCGGGACGCTGTCGGTGGGCCAGACGGTTATCGTCTACCCGGCGGGCGACGCCATGGAGTTCGCCGAACACGTCATCGAGGTGCTCAATACCCAGCACAACCCCTTTTACGGCGTGGCCGGTCTGACCTACAACTTCCGCATCATCGGCCCCCCGGTGGCCGGGTCGCTGGCCCGCAAAGCCGGCGCCGACCTGGGCATTCCCGCCTTCATCTTTGAGCCCACGCAAGGGCGGGCGGGCCGCCACCAGACCACGGTGGCCCAGCGGTCCCACTGGCAGCGGGTGATGGTGGAAGAGTTCCTGCGCTGGTACGGACTGCTGGACTGACCGGGCCGGGCGTGCCGAACGGCGCCGGGAACGCCCGGCAGGAAGCAAAGAGGCGGGCGGCTGGCGCTCGGCCAGCCGCCCGCTTCGCGCGCGGTCGCGCCGTTCGCCTGCACCGCGTTCACCTGCACGCCGTGCGCCTACCCGCCGTTCCCCTGCGCGCGGTGGCCCTGCGCTCCGTAGCCCCGCCCTCCTCGCCCTGCGATCCGTTCCTGGGTGCCCCGCGGCTTAGCTGTCCACCACCTCGTAGCCGGCCTCGGCCACCGCTTCCTTCATGGCCGCCTCCGACGCCTGGGCCGGGTCAAAGCGGACGGTGGCCGTGCCCTGGTCCAGGTCGACCTCGACGGCCGCCACGCCGGCGATCTTTTGCAGCGCGTCGGTGACCGCCTGCCGGCAGTGCTGGCAGCTCATGCCTTGGATGCGCAGGACTTTGGTTTCCATGGCTTCTCCGCCTCCTATCGCGTAAGTGGCCTCATGAGTTTACACCCCGGCGGCCTGCAGCCGGGGTTCGCTGGCCTCCCTTTCCTCCGCGGGCCGGAAACCCGCCTGGGGGTCAAAGCGCCGCAGCAGGGTGGAGTTGGTGACCACCGACACCGAGCTCATGGCCATGGCCGCCCCGGCGATAATGGGGTTCAGCAGGCCCAGGGCCGCAAAGGGGATCCCCAAGGCGTTGTACACCAGGGCCCAAAACAGGTTTTGCCGGATCTTGCCCATGGTGGCCCGGCTCAGCCGGATAGCCGCCACGATGCCCCGCAGGTCGCCCCGCATCAGGGTCACGTCCGCCGCCTCGATGGCCACGTCGGTGCCCGTGCCGATGGCGATGCCCACGTCCGCGGTGGCCAGGGCGGGAGCGTCGTTGATCCCGTCGCCGACCATGCCGACCCGCAGGCCCTGCTCCTGCAGGCGCCGCACCCAGGCCGCCTTTTCCTCGGGCAGCACTTCGGCGATGACGTCTTCCTCGGGGATGCCCACTGCCCGGGCGATGGCGCGGGCGGTGCGCCGGTTGTCGCCGGTGATCATCAGGACCCGCAGGCCCAGCTTCTGCAGGAGCCCGATGGCCTCGGCCGACGTTTCCTTGACGGTGTCGGCTACGGCCACGATGCCCGCCAGCCGGCCGTCGACGGCCGCGATCATGGCCGTCTTGCCGTCCTCTTCCAGGCGCGCCAGCTCATCCTCCAGGGGCGCCGGATCCAGCCCGTGGTCCCGCATCAGCTTGCGGTTGCCCACCAGCACCGGCTTGCCGTCCACCACCGCCCGGATGCCGTGGCCGGGCACTGCCTGAAAGTCCTGTACCGCGGGCAGCGGCAGCTGCCGCTGCCGGGCGGCGGCCACGACGGCCTGGGCCAAGGGATGCTCGGATCCCCCTTCGGCGGCCGCCACCCACGCCAACAGTTGGGTCTCGTCAAATCCCGGCGCCGGCAGCACGTCGGTAAGGGCCGGCTCGCCCCGGGTAATGGTGCCCGTCTTGTCCAGCACCACCGCGTCCAGCTGGTGGGTCCGTTCCAGGTGCTCGCCGCCCCGGAACAGGATGCCGTTTTCGGCGCCCCGGCCTGTGCCCACCATGATGGCCGTGGGCGTGGCCAGGCCCAGCGCGCACGGGCACGCGATGACCAGCACCGCGGTCATGTTGAGGAGGGCCCGGGTCAGGTCGCCCGTGGCCGCGTACCAGGCCGCGAAGGTGAGGAGGGCCACGGCCACCACGGCGGGCACGAAGTAGCTGGACACCACGTCGGCCATGCGCTGGATGGGTGCCTTGGACCCTTGGGCCTCCTCCACCACCCGGATGATCTGGGCCAGGGCGGTGTCCTTGCCCACCCGGGTGGCCTCAAAGGTAAAGGTGCCGTGGCGGTTGATGGTGGCGCCTACCACCTGATCGCCGGGCCCTTTCTCCACGGGCATGCTCTCTCCGGTGATCATGGACTCGTCCACCGTGGAACGGCCTTCCAGGACGATGCCGTCCACGGGGATGCGCTCGCCCGGCCGCACCACGATGCGATCGCCCACCTGGACCTGGGCGATGGGCACATCCACCTCCACGCCGTCCCGCAGGACGCGGGCGGTCTTGGGCGCGAGGCCCATCAGCATCTTGATGGCTTCGGAGGTGCGCCCCTTGGCGCTGGCTTCCAGCAGCTTGCCCAGGAGGATAAGGGTGATGAGGATGGCGCTGGTTTCAAAGTAGAGGCCGTCGATGCCCAGATGGGGGAAAAGCACCGCCGCCAGGCTGTAGAAATACGCGGCCGACGTGCCCAAGGCCACCAGCACCGACATGTTGGCCGTGCGGTTCTTGAGGTTGTAGTAGGAATCCACGTAGAACTGCCAGCCGGCGTAAAACTGCACCGGCGTGGCCAGGGCCAGCTGCACCCATCCGTTGCCCAGCGCCCGGAGCAGCCCGTGGCCGGCGCTGGGGAAGACGTGCCCGATCATGGACAACAGCAGCGGGAAGGAGAGAACGGCCGACAGGCCAAACAGGTACCGCTGGCGGCGGATTTCCGCCTCCCGGGCGGCTTTCTCCGCGTCCTGGCCGCCCTCCGTCGGCAGGAAGGCTTCATACCCCAGCTCCTTGACCCGGCGGACCAGATCTTCGGGGCTGACCAGGCCCGGCACGTAGGTCACATGGGCCGCCTCCGCGCCAAAGTTGACGGTGGCCTCCACGCCGGGCAGCTGGTTGAGCCCCTTTTCGATGCGGGCGGCACACGCCGCGCACGTCATCCCCACCAGGCTGAGCTGCAGCCGCTCCAGGGCCACATCGTACCCCAGGTCGCGGATTTTGGCCACGACCGCCTCGGGGCTGGCCTGCCCCGGAGCAAAGGTGACCGACGCCCGCTCCATGGCCAGATTGACGTTGGCCTCCTGCACCCCCGACAGGCGGCTTAGACCTTTCTCGATGCGGGCCGCGCAAGCCGCGCACGTCATCCCGCGCACGGGGATGGTGATGCGGGTGGCGGGGCGGTCATGGCCGGTGCCCTGCCGCCGGCTCCCGGCGGCATCCCTGGGATCCATTGCGGTCTTGCCGGTCACAGTCGGTCACCTGCCTCTTTAGCGCAGGAAATGCCGGAGCACGTCGGTCAGCTCGGAAATGGCGGCGTCGGCATCGCCTTCGCTGTTCTTGATGGCCCGGGCGACGCAGCCGCGGGTGTGGTCCTCCAACAGGATTAGGCCCACTTTATCCAGCGCGGCCCGCACTGCCGCGATCTGGATAAGGATGTCCACGCAGTACTTGGATTCCTCCACCATGCGCTGGATGCCCCGCACCTGCCCTTCAATGCGCCGCAGGCGCTTGAGCAGGGCATCTTTGTGGGCATCGTAGGATCCCACGCCGCTCCACCTCCCCCGGACAACTTTCCACATACATATACCCGGTGTGGGTATCCATCTCCACTCTACCGCATCCGTGGGGCCGTGTCAACCGCCGGCGGGACGTGAGCCGCAACAGGTACCGGAGGGCCCCTGGACAAGTCCAAAAGGTCTAAGGGGGAGGCAAGCAGACGTATGAGCAGGCGATGGGCAGACGGGGACCGTGCTGCAGCTGCGGGACCTATGCGCGGGCGAGGGCCAGGTGCCGGGAAATCTAAGCGGGGGCCGCTTTAGGCCGGCCCCCGCACGCTGGCCCGGATGTACTCTCGCCGCATGCGGGCGATGTTGAGGATGGAGATGTCCTTGGGGCAGGCGGCTTGGCACTCGCCGTGGTTGGAGCAGTTGCCAAAGCCCTCCAAGTCCATCTGCGCCACCATGCGCTGGACCCGCCGCTCCCGCTCCGGATGGCCCTGGGGCAGGAGGGCCAGTTGGGCGATTTTCGCGCTGGTGAACAAAGCGGCGGAGGCGTTGGGGCAGGCCGCCACGCAGGCGCCGCACCCGATGCAGGCCGCCGCGTCCATGGCCTCCTCGGCGATGTGCTTGGGGATGGGGATGGAGTTGGCGTCGGGCGCCGACCCGGTGTTGACGGAGATGTATCCGCCGGCCGCGATGATGCGGTCCAGGGCGCCGCGGTCCACCACCAGGTCCTTGATGATGGGGAACGCGTCGGCCCGGAACGGCTCCACGGTGATGGTGGCGCCGTCGGGGAAGTGCCGCATCCGCAGCTCGCAGGTGGTCGTCTGCAGCCGGGGCCCGTGGGCCATGCCGTCGATGACCAGGCCGCACATGCCGCAGATCCCCTCGCGGCAGTCGCTGTCAAAGGCGATGGGGTCTTTGTTTTCCCGGATCAGCTGCTCGTTGAGGATGTCCAGCATCTCCAGGAAGGACATGTCCGGCGCGATGTTGTCGACCGTGTACTCTTCAAAGCGGCCGGGCGCATCGGGCCCGGCTTGCCGCCAGATCTTCAAGTGAAACCTCATCGCGATCGCCCTTTCCGGCCAACGACTGTGACGCTTGCTGACGCCGGCAGCGCCCGGGCCGGCCCGGCTCCGGGCTGCCCCGGCCGCCGGGGCATGGCCCGGCAGCCGGCTACTTGTAGCTGCGCTGGGTCGGTTTGACGTACTCAAACACCAGCGGCTCCTTGTGCCGCACCGGCTCGCTGTCTTCGCCCTTGTACTCCCACACGGACACGTGGCAGAACAGATCGTCCCGCCGCAGGGCCTCGCCGTCGGGCGTCTGGTACTCTTCCCGGAAGTGGCCGCCGCAGGACTCTTCCCGGTCCAGCGCGTCCAAGGCCATCAGCTCGCCCAGCTCCAGGAAGTCGGCCACCCGCCCCGCGAGCTCCAGGCTCTTGTTCATGTCTTCCGCGGCGCCCAGCACCTTGACGTTTTGCCAGAACTCCTCCCGCAGGGCGCGGATGTCGCTGATGGCCTGCTTGAGCCCCTGCTCGTTGCGGGACATGCCCACGTGATCCCACATGATGCGGCCCAGCTCCCACCAGATGTCCCGCGGCGTGCGCTTGCCGTTGATGCTCAGCAGGCGCTTGACCCGGTCCTCCACGTCCCGCAGCGCTTCCTTGAAGGCCGGATGATCGGTGGTGAGGCCGTCGGGCCGGTGGTCGGCCAGGAAGTCGCCGATGGTGACGGGGATGATGAAATAGCCGTCGGCCAGGCCCTGCATCAGCGCGCTCGCGCCCAGCCGGTTGGCGCCGTGGTCAGAGAAGTTGGCCTCGCCCAGGGCGTACAGGCCGGGGATGGTGGTCATCAGGTTGTAGTCCACCCACAGGCCGCCCATGGTGTAGTGGGGGGCCGGGTAGATGCGCATGGGCACCTTGTAGGGATCTTCCCCCGTGATCTCATGGTACATGGCGAAGAGGTTGCCGTAGCGTTCCCGGATGACGTCGACGCCCAGCCGCTGGATCGCGTCGGCGAAGTCCAGGTACACGGCCCTGCCCGTGGCGCCCACGCCGTAGCCCTCGTCGCATACCGCCTTCGCGGCCCGGGAGGCGATGTCCCGGGGCACCAGGTTGCCGAAGGCCGGGTAGCGGCGCTCCAGGTAGTAGTCCCGCTCCTCCTCGGGGATTTCGTTGGGCGGGCGGGTGTCGCCCTTCTTCTTGGGCACCCAGACGCGCCCGTCGTTGCGCAAGGATTCGCTCATCAGGGTCAGCTTGGACTGCCCGTCGTAGGACTGGGGCAGGCACGTCGGGTGGATCTGCGTAAAGCACGGGTTGCCAAACATGGCGCCCTTCTTATAGGCGCGCCAGATGGCCGTCGCGTTGGAATTGACCGCATTGGTGGACAGGAAATACACCGTCGAGTAGCCGCCGGTGGCCAGGATCACCGCATCGCCGGCGTAGGCTTCCAGTTCGCCGGTAACCAGGTTGCGGCAGATGATGCCCCGGGCCCGGCCGTCCACCAGCACCAGCTCCAGCATCTCCCGCCGGGGATAGAGCTTGACCCGGCCCGCGTCCACCTGCCGCATGAGGGCGCTGTACGCGCCCAGCAGCAGCTGTTGGCCCGTCTGCCCCCGGGCGTAGAAGGTGCGGGAAACTTGCGCGCCGCCAAAGGAGCGGTTGGCCAGCAGCCCGCCGTACTCCCGGGCAAAGGGCACCCCTTGGGCCACCGCCTGGTCGATGATGTTGACGCTCAACTCGGCCAGCCGGTAAACGTTGGCTTCCCGGGCCCGGTAGTCGCCGCCCTTGATGGTGTCGTAGAACAGGCGAAAGACGCTGTCGCCGTCGTTCTGGTAGTTCTTGGCCGCGTTGATGCCGCCCTGGGCCGCCACGCTGTGGGCCCGGCGGGGCGAGTCCTGGATGCAGAAGTTGAGCACGTTGTAGCCCAGCTCGGCCAGGGACGCGGCCGCAGAGGCGCCGGCCAAGCCGGTGCCGACCACGATGATCGTGTACCGGCGCTTGTTGGCCGGGCTGACCAGCTTGACGGAGGCCTTGTGGTTTTCCCACTTGTCCTCCAGCGGTCCCGGGGGAATCTTGGCGTCCAGTACGGTTTCAGTCATCACACTCACGGCCCGTCCTCCCAGCTGCCGCGGCCTACGGCAGAGGAATGAAGAAGTACGTGTAAATCGGCAGCACGAAGAAGCCGCCCGCCAGCAAAATCGAGAGGATAACGCCTACCGTGTACAGGAAGGGCAGCCAGCGGCGGTTGTTGGCGCCCAGGGACTGGAACGCGCTCCAGAAGCCGTGGGCCAGGTGCAGGCACAAAAACAGCATTACCGCCGCGTAGCCAAAGGCCACGCCGGGCTTCTTGAACTCCTCCACCACCAGCCGGTACAGGTCCCGCACGGGCTGGCCGTCGATGACGGTTTCATAGTAGGGTCCCAGGGTAAACATATTGACGTGCAGCGGCACGAAGACGAGCAGGATCAGGCCGGTGATGGCCATCCAGCGGGACGCGAGCGTCATCTTGGTCGGCCCGCCCTTGGAGACGTACATCGCGTACCGGCCGGACCGGGCCCGCCGGTTGCGCAGCGTCACTTGGATGCCATTGACGATGTGGAAGATGAAGAGCGCCGCCAAGATGATGCGGGCAATGACCAACAGCGGTCCCAGCTGATGCAGGGTGTGGGAGTAGAGGTTCAGCGACCGGCCCCCGTCGGGGATGAAGACCATCAGGTTGGCTGCCAGGTGGATGATGAGGTAGCCGATAAGCAGCAGCCCAGTCAGCCCCATGATGATCTTCCGGCCTACAGTTGTGGTTCCGCCGCGCTCTCCAGCCATTTGCACCATCGCTCCAGCTCCGCTCAGGCCCTAAGGTCTGCGCAGATAAAATTCGGACAATGGCAGAGGAAGCCCACGCTATCGTACAATCAGCGTACCACGATGGCTTGATAGGGTCCAATACTTAGCGTCCATAAGTGTGATACAATTTATCTATCACAACCGCCGGAGGGAAAGCCCGTTGGAACTGCGGCAGCTGCGGTATTTTCTTGCCTTGGCCCATCACTTGCACTTCGCCCGGGCCGCGGAGAGCCTCCACATCACCCAGCCGTCCCTCAGCCAGCAGATTCGCGCCTTGGAAGAGCAGCTGGGCGTCACCCTCTTTGAACGCTCCCGCCGGCACGTGGCGCTGACGGCCGACGGCGAAGCCCTCTTGCCCTACGCCCGCCAAATGGTGGCCCTGGCCGACGACGCCCTGGCCGAGTTCGCGGAGCGGGGCGGCCTGCGGCGGGGCCGGATCCGCCTGGGCACCACGCCCACCTTGGGTGGCCACTTGCTGCCCGGGGTCATCAACGACTTCTTTGGCGCGTATCCAGGCCTTGAGCTCATCATCACCGAGGACGGTTCCGACCGCCTGGCCCGGGGACTTCAGGAAGGGCGCCTGGACCTGGCCCTGCTGGTGGAGGATCCGGGCTTTCACGGCCTCGTCTTTGAGCCGTTGGTCAAGGAAAGAATCGTGGCGGCCCTGCCCGAGAACCACCCGCTGACGGGCCGCGCCGCGTTGCCCCTCCGCGAGTTGCGGGGCGAAGGCTTCATCGTGTGCCGGGAAGGCTACCATCTGCGCAGCCTGACGCTGAACGCGTGCCAGGCCGCGGGTTTCGCGCCCCGCGTGGCCGTCAGCGGCACCGACGTGGACACGGCCCTGCGGTTTGTGCAGTCGGGCCTGGGCGTCGCGTTGGTGCCGGAAATCGCGGTGCGGCGCACCACGGGCATCGCGGCGGTGCCCTTAAGCGATCCGCCGCTGGAGCGCACCATCGGCATCGCGTACAACCCCGGCCGCTACCTGTCCCGGGCTGCCGCCGCTCTGCGGGAGTTCCTGCGCACCGCCCTGCGGGGCGAATCCGGCCGGTGAGCCGAGGGGGCTGCCGCCTCAGCCGGACGGCGAGGCCGCGGGCGGCACCGCTTTGTCCCGCGGCGCGGCTCCGGCCGGCGCTCCGCCCCCCGCCGGCGCCCCGCCGACCGGCGCAAGGCCGGCCTCCCGGAGCCGCCGGGCCAGGTGGGCGACGATGGCGGGTCCGTGGAAGCGGCCGTTTTCGATCATCAGGTGGTTGGGCTCGTAGCCGCCGGCCGCCACGCCGGCCAGGTACACGCCGGGCACGTTGGTTTCCATGGTGTCGGGATCGTAGACGGGCGCGCCGGTTTCCGGGTCGATCTTTACGCCCAGCTTGATCTTTAGCGAATGATCCGGCTCGTAGCCTGTCATGGCCAGCACAAAGTCGGCGGGCAGGGTGAACCGCCGGGCGCCGTCCTGCACCAGGTGCACCTTGTCCCGCTCGATGCGCTCGACGCGGGTGTTGAAGTACGCCGCGATCTCTCCGTCCCGCAGGCGCGCCTCCAGTTCGGGCCGGATCCACGCCTTGACGTGGTCCGACATGGACGGGCCCCGGTGGACGATGGTGACATGGGCCCCCCAGCGGAACAGCTCCAGCGCGACCTGGGCGGCGGAGTTGCGCCCGCCCACCACGATGACCCGCTGGCCGAAGTACTTGTAAGGCTGGTCGTAGTGATGCCGGACGTGGTCCAGCTCTTCGCCGGGTACGCCCAAGGCGCGGGGGTTGTCGTAGTAGCCCGTCGCGATGACCACCGCCCGGCTCCGGTAGAGCCGCTCCCGGCCCGTCCGATCCCGCGTCTTGACGACAAAGTCGCCCCACCGGCCCGCCACGTCCACGACGGGCTCATAGGTGCGCAAGTTGACCTGTTCGTGCCGGGCCACCTTCTGGAAGTAGGCGATGCCTTCGGCCCGGGTCGGCCGCAGCTGGGGCAGGGAAAAGGGGATGCCGCCGATCTCCAGCCGGTCCGCGGAGCTGAAAAAGGTCATGGTCTCGGGAAACTGGACCAAGGTGTTGAGGAAGGGACCCTTTTCCAGGATCAGATGGGACAGCCCTTGCCGGCGCGCCGCGACCGCGCACGCGAGCCCGCACGGGCCGCCCCCGATGACGATGAGATCCAGCACGGTCCGTTCCGGACCGTTGGGTGCTTGGGGCAACGGGGACACCTCCGCCGGTGATCATACCATATCGGCGCCGGCGCGACGGCGGCGGTGCCCCCGGTCCCGCCGCCCGGCCCTTCAGCGGGCCCGGGCCGCTCCGGCGGGCACGGGCCCCGGCTCAAAGGCGGCCGTAAAGTGCCGCAGCACCGGCGGTTCGTAGGTGAACCGGTAGGCCGGCAGCGCTTCCCGCCGCTCCCAGACCCGGCGCAGGCCTTCGGCCACCACGTCCAAGTGGCGGCTACTGTACACCCTTCGAGGAATGGCCAGGCGCAGCAGCTCCTGCTCGGGGTAGTCGTGCTCTCCGGTTTGCGGGTCGCGGCCGGCCATGACGGTGCCGATCTCCACGGCGCGCACTCCGGCTTCCTCGTAAAGGGCGACGGACAGGGCCCAGCCGGGGAAGTCGTCCTGGCGAAAGTGGGGCAGAAACCGGCCCGCGTCGACGTAGACGCCGTGGCCTCCGGGCGGCGAGACCAGCGGGATGCCCAGCTCGCGCAGCTGCTCCCACAGATAGCGCACCTGTCCCACCCGGGCGGCCAGGTAGTCTTCGTTAAGCACTTCCCGCAGGCCCGCCGCCAGCGCCTCCATATCCCGGCCCGACATGCCGCCGTAGGTGAGAAACCCTTCGTACAATACGCCGTACATGGACGCCTGCCGGTAAAGATCTTCGTCCCGGAACGCGACGAACCCGCCCATGTTGACCAGGCCGTCCTTCTTGGCGCTCATGGTGCATCCGTCGGCAAAGCCCATCATTTCCCGCACGATGTCGGCTAGGCGCACGTTCTGGTAGCCGGGCTCCCGCTGCTGGATAAAGTAGGCGTTCTCCGCGAACCGGGCGGCGTCCAGAAACAGCCGCACGCCGTAGCGGCGCGCGAGGCGGCTCACTTGGCGGATGTTTTCCATGGAAACCGGCTGGCCGCCGTTGTTGTTGCAGGTGACCGTCAGCATGATGAGGGCCACTTGGTCGCCTTCCTGCTGCAGCAGCGCCTCCAGGGCCGCCACGTCCATGTTGCCCTTGAAAGGATGCTCGCTTTGCGGGTCCCGCCCTTGGGGGATGACCAGGTTGACGGGCCGGGCCCGCCGGTGTTGGATGTGGGCTTTGGTGGTGTCAAAGTGCATGTTGTTGGGCACGATCTGGCCCGGCTGGACGAGAGTGTGGAACAGAATGTTTTCCGCGGCGCGGCCCTGGTGGGTGGGGAGGACGTAGGGGAAACCCAGTACGTCCTGGACGGCTTCCTGCAGCCGCAGGAAGCTGCGGGAGCCCGCGTAGGACTCGTCGCCCATCATCAGCGCGGCCCATTGGGCGTCGCTCATGGCCGCGGTGCCCGAGTCGGTGAGCAAATCGATGCTGACCTGGTCGGCCCGGAGGCGGAAGGGGTTGTAGCCGGCCGCGGCGATGTACCGCTGCCGCTGGGCCCGGGTGGTGATGGGGATGGGCTCCACCATCTTGGCCCGGTAGGGTTCGGCCCAGGCGAGGGGCTCAGGCAGGTGCGCGAGGTCCCGATGAGGCATGGCGGTCACACTCCTCCGCTGGGATCTCAGCCTCGTCTCGCCTCGGCTCAGCTCGGCTGGGCAGGGCCCCATGCAGGGGCTGTCGATGGGGGGCACCACCTCCGTCAAACCATTGTGGTGACGTGGAATTATCTTACTCATGTGGTTTCGGAAGGGTCCGGGAGGATCCTTCTCTTCCTTGATCCGCCTTCCCAGCGGTGCTATACTGCGATTGACTTTTGGCGTTTCGCACATCTTCGTGCGGACGGTCCGATGGACGGCGCCCTCTCCATGGCCAAAGCGCAGCGGGAAAAATTCGAGCGGGCATTCCTTTTGTTGGCCCGGGCGTGCACCGTGGGGCTTGCGTACGTGCTGGCGTCGCCCATCGAGGGGCTGACCTCCTCCTTTGTCTCTATCTTTATGTCGCTCCTGCTTTTTGACCTGATGGTGGCCGCTCCCCGGCCCCTCCTCAGCGTGCAGGAGTGGAAGCAGTTCTTGGAGATTGTGCGGCCCCGGGTGCGCTCCACGGCGGTGACGCTGCTGAAGGGCCTGGCCGTGGGCCTGTTCTTTGGCACGCTGACGGTGCTGGGCCTGCCGGAAATGCTGGGCGCCGTGCTCACGGTGGGCTTGGCCTATGTGTGGGCCACCCGCACGCCCTATGTCATCTCGTCGTATGTGGCCATCATGTCCGCCCTCGCGCTCTTTGAAAACATGGCCATGGTGGCCGCATTGGAAGAGGCGGACCTCCCCCGGGACATCGTCGCGGATCTTGGACCCGGGAGCCGGGCTATCCTTTACGCCCTGCAAGTGGTCTGGACCAGCCTCGAGTCGGGGACGGGAACCTTCCTGGGCCTAATGGCCGGGTGGGTGGTGGGGGCCGTGACCGGCTTCATCACCCGGCGGTTCCTCTCCCGGCCCTACCGTTCCCTGCAGAGCCAGGCCTACGATCTGCCCATCGCCAAGAAGCCCTTTGACCAAGTGATGCCCGTGGGCGACAGCAGCGTCCTGTTCCGGGAGCGGGTGCAAGCAGGGGCGCCCGTGGCCTACCAATCCCTGGCCCAGAGCCAACTGCGGGAGCGGTACGGGGCCACGGTCCTCGCAGTGCGGCGGGCCGGGGAAGATGTGGTGGCCCCGCCGGGCTCCTTTGTGCTCATGCCCGGCGACGAGGTTTTGGTGCTGGTGGATGCCGGCCAGGCTGCCGCGGTGCAGGACCAACTGCACGCCCCGCCCGCTCCGGCGGGCGGCCCGTCCAAGGCGCCGGCGCCCGGGGCGGAGACCCCAGCCAGGGCGGAGCCGCCCGCGTCCCAGACGGGTTAGGCCGCCGCACGCTGCCGCCGGACATGGTCTCGGTCTTGTTGCAGGCAGCTCCCTCCGCCCGGAAGTGATATACTTGAACTGCTGCACTGCATGGCGGGCGGCTGCCGTAAGCCCCGCAAACCGCTGCAGCGCATGGCTGCAGCCAACAGCCGCAGCAGACAGCCGCAGCACCAGTCTGTACGATCCAGGGAGCTCAGCCGATGAGCAAGGCGACCACCAACCGCCGCGCCCTAAGGGGCGGAGGCGGCCACATGCGGGACTTTACCACCGGCAACATCTGGCATCACATCCTGGCCTTTTCGTGGCCCATGTTCGTGGGCAACTTGTTCCAGGTGCTCTACAACACCGTCGACAGCTTTTGGGTGGGGCGGTTTATCGGGGCGGATGCCCTGGCCGCGGTGTCCGTGAGCGCGCCCGTGGTTTTTGCCTTGGTGGCCCTCATCATGGGGTTGACCATGGCCACCACCACCTTGGTGGCCCAGTACCGGGGCGCGCGGGACGACGTGCAGGTGCGGCGCACCGTGGCCAACTCGCTGCTGACCATCACGGCGCTGGGACTGGTGTCATCGGCGGTGGGCTACATCTACCGGGTGCCCATCCTGCGCCTCATGCGCACCCCCGAGTCGGTCCTGGAGCCGGCGGCGGTGTATCTGGGGATCTTCTTGCTGGGCCTGGTGCCCATGTTCCTCTTCAACGTGGTCAGCTCCATCCTGCGGGGTTTGGGGGATTCCCGCACGCCCCTGCGGTTTCTGGTCTATGCCACGGTGCTCAACATCGTGCTGGACCCCCTGTTCATCCTGGGATTCGGACCCGTGCCGCCCATGGGCATCGCCGGGGTGGCGTGGGCGACCTTGATCGCGCAGACGCTGGCCACGGTGCTCGGCTTCCGGCACATCCGCCGCCACACCGACCTGCTGCCCACCGAGGCCAGCCAGTGGCGGCTGGATAGGCAGCTGGTGGCCAAGCTGTTTACCATCGGCGTGCCCGGCGGGCTGCAGTCCACCATCGTGTCCTTCAGCATGGTGGCGGTCACCGCCATCGTCAACACCTTTGGTCCTGCGGTGGTGGCCGCCTTCGGCGCGGGAGGCCGGGTGGACCAGTTCGCCTTCTTGCCGGCCATGTCCATCAGCCTGGCCGTCACGGCCCTGGTGGGACAAAACCTGGGCGCAGGTCGGCCTGAGCGGGTGCGGGAGATCGTCATCCGGTCCAGCCTGCTCACCGGGGCCATCACCGGCACCATGACCCTGGTGGCCGTACTGCAGCCGACCCTCCTCATCCAGGTGTTCATCGAGGATCCCGCGGTGCTGGCTGAAGGCAGCCGGTACTTGCGCATCGTGGGGCTCAACTACGTGCCCCTCGCGCTCATGTTCATCATCACCGGCGTGCTGCGGGGAGCGGGCGACACCCTAATTTCCATGCTGATCTCCCTGGTGACCCTGTGGGCGGTGCGCCTGCCCCTGGCGTGGGCCCTCTCCTACAAGCTGGCCTGGGGCGTGGCCGGCACGTGGTGGGCCATCGTGCTCAGCACGGTCCTGGGCCTGATCCTCAACTGGTGGTATTACCGCACGGGCCATTGGCAGCGCAAGGTGGTCGTCCGCTCCAAGCTGTCGCCCGCGGAGGCGTAAAGGCCAGCGGGGCGGCTGGCGCCGGGCCGCGCCAGCGCCGCGGCGTTCCCGATGGCCGCCCGCCGGCGGCCTACCGGCATCCCTGCGCCATGCTGCCAGGACTTCTTCAGTAGCCTACGATCCAGTAGCCCAAGGGCGCGAAGACCATGCGCAGAAAGACCATGGGGTACTCCAGTACCTGGGGCCGGAATTCGTATACGGCAAAAAGTCCCAAGGTCAGCGCGGTCAAGGCCAGCATGGCCCACAGCTCGCCCCGCAGCCCGCGGCGGAGGAGAACCGGGGCTTGCAGGAGGGCGCTGCCGCCCAGGATGATCAGGGCCAGGAAAAACCTCACCGGCGGCTCCCTCCCCGCCGCGGCACCCACAACTGAGGTTCCACGGGGCCGCCGGGCCGGGTGGCCAGTCCCGTGCGGACCACGGCCACCTGGAGGTCGTAGATCAATTGCGCCTGGGGAAAGAGCTCAGGCCAGCGGGAACGCATGGTCCGCCACCACTCGGGCCGGCTGCGGCGGAAGCTCGCCCCCAAGCCCGCGGCGTCGCTGTCCAGCGCCTGCATTTTCCGCACGGCTGCAGCCACATAGGACGCGAACAGGTCGGCGGCCGCCTCCTCCAGGGCCGCGGCCACCTCGGGGTGCTCCACGTCCAGCACGGAGGCGGTGTTCACCACATCCAGGATCAGCCGCCCGGATATCTCCAGGGTGGGAGGGTCCGGGGCCACGGGGGCGAGGCGGGTGTCCGCCCGGCGCAGCCGCAGCGAGATGAGGTTCTGGCTGTGCACGGGGGGCTCGCCCGGCGACCGGAACGGGGCCTCTGCCCGGGCCCGGCCGTTGTCCATACGGGCCAACACCTCGGCCGCGTCCAGGGTCACCACGGCGCGGGGCCGATCGTTGAGCAACAGCTGCAGGCCCAGGGCCTCATCCCGGTCCAGGTAGCCCGCCAGGCGGTCGCCCCGGAGCAGTCCGGCGCCGATGAGCTCCATGTCCCCCAAGTTGCCCCCGCCTCCGGGCTCCTGCACCGCGGAGGGCGCGATGGCCGTGAGAAAGGGCTCGATGCCTTCCTCGCCCATGGCCACAAAGAGGTTGCGGACGCTGCTGACGGTCAGGCGCTCGTTGCGGACCAGGTCGCTCCAGGCTTCGCCGGGCACCGCGGGCAGGGGCGAGGCGATGTTGAGCAGGTCGGCGGCGGTGTCCGGGGTGACGGTCACCAGCAGATCGGTGCGGATCTCCTGCTCTCGGATGAGGAAGTCCACCACCGGGAACAGGCCCCGGCGGGCCAGTTCGTCGCCGATGACCAGCATCTGCAGGTGCTCCAGGAACAGCTGCCGGGGCACCCTTTTTTGCAGGTTGGACAGGGCTTCGGCCACGGTGCGGCCCCGGGCCTGGACGAGGAAGAAGGGCGCCCCTTCGCCGGCGGTGCTGGCGGGCCCGACCCCCAGCCGGGTGGGCATGATCACCTGGGCCGTGGCCAATATCTCGCCTTGGGGGGCAGCGTCCAGGGCCAGGAGATCGATGAGGGCCAAGCGGTTGACCTCCGCACTCTGGACGCAGCCGCCCGCCAAGACGGCCAGCAGCACGAGGCCCGCCGCGGGGAGCCGGCGGGCGCGGGGCGCCGCGCCGGGTCTCACGGCGCATCCCCCGTCCCGGAGCCCAGTTGGGGCCGCAGCGCGGCCACAAGGGCCAGTCCCGCCGGGATCAGCAG
>Ga0079224_100002778_pt1 | contig 21580 bp, 35 predicted proteins | sample Stecom2015_FD_80414 | JGI IMG/M metagenome (GOLD analysis project Ga0079224, IMG submission 80414) | Agricultural soil microbial communities from Utah to study Nitrogen management - Steer compost 2015 | ecosystem: Environmental > Terrestrial > Soil > Agricultural land | place: USA: Utah...
CACCTCACGCCACTCCACCTCACGCCACTCCACCTCACGCCACTCCACCTCACGCCACTCCACCTCACGCCACTCCACCTCACGCCACTCCACCGCGCCGCACCTACATGTCGGGCGCCAGTCGCCAGACGGGCCAATTCAGAGTTCTGTATAATGAAGACCTCCCTATAGGGAGCTGCGGACCTATATAGGCAGCTGCGGACCTATATGGAAATTTATATAAAATTTCACACAAAACTGTACACACGAAAAAACCGTAACAAACCTTAACATTTAGTCAGTAATTTAGTCTTTGGGACAAGTTGTAAACAAAGGTGAAACAAGTGAAGACATTAAGTACCAACGAACTACACACCAAGTCCCTCAAGTACGTGTTGGATAAGTCCAGTCGTGATTCCTATAACCAATTCATGGACCAGCGTGACGCCGGACTGTGCGACCTGGTTGAAGAGTATGGGCTGACAACTGCATGCGCGCTTAGCGGTTGGAGCAAGCCGACGGTCATTACTGCGTGTAGGCGGGTAAGGCCGGAGTTGATTAAGGGGCGATGAAATTAACCCATTAACCTAATGAAAATGTGTCGTAATTACACGAGGTATTACTTAACAGATCAAAACCACAGCCAAAAGTCCATTCAAGCCTCCGAAAAAATCGAGATCTCTGCATCCCACCGAAAAAACTCAATTTTATCAATAGGTTGCAATAAAATGAATAATACACACGAACCAAGAAAGTACACTAAAAAGTCAGGAAATAAACCTCTTGATGCAGTATGCAAGGTCGATCAGCCTGTCCTGCTGCCGAAAAATTCCGCCAAGATCCATTTGACTCGTAATCTATTTGCAATAGTGGATTCTGACAAAGTGGATGACCTATCTCAATGGAGTTGGTGCGCAGCGCCTGATTACCAGACCTACTATGCAGTGAGAGGGTATAAGAACGAACAAGGTAAGCAAGTCACAGTAAGAATGCATAGATATTTAATGAACGCGCCTAGCGGCAGAGGAATAGTTGTAGACCACATAAACGGCAACGGACTTGACAACAGGATTTGCAACCTTCGTATTGTCAACCACCGAATAAATCAACTGAACAGAAAACCAAAACAGAAAAAGCCGAAGTCTAACTTTGTAGGTGTCAGTTATAGATTGTCTAAGATATGTGGATGGGTTGCCTACATTAACGTGAATGGGTCCCGAATAAAATTAGGTGAGTTCGGAGACGAAATTGCTGCGGCCGTTGCATACGACAAGGCGGCACTGATGTACTTCGGGAAGGATGCAGTAACTAATGCTAGTCTTGGAATATACTTTGGGCCGGATCTTCCGCTGACTGACCTAGATTGGTGCGCCCTTTAAAATCTCGAAAAAGGTCTTGACCCGTCACCCACGATCCACCACTCTATGGCTATGAAGAAAGCGACACCCGCGATGCTGTCGGTTGAGGGATATCTCAACTACCGAAACGAGCCACGGCTCCAAATCAGGTACATGGACCGAACAATCATCCTGACGGAGAACGAAGCAGAGCAACTGGCGTTGGCGATTCTGACGGAAACCAGTAAGTTCAAAGATTCCTACTAAAAATCAGTGCGGGGTGCGGCCCGCGGAAACCGCAACCACACGAGTTTCTTGCGCTTGTCCATAGACCTGCACGTGAAACCACCGACAAAGACGACGCACTGGCCAAGGCCGAACAGGTGCGTCTAGGACTCCGAAAATAAATGCCAGTCTACATTGCCAATCCAGAACACTGCCAGGAATGCGGTTACTGGCACTACACCCACAAGCAGGACTGCTCGAAGTACATGCGACAGGTCATAGTCGAACCTGTGTCTACGGACAAAACACCGACCGACAGCCTTCGAAAAGAACTCGACGAATTACGCGCCGAAGTCGAGGCCATCAAAGCCTACATCCGAGCCAACGGAACACCGAGAAAAACTACCTACGGGTATTGGGAGGAGTCATGACCGACTACAAAGAATCACTGAGAATTTTGTCTCGCCAGCATTTTCATCTTCAGACCATGCTGCTCGACATTCGAGACATTGTGAGGCGGCAACCTGCGGAAGACGAGGCAGTTGCACGTTTGGAGCAAATCAAAGAGTTGTTCGACAAAGACGAAAGCGGTCTTGTGTGATGGTCAACTATTACCGAATCGAAGTCTGCAAGCACGATGTCGACGCCTGGCTGCCGATAGGCATCTATGGTGACACGCTCGGCGTCCTCAAGACATTGGCCGAGCACGTTTGGGCCCGTAACCCAGGGCAGCGACCACACGTGCGAATCATCCGTGAAGGGGCAGAGAGGCCTGTACTCGTGTGGTCTGGCGGCAATTTCCGATGTAATTGGCTAGGAAAGTGGCAGCGTACGATCCATCGTGATGAAAACGGCTGGCGACGAGATAAAAGTCTTGACCATTGATCACGAAAGGCTAGGATAAACAGATGAAAAACAAAGTAACAGCAGACCAAATAAGGACTACGAATCTCGCGATTCGTTACGCAAAGGAACAAGGTAGCCTGGACTTGGCTGTGCTTTACCAGCACGATCTTGCCATGTTCGTGCTGAAGGCACTCGCCGACAACGGCTCGGTGCTTGCGAAGTTGGCATTGCAGGAGGTGGCGCGGTGAAACACATCACCCCAACCGAAGTAGCCCGCCGGTCCACCGAAATCAAAGAGCTGTTCGCAGCCTTCGAATACGAGCAGGCAGAAGCCGAGCAGCGAGAGCTGTACAAGGATGTCTTGAAATTCTACGCATCGCAGGGCATGAATCTTGCGAAGATTGCATTGAGGTGAGTCATGGGAATGTACACTAGATTGGATCTGAACGTCGCGCTCAAACCTGACGACAAGGAGTTTATCGACACCGTGACCAGGATGGTTAACGGCAATGCACCGGAGTTGCCAGGCCGGATGGCATGGATGTTCGGGTCTAGTAGCCACTACCACGACAACATTCAGCACGCATCGATTGAATTCGACGAAATCGGCAACAACCACAAACTGAGTGTTGTTTGCGACTTGAAGAACTACGAGAATGAAATCGAAAGGTTCTTGGATATGCTTGCGCCGCACGCGGAAAACAGTAAGTTTGCAGGGTATGTCAGGTACGAAGAGAACGAACTGCCGGACTTGATCTGGTTTATTGGGGGTAAGGTGGTTCGTGTGACACCTACTCTGCCGCAAGAAGTCATTGATGTTTTGGAGGAATCATGAGTTGTCGATTTGTTGACACGTACTTTCCACACTGGTTCGTATTCGGGGGTTATAGTGACCCCGGGTTCAAGCACACCAATCTGTACAATGCTGCCGCACCGTGCGACATTGCAGACGGCAATGGCGACGTGTTTCAGCACCTGCCTTATCCGATCGCTGAGAAGTTAGTGAATGCCCGAAAAGAATTCACTGCTAGACTTGAAGAGATTCAGCAGGAATACCCTGACCTCTGGAAAGCGTATGTGCACCGATGAATCTCTGTGAATACGAAATCAACCTCCTCCGGCTCATGGCCGGAGAGGATGTGCCCGACATGCAGTGGGGTGCGGCCATGGGGGCATGTCTGGGATTCCTGAAGGGTAGCGGGCTGGTGAGGTCTGTTGGGGGTAAGTACGAGATTACGGACAAGGGAAGGAAGGTGTTGAATGACCAACCAATGGATTCCCTTGTCAAAATCGGGTGAGATGTGGCAGTACGGCGCCTGCACTCTATGGCTCAGGCTGGACGGCGCGTACTGGCTGTGCAGTGAGCCAGGGCAACCACTGGCGTGGTTCAGCTATCTGAAGGATGCTGCACGATACGTGGAAGGCAAAGAATGAAAGAAATGTGCCACCAACAGACTAGGTGCAAGGGCAGGTGTGTCAGCACAGGAGCGTGGCAAAGAACACACACGTACGGATATCTCAGCCTGGACTTCCCGTCGTATACCAACGAGCACGGAGCGCCGAAAAACGTGTGCAGTAAAAATCTTTGGTTTGCTTGCTGGATTGGAGAAAGTTAAAATGAGCGATGATCAATCAGAATGGACGTTGAAGTTGTCGGACGCGCTCGGAGGTGCAATCCCCCAGTTCGTCTGCGACCCACGACTGTCTCCAACCACAGTAGAATGGGATGCCAGCACCCTCCCAAATGTGTACGTATCTCAGGATATCTGGGACATGCTGATGCAATTTAAGGCATAGGCTCGACGAAGTAACTCTCGTCGACCACCTCGGTGACCTCGGATGAGTCGTCGACAGCGCCTGTGCCCACCCACCTAAACACGTGGGTGCGGGCCTCACTCAGAACAAGAGTGAATACGTACACGCCGGCCGACGACCGAGTAATCTCTGTGTCGTCCGGATAGGTGTACACCGTTTCCGTCAGGTCGGGGGTCCGATGAATGACCTGAATGGTCGTCGGGTCAGTGGCGACTCCGCCCACCGAAAACGTTTTGCTAATCGTAAATTCGTCGCCAATCTGAGACATGAGCCGATTTTATCATTCGGCCAGTCGGTTGTCGACTTCAAGGCTTTTGACGAAAATCTCAGCTTTGGTACGGCCGCGCCACGTGTTTTTGCGTAAATCACCCAAGACACGGACTCTCTGGGCAATCAGCCCGTCGGCTCCTGCCCCCATGCCGATAGCGAAACCGCCTACAACACGCTCGTTGTCCAGGGCCATATCGAATTTAAGGTGACCCCCCTTGACTTCCTTGGCGGATCGTATCTCACCGAGGAATTCCAGCACAGGCCGGGGGTTCCCCTGACCGCAGGGCTCGAGTGCCATAAGGTCGTTCGCAACTTCGATTAGTTGTGAATCCTCGAGGTCCAGCGGCAGTATCAGAGCCGACTCATCAACTGGCGGGGGCGCCGGCTGACTTTCGACGGCACGGCAGAATGCAGTCCGGAGGTCCCCTAGTCGTGACCACTCGACCTGGCAGCCAGCGGCCGCCTGGTGGCCACCGAACTTCACCATGGTGCCGCTGGAGGCAGCCAGAACATCGTAGAGCCGTGAGCCCTGAGGGCCACGCACCGAGCCACGGCCTTCGGAACCACAGACGATGACGGGAACCTTGAATCGATCCGTCAGACGTCCGGCAACAATGCCCACGATGCCGTGGTTCCAGCCCTCACGTCCGATGACGATTGCCGGGTCCATGCCGTAGCCGTGGTCAGCAATTTCCTTGATTGCTTCCTCGGTAATGGCTTCTGTGATGAGGCGTCGTCGGTCAGAGATGTCCTTGACCTGCACGGCAAGCGCGTCAGCTTCTTGCTGAGTCTCGGCAAGCAGAAGCTGCGCGATGATGTCCGGCGAGCCAAGGCGTCCGGGCGCGTTGATTAGCGGGGCAATTCGAAACCCGATGTCGCGGCCTGTGAATTCGAAGCCCGGCTCGATCTTGGCAGCGCCCAGGAGCGCACGGATGCCAGGTCGCTCGGCACGGCTAAGCGCGGAAAGGCCAGCGCGAACAAGGCAACGGTTGTCTCCCGTCAACGGCATGACGTCCGCGACCGACCCGACGGCTACGAGGTCTAGGTACTGGCGCGGATCAAAGTCGATTCCCAGGACCTGTCGGACGCCGGCAACGACCGAGAACGCTAGCCCCACGGACGACATGTCCTTGTAGGGGAATGGGCACTCCGGGCGATGGGGGTTGATGAAACCCATTGCGGGCAACGGCTTGTCGGGAACAAGATGGTGGTCAATGACCAGCACGTCCACACCAGCGGCATTCATGCGTTCGATGCGAGGGTGGTCGCTTGAGCCACAGTCGCACGTGACCAAGAGACGGGCGCCAGTGGCCAGCACGCGATCGGCAACAGCATCCGAGAACCCATAACCACCGTCGAATCGGGAGGCCAAGACCTGGTGGGCAATGCCACCCATCTTACGGACGGCATGAGTCAAAATAGTGGAAGCGCCGATTCCATCGACATCATAATCGCCCACCACTACCACCACTTGACGCTGTCTGACGGCTTCGGCAATTCGACCAACGACAATTGGCCGATCCAACATATTCGTCGGATCGGCCAACTGCGACAAGCGCGGCGTAAGAAAAGATTCGGGCTGTCCTATGCGGGACAGCCATGAAGAGATGGTTCGGGATGTCATCAGTTGTCGAAGAAGAACACCAGTCTAGCATTCTCTCCGACTGGGTCGAATCCGTGTGCACGAACGATTGCGTCAGCCTTTTCAGACAACTCGGGGACATCTATCGATTCACACGCCGCCTGACGTAGTTCGTCCAAAGTCACCCAGCTGTGGCTGTGCCCGTCTTCACCCCACTTCTTGAAGAGAACACAGAACGGTTCGGAACAAACGTCCCAGTAGTCCTCATCGCACTCTACCAGCTGATCTTCAGTAAATCTGTCCTTACCTATTGGGGTAACGCTGTTACCGTAGTTCCTGGCTCCTCCTAAGAGTGCGAACAGTTCGTAGTTACGGACGATCTTGAGGGACCCACAGCAGTGCCAGTCTCCACCCCATCCGTCTTTAGGCTCGTGACGGGCCTCAATCATTGCGTGAATATCACACCCCATTTCAGTAACCTACTTCCTTCAATGCAAATGATGACTATTGCGACCAGCCCGAGAAATTTCTTTGACGTAGAAACCCTCGACACTGCTCAGGACCCGATACTCGACGAACGAGCCGATCATCGGCTCGCAAGACACGATGTGCCATTCATCACCGGACCGCGCCAGTTGAATCCTGATGCCAGGCGCGCTGGCACTGAGTAGCAGGGACACATCCTCGAACCATCGGGCGAGGTCCTGAGGCGGGGTGTCGAGGGTTGCAATCATTTGATTACGCGCCAACTCCCCTGGAGAATTCCTTGTTCGACACCATACCGCGATTCTGCCGTTGTCTATTCGTATATGCAATAACTGACAGTGCCGTTGGTGCCGAGTAGTCGTTAGTGGTGTACCAGGCGTTGTACCTGCCTGTGAGGTAGTCGTATCGGTATACTAGCCAGTAACTACCTTCAGTACCACGAACGGCTTTGTCACAACTACTGCCATAGTGGTCGTCTGGGCTTTCTTCGTCAATCAGAAACAGTCGAATCGTGGAGTCAGTGCATTGGACGTCTGACTTCAACTTATCGAACCATGCCTGCAACTCAGCACTAGGAGTGCCGATTGATTTAGGAGTTTCGATTTTGTGAAAAATGCTGTAGCCTAGTTGCTGACCAGTGTCAGATTCCAGTTTCGCGGCAGCATCTTCCAACTTCTTGAGAGCACGGAGCCACGTCTTGAGCCATTCGGGGGTAGTATTCATTTCGTTTCTTCTTTCTTTTCTTTCGTCAACCTAGCCAACATTCTAGCCGCCCCGCCCTTCGGTGGACGAGTATCGAGCAACTTCCCACACTCTTCGGCATCAATCGCCAGAGCAAGGGAACTGAGAGCCGCCCACAGGTGGCTCATGGGCACACCCGCACGTTCGGAGAGTTCAGGATCGTAATCCTCACCATCCACGTACTTTTTGAGATGTCGACCCACCGCTGAGATGTACGACATATTCTTGATAGGCTTCTCACGCCAGTTAAAAGGCGTCCGTCCTGGCATCTGGTTGCCAAGGTTCATGACGAACGCGCCTGCAATGACGGCCGTTGCGGGGAACAGGCTGACAGGGACCTTGTGTGAGGAGTCGAGTTCTTTGGGGTTCGGCTCGGGACTTGAACAATACGAGGAAATGTCTTCTTCGTATTGTCCAATTTCATTCCTCCTAAACCGACACCCATCAACCACAAACCCACCGTTCTTGCCGGGGCAGTCAATGCAATTGCCGTCGCCGGTGCAGGGGGTACATCGCGGGCCTTTACGCAGGGTCATCTTGCCGTCTTTCATTTCGTACAATTTGTTACATCTGGTGCAAAGAGTGCCTAACGGATTGTTCTCGACAACGCACCTGAACCCGCAATTGTAACACTTTACGAACATTTTACCTTTTAAGTGCCAGCTCAAGTTCTTGAACGTTGCAAGATGCAAACGACCACCCACAGGCTTCGGCTGCGTCGTAGTTGCTGCAGGCGTTTACCACATGCACCTGGTCCCCCTGAGAGACGAGCCACAGAAATCCCTTAAAACCCAGGGTTGCGTTGATAACATTAAACCTGGTCGGTACGTGACTACTTGGGAAATGCACACCACGAGGAGTTGCCCTCCCATTCTTGACTTCATACAACTCATCACAGTCAGTGCATAACTGGGCACGCTCCCATGTCTCGAATTTCACACCGCATGCGGAACAATCACTATACACCAGCATTATTTAGTCCTCCACGCAATTATGAACACTACACCAAGAAAACCTGGCCAGCATACTCCTGCAAGGAGGCATTTACGCCAATCGGCTTTTCGCCCCGCAATGCTGAATGCAATGGCTGTCATGACAAACGCTATGAGCGCATACGAAACAATCAACTGCATTTACTACTCCCACAATCCATACAAGTCGCACACCCATTCTGGTATGCTACGTTGCTGGATCCGCATTCAGGACACAACTTCTCGCCGTGGACCTTGGTCCCGTCGGCTATGTAGTGTTTTGACAGTACGCGGGCGACGGCGCAAGCGAAACTCGACATGTCGGAGTATTTATCTTTGCGCAGCTGTTCCACTACGAACTGAACCGGAACGCCGTGTCGCAGCGACAAAGACAACGTCCTGGTAAAGGCACCATGCGTTGGGTTGTCGAACACGGTTACGATGTCGCCGATGGTAATCTCTCCGCCGTCGGCCGACGGGATGACCAGGTCGTAGGTGGCGGGTCCTTTCTTCTTCGGATTCTTGGTGATGGTTCCGGTGATCTTGCTCTTGGGCAAGCCGATGTGGCTCGACAGACCGCAGAACACTTCATAAGGCGCACCCTCCATCAGGCCGATCAGCATGACATACGGCTCACCACCAATCTGCGTACGGTGGATGTCACACGGAAGACTCTCTGGTCGCTTGGGGGCCCGAGTGGCGACGATTGACGGCTTCTTCTCTTGGGGCTTGGACACCAGCACGCCGGAGCGACTGCCGTCGCGATAGATCGTCATGCCCTTGCAGCCAGACTTCCATGCTTGGAGGTAGAGTTCCGAGACTTTTTCTCGGGTCACGTCAGCCGGCAAGTTGGTGGTCTTGCTAATCGCGTGCTCGACCCACTGCTGAGCGGCGGCCTGAATCTCAACGGACTTGTTCCAGTCAATTTCATTGGCCGTGGCTCCCCAGTAGGGTGATTTCGTAATGTCGGTTTCGCCAGTCACCTGCATCCACTGCTTCACTCCGTGGTGATAGACCGTAAACTCGGTCCACTTGTCACCAAGGTCGTCAACGAAATCGACTCTGGCGCCGGGATCAGACGGGTTGACCTTCTTACGTCGGGTGTAGGAAAGCATGAACACCGGCTCACAGCCAGACGATGTCTGGGTAAGAAGGGACATCGATCCAGCCGGGGCCGTCGTGGTTAAGGCAATATTCCGCCTGCCGGAGGACAGAAACCGATCGTCATAGTTAGCCAATCGGCTAACCATCGGGTGACCCGTTTCATGGGCATGACGGTACACGGCGGGCTCGCACGCTGGGAACATACCACGCTCAACGGCCATGTCGGTACTGGACTCGTGAGCCGCAGTTTCCATCGTGCGGTAGATATCGTCAGTAATTTCGACTGACTGCTGAGTGCCGTACTTCACGCCTAGCATCGCGATAGCGTCGCCGAGCCCCGTGATACCGAGCCCTGTGCGTCGCCCCTTGGTGGCGGCTTCACGGATCTTGAGCCACAGGTCCAGTTTAACGGCCTTGACGTTGTCGGGCTCTGGGTCGCTTTCGACCTTTGCAATAATGCGGTCGACGGCTTTAATCTCCAGGTCGACCATGTCGTCCATCAATCGTTGGGCTTTCTTCGTGACTTCTTCGAACCGATCGTAGTCGAACACAGCGTGGTCTGTGAATGGGTCAGCAACGAACTTCGTGAGGTTGAGGAGAAGAAGGCGACAGGAATCGTAGGCCGAAAGTGGGATTTCACCGCAGTTAAAGGTATTGACCAATGACTTGCCGTTGGAAGCAACAACGAAGTAGTTGTGGTTACCCTCCACCGTGACGTTGTACACGTCCTGTTTGCCGGCGGGTTCAATTGACCGCACTACGGCACCGCCGTAGACAACGTCGCCTGGCTCAAGGTCCTCCAGCACCACTCGCTGCATGTCGGTAGACAGAATCGGGTGGTCCGGAGTCCCCACGATTGAATCACCACCCATGAACGTGACTTTTAGTACATCTACCCCCTTGGCAGTGAGCCGTGGGTTACGGGCCAATTTCTGTTCGATCTTGCCAGTCAGGGTGTTGACCGAATGGACCAGGACGTCGTCACCTGACGCAGCAAGTTCCTTCAGCGTCCTGTGCTGCCCAGACACCAGTCGAATGCGAGTGCTACCCACCAGGCACGGATTCGTACTAATGGTCGTGAACCCACGGTCCGCAAACAGGTCCGCCATGCTGGTAGACGTGACCGTATTCCAGAACAGAATGCCGGGCTCGGCTGACTCCCAATTGGCCTGAACCAATTGGTCCCAGATGTCCTTGGCGCGAACGGCTTTGGTGAACTTGGCGGTCTCAACGGTGGAGTCGACGGGCCAGCGTAGAGTCACTTCGGTGTCGGCTTCGACGGCGCGAAGGAATTCATCGGTCATGCGAACTGACACGTTCGCGCCGGTCACTCGCGTCTTATCGCGCTTGATGTTGATGAAGGTCTCAACATCCGGGTGCATGCAGGACACGCTGATCATGAGCGCACCACGACGGCCACCCTGGGCTACTTCGCGGCACGTCGAACTATATCGGTCCATGAAGACACCAATACCATCCGTGGTGCCAGCAGCGTTAGACGTGCGCATGCCCTTGGGGCGAATGGTGGAGATATCGACACCGACGCCTCCGCGCCGCTTCATGATCTGTGCTAGTTCCTGATCAGAAAGCAGGATTCCACCGTATGAGTCGTTGGGGCTTTGGACGACCAGGCAGTTCGAGATTGACTGCACCTGCGTAGTATTGCCAATCGCACTCATGGGCGAGCCCTGCGGCACTACGGTCCAGTCAGCCAGAAGCCCGAAGATTTCCTCTTCGGTCATCGGATTCGGGTAGTTGGATTCGATGCGAGCAAACTCGCGCGCCAGCCGACGGTGTGTGTCAGCAGGCGTGGTCTCAAGCACGTTGCCCGCGGCGTCACGCAATGCGTACTTGGTGTACCAGACGTTGGCCGCGAGTTCGTCGCCGTTGAAGTAATCGATTGCGGGTTGGAGTGGGTTCATTGTCATCAGAGGGCCCGAAGTATATCAATAAAGAAGTAATTGTCACGTGCACAGCCGAATACCACGTACCAACGAGTTAATGGTACGTGGTAGGTACGAGCCCACTTGCAACCGTCTGCAGTCTTCTGCCAACTCACAGCCCCGCTTCCCTTTCCTCCGCTGCCCGCCGACGAATCACATTCCACTGAGACTCTTCATCCGCGAAGAAGATGCCCCAGGGAATCGGCTGACGGCCGTTGCACCTGAGGATCTCGTTTGCATACTCATTCACGTCTTCGCGCAGTCTTTCGAATCGAGGCCCGTTGGGTGTCTTTGCAACGATCCAGCCAGCGATATCATGCAAGGTCCGGCGACCGACGATGTCCTCCGGGTCATAAGCTTCCTTACCATTGGGTAGTTCATGCCAATGGAACACGGACAAGCGCTTCGGGTTTTTGATGATTTCCGCTTCAATCTGCTGAAACAGATTTGACGGGGTCTCGAGTAGGTTATCGGCCATGAGGGTATGATATCACAACGGTTTACGGTCGCTAGATAAATCGACACAGGTTTGCGGCTCAGGCCACGGAAAGCGCTTCACCCCTTCGCGCCAAAGCACGAAGCCAACATAGCAGCGCTCGACGAACGTGAGTTTTCGGGACCCGACGGCCCATGCTAACATTGTATCTGATTTAATCATTGTACGCTCCACTCGGCGAGACGAATTAATTCCTGGGCGAATTCAATGGGGGTGGCGCTGGCTTCACGTTTTCCTAGTGTTGGTTTTGACCGATCGAACCACCCAACCTGGTGGGTACCTGGATTGCGATCCCAGCGCAGTTCGAAGGGTTTCTGGTTGCCGCAGTATAACAACCACGTCCGTTTACGCGCTTTGTGCCCGTACGCCGATTGCCAGACTTCACATACCCAACCCTCGCGGAACTCACCGCGTTCTGACGACCCGAAGTTGTGGTGCCACCACCGGCCCGGCTCAGACGGCCGTCCAATGTCGTATGCGGGCCCCCACGCCCAACTCCCGGCTGGGTGCTCAAGCACACCTCCGTATCTGCGCACTGACAAGTATGCGGACAGGAAACACCCGCCGTCCGTGCCGCCCTGATACCACGCAGGGCGTTGCTTTCCGTAGCGCTTCCAATTGACGGCTGCCATGTTCACCCAGAGGTGGCACGGTGGGTGCGCGACGACCGGGCACTCGTAGTCGTATTCCCGGGCGTCGCGGTTCGGCAGGCCCCAGCAGTTATCTGGGCCGAGCAGCTTGGGGTAAATGCCCTCTGGATCGATGAAAAGTGCTTGGACAGTCATTTCATGTCAATTCTGAAAAGGATCAAACTGCTCATCAACCCAATCAAGCCGGGTGTCGATATGTGGACCCTGATTACGCTGACGATTTACGCCGGCCCTGAGTTTTACACCATCGAAGCCGCTGATGCCATTGGATTTTGAGAATTGGCATGCGAATTGTTTGGTGACGGCTCGAATAACCTCCGTACGCGAATACTGGCAGCGCTGACGGGTGGCCTTCTGGTGGTCCTCAAGGGCCGATAGTACCTCGGTAAGCCGCATGCGCTTGGTGCCGACGGCGCCCGGGTCTGACTGTAGAAGTTCGCTCAGCTGCTCGGTAATGGTGACCTGCTGCTCCATGAACTCTTTTCGTGATTCACGGACCTGCTGCGGCTCGGGGCCAAGGCCCTCAGCACAATACTCACGGGCACCCTCGAGAAGCCATTCAATCATGGCCAGTTTGTTGTCGCCTCGAGCTAGGAAGTTAGCTACGAACTGCGGATCTTTGATATCTTCAGAGATGGGCACCGTGAACGTGAGGGTCGTAAGCCGCTGATGAAGTGCAACGTCGTCTTCCGCGATCTGTGCGTCATAGTTCGACGAAAAGAACAGGCCAAATGTACACTGGAATTCGATCGACTTCTCGCCCTTGCGGCTCGCGTTGATAGACCCGGTGCCCGAGGTCATGCGCTTCATCTTGGCGTCGTCGAACCGAGAATTTTTCTTGAATTCGTGGGCCGTCACCAGTCGCTTGCCGCGCAGACGAGCCAGGTCTTCCTGGTGGCCCGTGGCCATGGACTTCGAATCCTGCCAAAGCTCGCACATTGACGTGCTGCCGTAGTGCCCGGAGCACTGATACACCAACTCAATCAGCGTCGTCTTGCTGGTGTTGGTCTCGCCACGGAACCACCAGAAGCGTTTCTCGGTGCCGCGACCCGTCAGCGCATAGCCGAATGATCGCTGAAGGAATTTGATCGTCGTGCCATCGAAGCCCAGGCCGTGAAGGTACGATTGCAAATTGGCCCGCGACTCGTCATCCGGCGGCGCGTACTCAAGGTCAATGCCCAGTGTTGCCAACTGGAGGGGGTCGTTGGGGCCGAACTCGCCGGTCCGGGCGTTGTAGCAGCCGTTGCGAAACACGATCATGTCCGTGTTTCGGTCCAGGTCTTCTGGGTTCACGGTCAGATACTGGCCTAGCAATGTACGTACGGCGTTACGGCCGGCGTTGTTCTTGATCTTGGACAGGATCGCCCGGTCGACGTTGATCAGATCCTCCAGGTTCTTGGCGGCCATCTCCGTTGGGAAGTCGGCAGGCACATTCTTCCACTGCCGATACTGCTGAGCCATGGACTGCGGGTTTTTGTGGAGATCCTTGACGAAGTTTTTGATATAGCTGTCCATGGCCGTCAGGACGCTGTCCATTTCAGGCTCAATGGAATCAATCTCACGCCAGCAATGCCCGCACCAACGAATCCACGACCCCAAACGTTCGACTCGACGAATACGGTCACCGATGCATTCCTGCAACATCTTGGCAACCGTAAAATCAGCGTCATCCCACGTCATGTCTGGGTCACGATTAAAAATCGTAAAATTCGCGAGGTATTTCGCGTTTCTTGGGGATAGCATCATTTTTGACCCAGCCGGCGCTGATTCTTACAGGCGGCCTCGTAGGATTCGAAGGTGGTGTCTGGAGGATGCCACCCGGACAAGAAACGGTCCAGTCGCACTTCCTCGCACATTTTATTGCGTATGTCCGAAAGCCGTAAAACTTCCGGGTCGTAAACATCAATCGGCGGCTTGGGGCGAGTCTGCTCTACGTCTAACTCATTGAAATACTTGAAGTAAGACTTGTTTTTGTCCCAATGAGTCGAGGAGCAGCCACTGGACTTGCACTCGATTTTGCCCAGCGGACCGTTGGTGTACAGCACCGTCTTGCCGACGTAGTCCTGAAGGCCCTGGGCGTTGGGGCTGTGAGCCGCATAGTTCGGGCAGCAGATATCCCAGGCGTGAGCCAGTTCAGTGGCCTCGCACCGGAGCCCTGCGCGACGAACCAGTTGAAGCAACTGGCAGTCCCCCTCAAAATCAACCCCATCCCAGTCGCCAACCACGCGCTCCGGCGGGTAGTCAGAGTCTATCAGAGCCGGCTCCCAAATGCCGATGTGTTCGACATCCCCCAGGACTTCCAATTCCAGCGGCGGCCCGCCCTTTTCCTTGGTAGGATGCGGCACGCCTTGAAACCGAGTCCAGTCGAGCAGAACATCCGCGCCGATGTCGAACTTACGCTTCAGGTAGCCGCACCACCCAGCGTACATTTTATCCCAAATGCGTGAATCCTCCGGGCTCCGGAGATGAAGGGATTTCGGCAGGGTCGAAACGATACGGTACCCGCGCTTCGAACGGTAGACGATGGTGCCCGGGTGGGTGTCTTGTAAAGCAGCGACCTTGTCCAGTTCCGTCTCCCACCAGGCTTCAACATCCGCGTCCTGGTCGTGGTTGTCGACGTCGAACAGCGCGAGTTGCATGTGGACGCCACCAGCGTCTTCCGTGTATTTGACGAATGACGGGCTGAGGGCGTCTTTACGCAGCCGGAGCATTACGGCCGTCGGCCGATAGCCGACGAGATACGCTGGCATCTTAGAACGGTGTGTCAGGGCCGTATGCAGCGTACATTCGTGGTAGGCGTCTTCGGCCGAGCGAGAGAACCGTTCCCGATCGCCGTCGGCCCTGGTCGAGCCGCGCTTCGGCCATCCCGTGGGCTTCTGCCATCCCGCCGGTGCCATCGAACCGTCGTCACGCTTCCACCCCTCGGACCACCTCTCGGTGATGACGACAACTTTGATTTTATGGGTTTCTCGAAACATGGTGGGTTGGTTAGTATATCGGAGCAGGTGTCAGCGGTCTAGTCGATAAGACTCCAGGGCAATCATCGGCATGTCGAAAAACTTATTGTTTTCCACATTCCAGCCGTTGTCGGACCAAGCGACGGCATGATCGATCCACCGGGCCCGCGGCACGGCGTTGTCCTTGAGCAGGATTCCAGCGTCTGGCGCGCAGAACAGGTACCAGTCTTTACGGGCCACCTGCACGATGACGAAGGCACGACCGCCGGCACGCCAGCGCCTGTTCAGCCAGAGGTACTGCTCTTTGGTCAGCGGATGATTGAGTGAAACGGGAGTCGCCGGGCGTTTCGGCCAAGCCGGAAGGCATTTCAGCTCAATCGCACAGTCCTTGCACCAGACGTCTGGCACACCCATGCCGACCATGGATTCGATGCGATAAGGGTCTTGCTCGATAATCTTGGGGCGCAAGGCTTTCCAGGTGGCTTGTTCACTCACTCTGCGCCCCGCCTTCCTCTAGCCGGTACACGACCTCAGCCGCCAGCGCGTCACCATCCGTATCGAATGGTCCGAACATGCACTGACCGGAAGTGTCCGTGTAATAGAATCCGAGAGGCGCAATAGACGAAGTGACTAGATACCACTTACGAGGTGATGGCCGAGTGTGAACGTGGATTACACTCATTTGATTTCTTTCTGTTTTAACGCGCGACACGCCTGGCAGGACTGGTCACAGACCCTACGTTGATGGGTAATCACACCGTACGCATCACGTACGTCTTCAACTAGATGCCCGTAGACGGTCGCACACCGGATGCACGGGCATCCATTGTCCTCCCCCTTCACAACTCAAACCCCGCAGCCGTTAGATACTCAAACAACGCATCACATTCGACCATGGCTTTGCTAGCTAGCTTATGGGCCTCGCTGCCTGGCTCCATCTTGGAGATGATGGCGGCCATGACTTCGTACTCGGTGCGATTGGCCAACGAGTAACGCTGGACGAATTGTGTGAGGGTTAGTTTCTTGGGAGTCATTTATCATTCAGCCAGTTGTCGATCATGTACAGTGTATAAAACACAGGCAGTTTCAATTTCAAGGCTTCCATGTGCTCTCCGCGGGCCCCTTTACTCTCGCCCCAGGCCGGGAGCATAAACACTGCGTCGCAGCGACGCATCAGTTCGAGGGTCGTATCGCACCACCAGTCGTACGTCTGGATACCATCGAAGTGAGCCGTTGTCAGGTGCGGGGTCACTGGATAGCCTCCTAGAAGCGCAATCTCTTGAGCGTAGTACCGAGCGTGGTCGATATTACGCTGAACAAGATACGGGCTCGGTGCCGAGTACTTACCGGCGACGTAGACTAGTTTTGGCTTCACGAACCGTCTCCGTTGTGGCCTGTCCAATACCTGACATCAAACAGGCGTGCGTAACGAAGTTCTTCTTCAGAACGTGGGCGATTGGGGTCCAGTCGAGCCAATTCTTTCTTGGCTGTTCTTACACGCTGCTCCTCAAGTAAGTAACTGATATCAGGGACTTTCGATCTGTAATTTGTCATAATCCATCCGGATTTGAGAAGGTGCCAACGAACAGCGCGACCATTAGCGCCAGAACGAAGAACAGCGAGAATAGAGGGAAGGACATTTACTTGCTTTCTGGTAGAAGAACCGACAAGTCGACGGGTCGATAATTCGGCCCTTTCTTGACCTTGCCCGCTTCATCATAAATCGGCTTACCATCAGGACCGACTTTCGACATACTTGAAGCATGGACCAGGTCAACGGCGTCATCAATCACCCCGTGGAGGCCAATCGACAAAGTCGTGCCATCCAGCACGTACTGAATGTCGGCCAGTGCGTCCAATGACTTGGTAAGGCTGCCTTCAGCCAAACCTCGAGCCAGTTCGGCCAATTCTTCGGCGATCAAGGCTACTCGCTGGCAACGATTGTCGATTTTTGAGAACTCTCGCAGGGAGGCACGAACGGTAAGAAGCGCATACTCAGCCTCCACAAGCGCCATGTCGCCTAACGGTGTACCTTTGATTGTTGGTACTGACTCAACCGGACAGTTGAATACCTCGTGGAATTCTTTTACTTGTTCAAGCGATTTGTGCATCTGATTCCTTCTTCAGTGAGTGTTCTTCGCACCCCCATTTGTCCACAGGATCGGCCAAGTTGGTGCATTTCTTTTCGTTGCAGACGACTTTCATCTGACCGAAGTTCGGGCCTACCTCGACCTCGCAGCGCCACGGTATTCGGGCCTTGACGACGCCTTCCATGATCTCTGAGATGCGCTTGCCGGTCGCGATGTCCGGCACGCTGCCTACCAACTCGTCGTGAATCTGCAACTGTAAAAAGTCAGGGAATTCCTTGTCAACCGCCAAAAGGGCGAGTTTAATCTGGTAAGCTGATTGGCCCTGAATCAATCGATTCAGCGCCTTGTATGTATGACCCCAAGAGCCATCCTTTTCAAGCGGAAAATGAATGTGACGGCCGCCAACCAACTTCAGGATGCCAGTCTTCTCGACTTTTTCACTTACGCGCCGGGCGAGTTCCTTGAAGAAGGGCGCGTTTTCATTGAACTTATCAAGGATCGCCTGAGCCTCGACGCCGGCCACCTCGCGCACTTTACACTTGCCCTGATAGCCGTGGCGAAAGCGTAAAGCCTCAGCCTGTGACTCAAAATAATACTTCTCGTAACGGTCGGTCTGGACAAGGAAGCGGGTCGGGAGATTCAACTGGTGGTGGCACAACTTGCTGTCACCCTCACCGTACAACTGGGCCAGAAGCACAGTCTTCGCGTCTTTACGCTTGAGGCCAGTGATTTTACTGGTCGCATCGTGGGGGTCGATCCGCTTGTCCGTCCGGTACATGTGGGCCATCTCGGCCGCACCACGAAGGCCCAACACCTCAGCGAAGTGGACTGCCCACCGCGGCTCTTGCGCCGAAACGTCGCTCGAGCACAGCAGCATACCCTCCTCTGGCAGGTAGATTTGTCGCCAGAAAGAAGCAAAGGGCCCACGCGACGGCTGCTGCTGAAGGTTCGGATTGGACGACGACAGACGACCAAAGGCCGCTCCCGATGTCTCGTTGTTCTCCGACGCGCCCACCACCTGACGGAAGGTCGTGTGGATGCGGCCGTTGGTTTGGTGGCTGCGAATCGATTCAACGAACGTGGTCCGAAGTTTGTTAACCTGACGGGTGTACCGCACATGCTGGGCAACCGGGTGTTCAATGGTTGCGAGCCAATCGCTCTTGATCGACCACTGCCCGGTCTCGGTCTTCGGGATTTCGATTCTCAGTTCCTGAAACACCGGAGCAACACGGTTAGCTGCCATGCAGTCGTATCCGATGTCGATTCCCGTCAGCCGCTTGATTTCGGCTACGGTCTTTTCCTCTTCGGCCCTGGCCCACGCCTCCACACGATCGAGGTGGTCGAAGTCAACCCGAATGCCGCGCTGCCGCATTTTGAGCAAGACAGGCAGGAGCCGGGCCTCGAGGTCAACGACCGTCTGCAAACCCTGGGAGTCAATGATTTTCTGCTGATCGTGGTAGATCGGGATAAGCAGACGGACGTCTTGTTCACCGTACGGCCCAACGTACTTGGCCGGCAGGTGTGAGATGCAGGCCTTCCATGCGGAAGTCGTCACGTCGAATCCGTAGTCGCGGGCGACGGACTTCAAGAGGGACTCGTCTTTGCCCTCGTAGCCGTATTTATGGGAAATAGCCTCCAGGTTGTAGCGATGGTCTAGTTCCCAGATCAGCGGCTGTCGGACCTGCACATCCTGGCAGATGACCTTGTCGTAGTTGGGCCGGACATCCTCATAGTGCAGGATATCGAGGTCCACGTTCATGTTGGCCCCGATAAGTTCCCCCTCAAACGACCTGAGGTTGTCTCGCAGGTACGACATGCCTTGGGCAGCATCAACGTTGCCACTTGGATGACGAACCGGGACGTAGTAGGGCCGGTCGCCCTCCAGCATGAAGGAGTAGCCGACAATCTTGGCCCCGCGTCGGGCCCCGATACCCAACGTCCGAAGGGTCTTGTCTTCGAACTCGGTATCGATGGCCACCCGCTTTGCCCGTCGCCAGTCGGGTAGGTCTGACAGATTCGGGGCAATCCAATCAGAGGCAGGGGCGAAGAGGGGCGGGGTGCCGGCTATGACTTTGGTTTTTCTCATTATGACTTACAGGATGCGCCGGTTGATAGTCGACTGCATGTAGGGTCGTCTGACAGTTCAATCTCGTCCAGACGAATCTTCTTTTTCGCATACTTGACCAGGAAGTATTTCGCCTGCGTCATCAAATCAATGAACGCTTGTGGGAACACACCGGCACTCATTTGGCCACCCTCCTAATCAACTTACCAAATCCAATCAACCAACCGCCGCAAACCATCAGCAGCAACACAAACACGTAAACCGGCCAGAGCAGGGCTGTCAGGGCGACGGCCACGGCTTCGTCATTTTCATGGGCCAGCGGCTGGTGTTTGCCGTAGCGGACGGACAGGATTGCTGTGAGGATACCGATGAAGATGTACAGCAAGACAGCGAGTAGAGCAGTCACAGAATCCCCGCTTTCGCCTTGGCGGCGCGCAACACGGTCTGTGCGTGACCTGATCCATACTCATCCAGCACTGCCTTCCACAGGACATTCGCCCTGTTGCCCACAGCGGCCAGACGGTTCTCAATTGGACTGATGTATGTACGCTTGGCTTCCTTGATTTCCTGGTAGAGTGCCGTCAGTTCTTTGTCGGCTTCGACCAACTTATCCACGTTTGTCATCACTTCATCTCCTCCAACTCAATAGCCCTTTTAACGCTCGCCACAGCCTCTTCCAGGTCCCTTACTCTATCCTTGACGCCTCGCTGCCCGGCGCACAGAAGCTTCTTCACAGCGTGCGCTACGGCCGGGCAATGCACCTCCCAGGCGGTCAGCACCCAGTACACATCCACATGCGAGGTGGTGGGCACTGGTTTGAAGTAGTGGGGGTATTCGTTCACCTCTTGTGAATCTTCGGCACCAACGATATGCATCCGCGAATCGCGTTCACGCTCTAAGGTGTCCTCTAACTCTTCTACCTTGCAATAGGCCTCGGATACTTCGTTGGCAGCAGCGAACAGGTCTTGCCGAGTTCCTTCTAGGTCTTCGTTGAGTAGTTGGATTTGATATTCCAGTACGTCCGTATAGTCGGAGTCCATTGCATCCGACAGTTCACGTGCCGTTTCCAGGAATTCGTCCTGTGTACGGTCTAAGTCTTCTTGCAGGTCGGAAACCTGATTTTCCAACAGATCGTTGTTGTAGGTGAGTTCACCGACTTGCGACCGTTCGACCTCAAGCGTCTCCTCCATGTCAAGCAGTTCCTGGTGGAGTTCCTGATTTTCTTGTCGCAAAGTCTCGAGTTCCGTGTTTGCTCGCTCAAGATCTTCCTCAAGTGAGGCAGCCAGCGCCTCTACCTCGGTCTGGTCGGTTGCCTTGGCGACAGCCTCATACTCGGCGTAGGTCAACGGATCGGTCTCCGCCAATTTACACACATTGCAATAAGCGTCGTAGTTCATGACTTCGTCTTTTAGGGGTTTCATTAATACTCCTCTGCCTCTTTTCTCGTGACGAAAAAATGGATCCCGTGGGAACACTTGACCCGCGGGTCCGGATCAAACGAGTCCGGTCGGACGGTCTCTCCGACCCGGTAAACGAAATCCGAGTCGTGCAGCGATCGTGCATCCTCCTGAGCCTCCACAACCACGGCATATTCCGCCCGGCATTTCCTCGAGCCGTAAGCGTTGACACGGCGGGCCGCCTCAGGGATCGTGAGGGTCACGATCCCGGCGGTGGTTTTCTTGTATCCCGTGATGGATCCCTCGTTGCAGACGACCTGTTGCTCTAGACCGATCGCGTCTGTGAGGTCGGCACGGGTGAGGTTGGCACCGCTGAGGTTGGCACCGCTGAGGCTGGCCCCGCGGAGGTAGGCACCGATGAGGTAGGCACCGCTGAGGTAGGCACCGCTGAGGTAGGCACCGGTGAGGTCGGCACCGGTGAGGTCGGCACCGCGGAGGATGGCGCCGCTGAGGTAGGCATCGCGGAGGTTGGCATAGCGCAGGTCGGCACCGCGGAGGTAGGCATCGCGGAGGTTGGCATAGCGGAGGTCGGCATCGCGCAGGTCGGCACCGCGGAGGTCGGCATA
>Ga0079224_100002780_pt1 | contig 21573 bp, 15 predicted proteins | sample Stecom2015_FD_80414 | JGI IMG/M metagenome (GOLD analysis project Ga0079224, IMG submission 80414) | Agricultural soil microbial communities from Utah to study Nitrogen management - Steer compost 2015 | ecosystem: Environmental > Terrestrial > Soil > Agricultural land | place: USA: Utah...
AACTCCGCCGAAGACCTGCACACGCTCATCGAGCTCAAGAAACTCGCGTGCGCCGACCGCGACCGGTGCATCGCCGACCCGGACGAATCGCCCGCGCCCCTCGACGAGCCCCTCTCCCGCGAGTACCTCCGGGACCGGGCCCGGGCAGTGGCGGACCGTGCGGCGAGGGATGTGGCGCCAGGGCTCGGCGACCCGATCGCCGAGACCACGGCCGACGGCGACGGCGATACCGTCTACCTCATGGCGGTCGACAGCGACGGCAACGCCGTGAGCTGGATCCAGAGCCTCTTCTCGAGCTTCGGGTCCGGGCTCGTCGAGCCGTCGACGGGTATCGTGCTCCAGAACCGGGGCGCAGGATTCACCCTCGAAGCCGGGCACCCGAACCGGATCGCGCCCGGGAAACGGCCGTTCCACACGCTGACGCCCGTCCTGGTCACGGACGACGACGGCCGCCTCGAGATGACCATCGGGACGCCGGGCGGGCACGGTCAGACCCCGATCGTCCTGCAGGTGCTCAACAACATCTATCTCTTCGGGATGTCGCCGCAGGAGGCGGTCGAAGCGCCGCGCTACCTGAGCCACGACGGCCTCCGTGTCAGCATCGAGGACCGGGTCCCGGCTTCCGCTCTCCGAGGGCTCTCCGCCTACGGCCACGAGCTCGACATCGTCTCGGGATGGACCGCGCCCTTCGGCGGTGCGCAGGTCATCCAGGTCATCGGTTCGCCGGCCGTGCTCCGGACCGGCGCGGATCCACGCCGGGAGGCGTACGCACTGGCGTTCTGATCCGAGGGCCCGCGGGCGCGAATCCGGGGGAGGGGAGGGGCGCCGGCGTCCCTCCGAATCCCGCCCGCCCGCTCACCGGTCGTCGTGAGCGGTGTCCGGGGCGGGCTCCCGGGCCCAGAGCGCGAACGCCACCGTCGACGCGGCCATGAGGACCGCGTTCACCAGGAAGGCAGGCGCGAACCCCGAGGCGTCCACGATCCAGCCGAGGAGGACCGGCCCCAGGACCAGCCCGATGTCGCTGATCGTCCGGTACAGCCCCATCGCGGGCCCGATCGCGCCGGGCGGCGCGATGTCCGTCGCGTAGGCCGCCGGCGCGGGACCGCCGAGCCCCGTCCCTATGCCGAGGAGCAGGCCGTTCAGGACGAACGCTGCCGAGTTCCCGACGAGGGCATAGAGGCCGATCGAGAGTGCGGTCAGCAGCCCCGAGGGCACGATGACCGCCTTCCGGCCGAAGCGGTCCGACAGCGCGCCGGCCAGATAGAGCGTCGCGAAGTTGACGGCCGCGATCAGCGTGAAGACACCGCCGATCGTGCTCTCCGAGAGGCCAAGCACATTGTGGCCGAAGAGCGGGAGGAGCGTCATCTGACCGCCACTCCGCGAGAAGAAGACCGAGAGCGTGACGACGCTGATGAGGACGAAACCCGGGATCCGGAGGAGGGTGGCCAGGACCGAGCGAAAGCCGCGAGGGCTCTCCGGAGCCCGGGCGCCGCGGTCGACGGGGCCGGCACCGGATGGGTTCGACGACGCTCGCGGCGCGGCCCACGCGACCGCATCCGCGCCCTCCGTCACCGCGACGCCCGCCGTCGCACCGCCCTCCGCCGGACGGTCCTCCGTCGCACCACCCCCGGGCGCACGGTCGCCCGCAGGACCCTCCTCCGGCCTACCGCCTCCCGTCGCTCCGCCGTCCTCCGCCGGCCGCCCGCCGATCCAGCCGCGCGTCTCGGGAAGGCGAAGGTACGCCCAGAGCGCGGCGAGGAGCGTCAACGACCCGAAGATCAGGAACGGCGCCCGGAGACCGAGCAGGTCGGCGATGTAGCCGCCGAGCGCCGGGCCCGCGCCGGCACCGAGCAGCAGGCTCCCCTGATAGAGGCTCATGACGCGGCCGCGGTTCGCGGGCGTGCTCAGGTCCGCGAGGACCACCATCGCGGCCGTCGTCAGGACCGCGGAGCCGAAGCCCTGTAGGATGCGCCAGCCGATCAGAGCCCCGAACGACGACGACAGCGCGAAGCCGAACGAGCCCACCGACGTCGCCAGCGGGCCGAGGATCAGGAGACGGCGACGCCCGAAGCGCTCCGCCCAGTGGCCCGCCGGGATGTTGATCAGGATCCGCGAAAGCCCGAAGACCGTGACCAGCGACCCGACCGCAGCCGCTCCCACGCCGAAAGATTGCGCGTAGAGCGGAAGGATCGGCGCCGCGAGCCCGAGCCCGAGCATGATGATGAAGACCTGGACGGCAAGGACCAGAAGGACTCCGCCCCGACCGTCCGTATCGAAAAGCCGCAATCGTCTCGACCCCGACCCGATACCCCGCGGCCACCCCCCGATGAGGCACGGCCGTCCCCCGCGACGCACCCTAGAGGTAGTGGCCGGCGACGCGTCCCGCCACGGAGCCTCCCCCTCCCGGCAGCCCGGCCGCACGCGTCAAGCTCCGTGCCGTCCCCTTTTCGCCCTTGTGCAGTTTATCAAGAATGATTATTGTTTAGCTGTGCCGGGCCGGATCGTCGGCGCGGCTGCCGACCTCAACCGTGAGAGGCCGAATGGTGACCGAACCGGCACGTTACGAGGCGTCGGTGCCGGCGCCGCCCTCGTCGCTGGGGCCCTCCGCTCCGTGGTTCTCCCTCTCCGATCCTGTCTCTCGGGGTTTCGTGCTGACGGCGGTCACGCTCCTCGGCGTGATCGGGGGATTCGTGGCCGGTGCCCGGGGGCAGGTGCTCCTCGGGTGGTCGTTCTTCGCGGTCGCGTACCTCGCGGGCGGGGTTCCGGCCGGTCGCAAGGCGATCGAGACGCTTCGTGCGGAGCGGAAGCTGGACGTCGACATGCTGATGGTCATCGCTGCGCTCGGTGCGGCGAGTGTGGGCCAGGCGGGCGATGGCGGGGTCCTCCTCTTCCTGTTCAGTCTGTCGAACACGCTCCAGGACTGGGCGATGGGTCGGACGAAGGGTGCGATCCGTGCGCTCATGGCGCTGAGCCCCGAGGGCGCGACGGTGGTCGGGGAAGACGGCGTCGAGCGCTGGGTCGCGCTCGGTTCGCTCGCGCCGGGGGACGTGGTGGTCGTTCGGCCGGGCGAGCGTTTCCCGGCGGACGCGGTCGTCGTCGACGGGTACACCAGTGTGGACGAGAGCGGGCTCACGGGCGAGTCGGTCCCGGTGGAGAAGCAGCCCGGCTCGTCGGTCTACGGCGGCACGCTGAACGGGGAGGGCGTGGTCCGGGCGCGTGTCGAGCGGCCGGCGAGCGAGAGCGCGCTGGCGAAGCTGGTCCGGCTGGTCGAGGAGGCGCAGGCCGCGAAGAGTCCGACGGAGGAGTTCGCCGCGCGGCTCGAAGGGCCCTACACGATCGGCGTGCTCATCTCGGTCCCGGTCCTCTTCGTCATCTTCCACCTCGTCGTCGGCCTGGACGGCGCCGCCGCCTGGTACCGGGCGATGACGTTCCTGGTCGTGGCGTCGCCCTGCGCCGTGGTCATCAGCACGCCCGCCGCGGTCCTCTCCGCGATGGCGGCCGGCGCCCGCTCCGGTGCGCTCTTCAAGAGCGGCGCCGCGCTGGAGGAGCTGGCCAGGGTCACGACCCTTGCGTTCGACAAGACGGGGACGCTGACCCGGGGCGAGATGGAGCTCGTCGCCGTCACGGCCTTCGAGGGGACCGAGGCGGAGGCACGGGCGCTGGCCGCGGGGCTCGAGCGCCACAGCGAACACCCCATCGCGCAGGCGGTCACCCGCGCGTGGCCGGGGCCGGCGCCGGAGATCGCCGACGTGCAGGCCGTGCGAGGCAAGGGGATCCGTGGAGTGCTCGACGACGAGGTCGTATGGGCGGGGACGAGGCGGCTCGCCGCGGAGCACGACGCCCCGATCGCGCCCGGCGTCGAAGAACGGCTCGCGGAACTCGAGAACGAAGGCGTGACGCCCATCATCCTCGGCCGTGAGGACCGGGTCGTCGCGGTCCTGGGCGTCGCGGACACGCCGCGCCCCGAGGCGGCGATGGCGCTCGCCGCGCTCCGGAGACGTGGTCTGCGCCTCGTCATGCTCACCGGCGACCGCGAAGCCGTCGCAGCCCACGTCGCACGACAGGTCGGGATCGACGAGGTCCGCGCAGAGCTCCTGCCCGAAGACAAGCTCCGCGAGATCGCGGACCTCCGTCGAGCCGGCGTCGTCGCCATGGTCGGCGACGGCGTGAACGACGGGCCCGCACTCGTCGCCGCAGACGTCGGGATCGCCATGGGATCCGGCTCGGACGTGTCGCTCGAGAGCGCAGACCTCGTCCTCATGAAGAACGATCTCTCGCGCATCGACGGGGCCATCGACCTCGCGAAGCGGACCGCACGGACCGTGCGATTCAACCTCGCGGTCGCTCTCGGCATCATCGCCGTCGTCGGAGTCTTCGCGCTCTTCGGACGCGTGCCCCTGCCCGTCGGCGTCATCGCCCACGAGGGCGGCACCCTCTTCGTCGTCGCCGTCGGGCTCCGCCTCCTCGCCCACCGCATCACCGGCGCCGGCCCCGTCCCGGCCCCTGCCGTCTCCGCGGAACCATCTCTCGTCATCGGTGTAGAGCGGCCCGACGTTTAGTAGATTGTAAACGTTGTGGACGATCGCGAGGCAAGACCGGAGCAGGATGAGGGACGGCGAGCAGGAGTTCATCGAGCGGCTGGTATCCGTGGCCGTGGAGAATGGTTGGCCGCGCACCGGTGCGCGCCTGTTCGGCCATCTTCTGTTGTGGGATGAGGCGAGATCGCTGGACCAGCTGGTCGAGGAGCTGGGCGTCAGCAAGGCCTCGATCAGTTTGAACGCCCGGTGGTTGGAGAAGCTCGGTGTCGTCGAGCGGCTGAGTTCTCCGGGCGACCGCCGAGACTATTACCGTCTCGTCGACGACCCGTGGGAGCCGGGTTTCGCGATTGCGCAACGTCGCATGCAGCGCATGCACGATACGCTCGCGGCGGGTAGCGAGCTCCTTCCGGAGGATGCGGAGGTGGGTCGTCGTCGAGTCGCGGAATGGCGGCGCTTCTATGCGTTCGTGCTGGCTGACACATCGGACGTTCTCGCACGTTGGCGCAAGTATCGAAGTGCGGATGACGGCGCCGGTTCCGTCTCCGCTCCCGTCGAACCTTCGCTGTCAGAGGAGGGGCGGTCCTCCGCCCGTGACGACACGTGAATTCGAATCGATCCAGGTTGAAGAGGCACTTGGTCGCCGCGGCCTCGGCCGCGGTGTTGGTGGGCTTGGGTGCCCCGGAAGTTCTGGCGCAATCGGTCATGTCCGCGTCCGCGGGTGCGGGTGCATCTTCTGTGTCGGCTCCGTCGGCGCCTCAGGACGAGTCCGGGGACACGATCGCGCTCTCTCTCGAGGAGGCGGTCGCCCGTGCGGTCGAGAGCAGCCAGGAGATCCGCCTCGCGCGTGCGCAGATGGATCAGGCGTCGGCGCAGGTCACGGCCGCGCGTGCGGTCGCGCTCCCTCAGATCACGGCGAATGTGGGCTATACGCGGACGTTCGCATCGCCGTTCGACACGGGCGCCCGGAGCGAGCTTCCGGATTCGCTGCGCTTCTCGCCGGACCCGACGGCTCCGCTGGAGGAGCGTGTGCGGTATCTGGAGGACCGCGCCCCGATCGCTGGGCTCGGCGGACTGGGCAGCCTCTTCGGTGATCTGCCGTTCGGCCGTCGGAACACGTACGTCGCGGCGATCACGGGCACGCAGCTCCTGTATTCGGGCGGCCGTGTGGGTGCCGCGCTACGGATCGCGGGTGACTTCGAGGAGGCCGCGCGTCTGAATCTGGTCGAGCAGGCCGCGGAGATCGAGCTCCAGGTCCGGACGGCGTACCATCGTGCGTTGTTGGCGCAGCAGATGGAGGAGATCGCCCTCGCCGCGGTGGAGCAGGCGGAGGCGTTCCTCGAGGAGGAGCGTCTGCGGCATCGCGCCGGCCGTGCCTCGGACCTGGATGTGATGCGAGCGGAGGTCGCCGCCGAGAATCTGCGTCCGAGCCTCGTGCAGGCGCGGAACGCGGCGGAGCTGGCGCTCCTGGACCTGAAGCGTCTGCTGGACCTGCCGCTGAAGCAGCCGCTCGTCCTGACGACGGAGCTCTCGCCGCCCTCGCCGTCGGAGCTGGCGACGCCGCCGGCGGCCTCGGAGGAGTCGCTGCTGAATCGTCGGGCTGCGCTGGAGGCGGCGCGTCGCCAGGTCTCGATCCGGGAGCAGCAGGTCCGGATCGCGAAGGGCGCGTTCCTGCCGACGGTCTCTCTGCAGATGAGCTACGGCCGTCAGCTCTACCCGGACCGTGTCTTCGACTTCTCGACCGATCCGCGTACCGACTGGAGCGCGACGATCGGCGTCCAGCTCCCGATCTTCGAGGGCTTCAAGCGCACGGCGGAGCTCGACCAGGCGCGGGCGGAGCTGGACGCCGCGAAGCTGCAGCTGGCCCAGCTCGAGGAGGCGATCGAGCTCCAGTACCGGCAGGCGCTGGGCGAGCGTGAGCGTGCGGGCGCGGAGATCGCGGCGCGGCAGCGCACGGTCGAGCAGGCCGAGCGGGTCTATGAGCTGACGACGCTACGCTACGAGCGAGGCCTCGCGACCCAGCTCGAAGTATCCGAGGCCCGGCTCGCGCTCCTGCAGGCCAGGACGAATCTGGCCCAGGCGCTTGCGGACTTCTACATCGCGGACGCGGGCGTCGTCCGGGCGCTCGGCGGAAGCGTGGCCGTACGATAGGCATCTACCTCGAGACTCGAGAGGATCGGTGACCATGCGATACAGGACAGCGGCGGGAGCCACGGCGTTGGCTGTGACGGTGATCCTGCTGGGCGTTACAGGGTGTGGCGGTGAGGGAACGGCATCGGTCCCGTCGGATGCGGTGCCGGCCACGGAGCTCGGGAGCCGGGACGTCGCGACGGTTCGCCGTGCCGAGCTCTCGACAGGCGCGGTCCTGACCGGCTCGCTCCACCCGTACCGGGTCGTCAAGGTCAAGGCGCAGGTGCCGGGCACGGTCTCGGGCGTGCGGGTCGATCGGGGCACGCCGGTCCGGCGGGGCCAGGCGCTCGCATCGATCAATGCGGACGGGATCCGGAGCCAGGCGGCCGGCGCGCAGGCCGCGGTCGCGGCGGCCGAGTCCGGGCTCGCGCTCGCGAAGCAGCAGCTCGAGTCGGCCCGGATCCTTTACGAGGCGGGCGCGATGTCGGAGATCGACCTGAACGGCGCTCGCGCGGCGTACGCGGCCGCGGAGGCGCAGCTCGCCGCGGCGAGGGCGCAGGCCGCCGCGGCCGGCGAGGCCGCGGCGCATACGACGGTCACGGCGCCGATCACGGGGATCGTCAGCGAGCGGTTCGTCGAGGGCGGCGAGGCGGTCAACCCCGGCCAGGAGCTGTTCACCGTCGTCAACTCCGAGTACCTCGAGCTGGCCGGCCAGGTCCCGATCGAGGATGCGGGCCGGATCCGGCCGGGGATGGAGGTCGTCTTCACGCTGGACGCTCACCCCGGCGAGGAGTTCAGGGGCTCGGTCGACCGTGTCGAGCCCGTTGCGAACCTGCAGACGCGCCAGGTCGGGCTCTACGTCCGGCTCGCGAACCCTGACGGCTCGCTCCTGGCCGGTCAGTTCGCGACGGGCCGGATCGTGGCCGAGCGGCTCGAGGATGCGCTCGTCATCCCCGAGACCGCGGTCCGTGGCAGCGGCGAGGACACCTACGTCCTGGCGATCGAGGACGGCGAGGTCGTGCGTCGCGCGGTCGTCCTGGGTCCCCGGGACCGTGCGGCCGGGATCGTCGCCGTCGTCTCCGGCCTCTCCGAGGGCGAGCAGGTCATCGCGACGCCGGCCGGGACGATCGCACCGGGCACCCGGGTCCGGATCCGGGGTGCCGAGGCCGCGCCGGCGCCGGTTCCGGCCGCGACCGGGGAGGAGAGCTGAGCATGGCTGTGTCGTTGGAGAAAGGCGGAGGGCTGAGCGGGGTCGCGATCCGACGACCCGTCTTCACGGCGATGGTCATGCTCGGGCTCGTCGTCCTGGGGCTCTTCAGCCTCAGGCGCCTCCCGATCGACCAGTTCCCGGACGTCGACATCCCGTTCGTCACGGTCCAGACGATCTACCCGGGCGCGAGCCCGGAGACGATCGAGCGCGAGGTCACGCGTCGTCTGGAGGAGGCGTTCAACCCCATCGAGGGTGTGGACCAGATCACGTCCATCACGCTCGAAGGCGTCTCGTTCGTCATAATCGAGTTCGAGCTCGGCCGTGACCACGACGCCGCGGCACAGGACGTCCGCGCGAAGATCGAATCGATCCGCCGCGACCTGCCCCTCGACATCGAGCCGCCGGTCGTGCAGAAGTTCGACCCGTCCGCGATGCCGATCCTCTCGCTCGCGCTCTCGTCGGACGTGCTCCCGACCGTCGAGCTGACGACACTCGCCGATGAGACGATCCGTCGGCGCCTGGAATCGATCACCGGCGTCGGCGAGGTCCGGATCGCGGGCGGGCTCGAGCGCGAGGTACGGATCAACCTGCTCCCGGACCGCATGCACGCGGTCGGCGTATCGGTCCCCGAGGTCATCGGCGCGCTCCAGCGTCAGAACATGGAGGTCCCGGCCGGGCGGCTCGAGCGCGGCAGCTCGGAGCAGCTCGTCCGCGTGACCGGCCGGATCACCGAGGTCCGGGACTTCGAGGACATCATCGTCGCGAACCGTCGGGGCCAGCCGGTTCGGCTCCGTGACATCGCGCGCGTCGAGGAGGGGACCGCCGAGGAGCGGTCGCTCGCGCTCGTGAACGGCAAGCGCGCCGTCGCACTCGACATCCTCAAGGTCTCGGGCGCGAACACCGTCCAGGTCGCGGACCAGGTCAACGCCGCGGTCGAAGAGCTCCGGCGAACCCTCCCGGCCGGTGTCGACATCCAGGTCGTCCGCGACAACTCGGTCACGATCCGCCAGTCGGTCCGGGACGTGATCGGCGAGTTGATCCTGGGTGCGATCCTGACGGTCATCGTCGTCATGCTCTTCCTGAACGACTGGAAGGCGACGGTGATCACCGCGTTCGCGCTCCCGGTCTCGGTCATCTCCACCTTCATCCTGCAGGCCGCGCTCGGCTTCACGCTGAACGTGGTCACGCTGCTCGGGCTCTCGCTCTCGATCGGGATCCTGATCGATGACGCGATCATCGTGATCGAGAACATCACGCGGCACCGCGAGATGGGCGAGGACCACTTCACCGCGGCCGCGAGGGGCACCCGCGAGATCATGCTCGCCGTTTTCGCGACGACGCTCTCGATCGTCGCCGTCTTCGTGCCCGTCGCCTTCATGGGCGGGATCATCGGACGGTTCTTCTTCCAGTTCGGGCTCACCGTCGCCTGGGCCGTCATGGTCTCGCTCTTCGTCTCCTTCACGCTGACGCCGATGCTCTCGGCGTGGTGGGGCGTCGACCCGCACACCGGCGCGGAGGGCGGGAGCGCGCTGACCCGGACGATCGGGCGCTTCAACCGGTGGTTCGACCGTCAGGCGGCCGGTTACCGCAGCGTGATCCGCTGGGCGCTCCGGCGCCGGAAGACGACGCTCGCGATCGCGGCCGCGTCGTTCGTCGGCGCGTTCATGCTCCTCCCCTTCATCGGCGCTAGCTTCATGTCGGACTCGGATGCGTCCGAGTTCTCCGTCACCTTCCAGACGCCGGAGGGGAGCAGCCTCGAATACACCCGTGCCAAGGCGGAGCAGATCATCGCGCTGCTCGCCGACCTGCCGGGCGTGGACTACACCTACACCACGATCGGCTCCGGGCTCGTCGGCTCCGTGACCGAGGGCGAGGTCTACGTCAAACTGACCTCGCCGCGCTCGCGCGACCGCTCGCAGAACGAACTGATGGTCGAGGCCCGGCGGCTGCTGCAGCCGGTCTTCGGCGCGGAGATCGCCGTCATCAACGCGAGCAACATGGGCGGAAGCCGCGCGCCGCTCGCGGTCGAGATCCGCGGCCCGGACGTCGACGGACTCCAGGGCGTCGCCGCGCTCGTGGCCGAAGAGATCGCAGCGATCCCGGGGATCGTCGATGTCCGGTCGTCGATGGGCGACCCTCGTCCCGAGTACCGGATCGACGTGAATCGCGACCTCGCGCACGAGGTCGGGCTCGACATCGGCCAGATCGCGATGACGGTCCGGCCGTTCCTGGCCGGTGAGACGGCGACGCGGTGGGAGGACCCGACGGGCGAGGAGCGCGACGTCGTCGTCCAGATCGACCCGTCGCAGCGCGCCTCGGTCGAGCACCTCGCGATGCTCCCGATCGCTACCGCGATCCGCGGCGAGAGCGGCCAGGCCATGATCGTGCCGCTCGGCCAGGTCGCGACGATCCAAGAAGGGTTCGCGCCCGCGCAGATCGACCGCAAGGCGCTGCAGCGCGTCGCGACGATTAGCGGGAACACCGTGCCAGGCTTCTCGATCGCCGAGGCGTCGTCCGCGATCCGGGCCAGGATCGCGGAGATGGATCTGCCGCCCGGCTACTCCGTCACCCTCGGCGGCGAGACCGAGGCGCTCGAGGAGACCGGCGGCTACGTGCTCGAGGCGTTGCTCCTCGCCGTGATCCTGATCTTCCTGATCCTGGCGTCGCAGTTCGAGTCGGTCATGCAGCCGCTCGCGATCATGCTCTCGCTGCCGCTCTCGCTCGTCGGCGTGCTCCTCGCCCTCCTCATCACGGGCGATACGCTGAACATGATGTCCATGATTGGCGTGATCATGCTGATGGGGCTCGTGACGAAGAACGCGATCCTGTTGATCGACAACGCGAACGCGCGGCGGCTCCAGGGCGCGGACCGCTTCACCGCGCTCGTCGAGGCCGGCGCGGTCCGGCTCCGGCCGATCATCATGACGACGGCTGCGATGATCTTCGGGATGCTCCCGATCGCCCTCGCGCTCGGCGAGGGCGGCGGGTTCCGCGCGCCGATGGCCCGCGCCGTGATCGGCGGGCTCATCACCTCGACGGCGCTGACGCTCGTCGTCGTGCCCGTCGCGTACACGTACCTCGATGACTTCGGCGCGTGGGTCCGGCGGTTCTTCGTCTCGCCGGAGCGGGAGGCGCAGCTCCGGGCCGACCGTGAACGGGCCGGACTCGCGCCGCAGCCGGCCGGCGGGGACTGAGGCCGAATCCGTCCGACCCGGCCCCGCCACGGCCCCAGCACCACCCGGGTATTCCTCGATCAATCTCCGGGAGATCGTCCCCGCAGGTTCCGGTCGATCTCCCGGAGAACGCGGCGCGCGGCGACGTGTGGGAGAATCACCGCTCCACGAGAGGCGAATCTCCCGGAGATCGCCCGGCCGACGGACCTGCGGGAAAATGTCGCTGTCTGCCCCGTGGTGGTGGCGATGAACTGCGTGCTTCTTGCGATCCGCGGGCCGCAGCCGTGACGGTGGGCGGCCGGGAGCGGCATGCACGCTTCCGTTCGAGAAGGCCGACCGGCGCACCCGGGATCAGCGTCATTCGTCCTGCTCGTCCGGCGTCGGCCGGCCGAACTCGTCGCCGCGGCTCTCGGCGGCGCGGAGGACCTGGGTCGTGTGGCGGGACTTCTTCGCCGAGCGCCTGCCGCGGCCGTGCTCCTCGTCGGCGACGACTCGTCTGGCCTGTTTTCGGACCACATCGTCGACGACGTCCTCCTCGAGCCCGGCCTGGAGGCCCTCGACCTTCGCCAGATCGAGGGCCTCCTCGACGGCCTCGGTGAGCGAGGTGTCGTTCAACTCACCGCCGCGGAGTTCGTCGATCCGTTCGCGCACGATCTCCCGGGCCTCCTCCCGGAGCTTGCCGACCTCCTCGGCTTCATGCCGCCTCTTCCCATGGTGGGGCATCGATTCCTCCAGGTCGTCGCCTTCTCCCGCTGGTGCCTCGCTGAGCGGCTCCACGCCCGCAGCACCAGTGGGGTGCGAGCGCGATTCGGTGGCTTCGTCCGCCCCGTGCGGAAGCTAGCCCGGGCCGCTCATCGTGCGGGGCTCGATGGGGCGAATCCGGGGCCGTCGGGTCCCTCGGTCCGCTCATCGGTTCGTGCCGCAAGGAACGTTCTCCCGAAATGGGGAGGGGGATGCCGGGTCCGAGCCGTCGGAGTCGGGGCCTGCCGGGATCGGGCAGGGTCCCGGCCGTGGGGCGGGGCCGGGCACGAACGCGCGCGAGCGTGGCCGTGCCCGGCTTTCGCTGCAGCCTACAGCGTCGCCCGGTAGCGGTCGAAGGCGCGGGTCGCCCACCACGCGCAGGCGAGTGCGATCCCGGCGAGGAGTGCGAGGTGGGTCCCGACGCCGACCCAGTTCCCCTCGAAGCCGCCGCGTGCGGCAACGACGGCCCAGTTCACGGGGTTCACGGCCGCGACCCGCTGGATCCACGTCGGCATGAGCGCGGGCGTCATCATGATCCCGGAGAGGAAGATCATGGGGAGGACGATGAAGTCCATGCTCGCGATGATGATCTCCTGCCTGCGTGTCAGGAGCGAGACCGCGTTGGAGACCGCGCCAAACGCGCTGCCGAGGAGCGCCGCGGCGAGGAGCACGACGAGGATCCCCGCGCCTCCGCCGCCGGGCCGTGCGCCGAGCGCGGTCGCGATCGCGAGGATCAGCGTGGCCTGGACCGTCGCCATCGTCGCGACGTGTGCGACGCGGGCGCCGATGAGCGCGCCCCGCCGGGCGGGTGTGGCCAGGAACCGGTCGATGACGCCGCGCTCGATGTCGCTCAGCATCCCGAGCCCGGAGTGGATCGAGCCGAAGAGCGCGGCCATGACCGCGATCCCCGGCGCGAGGAACTGGAGGTAGCTCGTCGTCTCGAAGCCCGGGACCTCGATGACCCGCCGGAAGAGCTGGCCGAAGAGGAGGAGCCAGAGCACGGATTGGACGACGGAGATCATGAGGAAGACCGGGAGCCGGAGCGTCTGGCGGTAGAGCCGGCCGGTCAGGTACACGGTATCGGTGATGAAGCCCATGGTTCCCGTCCGCGTCCGAGGGTCCAGCATATCGGGTGCAGACTGGCTCTGCCGGGGCGGCCTCACGCCGGCACCTCCTCACGCCGGCGTGGCGTGGGCTCGTCGGCCGCGCGGGCAAAGGTCCTGCCGGTGACCATCAGGTAGATGTCGTCGAGCGACGGGCGGCTCACGGAGACCTGCCCGGCCGTGAGCCCGGCCCGGTCCAGCGCTTGGAGGACCGTGGGCAGTGCGCGCCCGCCTTCGGCAGCGTGCGCGTGCAGGAGGTGGCCCTCGACGAGGATGTCGAAGACGCCGTCGAGCGCATCGAGAACGACGGCGCCGCGTCGGGCCTCGGTCTCGGATCCGAGGTCGAGGGTGAGCCGGTCGCCCCGGAGCCGCTGTTTCAGCTCGTCCGGCGAGCCTTCGGCGACGATGCGGCCCTCGTCGACGATCGCGATCCGGCTCGCGAGCCGGTCGGCCTCTTCGAGGTAGTGCGTCGTCAGCAGGATCGTGAGCCCGTCCTCCGCGGCGAGGCGTTCGACTTCGCGCCAGAGGACGGCGCGGCTCTCCGGGTCCAAGCCCGTCGTCGGCTCGTCCAGGAAGAGGATCCGGGGCCGGTGGATCAGCCCCATCGCGAGGTCGAGCCGGCGCTTCATCCCGCCCGAGTAGGTCCGGGCGGCCCGGTCGGCCGCATCGGTCAGCTCGAAGAGGGCGAGCAGCTCGTCGACGCGGCGGCGCAGCGCACCGCCCCGCATCCCGAAGAGCCGGCCCTGGAGCAGGAGGTTCTCGCGCCCCGTCGCGTGCTGATCGACGGTCGTGTTCTGCGCGACGTACCCGATCCTGCGCCGGACCTCGCCCGCCGCCGTCGCGACGTCGAGCCCCGCGACCCGGACGCGGCCCGCGGTCGGGACGGAGAGCGTCGCCAGGATCCTGACCGTCGTCGACTTGCCCGCACCGTTCGGACCGAGGAGTCCGAAGATCTCGCCCGTCTCGACCGTAAAGGACACCCCCCTCACCGCCTCGACGGGACCGGGGTACGTCTTGCGAAGGTCCTCGACTACGATTACCGGCATCTTCACCCCATCCATCCGCTCGTCTCGTCAGCCACGACGAGACCCGCGCACCAGTACCCACCGGGGCCGGGGATGCTCCGCAGATGGCCGGAGGTCCCCGGTCCCGAGCGCCCCGCGCGTGCCCGGTCGCGGCCCCGGGTCGGATCGATTCCGACTCCGAGCCCATTGACGCGGGCCGGGCCGCGGCGCAACCTAACGGGAGATCGGGCGCGGGCGCGAGCCCGTGGGCGGACCCGGCGTCAATCCACGATGAACGGGATCGCGACGACGCCGACGGTCCGCTCCGACTCCGCGTCGACCATCTCGAAGGTGAAGTTGACCCTCGGGGTGTCGCCGTCCGGGTTCTCGAAGTACAGGAAGCCGGTGATCCGGCCACCGGGCGAGAGGACGCCCTCGGGGAGCGCTTTCTGGATCATGTCGCCCGTCGGGAGCCGGATCCTGAGGAACTGTGGGTAATAGGTGTCGTAGTACAGCCCGTCGTACGGGAAGTACCCCCGGTACGGCCGCAGCCACGGGTAGTAGCGCGCGAGGTGGGGCGCGACGTAGAACCCATCGAGGTCGTACTGGCTGAGCGGCTCGACCTCGGTGCCGCGAACGTCGAACGGCGGGATCGCGGCGTAGCGCTCGCCCGTCGGCGCGAGGAGCGCGAACCGATCGTATCGGAGCCGGATCGGCGAGTCGCCTTCGTTCTCGATCGTGACGAGGACGGGCGTGACGTCGTCGAGACGGCGCGGGACGCCGGACCATGCGTCTGTCCGGGCGATGACGGTCACGCCGGCGGTCGTCGCCATGGCGCCGCGGCCCGGGCCGGCGGGAGCGGGCTGGGCGCCGGGCGCCGGTGAGAGTTCGGGACGGGCCCCGCATGCCGCTGCGATCGAGGCGCCGACGAGGACGGAGAACTTCGGGATCCAGGCGCGCATAAACCGCTCCTTGCTTCGACCTTCCAGTCACGAGGTACGCAAGGACCGCGCTAGGCGGCCGGCGGCGGCCGTGGGCTCATGGACGCGTCCCCGGCGCTGTACGATCGGAGTGCCGAGGCGGCGGGGCGGGCGACCGGGCGCACGGCCCGGGGCGCGGCACGCAACCAGGAAAGAGGCGGACCGGACATGAAACTCGTACTCACCGACTGGACGATCGTCGCGGCCTACTTCATCGCGGCGCTCGCCGTGGGGGTGTGGGCCGCGCGGCGCGCGGGTCGGAGCACGGCCGACTATTTTCTGTCCGGCCGCTCGATGCCGTGGTGGCTGCTCGGCACCTCGATGGTCGCGACGACGTTCTCGACGGACACGCCGAACCTCGTCACCGACATCGTTCGCCAGAACGGCGTCGCCGGGAACTGGGTCTGGTGGGTGTTCCTCCTGACGGGGATGCTGACCGTCTTCATCTATGCGAAGCTCTGGCGCCGGGCCGGCGTCATGACCGACCTCGAGTTCTACGAGCTTCGCTACAGCGGCCGGCCGGCCGCCTTCCTGCGCGGATTCCGGGCGCTCTACCTCGGTGTCTTCTTCAATATCATGATCATGGCGTCGGTCACCCTCGCCGCGATCAAGATCTCCGGCGTGCTCCTCGGGCTGCCGCCCCTGGCCACGATCGTGATCGCGGGCGGCGTGACCGTCGTCTTCAGCATGCTCGGCGGGCTGACCGGTGTGCTCTTGACCGATTTCCTGCTCTTCATCGTCGCGATGGCCGGCTCGGTCCTGGCCGCCGTCGTCGCGCTCCGGCACCCGGCCGTCGGCGGGCTCGACGGGCTGCTTTCGAACCCCGACGTCGCGGGCCGGCTCTCGATCCTCCCGGACTTCAGCGACGCGTCCGCCGTCGTGCCGCTCCTCGTGATCCCGCTCGCGGTCCAGTGGTGGAGCGTCTGGTACCCGGGCTCCGAGCCGGGCGGCGGGGGGTACGTCGCGCAGCGCATGCTCTCCGCGAAGGACGAGCGGGACGCGACCGCCGCGACGCTCCTCTTCAACATCGCGCACTACGCGATCCGGCCCTGGCCGTGGATCCTGGTCGCGCTCGCGTCGGTCGCCGTCTACCCCACGATCGACTCGCTCCGTGCCGCGCTGCCCGGCGTCCCCGAGTCGATCCTCGGCCACGACCTCGCCTACCCCGCGATGCTGACCTTCCTCCCGACCGGCGCGCTCGGGCTCGTCGTCGCTTCGCTCGCGGCCGCGTACATGTCCACGATCTCGACGCACCTGAACTGGGGCGCCTCGTACGTGGTCCACGACTTCTGGCGGAGGTTCGTCGAGCCGGACGCGACCGAGCGGCGCTTGGTCTTCATCGGACGCGTCGCGACGGTCGCGCTCATGGCGCTCGCGGCCGCGGTCGCGCTCTGGCTCCAGAACGCGCTCCAGGCCTTCCAGATCCTCCTCCAGATCGGCGCGGGGACCGGGCTCCTCTTCATCCTTCGCTGGTTCTGGTGGCGGATCAACGCGTTCAGCGAGCTGGCCGCGATGGGCGTCTCCTTTGCCGTCGCCGTCTACCTCGAGCTGCTGCACCCGCGGCTCTTCCCGGCGACGCCGCTCTCGCCGTCGTTCAAGCTCGTCCTCGGCGTCACCATCACGACCGTCGCCTGGGTCGCGGTCACGCTCCTGACGCGGCCGACCGAACAGGCGACGCTCCGCCGCTTCTGCGCCCTCGTCCGGCCCGGCGGCCCGGGATGGCGCGAGGTCGCGCACCGCGCCGAGGCCGCGGGCGAGCCGCTCCCCGACGACCCGGGCGGGTGGACCGTGCCCCGCGGCATCCTCGCGATGGTCGCCGGGGCGTTCGCCGTCTACTCGGCGCTCTTCTCGATCGGGTACTGGATCTACGGGCGCTACGCGCTCGCGGCAGCGTTGACGGCCGTCGCGGCGATCGCGTCCGTCTTCCTCGTCCGCATCTGGAGCGCGGTCAGTAGCGGCGAGCCGGTCGCGGCGCCGGTCCCGGTCCAGGGGGAGGGTGAAGGGTGACCGCGAACACGTTCCGGGCCGTCGTGGCCGGCCTCTGCTTCTTCACGCTCGCGGGGTGCGCGCCCGCGTTCGAGCGCGGTCCCGGCGCGCCGGGGCCCGACACGGCCGGCGCGGCACGCGCGCGTGTCGAACGTCCCGCGCACCCGGGCGTGGCCCCGTCGATCCCGAGCACGGCCCCGAGCTACGTTCCCCACCGCGTCTACGACACGGGCGAAGGAGCGTTCACCGACTTCGAGGCGCTCGCCGCGACGCTGGCTCGCGAGGACGTCGTCGTCTTCGGCGAACAGCACGACGACCCCGGCACGCACCGGATGCAGCGCGCGCTCCTCGAGGCGCTCGCCCGGCGCCGCGGCCAGGTCGTCCTCTCCCTCGAAATGTTCGAGCGCGACGTCCAGCCGATCCTAGACGCGTACCTCGCCGGCGACCTCACCGAGGACGAGTTCCTCGCCCAGGCGAGGCCGTGGCCGAATTATGCGACCGACTACCGTCCGCTCGTCGAGTTCGCGAGGGCCGTGGGGTGGCCGGTCGTCGCGGCGAACGTGCCCCGGCGCCTCGCCGCCCTCGTCGCGCGCGAGGGGCTCGCCGCGCTCCACACGCTCCCGCCGGAGGAGCGCACGCTCGCCGCTGCCACGATCGACTGCCCGCGCGACCGGTACTACGAGAACTTCGCGGCGGCGATGCGTTCGCACCCCACCGGCGAGCCCGGCACCGCGGAAGAGGAGGAGGCCCGGATCCGGCGGTACTACGAGGCGCAGTGCGTGAAGGACGAGACGATGGCCGAGTCGATCGTCGCGACGCTCGAGGGGCTGACCGGCTCGCAGCCGGACGCCGCACGCAACGCTGGTTCGCGCCCGCTCATCGTACATATGACGGGCGCCTTCCACAGCGACTACGCGCTCGGCACCGTCGAACGCATCCGCCGACGGGCGCCGGGCCGGAACATCGCCGTGATCTCCGCGATCCCGGTCGCCGATCTCGACCACCCGCCCGTGGCCCAGGACCGGGAACGGGCCGATTACGTACTCTTCACGCTCCGGCCGTGAACCGGCCGGCGCCGCGACCGACGGTCCCGGTCGGACACGGTTCACAGTGAGGTTGCAATGCCTGGACGATCGCGCTGGGTCTCCAGCCTTTCGTTCGTCGTGCTCGTGTCGGGGTGCGGCGCTGGAGGCCCCGGGGACCGGAGCACCGAATGGGTCGGCACACGCGAGATGGTCGGCTCCGTGGAGGTCGTGCGGAGCCCGTCCTGGCCTCTGTACGACGCCGAAGCCGTCCGACTCACCCGCCTCTGGTCGTTGGAAGCCGGGCTCGAGCGGGATGGCGCCGAGCCGTTGGAATGGGAGGCGCCGATCGCGATCCGGCCGTCGGCGACCGGGTCTACAGCCTGGATCGGATGGCCGCCCGGGTCCAGGTCGTTCGCGCCGGCGACGGGGGGGGCCGGAGCGTCGGCCGACGCGGCCGGGGACCGGGCGAGTTGGAGGGGCCGACGGGGGTTGCGGTCTTCGAGGATGCGTTCGTCGTCGCCAATCTGGGGCGGGCGTCGTTCGAAGTCTTCGATTCCGTCGGCGAGTATCGCCGTTCCGTCCCGGCCGGCGCGATGGTCTTCGCGCTGCACCCCCTCCCCACCGGGCGCCTGCTGGTGAGTGCATTCACGGGCCGGGAAGGCAGGTGGACGATCTTCGAGGCCGACGGCAGCGCCGGGCCGACGCTGGAATGGCCCGCCACCGTCACGGCGAAGGACGCCGTGTTCGACGGCTGCGAGCGGGTCGGGACCGCCGGGCCGCACGTCCTCCGCTGGAGCTGTACCGTGCCGTACCTCCAGGTGATCGACACGTCGGGCGCGCTGCTCCGCGAGATCCTCGTGGATCGGGAGGCCGAGGAAACGAGCCGCGAGGCGTTGGCCGCCGCGGTCGAGGCGCTGCACCTCTTCTCCGCGTCGGGCGTCTACCTCGCCGAGCTGCGCTTCGAGCGCGCCTGGGTCGATTTCGATCTGGTCGGCTCGGTCCTCTACACGCTGGAGCGCGATCCGGATACGGACCTGAGGAGCCCGGTCGCCCGACGACTCGAGCTGCCGCCCCCGCCGCCCTCTTGACGGGCGTCGACGCGGGACACGACTTTGAACGGCCCGACCCCGATCGCCGCAGGGGAGGACGCCGTGCCGTGCGGCGAGTCCTGCGGGCGGGGCCCGGCCGAGCCGATGGCGAATCCATATACGGACGACACACCCCTCGCACGGCGACGCACTCCTCACGCGGTGACGCACCCCTCGTACCAGGAGAACGACGAATGCTCGAGCGCAAGGTCTACGGTGAGCGGGTCCGGATGTTCAGCGAGCGAATGAACCGTGTGCTGTACGACGCCTTCCAGCGGATGGACGCGGACCGGGAGAGGCGTGGGCTGGACCGTCCGGCGCCCGAGGAAGTCAACCTGTACTCGTGGCCGCAGACCTGGCCCGACTCGGGCTTCGGGTTCGGCGACGCGAAGGCGGAGCCCGGCCCGATCACGACGCAGACCCACGTCGTCAAGGACGAGCGCGTCGGCTCCGTCTACGTCTACCACGGCGGCCGCTTCGTCCGCTTCATCGAGAAACCCGGCGACGCGTTCTGGGCCGCCGTCGGCCGCCACGCGCTCCCCGGCGCCCGGGACGAGGCCGCGTGGGCGCAGCTCCTCGAGCGTTGAGCCGGATCCCGTCGGCCGGGGCGAAGGAATGGACGAGCGTCTCCCCGCAGTGACCGAAGCGGAGCTCGCCCTCTTCACCGACCTCTACGAACTGACCATGCTCCAGGCCTACTGGCACGAGGGCATGGCGGACGAGGCGGTCTTCAGCCTCTTCACCCGGCGGCTCCCCGAGTCGCGGAACTACCTCCTCGCCTGCGGCCTCGAGGACGCGCTCGCGTACCTCGAGGCCGTCCGCTTCTCGGACGACGCGAGCGCCTATCTCCGGACCGTGGGCCTCTTCACCGAGCCGTTCCTGGAATGGCTCCGGAGCTTCCGCTTCACCGGCGACGTCTACGCCGTCCCCGAGGGCACGCCCGTCTTCGCGAACGAGCCGATCCTCGAGATCGTCGCGCCGATCGGCGAGGCGCAGCTCGCCGAGACGTTCCTCATGAACCAGGTCCACTACCAGACCGTCGCGGCTTCCAAGGCGGCGAGGATCGTGCACGCTGCCGCGGGCCGGGGCGTCGTCGATTTCGGGATGCGGCGGATGCATGGGACCGACGCGGCGCTCAAGGCGGCCCGCGCCTTCCACATCGCCGGCGTCGACTCGACGAGCGACGTCCTGGCCGGCCGCGTCTACGGCGTCCCGATCGCCGGGACGATGGCGCACAGCTACGTCCAGGCCTTCGACCGCGAGATCGACGCGTTCCGCACCTTCGCCCGCATCTACCCCGGGACGACGCTCCTCGTCGACACGTACGACACGCTCGACGGCGTGCGGCGGGTCATCGACCTCGCCGGGGAGCTGGGCGGTGCCTTCCAGGTCCGCGGCGTCCGCCTCGATTCCGGCGACCTGGCCGACCTCGCGTTCGGGGCCCGCGAGCTCCTCGACGAGGCCGGGCTCACCGGGGTCCGGATCTTCGCGAGCGGCGGGCTCGACGAATACGAGATCGAGCGTATCGTCGCCTCTGGCGCGCCGATCGACGCGTTTGGCGTCGGCACGAAGATGGGCGTCGCTTCCGATGCGCCCGCGCTCGACATCGCCTACAAGCTCACGTCGTACGCCGGCCGCGGCCGGGTCAAGCTCTCTCCGGGCAAGCCGATCCTGCCCGGCCGCAAGCAGGTCTTTCGGATCGAGGAGGGCGGCCGGGCCGTGCGCGACATCATCGCCCGGTATGACGAGGCTCTGCCTGGCCGGCCGCTGCTCAGGAAGGTCATGGAGGGCGGACGCCGGCTCCCGGCCGGGCGCGACACGCTCGACCGGGCCCGCGAGCGTGCCCGGGACGAGATCGCCCGCCTCCCGGACCGGGTGCAGGGACTCGCGCCCGCCGAGCCGCCCTACCCCGTGGAGATCAGCGATCGGCTCCGCGCAGACGCGGCCGAGGCGGCCCGGCGCGTGACCTGACCGCCGGGCCTACCCGGCACGGCATGCCGGAGGATCTGCCCGGCCGGCCGTCACTCGAGAAGGTCGGAACGCGCTACGGTCCTATGATAGTGCCACATCCAGCACCATCATCACCGTGAACCCGATGATGACCGCCAGCGTCGCCAGGTCGGTCCGCCCCTTCGACTGCGCCTCGGGGATCAGCTCCTCGACGACGACGTAGATCATGGCGCCGGCCGCGAAGGCGAGGGCGTAGGGCAGGAGCGGCCGGACGGAGAGGACGGCCACGGCGCCGGCCGCGGCCGCGATCGGCTCGACCGACGCGGAGAGCTGCCCGTACCAGAAGCTCTTCCACCGTGAGACCTGCTCGCGTCGCAGCGGCATCGCGACGGCGATCCCTTCCGGGAAATTCTGCAGCCCGATCCCGATCGCGAGGGCGACGGCCGACTCGAACGTCGCGGCGCCCGGTCCCGCGTCTCCGAACGAGGACGCGCCGAACGCGACGCCGACCGCGAGCCCTTCCGGGATGTTGTGCAGCGTGATCGCGAAGACCAGGAGCGTCGTCCGATGCCACGTCGACGGCGGGCCCTCGGCCCTCCCCATCGGCAGGTACGGGTGGAGGTGGGGCAACGTCGCGTCGGCCACGCG
>Ga0079224_100002781_pt1 | contig 21566 bp, 17 predicted proteins | sample Stecom2015_FD_80414 | JGI IMG/M metagenome (GOLD analysis project Ga0079224, IMG submission 80414) | Agricultural soil microbial communities from Utah to study Nitrogen management - Steer compost 2015 | ecosystem: Environmental > Terrestrial > Soil > Agricultural land | place: USA: Utah...
CAATTGAGCTACGGGCGCTCAGGTGGCGGATATGGGTGACCGGGTGCAATTGCGCAAGCGCCCGACGCCGCCACCGGGAGGCCTGCAACTACTAAAGCCGAAGCCGGGACATGGCAAGCGGTGCGTCGGCCTGCCGTGCGGCGGCAGGAAAACGGCTTCCGTCCCGGGCTTCGGGCCTGGTTGCGGGCGGCCCTCTTCCCGGTCGCGCGGCCACCACATGCCGAACAGTCATGGCGCATGTGGCCGTGGCGCGTGGCCGCGGCCTGGGATGATCCGTCGAGCGGCGACCGCGCCAGCGGATGGACAGCCTTGTCCATGACCGGAGTTCCGGGCTAGCTTCGCGCGCGAACCCGCGAGCTTCAACGATTGCCGGAACGGTTCATGACCTCTTCTGATGCAGACCGGCGGCGACCGAGGATCGGTGTCGACATCGGCGGAACGTTCACCGACGTGGTGCTGGAAGTCGGCGAGCGCCTGCACTCGAGCAAGGTGCTGACCACCCACGCCGCCCCCGAGGAAGCCATCATCGAAGGCATCAGGACCGTGTGTGCCGGTGCCGGCACGGCACCAGGCGAGATCGCCATGGTGATCCATGGCACCACGCTTGCCACCAATGCCCTGATCGAACGACGCGGCGCGAAGACCGCCTTCATCACGACCAGGGGCTTCCGCGACGTGATCGAGATGCGGACCGAGAGCCGGTTCGAGCAGTACGATCTCGACCTGGTGCTGCCGGAGCCGCTGATCGCCCGCCGCGACCGGTTCGTCGTCACCGAGCGGGTGAACGCGCAAGGCAAGGTGCTGATCGGCCTTAACCGCGCGGAGGCCGAGCGGCTGGCCGAGCGGATCGGCGCCGGCGGCTACCAGAGCGTCGCCGTCGGCCTCCTCCATTCCTACGCCAACGGCGCACACGAACGCCTCCTCCGCGACGTTCTCCTCGCCGCGAGGCCGGACCTGTCGATCTCGCTGTCCTGCGAGGTGTCGCCGCAAATGCGGGAGTACGAACGCTTCACCACCGTCTGCGCCAACGCCTACGTCAAGCCGCTGATGAGCGCCTATCTCGCACGCCTCGGACAGCGACTCGCCGAGGCGGGCCTCGATTGCCCGGTATTCCTCATGCACTCGGGCGGCGGCCTCATATCGCTCGACAGCGCCCGGGAGTTTCCGGTTCGGCTGGTGGAATCGGGGCCGGCGGGAGGTGCCATCTTCGCCGCCCATATCGCCCGTAGCTACGGCCTCGACCGCGTGGTGTCGTTCGACATGGGCGGCACGACGGCCAAGATCTGCCTGATACGCGATCATACGCCGCGCACGGCGCAGGTATTCGAGGTCGCCCGTAGCTATCGCTTCAAGAAGGGCTCCGGCATGCCGATCTCCATCCCGGTCATCGACATGGTGGAGATCGGCGCCGGTGGCGGGTCGCTCGCCCGCGTCGACGCCCTGAACCAGATCCGGGTGGGGCCGGAAAGTGCCGGCTCAGAACCCGGCCCCGCCTGCTACCAGCGCGGCGGCGCGAGGCCAGCGGTGACCGACGCCGACCTGATCCTCGGCCGGCTGGACCCGGACGCGTTTGCCGGCGGCTCCATCCGGCTGTCGATCACCGCCGCCGAACAGGCGCTCGACGCCGCCGTCGGCGCACCGCTCGGCCTCGATTTGACCACCGCCGCCCATGGCATCTCGGAAGTTGTCGACGAGAACATGGCCAACGCGGCGCGGGTCCACGCCGTCGAAAGCGGTGAGGATCTCTCCACCTACACCATGATCGCGTTCGGCGGGGCGGCGCCGCTGCACGCCGGCCGGTTGTGCGAGAAGCTCGGCATCACCCGGCTGCTGGTTCCGGAAGGCGCCGGCGTCGGCTCGGCGATCGGCTTCCTCAAGGCGCCGTTCAGCTTCGAGGCGACGCGCAGCGTCTACATGCGCCTATCCGCGTTCGACCCGGCAGAGGCCGCCCGCGTCTTCGCGGAACTGAAGCAGGAGGCGACCGACTTCGTGCGCACCTGCGATCCGAACGCGGATATCCGCCACGAGTACAAGATCTTCGTGCGCTACACCGGGCAGGGGTGGGAAGTTCCCGTCGACCTCGACCCGAGCGACGCCGACGCACCGGAGGCAGGCCGGTACCGGGACCTGTTCGAGGCGGCCTACCGCACGCTGTTCCGCCGCGTAGTGGAGGGACTGGACATCGAGGTCGCGAGCTGGTCGGTGAAAGCCACCACGCCGCAGCCGCCGGCCGAACGGATCGAACCGCTGCAGGCAGGACGGGACGCTGTAACCGAGGGGACCCGCAGCATGTTCGATGCCGCGACCTCGTCTATGGTCGAGGCCAGGGTGAGCGCACGCGACCGCCTGGCGGCAGGCGACAGCCTCGCCGGACCGGCGGTGATCACCGAGCGCGAGACGTCGACCATCCTGCCGACCGGTTTCCGCGTGACACTGCAGCCGGACGGCACCCTGGACGTGACGCGGGAGCGGCCGGCGGCATCGCTCCGCGATCCACGGGAGGAGGCGGCACAGTGAGCAAGCGCATCGACCCGATTGCCCGCCAGATCATGTGGAACCGGCTGATCTCGGTGGTCGAGGAACAGGCCAAGGCGCTGGTCCGAACCGCGTTCTCGACCTCGGTGCGCGAAGCAGGCGATCTGTCGGCGGGAGTCTACGACGTCGAAGGGCGGATGCTGGCGCAGGCCGTCACCGGAACCCCCGGGCACGTGAATGCGATGGCGGAATCGGTCGCCCACTTCATCCGCGAGATCGGCGTCGCCAACATGTACGACGGCGACATCTACATCACCAACGACCCATGGATGGGGACCGGACACCTGCATGACGTGACGGTGGTGAAGCCGTCGTTCCACAATGGCCAGCTGGTCGGATACTTCGCCTGCACGGCCCACGTGGTCGACATCGGCGGCCGCGGGTTCAGCGCCGATGCGGATTCGGTCTACGAGGAAGGCCTGCGGATCCCGATCATGAAGTTCGCCGAGCGCGGCGAGGTCGACCGCGGGCTGATCCGGATCGTTCGCAACAATGTCCGCGAGGCCGACCAGGTGGTGGGCGACATGTATGCGCTCGCCGCCTGCAACGAGACCGGCCATCGCAGGCTCGTGGACATGCTCGACGAATTCGGGCTGGACGACCTCGAGGACATTTCCACCTTCATCCTCGACCACAGCTATCGGGCGACGGTGGAGCGGATCGCGGCGTTGCCGCGTACCAGCGCGGTCAACGACATGACCATCGACGGCTACGACGAACCGATCCGGCTCGCCGTCCGGCTCGATGTCGAGGAGGATTGCATCCGGGCCGACTTCGCCGGCACCTCGCCGGTCGCCCGCAAGGGAATCAACGTCCCGCTGGTCTATACCAAGGCCTATGCCTGTTACGGGCTCAAATGCGCGATCGCGCCGGACATCCCGAACAATGCCGCCTCGCTGGCACCGTTCAGGATTACCGCTCCCGAAGGTTCGATCCTCAATGCCACCCATCCGGCGCCGGTGGCGCTGCGCCACGTCATCGGCCACATGATCCCGGACGTCGTGCTGGGTGCACTCGACCAGATCCTGCCGGACGGCGTGCCGGCGGAGGGCGCCGGCGCCCTCTGCAACTTCCAGCTCAGCATTCGTCCGCGCTCCGACCGCAACGATCCGGGCGGCCAGCGGGCCGAAGTCCTCATGTTCAACAGCGGTGGCTCCGGCGCGCGCCCGCGGTTCGACGGAATGAACGCCACCGCGTTCCCCTCCGGCGTCATGACGATGCCGGTCGAAGCGACCGAACACACCGGGCCGGTTATCGTGTGGCGAAAGGAACTGAGACCCGATTCCGGCGGCGCGGGGGAATATCGCGGCGGCCTCGGTCAGTACATGGATATCGGCGTCGCAGACGGGCACGAGTTCGACTTCAGCGCCATGTTCGACAGGGTGCATCACCCCGCCCGCGGCCGCAATGGCGGCAAGCCTGGAGGTGCGACCGAGATCGCACTGGACGACGGCACCCCGCTGCGCGGCAAGGGCAAACAGGCGATACCGGCCGGCAGGAGGGTGAGGCTGTCGCTGCCAGGCGGTGCCGGTTACGGCAATCCCTTGAGGCGCGACCGCGAACAGGTGCTCCGCGACGTCGAGAACGGCTATGTCTCGCGACAGGCGGCGGTGCGCGACTACGGCATTGCCGAGGACGAGCTGCCGGGGACCGACGCGGACTGACGCGCCGCCCGAAGGATCTGCCGCAATCCGGCAGCGTCCTCCATCACATGGCCGGCGGCCCGGAAGATGGCGGGATATTCCCGCCGCTCAGTAGCGATAGTAGTCGGGCTTGAAGGGACCTTCGGGCGAGATGCCCAGGTACTCGGCCTGGTCGTCGCTGAGCTTCGTCAGCTTGGCTCCCAATCGCGCCAGATGCAGCGCGGCAACCTTCTCGTCGAGGTGCTTGGGCAGCACGTAGACCTTGCGTTCGTAGTTGCGGTGATTGGTCCACAGCTCGATCTGGGCCAGCACCTGGTTGGTGAACGACGCACTCATCACGAAGCTCGGGTGCCCGGTTGCGCAGCCGAGATTCACCAGCCGGCCCTCGGCGAGGACGATGAGGCGCTTGCCGTCGGGGAAGACGACCTCGTCGACCTGCGGCTTGACGTTCTCCCACTTGAAGTTGCGCAGCGCCGAGATCTGGATCTCGGAATCAAAGTGGCCGATGTTGCAGACGATCGCGCGGTCCTTCATCCGGCGCATGTGATCGAGCGTGATGACGTCCTTGTTGCCGGTGGCGGTGACGAAGATGTCGCCGACTTCCGCCACGTCGTCCATGGTCACCACCTGGTAGCCTTCCATTGCCGCCTGCAGGGCGCAGATGGGGTCGATTTCCGTGATCATCACCCGAGCACCCTGCCCGCGCAGGCTCTCGGCCGATCCCTTGCCGACATCGCCATAGCCACACACGACCGCGACCTTGCCGGCCAGCATGACGTCGGTCGCCCGCTTGATGCCGTCGACGAGACTTTCGCGGCAGCCATAAAGATTGTCGAACTTCGACTTGGTGACGCTGTCGTTGACGTTGATCGCCGGGCACCTCAGCGTGCCGGCCTTCTCCATCTCGTAGAGGCGATGGACGCCGGTCGTCGTCTCCTCCGACAGCCCGACGACGGCTTCCATCAGGTCGCCATGGCGCTCGTGCATGACCAGCGTCAGGTCACCGCCATCGTCCAGCAGAAGGTTGGGCCGCCAGCCGTCGGGGCCGTGAATCGACTGCTCGATGCACCACCAGTACTCGTCCTCGGTCTCGCCCTTCCAGGCGAACACCGGCACGCCGGCGGCAGCGATTGCGGCGGCGGCATGATCCTGGGTCGAGAAGATGTTGCAGCTCGACCAGCGGACTTCGGCCCCGAGGGCGGTAAGCGTCTCGATGAGCACCGCGGTCTGGATGGTCATGTGCAGGCAGCCGACGATGCGCGCACCGGCAAGCGGTTTGCTCGCGCCGAACTCGTCGCGCAGGGCCATAAGACCCGGCATCTCCGTTTCCGCGATGTTGATCTCCTTGCGGCCCCAGTCGGCGAGGGAGATGTCGGCAACCTTGTAGTCGGCAATCGTCGAGGTGGTCATGAGACAATGAAACCTTGCTTTCGGGAAATGCAGGCAGGCGCCATTCCGGAACGTGCGCCCGGCGATCTTGCGCCCCTATAGCAAGCAGCGCCCGAACGCGCAACCGGGATATAAAGAAAACTTTATATCCTCGAGGAGGCGTCCTCCCGCTGGCCGCTATTCCTCTTCAAACCGCGCGTCCACCAGATCGGCGAGCGCATCCAGCGCCGCCTCGGCATCGGGCCCCTCGGCCTCGACGAGGATGCTGGCGCCGCGACCGGCGGCCAGCATCATCAGGCCCATGATCGAGGTGCCGGGCACCGTCTGGCCGTCGCGGGTAACCCAGATGCGGGCGTCAAACGTTTCCGCGCACTTCACGAACCTGGCCGAAGCGCGGGCATGGAGGCCCCGGCTGTTCTGGATCACCAGAGTGCGCGCAGGTCTGTCGGCCATGATGCAGGGAGAACTTCGACTGTCGGCAATCAGCTGTCGTCGCCGGCCAGCACCCGGCTGGCGACGTTGATGTACTTTCGACCGGCTTCCTGAGCCTGCAGGACGGCGTCGGGCAGCGTACTTTCGCCGCGTACGCTGGCCAGCTTGATCAGCATCGGAAGATTGACGCCCGCGATCACCTCAACGTTCGCCTTCTCCATGACCGAGATCGCCAGGTTGGACGGCGTGCCGCCGAACATGTCGGTGAGCAGGATGACGCCGGATCCGGCATCGGCCCTGGCAACCGCCGCCAGGATTTCGGCGCGGCGTTCCTCGATATCATCGTCGGGGCCGATGGAAATCGCCTCGACCTGACTTTGCGGGCCGACCACATGCTCCATTGCGGCGCGAAACTCCACCGCCAGGCGGCCGTGGGTGACGAGTACAAGTCCGATCATTCCGATATTGGCAGCACCGCCGGATCGACCGTTCAGGCGGCAACGCTCTCCCCTACTACGGTGTCCCGCTATACCGAACCGGGCCGCGCATCTTCGCCGCTTGGCCCCGCCTGTGCAACCGAAAGCGAGCCACCATTACTTTGCCTTGTGGATTTCGCCGGACCGCAGATCCGACGTGAGAACGGCCATCATCGCGCGCAGCTTCGCGGTCGCGGAGACCTCGAAGGCGGCGAGGCGCGCCGACGGAAGCGATATCCCGCACAGCGTCGAACGGGTCGGTTCCGGCATCCGGTCCAATGCAGAGTCGGTGACCAGCTCGACGACCAGGGCAATCGGGCACGAGGCCATGTACGGCACCGAAACGATGCCGATGCCGCGAACCTCGAGGCGACCGGCAAGGGCCGGGGGCGGCCGCCCCACAACCTGATCTCCCTCGGCATGCACCAGAACCTGATCGTCGGCAACGAGCCGGGCCGCGGCCAGCACGTTGCCCAGCCCCAGTCCCGGCGTGTCTATCAGCCGAAGGGCAAGATCGGACTTGCCGCTGCCGGAGGGGCCGGTCAGCAGAACGCCGGACTCGGCAAACCCCACCAGCGTGCCGTGGACCAGGTGTTCGACGTCGGCGCTCATCTTCCAGGCATATCCCCACACGACCCCGCGAACATCTCACGTCGGGCGTCAAGGTCGGGAACTTCCCCTCTCCGATGCCGGCAGCCGGACAATGAACCGCGCACCAAGCGTCTGTCCCGCTTCATCATGCCGGTTTTCCGCCCAGATGCGGCCGCGGTGCGCCTCCACGATCTGCCGGGAAATGCTCAGGCCCAGACCCGAGTTCTTGCCGAATGCGTCCTCGCCCGGCCGATCGGTATGGAAACGATCGAATATCCTGTTCAGGCCTTCGGGCCGTATTCCTGGGCCATCGTCGTCGACGATGAATTCGACTTCGCCGTCTACCCGCCGGGCGGTCACGCGCACCGTCGACCCGGGTGGAGCAAACGAGCGCGCATTGTCGAGGACATTGCGCAACACCTGGCCGAGACGGCTGTCGTGGCCCATGACCCGGAAGGCCTTCTCCCGCGGCATGTGCGCAGAGTCCACGATCCGCAGTACGATCGGTGCGTCCTCCGGCCGGCGGGTCTCGTTGGCCAGCCCGGTTACCGCATCGAGCAGAAGCGCGATGTCGACAGGGGCGGCCTCGGCACGCGCAAGTTCGGCATCGAGGCGGGAAGCGTCCGAGATGTCGGTGATCAGGCGGTCGAGCCGTTTCACGTCGTCGCGGACGATCTCGATCAGCCGCTTCCGCGCCGCATCGTCCTTGACTCGTGGCAGGGTTTCCACCGCGCTCAGAAGCGAGGTGAGCGGATTCTTCAGTTCGTGGGCAACGTCGGCAGCGAAATTCTCGATGGCATCGATCCGGTTGTAGAGCGCGGTTGTCATGTCGCGCAGCGCACCTGACAGATCGCCGATCTCGTCCCGCCGCGAGGTGAAGTCCGGTATCTCGACCCGTTTCTGGACACCGCGCCGGACCCGCTCGGCCGCCGAGGCGAGCTTGCGTACCGGTTCGGCGATGGTGCCGGCGAGGAGAAACGACAGCAGGACGGTCACGAACACCGCCACCAGGAACACCCGCACGATGGCCCAGCGCTCGGCGCTGACGATCGCATCGATGTCGCCACCGCGGGTCGACAGCACCAGTGCGCCGAGGACGGCGCGGAACCGCTGGACGGGGACGGCCACCGAGACGATGATCTCGTCACGCTCGTTGACGCGCACCACGCTCACCGAGGCTCCGGACAGCGCAGCGCGGACCTCGGGGTACTCGCGGCCGTTCTCCATCCCGAATTCCTGCTGCAGCGGCAGATGACCGGAGAACAGCCAGTCATAGCCGCGCTGCCACAGCCGCTCGATGAAGCCCGGCCCCTCCTGCGTCGGCGGCGGCAGGTCGAATCGCAGAATCTGGCCGCTGCCGTAGAGATGGCGCGAATCGACGATCAGCACGCCTTCGCGATCGTACAGCCTCGCGCGCGTCTTGGTGGGCGAGATCAGGCGGCGCAGGATCGGCGCGACCCGCTCCGGATTGATGGGAAACTCGAGGCTGGTGAGGTCTTCCTGCGGCAGCAGCGCCTCGCCGGTGTGCAGTTCCCGCAGCCGGTCGGGATCGATCATGATGGCGTCGGGATCGACCGTCGCCGACGCTGCAACCGCGCCGGCGATGATCTGTCCCTGGGTCAGCAGACTCTCGACCCTTGCGTCGATCAGGCCCTGGCGGAACTGGTTGAGATAGAGAATGCCGCTGACCAGGACGATCAGGCCGACGACATTGAGGATGATGATCCGGCTGGAGAGACTGGTGAAGCGGAACCTGGCAAACAGGCGCAGTCCGCGACGCCACCACGCGCGAACAGGCGGCCAGACCGGAGCGACTTCGGCTACGCGTAACCGTTCGCTGCTTTCGCTTTCCGCTACCATTGGCGGAGATCAGACTTCCTTGAAGCGGTATCCTACCCCATAGAGCGTCTCGATCACGTCGAAACTCTCGTCGACGGCCTTGAACTTCTTGCGCAGCCGCTTGATGTGGCTGTCGATGGTGCGGTCGTCGACGTAGACCTGATCATCGTAGGCGGCGTCCATCAGGGCGTCGCGGCTCTTCACGATGCCCGGTCGCTGTGCCAGCGCCTGCAGGATCAGAAATTCCGTGACCGTCAGTGTAACAGGCTTGCCATCCCAAGTGCAGGCATGACGCTCCGGATCCATGATCAGCTTGCCGCGTTCGATCGCCTTGCCGCCGTCGCCGTTCGCCGACACCGGCTCCCGCGGCTGGGCACGGCGCAGCACCGCCTTCACCCGTTCCACCAGCAGTCGTTGCGAAAACGGCTTCCGGATGAAATCGTCGGCGCCCATCTTGAGACCGAACAGCTCGTCGATCTCGTCATCCTTGGAGGTCAGGAAGATCACCGGCAGTTCCGACCTCTGACGCAAACGACGCAGAAGCTCCATGCCGTCCATCCGCGGCATCTTGATGTCCAGGATCGCGATGTCGGGCGGATTTTCCTGCAGACCGACCAGGGCAGAGGCGCCGTCGGTATACGTCTGCAACTGATAACCTTCCGACTCGAGCGCCATGCTGATCGACGTCAGGATGTGACGATCGTCGTCAACGAGTGCGATTGTCGGCATGAATCATTCCCTGAATTGTGGATCCCCCGCGCCGCGCCATAGCGGCTCACTTGGGATGGATTGTGGCAAATTGTACAGCCTGCGGCGTTCGAACGCCATTGCCAAGGCTGCGATTCCAATAGCTTGCGGAAGGCTGCTGCCCTTGACCGCACAGGGATCAGGTGAGGCTTATAGTAAATGTGGACGCATCGCAACAACGCGACGGGGGTGAGCCGATGGGCCGCAGCAACGAGATGATGCCGGGCGACCGGGCGCGCCGGCTCTCAAGGGCCTGCCGGAAGGCTGCGCTCGCCACCCTCGATCGCGGCACCGGGGCTCCCTTCTGCTCGCTGGTGACCGTGGCCACCGATCATCATGCGCGGCCCTTGCTCCTGCTGTCCCGGCTGGCCAGGCACACGAAGAACCTGGAAGCGGATCCGCGTGCGTCATTGCTGTTCGACGGTACCGGCGGAGCGGGCGATCCGCTCCAGGGGCCTCGGGCCAGCGTCTCGGGACGGCTGCAACCTGTCAACGACCCGGATGTCCGGGCGCGCTTCCTCGCCGTCCAGCCGGGTGCCGAAGGCTATGCGGATTTTGCCGACTTCGCGTTCTGGCGGATGGACGTCGAAGACGTGCATCTCGTCGAGGGGTTCGGGGTCATCGAACCGATGAGCGCCGAAGCCTTCCTTGCCGAACCCGGAGCGGCCGGAAGCATTGCCATGGCGGAAGCACGGATCGTTGATCACATGAACAGCGATCATGCCGATGCGGTGCGTCTCTATGCAACGCGCCTGCTTGGCGCGCAGGACGGCGACTGGCGCATGGCCGCATGCGACTGCGACGGCTGCGACCTGGTCTGCGGGGAGCAGACGCTCCGCCTGCAGTTTCCGCTTTCCGCCCGGACCGCCGAAGAAATCCGGAAGCATCTCGTCGACCTGGTACGCAGCGCCCGCAGCATGTGACCGCTGACGAAACCAGTCCCCCCCGAGCCGCAGATTTTTCCGCCATCCGGAGAAATGCCCTGCCGCGCGCGGCCTTGACCGCGTCAACGTCATACGTCAATTTTCGAGTTTCCGGTGAATGGTCCGCGACGATGGTCGACGATCTGCCGGCACCAAAGGCCTGTCTTGACAGCGGGCACGCGGCACATCACCCCACACCGCGTAACCCGGAACCATGAAAAACAGGAGCGAAGCGTGAAACGGAGCGGCGTCAGCACCGACCGGCCCAGCAATGAAGTGGCGGGTCTCGTCAATCTGAAGGCTGTGCACTGGAACAATACGGTCGAGAGCCTCTACGAGCACGCGATCCGGCGCGGCGAGGGCATCCTTGCACAGTCGGGCCCGCTGGCCGTGACCACCGGCAAGCACACCGGTCGCTCCGCCAGGGACAAGTTCATCGTCCGCGACGGTACGGTGGACAAGGACATCTGGTGGGACAACAACGCTCCGATGTCCCCCGAGCACTTCGAGGCGCTGTACGCGGCGTTCCGGGAACACGCCGAGGGCAAGGAACTGTTCGTCCAGGACCTTTTTGCCGGGGCCGACCCGGCCTATCGCCTGCCCGTACGCGTCGTCTGCGAATACGCCTGGCACGCCCTATTCATCCGCCACCTCCTTCGCCGCCCGACCGCCGACGAGCTGAACGGTTTCGAGCCGCGGATGACCATCGTCGACATTCCCGGCTTCAACGCAGACCCGGGGCGCCATGGCACCAACAGCGAAACGGTGATCGCGTGCGACTTCACGCGCGGGATCGTCCTGATCGGCGACAGCTCGTATGCCGGCGAGATGAAGAAGTCGGTCTTCACCTACCTGAACTACCTCCTGCCGGCCCAGGGAGTCGTGCCAATGCACTGCTCGGCGAACGTCGGCCCCGATGGTGACGCGGCGGTGTTCTTCGGCCTGTCCGGCACCGGCAAGACGACGTTGTCAGCCGATCCCTCCCGCACCCTGATCGGCGACGACGAGCACGGCTGGTCGGAAACCGGCCTCTTCAACTTCGAGGGAGGCTGCTACGCCAAGACAATCCGCCTTTCACCCGAGGCGGAGCCTGAGATCTATGCCACCACGCAGCGGTTCGGCACCGTGCTGGAAAACGTCGTGGTCGATCCGGGGACCCGTGTTCCCGATTTCGACGACGGCAGCCTGACCGAGAACGCCCGCTGCGCCTACCCGATCGACTACATGCCGAACGCGAGTCTCACCGGTCTCGCCCCGCACCCGAAGAACGTCATAATGCTGACCGCCGACGCGTTCGGCGTGATGCCGCCGATCGCGAGGCTGACGCCCAGCCAGGCGATGTATCACTTCCTGTCGGGCTATACCGCCAAGGTGGCCGGAACCGAAAAGGGGGTGGGCGACGAGCCGGTCGCCACCTTCTCCACCTGTTTCGGCGCACCCTTCATGCCCCGCCACCCGACCGTCTACGGCAACCTTCTGCGCGAGCAGATCGCGCGGCACCAGACCCGTTGCTGGCTCGTGAACACCGGCTGGACCGGCGGCGCGTTCGGTACAGGCAGCCGCATGCCGATCGCCGTCACCCGGACACTGCTTGCGGCGGCGCTCGACGGCAGTCTCAATGACGCTCCCATGCGCACCGACCCGTTCTTCGGGTTCGAGGTTCCGCGTGCCGTCGACGGGGTCGACACCAGGATCCTCAACCCGCGCGAGACGTGGCCCGACGCCGCCGCCTACGACAAGCAGGCGCGGGCACTGGTCGAGATGTTCGTCAAGAACTTCTCCAAGTTCGAACCCCACGTCGACCAGGACGTGCGGGAGGCCGCACCCGTCGCTCGGCAGGCCGCCGAATAGCCAACCGCATTATCCCGGAAAGGCCGCAGGGGCGCCGTGCGGTGCAAGGGCGCCCGTGTGGTGGATAACCTCGCCTGCACTGCCGCGGCTGCGGCAGCTGCCGCGGTCACCTCTGGCAGTGTCTGGTGATACCAGCGGCTTTCCTGCGCGAATCACAGACGATGACTTTTGGCGTCGTCGGCGCGACTCTTTGACCGTGCACACGCGTCGCGGGTGATACTGGATTTCCTGAAACCCTATGGTATTAAGCCGACATGATCTCCCAGAAGGCGAAATACGCGATTCGCGCCCTGCTTGCCCTCGCGCAGCTCGAATCAGGTTCGGTTTCCGCGGCCGAGCTTGCCGAACGAGAGCGCATTCCGCGCAAGTTTCTCGAGCATATCCTTGCTGACCTGAAACGTGACGGCATCGTCCAGAGCCGGCGCGGTGCCATGGGCGGCTACTCTCTTCTGAAGCCCGCCGACATGATCACTTTCGGCCATGTCCTGCGCCTCATTGACGGCCCGATCGCGCCGTTGCCATGCCTCAGCCGGATCGCCTACCGGCGCTGCGAGGACTGCCTGGACGAATCGAATTGCCACGTCCGGCGGGTGTTCGCAAAGGTCGCAAACGCTGCTCGCGCCGTCCTCGACCAGACGACCATTGCCGACGCGATCGCTTCCCCTCAAACGGTGAGAGACCTGCAAAAGGACCTGGTCGACGCCGGGTGAACTTGCCGGTTCGTTTTGCGAATCTTCCCGTTGACAACTCCTGCCGGACCGTGAAATCCTCAATTCCCACTTAACTGATGGGGATTAAGGAAGATGAAGCTCCGGCATCGATTCCACGCAGTAGCGACGCTCGGCGCCTCGCTCCTTCTGGCAACACCGGCCGTCGCGCAGACGACCCTGCTCAATGTCTCGTACGATCCGACGCGCGAGCTCTACAAGGAGTTCAACGAGGCGTTCGCCAGACACCACCGGGAGCAGGGCGGCGGGGAGGTGACAGTCCGCATGTCCCACGGCGGGTCCGGCAAGCAGGCTCGCGCGGTGATCGACGGCCTCGAAGCCGACGTCGTGACGCTCGCCCTGGCGGCGGACATCGACGCCATTGCCGAGCGCACGAACCGGATCCCGAAAGACTGGCGTAACCGGCTGCCGAACAATAGCGCCCCCTACACCTCGACGATCGTCTTTCTCGTCCGCAAGGGCAATCCGAAGCAGATGAAGGACTGGGGAGACCTGGTCAAGGACGGCGTGCAGGTGATCACGCCCAACCCGAAGACGTCGGGCGGCGCGCGTTGGAACTTCCTCGCCGCATGGGCGTGGGCGCAGAAGGAGTTCGACGGCGACGATGCGGCCATCGAGGCCTACATAACTGCGCTGTTCAGGAACGTGCCGGTTCTCGATACCGGTGCACGCGGTTCGACAACGACTTTCGTGCAGCGCGGCATCGGCGACGTTCTGCTGGCGTGGGAGAACGAAGCGTTCCTCGCCTTGGAGGAGTTCGGCCCCGACCAGTTCGAGATCGTCGTCCCGTCCGTTTCCATCAAGGCAGAACCGCCGGTGGCCCTTGTCGAGGAGAATGCCGAGGCGCATGGCACGACCGAGGTCGCCCGCGCCTACCTCGAGTACCTGTACAGCGGCGTCGGCCAGACACTTGCGGCAAAACACTACTACCGTCCGGCACGGCCGGACCTGGTCGATCCGGAAGAGCTGTCGCGATTCCCCGACGTCGAACTCGTGACCATCGACGACTTCGGCGGATGGGAAGAAGTGCAGCCGCGCTTCTTCGGCGACGGCGGCATCTTCGACCGCATCTATCAGCCGAACTGAGGGCGAGGCATGCCTCGAGCCGCCGGCATGACCTTCCGGCAGGCGAGCATCATCCCCGGGTTCGGGCTGGCGCTTGGCTTCACGCTCGCCTATCTCGGCGCGATCGTCCTGATCCCGCTGATCGCCCTGATGGTGAAGAGCGCGGGCCTCGGCCCGGCGGAGTTCTGGCGCCTGGCCATGGACTCGCGGACACTGGCGGCGCTTCGGCTGAGCTTCGGCGCATCGTTCGCCGCCGCCACGATCAATGCGGTGTTCGGACTGCTGCTGGCGTGGGTCCTGGTGCGATACCGGTTCCCCGGACGGCGGGTGATCGATGCCTTCATCGACCTGCCGTTCGCCCTGCCGACTGCGGTCGCGGGAATTTCGCTCGCCGCACTCTATTCGCCCAACGGGTGGGTCGGGCAGCATCTTGCGCCACTTGGCCTGACGGTCGCCTACACGCCAATCGGGGTGATCGTGGCACTGACCTTCGTCAGCCTGCCATTCGTCGTCCGGACGGTCGAGCCGGTGCTGGAGGAGATCGATCGCGAACGCGAGGAAGCAGCGGCGACACTGGGAGCGAGGCGGCACCAGACGGTTCTCAGGGTCGTGCTGCCGAGTCTCCTGCCCGCGCTGCTGACGGGTTATGCCCTCGCGCTCGCCCGCTCGGTAGGAGAATACGGCTCTGTCATCTTCATTGCCGGCAACATCCCGTACGTATCGGAGATCGCGCCGCTCCTGATCGTCATCCGCCTCGAGGAGTTCGACTACCCGGCCGCGACGGCCGTGGCGGCGGTGATGCTCGCGATCTCCTTTTCGATGCTCCTCGTCATCAACCTGATCCAGGCCTGGAGCCGCCGGAGGTTCGGACATGACGCGTGACGTGTCAGTGACAAGCCATGCAGGCCCCATCCACTGGCGATCGCCGGTGACCGAGGCCGCGGCAACGAAATGGGTGTTGATCGGGATAGCGCTCGCGTTCCTCGGCTTCTTCCTCTTCCTTCCCCTCGTCGCCGTGTTTGTCGAGGCGTTCCGAGGCGGGGTGGGGGTCTATCTCGACGCAATCGTCGAACCCGATGCCCTTGCGGCGATCCGGCTCACCCTGATCGTTGCAGCGATCGCAGTACCCGCAAACCTCGTCTTCGGGGTCGCCGCGGCGTGGGCGATCGCGAAGTTCGAGTTCAGGGGCAAGACGTTTCTGACCACCCTGATCGACCTGCCGTTCTCGGTGTCTCCGGTGATCTCGGGGCTGGTTTACATCCTGCTGTTCGGGTCCCACGGCATCTTCGGACCATGGGTCGAGGTGAGCGGCATCCGGATCGTCTTCGCCCTGCCCGGTATCGTGCTCGCCACGATCTTCGTTACGTTCCCGTTCGTCGCCCGCGAACTCATCCCGCTGATGCAGGAGCAGGGAACGGGCGACGAGGAGGCTGCGCTGTCGCTGGGAGCGAGCGGTTTCAAGACGTTTCTGCTGGTCACCCTGCCGAATGTCAAATGGGCGCTGCTCTACGGCGTGCTCCTTTGCAACGCGCGGGCAATGGGCGAGTTCGGCGCGGTTTCGGTGGTCTCCGGTCACATCCGCGGGGTGACCAACACGATGCCGCTGCACGTGGAGATCCTCTACAACGAGTATGCCTTCCAGGCGGCCTTCGCCGTCGCCTCGCTGCTCGCATTGCTCGCTCTTCTGACGCTCGCACTCAAGACGCTTCTCGAATGGCGTTACGCCGATGGCATCGCCGCGGTCCGCGGTCACTGAAGGGAGTCGAAAGATGGACATTCGCATCGAGAACATCCGCAAGGAATTCGAGCGTTTTCCGGCGCTCCACGATGTCTCGCTGGATATCCGCTCGGGCGAGCTGATCGCCCTCCTCGGCCCGTCGGGTTCGGGCAAGACGACGCTGCTGCGGCTGATTGCGGGGCTCGAGTTTCCCACGTCCGGGCGCATCCTGTTCGGCGACGAGGACGCTTCGGCCAAGTCGGTACAGGAACGGCACGTCGGTTTCGTGTTTCAGCACTACGCGCTCTTCAAGCACATGACGGTAGCCGACAACATCGGCTTCGGGCTGAGGGTACGGCCACGCTCGCAGCGTCCGTCGAAAGCCGAGATCAGGCGGCGGGCAGACGAGCTCCTGGAGCTGGTCCAGCTTCCTGGCCTCGGCGACCGCTTTCCGGCGCAGCTGTCGGGCGGCCAGCGTCAGCGCGTGGCGCTTGCCCGGGCGCTTGCGATCGAACCGAGGGTCCTGCTCCTCGACGAGCCCTTCGGCGCCCTCGACGCCAAGGTCCGGCGGGAACTCAGGCGCTGGTTGCGCGAACTCCACGCAAAGACCGGCCATACGACCGTGTTCGTCACCCATGACCAGGAAGAGGCGATGGAACTCGCCGACCGGGTCGTCGTCATGAGCAACGGCAGGATCGAACAGGTCGGCACTGCCGACGAGATCTATGACTCGCCGGCATCACCCTTCGTTTTCGCCTTCATCGGCGCCTCGAACTCGGTGCAGGTCCAGGTGAAGGCGGGCCGGGTTTATCTCGACAACCACCCTCTCGAGCTGCCGCGCACCAACCTGCCCGACGGTGCCGCCCGCCTCTACCTCCGGCCGCACGACCTCGAACTCAGCGACCGCGAGGCAGGAGCGATACCCGGCACCGTCGCCGCGGTCCGTCGCAACAGCGGCTCGCGCGTCGTCGAACTCGAAATCGGTGGCCGGCGCGACCGGCTGGAGATCGAATTGCCGGCCGAGACCGGTCGCCACCTCGACGGACGGCTGTCGGTGCGCCCGCGCAAATGGCAGCTCTACCGTGACGAGGACTGCCGGCTCGCAGGCTGACGCAGGGAACCTGCCGGGGCGGCTTGCGGCCGGTTTCGTACGGCGTCGCCCCAAACACCCTGTCAGAAGCGGGAGCTGTCCCCGTGCCGCGGCAGCGTCAGTGCGCCTCGTCCCAGTTGCGGGCGGCGCGTGCGTCCACCTTCAGCGGCACGTTGAGCCGCACCGCCGGTTCCGGCGCCTCTTCCATGACCTTGACGATGACCGGAATGGCGCAATCAACCGCATCCTCCGGCACCTCGAACACAAGCTCGTCGTGGACCTGCAGGAGCATGTCGGCCCTCACGCCGGCGTCGTTCAGCGCGTCGTCCATCCGGATCATCGCGCGACGGATGATGTCGGCCGCGCTTCCCTGGATCGGTGCGTTGATCGAGGCGCGCTCGAGGAATCCGCGTTCGGCCTGGGTGCGGGCCTCCGCAAGCCGATAGTGGCACTTGCGGCCGAACAGGGTGCGGACGAACCCTCGTTCGCGCGCCTCCGCCTTGGTGGTCTCCATGTAGTCCCGTATGCCGGGGAAGCGCTCGAAGTAGCGCGTGATGTACTCGCGGGCTTCCTCGCGCGAGATGCCGAGCTGATTGGCAAGTCCGAAGGCCGAGATGCCGTAGATGATGCCGAAGTTGATCGCCTTTGCGCGGCGGCGGACCATCGGGTCCATGCCCTCGATGGGCACCCCGAACATCTCCGATGCGGTCATCGCGTGAATGTCCAGCCCGTCATCGAACGCCTGCCGGAGCTGGGGGATGTCGGCGATATGGGCAAGCACACGCAGTTCGATCTGAGAATAATCGGCAGAGACCAGCATCATGCCCGGCGCGGCGACGAAGGCGCGGCGGATCTTCCTGCCTTCCTCGGTCCGTACCGGAATGTTCTGCAGGTTGGGATCGGACGACGAAAGCCTGCCCGTGGTTGTCGAGGCCAGCGAGTAGCAGGTATGGACCCGACCGGTATCGGGATTGATGAAGCTGGGCAGGAGATCGGTATAGGTCGACTTCAGCTTCGCCAGCTGACGCCATTCCAGGAGCCGTCGCGGCAGCTCGTGTCCATCGGCGGCGAGGTCTTCCAGAATGTTCGCGCCGGTTGACCAGGCACCGGTCCTGGTCTTCCTTGCACCCGGCAGGCCCATCTTGCCGAACAGGATATCGCCGAGCTGCTTGGGAGAACCGAGGTTGAAGGGTTCGCCGGCGAGTTCATGGATCTCGGCCTCAAGTCCACCCATCGTCTGAGCGAACTCTCCCGACAGCCGCGACAGGATCTGCCGGTCGATGGCGATCCCCCGTCGCTCCATGCGCTGAAGCACGGTCACGAGCGGCCGTTCGAGCGTCTCATAGACCGTGGTCATGCCCTCGGCCACGAGCCGGGCCTTGAACACCCGCCATAGCCGCAGCGCGATGTCGGCGTCCTCGGCGGCGTATTCGGTGGCCTTCTCGATGCTGACGTGGGCGAAGCCGACACGCGCCTTGCCGGTGCCGGTCACGTCGTCATAGGTGATGCAGCTGTGATTGAGCCAGCGCCGGGCGAGTTCGTCGAGGCCGTGACCGCCGATGCGGCCGGCATCGAGCGCGTAGGACATGAGCATCGTGTCATCGAACGGCGCGACCGTGATGCCCCGGCGCGCCAGCACCAGCGCATCGTATTTCACGTTCTGGCCGATCTTGAGTATGGCCGGGTCCTCGAGGACCGGCTTCAGGCGAGCGAGCGCGTCATCGACGGGAAGCTGATCCGGCAGCAGGCCGCCGCCGAGCAGGTCGTCGCCGCCAGTGTGGGCGAACGGCACGTAGCAGGCGGTACCGGGAGCGGTGGCAAGCGACAGCCCGACGAGTTCGGCGCGCATCGCATCGAGGCTCGTGGTTTCGGTATCGAGCGCAACGAATCCCGCCTCGCGCACCGACGAGATCCAGCGGTCGAGCTCGTCGAGCGTCCGTACCGTCACATAGGTGGAGCGGTCGCATGGCGTGTCGCGCGCTTCGGCAATCACGCGCGCGGCGAGTGCGTGGGGGCTGAGATCGTCGTCGGCAGGCGGCGCTCCGCCGCCGATCATGGGAGCCCCAACGGCCTCCGCCGCCGCGGCCTGGACCTCCGGCGCAAGCGCGCTTACGTCGAGAGCACCGGCCCGCAGCTTCGGGTCCGGCTCGATGCTGTCGGCATCAACCCCATAGGCCTCGGCGACGCGCCGGGTCAGGGTCGTGAACTCCATTGCCTTCAGGAACGAGATCAACCGCTCCGGATCGAGTTCAGGTGTTCGCAATGCGGGCAGATCAATGTCGAGTTCGACATTGCAGTCGAGCGTCACCAGACGTTTCGAGACGCGGGCCTGTTCGGCATGGGCAATGATGTTCTCGCGCCGTTTCGGCTGCTTGATCTCGGCCGCCCGCTCGAGCAGGGTTTCCAGGTCCTGGTATTCGCCGATCAGCAGCGCCGCGGTCTTGATGCCGATGCCCGGCACGCCGGGCACGTTGTCCGAGGTGTCGCCGACGAGGGCCTGCACGTCGACCACCTTTTCCGGCGGGACGCCGAAGTAGTCGATCACGCCCTGGATGTCGATCCTGCGCTCCGGCCGGTAACCGGGCCTTCCCTTGACGCCCGATTCGAAGTCATAGAAGTGGACCTTCTCGGTCACCAGCTGCATCAGGTCCTTGTCGGCGGAGATGATCAGCACGTCGGCGCCCGCGGCTTCCGCCTGGCAGGCATAGGTGGCGATTATGTCGTCCGCCTCGTACCCGGCCCGTTCTATCGGCGTCATCCCGAACGCGCGTACCGCTTCGCGCATGAGCGGGAACTGGGGCACGAGATCTTCCGGCGGTTCCTTCCGGTTTGCCTTGTATTCGGCGTAGATCTCGTTGCGGAAAGTCTCTTCCGACTTGTCGAAGACGATCGCGATATGGGTCGGCCGGATGCCGACGGCGCCTTCGCGGATGAACTGGTAGAGCTTGGTGCAGAACAGCCTGAGTGCCCCGGTCGGCAGGCCGTCGGACCTGTAGTTGTACTTCGGGTCCTGGTTGATGGACTGGAAATAGGCGCGGAACACGAACGACGAACCGTCGACCAGAAACACGTGGTCGCCCGGTCCGAGTCCTGTTGTGCCGGCTGCACTTGCGGTCTTGACGTCCATGGCTCCTACCTATGCCATGGATGCCGCCGGGGAAAGGGTGAATGCGCGCGTCGGCGTCAGGATCCGGGCTGACCGGCAGGGGCGCGGCGGAGGAACAGCCGCTGCAGCGCGGGCAGGCGCAACGTTTCCGGTCGCGTGAACAGGAACGCAAGCGGGGTCCGGCGCACCATGTAGTAGGTGACAAGCGGGCCGATCACGGCGGCGGCAGTGACCAGGATGGCGAACAGGTTGATCTCGGGCACCAGCCCCAGCCGGATCAGGCCGATCCGCATCACCGCCATCGGCAGGAAGAATCCGAGATAGATGTACAGCGAATGCTGTCCACACCAGGCCAGCACCCTCAGGACCTCGTGCCGGGCGGCAATGCTCACCAGACCGATCACCGCTGCCGCTCCGCTGAGCCCCAGCACCAGCCCGACGCCCGGCGCATCGGCCGCGTCAACGGTCAGCAACGCGATGTTGGCTGCCGAAAAGATGCCGGCTGCGGCGAGCGTGCGGGCGGGAAACCTCGCCGCCGTCGCGGCCATGTCGAAGATGCGGCCGGAGAACAGATAGCCGACGACGAAGTAGACCCAGCGGTCGGCGAACTGGTCGATCACGATCGAGCCCGTCTCGACCGGCAGGATGTTGAGCACCACGGCGAGGCCGAGCAGGACTGCGGGCCCGGCCGCTGCCAGCAGCCGCGTCACCACGAAGAAGACGGCAAGAACGTAGATGAACCAGATGGTGCCGTAAGGCTCCAGCGGGATCATCAGGAGGTCGTGGAGCGAGACCCCGTGGTTACCCTCGTTGGGGACGGCAAGCCGGATGCCGATCTGGATGAGGCTCCACAGGACGTAGAAGTAGGCGAAGTGGAGGACCTTGTCGTCGAGATAGCGCGCCCATGGCCGCTCGAGCGCACGGGCAAGGAAGAGCCCGGAGATCATGAAGAACAGCGGCATGCGGAAGGCCGCGGCGAAAGCGACGACGTCGCCCATGAAGCTGTGACTGCCGAGCGCCAGTTCGACACCCAGGGTGGAGTGCATCATGACCACGAGGATGATCGACAGGCCCTTGGCATGGTCGACCCAGGCGATGCGCGAGGAAGCGGCGTTCTGCATGACGTGTCTCACAGCGGGACAGCGGTATTCTTCGCCGGGTCTCCTGCAAGTCGCAGGCCGTGGCACGGTCCCCATTGCGCCGGCGGCCGCGGCGTACTAGGTGATTGTGACGGCGCCGGCAATCCGCTAGGTTCGCTACCGGCAGGGCCGAGCGGCCCGTGGCACCCGTAGCTCAGTTGGATAGAGCGCTGCCCTCCGAAGGCAGAGGTCACAGGTTCGAATCCTGTCGGGTGCGCCAATTCAGAAAACCTAGCATCTTCCCCGGGCCCTGCGCCCAAGCCTCAGATCTGCCATGCGTCCCGGACGTCCCCGA
>Ga0079224_100002782_pt1 | contig 21566 bp, 18 predicted proteins | sample Stecom2015_FD_80414 | JGI IMG/M metagenome (GOLD analysis project Ga0079224, IMG submission 80414) | Agricultural soil microbial communities from Utah to study Nitrogen management - Steer compost 2015 | ecosystem: Environmental > Terrestrial > Soil > Agricultural land | place: USA: Utah...
CCGGAGCGCGCAGGGAGTGGTAGTCAGCAGCGATGCCACAAGCGCCGCCGAGACTGTCTTGGTGCTGCTCACAGCGCATTCCCCCCTTGTTGCCGGTGGACGCCGCGCAGCCGAATGCGGGCGGCGGCGCCGATCGGCCGCCGCCCGCCGGACGTCAGATGCTTTCGATGCGCCCGGTGCTGTCGCCGAAGCTGTCCATGTGGATGCCGTACATATCCAGAATGCTGAGCAGCAGATTGCCGGTCGGCACCGTGCGCTGCCGGAACGCGAGATGACGATTGCCCTTCAGCTGCCCGCCCGCGCCGCCGATCAGCACGTGCGGCACGTCGTAATGCAGGTGCTGATTCGAGTTGCCCATGTTCGAGCCGTACAGGATCAGCGAGTGATCGAGCAGCGTGCCGTCGCCTTCCGGGATGCTCTTCAGCTTCTCGACGAAGTACGCCACCGTCTTCACGTGGTATTGATTGAGCTTCGCGTACTGCGCGATCCGGCCCGGATCCTCGGCGTGGTGCGAGCCGCCGTGGAAGCTGATGTTCGTGCCGCTCTCGGGGTACACGCGGCCCGTCAGGTCACGCGCCATGAGCAGCGTCGATACGCGCGTGATGTCCGCCTGGAACGCGAGCGCAAGCAGGTCGAACTGCAGCTTGATGTGCTCGTCGAACGATTCAGGTATGCCGACCGGCATGCCCGTCGTGGGCGCTTCCGTCGACGCCTTCGCGGCGATCTCGAGCCGGCGCTCGATCTCGCGGACGTCGTCGAGATACTGCTCCACACGCGTGCGGTCGTGATAGCCGACGCGGCCCTTGAGGCCCTCGAGGTCCGCGCCGATCGAGTCGAGGATGCTGCGCTGCTGCTCGCGGCGCGCCGCCCGAACCTCCGGCGAGCCGCCGTCGCCGAACATGCGCTCGAACACGACTTGCGGATTGATCTCCATCGGCAGCGGCCGATGCGGCGTCGCCCACGAGATCGTGTTCGTGTAAACGCAGCTGTAGCCTTCGCCGCAGTTCGTCGAGTTCGCGCCCGGATCCTCGACCGCGAGCTGCAGCGACGGCAGCAGCGTCTCCTGGCCGATCTTCTGCGCGATGACCTGATCGATGGTCGTGCCGCACTCGACGTCCGCGCCCGTCGTCTTCTTCGGCTTGACGGCGCAGAGATAAGCGGAGGCGACGAAGTGATCGGCCCCCGTCACGCCCGGAGGCGGCTCGGCCGATTGCGACCAGAGCCCGCTCATCAGCACGACGCGATCGCGAAACGGCTCGAGCGGCTTCCAGATGTACGGAAACTCGAAGTTCGAGTCGTTCGATTCGGGCACCCAGTAGCCGGGAGCCGCGCCGTGCGGAATGAAGATTCCGGTGAAGCGCGTCGGCTTGAACTCCTGTGCCAAAGCCGAGGAGCGCAGCGCGGGAACCATTGCGTCCAGGAACGGCAGCGCGATCGTCGCGCCGACGCCTCGAAGAAATGTTCTACGCGGCAGCGTCTTCTTGGTTATGAACATGTCCTCAGCCCCTCCTCACAATCACTCCACCGCCGCGGCAGTGGTCGTTTCCGCGACCGGTGCCCCGTCGCGCGTCAACCGATCGGTTGACGGTCCGGTCTTCGTATTCATCCGAAACGCCGGGCTCTTGACCACGGCAGCGATCATCTTGTCGAGACGGTAGTTCTCCTCGGCCGACTCGCGAACGACCTGCCGCACGACCGGCATGTCGAGGTAGGTCATGCCGCGGCCGACGGCATACGTCAGCAGCTTCCTGGCCAGGTTCCGCACGAACAGGTCCGAGTGCTTGACCATGAACTCGCGCAGATCGCTCGGGCCGTCGACCACAGTGCCGTCGTACATCACGTCCCTGGCGTCGATCGGCCGTCCGTTGTCGAGCGCACGCTGACGGCCGATCGCGTCGAATGGCTCGAGCGCGAAACCGAACGGATCCATCAGCGTGTGGCAGGACAGGCACGCCGGATTGTCGCGATGGCGGATCTGCAGGTCGCGCTTGGTCGGCACCGCGTTCTCCGCCGCGAGGTCTTCCGCGGCCGCCTCGAGCGGCGGCACGTTCGGCGGCGGGGGCGGCGGCGGCGTGCCCATCAGGTGGGTCAGGATCCAGTTGCCGCGGATCGGCGGCATCGTCTCCTCGGCCTTCGACGTCGTCGTCAGGATCGCTCCCTTGCCGAGCAGGCCCCGGCGCGCGTCGAGCTCCTCGCCGAGCACGACCCTCCTGAAGTGGCTGCCTTGAATGCCGGGGATGCCGTAGTGCTTCGCCAGCCGGTCGTTCACGAACGTGTAGTCGGCCGTCAGCAGCTCGAGCGCGCTGTGCCCCTCGCGCACGATGCTGTCGAAGAACAGCTCGGCCTCGCGGCGAAACGCCTGGCGCAGGTTGTCGTCGAAGTCCGGATACTCGTCGACGACCGGCTGATGAGCGTCGAGCTTGCGCAGCGCGAGCCACTGGCCGGCGAAGTTCTCCGTGAAGGCCTGCGAGCGCGGGTCCGCGATCATGCGCTCCACCTGCGCCTCGAGCACCGCCGGGTCGGACAGCCGGTTCTGCTCGGCGAGGCTCAGCAGCTCCTCGTCCGGCATGCTGCTCCACAGGAAGAACGACAGGCGCGACGCGAGCGCGAGATCGCTGATCTCGTAGACTTCGCCCTCCTTCACGTCCGGCGGCTCGAACTCGTAGCGATAGATGAACTTCGGGTCCATCAGCATGCGCTGCAGCGCCATCTGGATGCCGCCCTCGAAGCCGTCGCTCTGCCGGCCTTCCTCGTAGAAGCGCATCAGCGTGCTGATGTCCTCCTCGGTGTCGAAACCGCGGTACGCGCGGCGGGCGAGCGTCGAGATGATCCGCTCGGCGCACGCAGGCTCGTCGGCCTCGGTCGTCGGCTGGCAGATGAAGACGCGCTCGAGCGCGGGCGTGCTCTCGGGCTTGCGGGCGTTGAACGGCCCTTCGATGCGCACGCTGCCGACGTGCGGGTAGAACGTGAACCCCGGCAAGCCGCCGGTCTCGATCGTGCTGCGCTCGAAGTCGTTGTTCAGATCGAGCAGCGGCGCAAAGTTCGTCGCGAGGAAGGTCACGCCGAGCCTGTGCGGGCCGGCGGTGATCGGCACGCGCACGTCGATCGTCTGCAGCTGGCCGCTGAAGCCGCCGGTGAACTGCTCGTCCCAGTCGAGCAGCGCGAGACGCTTGCCGTCGAGCAGCACCTCGAGCTGCTCGCCGCGCACCTCGCCGAACGGGCGGAAGTTGCCCATGTTGCCGAGCGTGACGGCGAAGATCTTGATGTTGTACTCGCCGTCGGCCGGGAAGTAGTGGTCGATCACCGTTCCGCCGCGTGTGCCGAACGGCAGGCCTTCGACGTGATAGTTCTGAGTGGTGTCCTCGGCGACGCGGTAGACGGTCTGCGTCGGCTGATCGACGGCGCCCACCGCGAGACGGCTGATCTTGCCGGCGGCGGACAGATACGCCTCGAGCAGGGCCGGCGAAAGCGTCAGCGTGCCGGCCTGGTTGTCGAAGCCGTCGCTCGAGTCGTCGACGGGCAGGAACGCCGACGCGTCGACGTCGATCGCGAGCAGATCACGGATGACATTCTGATACTCGGCCCGGTTCAGCCGGTGCGCGCCGGGCGGAGGCAGGTACGGCTCCCAGGTCCGATCGAGCTCGTTCTCGACCCACTCGGTAACGGCCGCATAAGTCTCCGGCGGCGGCCGGCGAGAGTCCGGCGGCGGCATCATGCCGGCGCTCAGCTTCTCGACGACCTTCTCCCACTTCTCGCGATCGGCATCCAGGTGGGCGACGTCGAGCGTCTCGAGCGACAGATCCGCGACGCGCTCGATGTCGTTGTGACAATCGATGCAGTACTGAGCGATCGTCGAGCTGGTGATGTCCTCGCCGGACGGTCCGCATCCGGCAACGGCCGCCGCAACGCAGCCGACCGACCCCCAAAGCGCTATCCTCTTCACTCGCCCTCCTCCGGCCGCCGCTTCGCGCGTGGAGAACCCATGCCCGAGCGTCCGTTCGCGGGGTCGCTTCTCGCCCCTTCGGGCAAGCCTCCGAATCGGCCACTTGACTCGGAAATGGTAGCTCGTTCGTCGAAGCGACTCCAAGCGCTTAAGGTATTTAAACAATTCTTCGCGTCCGCCGAACCGGGCAGTTCTGCAAGCCGCGAATCGAACGCTATGGGGCGCCTGAAAACGACGTAAATCGATCCGTAAATCTGCGTACCCGCGCGCACGCTCGGAGCGCGCCGAAGTCGGCGAGCGTGTGGGTATCGGCCGCAGCGATCGAAAACGAGAATGGAGTGCGCTTGCGACGCGTGCGCATCGCCCGAGCCTAGTCGTCGTCCGGCTCCGATCCCTTCGCGGCGAACAGCTCGTCGAGCTTGCGCTCGTACTCGAGGTAGCGCAGCACGCGATAGAGCTCGTCCCGCGTCTGCATCGAGCCCGTCACGTCCCGGGTCGTCCCATGCTCCTGGATCGCCGCATAGACGTGCTCGGCCGCCTTGCTCATCGCACGGAATGCGGACAGCGGAAAGAGCACGATGCGGATGCCGACGCGGCCGAGCTCGTCGGCGGTGAACGCGGGCGTGACGCCGAACTCGGTCAGATTCGCGAGCACCGGCACGGGCAGCTCGCGCGCAAATGCCGCGAAGTCATCGAGCGTGCGAAGCGCCTCGGCGAAGATCATGTCGGCGCCCGCTTCGACGTACGCGGCGCAGCGCTCGAGCGTCGCGTCGCGCCCCTCCCGCGCATAGGCGTCGGTGCGCGCCATCACGACGAACGTCTCGTCGACGCGCGCATCGACCGCCGCCTTGATGCGATCGCACATCTCGTTCGCGGAGACCGTCGCCTTGTTCGGCCGGTGGCCGCACCGCTTCGCCTGCTGCTGATCCTCGATGTGCATGCCGGCCGCGCCGGCGCGAATCAGCTCCCGCACAGTGCGCGCGATGCTGAACGCCCCGCCCCAGCCGGTGTCGGCGTCGACGAGCAGCGGCAGGGAGGTCGCCGCGGTGATCCGGCGCGCGTCCTCGAGCACGTCGTTCAGCGTCGTGACGCCGAGATCCGGCAGGCCGAACGATGCGTTCGCGACGCCCGCGCCGGACAGGTACACGGCCTCGAAGCCGGCGCGCTCGGCGAGGAGCGCGCAATAGGCGTTGATCGTGCCGGGTATCTTGAGCGGCCGGCCATGCTCGACCGCGCGCCGCAGCCTCGCGCCCGGCGTCGCGCACACGCTCGACGTTTCCGCGGTCCCGCTCATCGCCGTTCGATCCAAGCCGACATGAACTCGTCCACCGGCATCGCCTCGAGCCGGCCGACGTCGTCGAACAGCGCCTCGAGCGCCCGCGCGTGCTCGTCGTCGAACCGGCTGCGGACGTTACGCCGGAACTTCTCGACGAGCAGCGGAATGCCCTCGGCCCGCCGCCTGCGGTGACCGAGCGGATAGTCGATCGAGACGCGCCTCGTCGACGTCCCGTCCGCGAAGCGCACCTGCACGGCGTTGCCGATCGCGCGCTTGTCCGGGTCGAAATAATCCCTCGTGAAGGTTTCGTTCTCCACGACGATCATGCGCTCCCTGAGCGCATCGATGCGCGGATCGGCCGCCGCCTCGTCCTCGTAGTGCTCTGCCGTCAGCTCGCCGTGAATCAGCGCGACCGCGACCATGTACTGCAGGCAGTGATCGCGATCCGCCGGATTCGCGAGCGGCCCGGTCTTGTCGATGATGCGGCAAGCCGCTTCCTGCGTCTCGAGCGTAATCGACTCGACCTCCTCGAGACGCGGCGCGACCTCCGGGTGCAGCTCGAGCGCCGCCTCCACCGCCGTCTGCGCGTGAAACTCGGCCGGGAACGCGATCTTGAACAGAACGTTCTCCATGACGTACGAGCCGAACGGCCGCGCGAGCCGGATCGACGCGCCGCGCATCAGCGCGTCCTCGAAGCCCCACACGGGCGCGGTCAGCGCGGACGGATACCCCGGCTCGCCCGCGAGCGCCATCAGCGCGTGCCTGACACCGCGGCTCGTCGCATCGCCGGCCGCCCAGCTCTTGCGCGGCCCGGTGTTCGGCGCATGGCGATACGTGCGCAGCGCGCCGCCGTCGAGCCACGCGTTCGATACCGCATCGACGATCTGCTGCCGGGTGCCGCCGAGGAGCTTCGTCGCGACGGCCGTGCTCGCGATGCGCACCAGCAGCACGTGATCGAGCCCGACGCGGTTGAACGCGTTCTCGAGCGCGAGCACGCCCTGGATCTCGTGCGCCTGGATCATCGCGCTCAGCACGTCGCGCATCGTGAGCTTGCGCCGCCCGGGTCCATCGCGCCGGCAGATCCAGTCCGCGACGGCGAGGATCGCGCCGAGATTGTCGGACGGATGGCCCCACTCCGCGGCGAGCCACGTGTCGTTGTAGTCGAGCCAGCGAATCAGCGTGCCGATATCGAACGCGGCCTTGACCGGATCGAGCACATAGCCCGTGCCCGGCACGCGTGCGCCGTCGCGCAGCTCCGCGCCTCGGACGATCGGACCGAGCCGCTGCACGCAGGCCGAAAAGTTGAGCGCGAGCAGCGCGCAGCCGAGCGAGTCCATCAGGCAGTAGCGGGCCGTATCCCGCGCCTCGGCCGAGTCGGCGGCGAAGTCGCTGACGTAATCCGCGATCGCCGTCAGGAGCGCATCCGGCGCCGGCCGGGTCGCATCGCGGAAGCCTGCCGCCTGCATGATCCACCTCGCCTTCCAGTTTGCGGGCCGCGCCCGCCGCCTTCCGATGCTAACACTGTGAATTGTCTTCGGGACGCACCGGCCGCGCCGCCGCAGACTACGCGGGATCTCCGAACGACGAGGCTTGCGCCGATGTACGCGACCCATTTCGAGCTCGAGGACCGCCTGTTCGCGCCCGGTATCGCTCAGGACGACGCGTGGTTCGTCGATGAGCGGGACGCGGATGACGGGCTGCCGGCCGCCGTCGCGCTGTCCGCGCCCGACTCGGTGCTCGTCCTCGTCGGCCCGCCCGGTGTGGGCAAGACGGCGTTCGCTGCGCAGGCCCTGCGCGCGTCGACCGGCGGCATGCGCTGCGCGGTGGCGTGGATCGGCATGCCGCCGGCGACCCCGCACGAGCTGCTCGAGCTGCTGCTCGCCGAGTTCGGCTTCGAGCCGTATCGGCAGAGCCGCGCCGAGCGGGTGCAGACGTGGCGGCAATTCCTGACCGAGCTCGGCGCGACGGAGACCCGCGTGTTCGTCGCCGTCGAGCGGGCACAAGATTTCGACGCTGCCATCCTGGCCGCGCTCGACGCGCTCACGGCGGCCGACGCGAACGCGTGCCCCGGGGCGAGCCTCGTCCTGATGGGCGGCGAGGAGCTCGTCGTCCGGCTCGACGAGCCGCCGCTCGAGCCGCTTCGGCAGCGCGTCCGGCTCGTGCGGCGCGTGCGGCCGCTCGACGCGGCGGGTGTCGAGGGTTACCTGCGGCATGCGGCGGAACGCGCCGGCGGGACGCTCGAGCGCTTGTTCAGCGCCGAGGCCGTCGACGCGCTAGCCCGCCACTCGGCGGGCGTCCCCCGCATCGTGAATCATCTCGCCGAGGCCGCCCTCGCGCTGGCCGCGCTGCGGCGGGCCCCGCTCGTCGACGACGGGATCGTCTCGGCTGTCGCGGCCGCGCGCCGCGGCGCACCGCTGCCGCAGGCGCCCGCCGCCGCCCGGCCGTCGGCGCAAGCCTCGCCCGACGACATTCCGGTGCTGACGGAGTCGGTCGCGGGCGAGCACGACGAGGAACCGCTCGACCCCCTCGACGCGGCCGCGACGCTGACCCTGCTCGGCGACGACCTCGACGAAATCTCCGCGGAGATCGCGGCCGAGATGCTCGCGGTCGACCACGCGCTCCCCGGCGCTGACGCGTCCGACGAGCCGCCCGTCGCCGCAGAGGCCGACGGCGACCACGCTTCCACGGACTCGGGCGACGGCAACGCCCCCGCGAACGCCGGCGCCAACGCCTCCGCGAAGGCCGGCACCGGCAACGCTTCGGCGAACGCCGGCGGCGGCAAGACGTCCGCGAGCCCCCCGCGCGCGGGCGGCAGGCCGCGCCGCCGCGCGTCGGGCTGACCGCCGAGCGGACGCGCCTCCCCCCGCCGCATTGACCCGCCGCCGAGCGGCGCCTGCCGGCCGCCGTCGTCGCGCATCCCCGACGGCGCCCGCCCTGCTACCATCTGCGCTTCCGCGCCCGAGGCCGCGCCGCGACCGCTCCGCGCGGCCTCGATAGCAGGCTCGATCACGGCAAACCACCTTGCAGCACAAGTTCCACGCTTTCCTGGTCTGCGTGACCGGGATATTCGTCACGGTCTTCGACACGAGCTCCTCGATCGTCGCGCTGCCGACGATCGCGCTGCAGTTCGGAACCGATCTGCCGACCGCGCAGTGGGTCATCCTCGGTAACAGCCTCACGATCGCGGCGCTCCTCGTGCCGCTCGGCAGGCTCTCGGATACGATCGGCCGCAAGCGCATCTACGTGCTCGGCTGCTGCCTGTTCGCGGTCGGCGCCGTGCTCGCGTCCGTATCGTCCGGCATCTACACGCTGATCGGCGCACGCGTGCTGGTCGGCATCGGCTCCTCGATGACGCAAAGCACGGCCATGGCGATCATGATCGGCAGCTACGGCGTGCACGAGCGGGCGCGCGTGCTCGGCTGGCAGATGACCGGCGTCGGGCTCGGCGCGATCGTCGGCCCGGCGACCGGCGGGCTGATCGTCGGCACGGTCGGATGGCGGGCGCTGTTCGCGATGACGGCCGCCGCGATGATCGTGATCGCGATCGCCGGCGGGCTGGTCCTCGAGCGGCGCGACACGCGGCGGCGCCTGGAAGGCTCATTCGACGCCGCGGGCGCGCTGCTCTTCTCGTGCCTGCTGATCGCCGCCCTGCTCGCGCTGACGCTCGGTCCGCGCTACGGCTGGACCGAGCCGCGCGCGCTGATCAACTACGCGCTGATCGTCGTGTTCGGCGCGGCGTTCGTCGCCGTCGAGCGCCGCAGCGACGCGCCGCTGCTCGACGTCTCGCTGTTTCGCGTCGGCGCGTTCGGTCTCGGCGCGCTGAGCGCGGTCGTCGCGTTCATGGGCGTCTCCGCCACCCGCTTCCTCGCGCCGTTCTTCTTCCAGGGCGTAAAAGGCATCGATCCGTCAGGGGTCGGGCTGCTGATGATGCCGGCCGCCGTCGTCACCGCAGTGGCGGGGCCGTTCGTCGGCCGCTTCGCGGACCGTCTGGGCGTGCGGCTCTTCGTGAACCTCGGGATGTCGATCGCGTTGCTCGGCCTGCTGCAGTTCTGTCTGCTCGAGGCCGAGTCCCCGGTCTGGCTCGTCGTCGCCGCGCTGATGACGATGGCGCTCGGCCTGTCGACCTTCAGCGCGCCGAACTCGACGTCGATGCTGAACGCCGTCGACGCGCATTCGCACGGCTTCGCCTCGGGATTCGTGAACCTGTGCCGGAACACCGGCAACGTGATCGGCATCGCGTTCGGCACCGCGTTCGTCACGCTGACGATGGCGAGCGCCGGCTACCCGCCGTCGCTCGACAACGTCGGACCGCGCGCGGATCAGGGGCTGCTCGAGGCGTTCACCGAGGGGCTCTCGATGGCCGCCGCGGCGCTGCTCGTCTTGACGTTCGCGGTGCTCGTCGTGCTGCTCGTGTGGACGCGGCGGCGGGCGCTCAGGGCGTCGCAGGCCGTCGAGCGCGCCGCGGCCCGCCAGTCCTCCGCGAGCAGCGCCCAGCGCTGATGGTCCCGCCAGCGGCCGCGGATCTTCAAGTAGCGCCGCGATGTGCCCTCGAGCGTGAAGCCGAGACTTTCGACGAGCCGGATCGAGCGCGAGTTCGTGGGCTGGATGCTCGCCTCGAGCCTGTGCAGCTTCAGCTTTCCGAACGCCTGCGCGACCACGAGCCGCAGAGCCTCGTGCATGTATCCCCGGCCCGCGTAGGGCTCGAACGCGTAGTAGCCGAGCGAGCCCGAGCAGCGCGAGTCGCGGACGATGTCGTTGACGTTCACGACGCCGACGAGCTCGTCCGAGTCGCGGTCGACGACGAGAAACGACGCCTGCGTCGAGCGCCGCGCGCGGCGCAGGTACTCCGCGTACTCGTCGTGTGAGCCCGGCGCTTCGACGAACACCCCGTGCAGCCTGAGGCTGCGCCGCACGGCGGCCAGGAACGCCCGCTCGCGGCGCCGGGACGGACGTTCGAGCCGGACGCGCGGCATGGGGGCAGGGGTCACGGACGCGGGGTGTCCCAGTCCTTCTTCCCGGCGTCGCTGCCGGCCACGGAGTAGAGCACCTGCGCGTTGCGCGTCTTCTGAAACTCCTCGAGCGTCTCGCCGCGCATCGCCGCGTAGATATGCAGATTTGTCGTGCCGATCACGGCGCCGAGCTTCTCGAGCATGAAGAAGATCACGCCGTAGTGGATCATCGCGCGCCAGTCGCGGCGGCGCACCATGTCGCGCTCCTCTTCCGTGAGCCCCGCCTCCTCGAACGCCGCCTCCTCGTCCTCGAGAAAGAGCTTGCGCTTCTCGGGGATCACGAGGTCGTGCAGGAAGCGGTTGAGCCGATACGCGCGCACGCTCGTGTCGAGCGTGAACGGGTAGGTCCCCTCGAGCTCCTCGATGCCCGCGAGCTCGCGGTCGACGCGATCGAGATAAGCCGCGTCAGGCTTCTCCTCGGGCTCCGGCAGATTCTCGAGGAGAAGCGTCGCGATCGGCGTCATCGACGGCAGGTAATACGACTCGTGAAGCTTCTTCACGTTCTTCGAGAGCGCGCCCCGCATGATCAGCCACATGATGACCTCGGCGCCCTCGAGACCGCCGCGCTTCGCGTACTCGGCGATCGTGAGCTCGGTCAGCTTCTCCGGGTCCTCGACGAGCAGGCGCATGAACTCCTTGTCCCACTCCGTGTTGTTGAACCCGGCGCGCTCGCCGTGCACCTGGTGCGACAGGCCGCCCGTCCCGACGACGACGACCTTGAGATCCTCGGGATAGCTCTGGATCGCCTTCTTCAGCGACTTGCCGAGCTTGTAACAGCGTCGGGCAGACGGAATCGGGAACTGCAGCACGCCGACCTGCAGGGGCACGATGCGGCCCGGCCAGTCCGGCTCGTGCGGCCAGAGCACCGACAGCGGCGACATCGCGCCGTGGTCGAGGCCGCGATTCTGGAAGTACGAGAGGTCGAACTCGTCCGCCGTCAGGCACTTCGCGATGTGCTGGGCGAGCTCCGGATGGCCCTTGACCGGCGGCAGCGCCCGCGGGCCGCCGCCCTCGTCCGCGACCGGATACAGATCCCCGACGCCGAGCGCGAAATGCGAGTAGTGATCGAAGAAGAACGACGTGACGTGATCGTTGTAGATGAAGAAGAGCACGTCGGGGCTCTTCTCCTTCAGCCACTCCTGAATGGGGCGGTAGCCGTCGAAAATGGGCTTCCAGACCGGGTCGGAGTGCTTGTTCGTGTCGTGCGCGAACCCGATGGTCGGTGTGTGCGACGTCGCGATGCCGCCGAGAATCTTCGCCATTAGGATGCTCTCGAGTACCAGGAATTGGACGCACAGGCTGCGCCTGTGCGCCATGATTGCAGGGCGCTGCGCGGGGATCAACCGACGGCCCGGCGCGGCAAGCCGGGCCCGCCGCCTCGGATTTCCGAGCCCCCCTCAGGAGGCGGCTTCGAAATTCTCGCTCGCGAACTTCCAGTTCAGCCGCTGGCCGACGACGGCCTTCAGGAAGTCCGGCCGCCGATTCTGGTAGTCGAGGTAATAGGCATGCTCCCAGACGTCGACGGTCAAGAGACAGTGCCTGCCGTGCGCCATCGGCGTGTCCGCGTTCGCGGTCGTCTCGATCGCGAGCTTGCCGCCGTCGAGCGTGAGCCACGCCCAGCCGCTGCCGAACTGCGCCGCCGCTGCCTTCACGAACTGCTCCTCGAACTGCTGCATGCCGCCGAACGTCTCGTTGATCTTGTCCGCGAGCGCCTTGCTCGGCTCCGAGCGGCTCGGCGCGAGGCAGTTCCAGAAGAACGTGTGATTCCAGACCTGGCCGGCGTTGTTGAAAATGGCCTGCTTGTCCGGCGCGTCCTTGACCTTGCGAACGATCTCTTCGAGCGACATGTCCGCCATGTCGGTGCCCGAGACGAGCCCGTTCAGGTTGTTCACGTACGCGGCATGGTGCTTGCCGTAGTGGAACTCGATCGTCTGCTTCGAGATGACAGGTGCAAGCGCATCCTCCGCCCAGGGCAGCGGCGGCAGGGCAAACGGCTGGGCTGACATTTCTCGAACCTCCTTATTCTTGGCGTGGGAGTCCGCACCCCGGTCACCCCGCGAGGCGAGGCTGAAGGACACGGCCCGGAAACGTTCGGAAGAGCCGAACAAAGTAGCCCAGGCCGCGACCCCACGCAACCGGCGCCGCGGGCCATCGGTAGACATTCGAATGTCGAGCGCGGGGCCCCAACCTGCGGTAGAATTGCACTCGCCTAAACCGTTCATCCGAGTCTACGGGCAATTCCGCCCATATCCTCCGTTGACGGTTTCCAGCCTTGAAGGAGGTCCAATGGGCAGAAAACTGTACGTAGGCAATTTGCCGTTCTCCGCCACCAAGGAAGATCTGGTCGAGAAGTTCTCGCCTTTCGGCAGAGTCGAGTCGGCCAAGCTGATCACCGATCGGGACACCGGCCGGAGCAAGGGTTTCGGTTTCGTCGAGATGTCGAGCGATTCCGAGGCGCAGGCCGCCATCGACAAGCTGAACGGCGCGGACTACAGCGGCCGGCCGATGACGGTCAACGAGGCGCGTCCGCAGAAGCCGCGCAACGGCGGCGGCGGAGGCGGCCGCGGCGGTTACGGCGGCAATCGCTGGTAACAGCTCAGTCTAGAACGAGAAATCAGTCCTAAACTTTAGTAGTTCGAGTGCCGGCCGGCCCTGGCGCCGGCGCGGATATCGTACCGGCCACGTGTCGATGCAGTGTTCCTCGTTCCCGAGGCTCGGCCCCGTCCCGGCGTGCCGAGCTCCGTCAGCCGATGACGGCGCGTCCGTCCCGGACGCGGCCTGCCGAAGTCGATCCGGACCCCGCTGAAACGCCCTCGAATCCGACTGCCCCGTCGGCATCCCGCATTCGTGATGCCGGCGGGCGCCTTTATCCTTTCACTCTTCCGTTACCGCGTCCGCCGGCCGCGGCGCAAGATAGCGCTCGAACTCCTGATCGAACGCGAGCAGCCGCGTGTCCTTGATTCGATCGATGTACAGCGTGCCGTCGAGGTGATCGAACTCGTGCTGGAACACGGTTGCAAGGAAGCCCGAAAGCTCGAGGTCGTGCGTCTCCCCGGCGAGATCCGTGTAGCGCACGCGAACGTGCTGCGGCCGCTCGACGTAGCCGCGCAGGCCGGGGATCGACAGGCAGCCTTCCCAATAGCCGGCCGCGGCGGGGTCGATGACCTCGATCGTCGGGTTCACGAAGACCGTGAGCGGCATCGGCTCCGTCTTCGTATACCGGGTCACGCCGTCCGGAATCTCGATCAGCGCGAGCCGGAGCGACTCGCCGACCTGCGGCGCGGCAAGACCGATGCCGCCGTAATCGTGAAGAGTGTCGATCATGTCCGCGACCAGCGCCCGGAGGCCGTCGGAGCGCAGCTCCTCCGTCGTCACGGGCCGCGCCGGCTGCCGCAGCACCGGATGCCCCATCCGCAACACCTTTCTGATCGCCACGCGCGCTGAGCCTCTCCTGTCGGGTTCGTCCTCATCGTGCCACAGGTCGGGGCCGCCGGTGACCCCTTTCGCCCCGCGGCCGCCGTTCCGTGTTCAAATTAGACGCCGCCCGCGCCATCGAGTCCCCTCCCCGCCGGCGGCATGGAAGAGAGAGCATGGCGAAGAATCCAGCGAAGAAGAATCCATCGAAAAGGAATCCAGGGAAGAGGAATCCAGGGAATTCCCTGGGCCCCCGGCGGCTTCGTCCCGAAGCCCTGTACCGACACTGCGACCCGGCCTCCCTCGGCTTCTCGACCACCGAGGAGCTCGACGATCCGGGCTTCGCGGTCGGCCAGGACCGAGCCGTCGAGGCCCTCGATTTCGGCGTGCGGATCCGGAAGGACGGCTTCAACGTCTTCGTGCTCGGCCCGGCCGGAAGCTACCGGCACGCGATCGTCGAGCAGTTCCTGCGCACCCGCGCGCCCAAGCCGACGGAGTCCCCCGACTGGTGCTACGTCCACAATTTCGACGACGAGCGCAAGCCGGTGGCGCTGAGGCTCCCGCCCGGCCGCGCGTCGATGCTGCGCCGCGACATGGAGCGGCTCGTCGAGGAGCTCCACGAGGCCATCCCCGCGGCGTTCGAGAGCGAGCATTACCGCAACAGTGTCGCGGAGATCGACCAGGAGCTCGAGGATCGCCACCGGAGCGCGCTCGAAACGCTGCAGCAGGAGGCTCGGCGCGAGAACGTCAGTCTCATCCGCACGCCGCACGGCTTCGCGATCGCGCCGATCCGCAACGGCGAGATCCTGAGCGACGCGCAGTTCGAAAAGCTGCCGGCCGAGGAGCAGGAGCAGACCCGCCGGGCGATGAACGCCGTCTCGGAGAAGCTGCGCCAGCACATCGAGCGGCTCCCCGAATGGCACAAGGAGCGGCGCGAGCGGCTGAAGAAGCTGAACCGCGAGATCACGGAGATGGCCGCCGGCCGGGCGATCGCCGAGGTCGAGGCGAAGTATTCCGAGCTGCCCGACGTGCTGGGCTATCTCGCCCGCGTGCGCGAGGACCTGCTCGAGAACGCGCACCTGTTCCGCCCGCCCGAGCTGCCGATGGGCGCACCGCCGGTGCCCTTCCCCGTTCCCGGCATGCGCGGCGCCCCGGGGCATGACGCCGCGCTGCGCCGCTACGCCGTGAACGTCGTCGTGGATCACTCCGTCGACCGCGGCGCGCCGATCGTCTACGAGCAGCATCCGAGTCTGCAGAACCTCGTCGGACGCATCGAGCATCGGGCCCAGTTCGGCGCGCTGATCACCGACTTCACGATGATCCGCCCGGGTGCGCTGCACCGCGCGAACGGGGGGTACCTGGTCCTCGACGCGGACCGCGTGCTGTCGGAGCCGTTCGCATGGACGGCCCTGAAGCGCGCGCTGTTCGCGAAGGAGATTCGCATCGAGACGGCGGGTGAGATGCTGAGCCTCGTCAGCACGGTGTCGCTCGAGCCGCAGCCGATCCCGCTCGACCTCAAGATCGTGCTGATCGGCGAGCGGCTGATCTATTACCTGCTGTCGGAGCTCGATTCCGATTTCGCGGACCTCTTCAAGGTCGCCGCTGATTTCGAGAACCGCATCGACCGCACCGACGAGAGCTCCAAGCTGTACGGACGGCTGATCGGCGCCCTAGTGCGCAGCGACGGGCTGCTGCCGTTCAACGCGGAGGCGGTCGCCCGGGTGATCGAGCACGCCGCGCGTCTGCTCGGAGACTCGGAGAAGCTCACCACGCGGATACGCGACATCGCGGACCTGCTGCGCGAGTCGAGCTACCGGGCCGAGCAGCAAGGGGCGGCGATCGTCGAGCCGGCCCACGTCAAGCAGGCGATCGACGCGCAGATCCGCCGCGTCGATCGGCTGCGCGAGGAGTTCCAGGAAGAGATCGAGCGCAACGACCTCGTCATCGACACGTCCGGCAAGAAGATCGGGCAGGTCAACGGGCTCTCCGTGTTCGGGCTCGGCGGCTACCACTTCGGCCAGCCGACCCGGATCACGGCGAACGTTCGCATCGGCGACGGTCAGATCGTCGACATCGAGCGGGAGACGGAGCTCGGCGGCGCGATTCATTCGAAGGGCGTGCTGATCCTGTCCGCGTATCTCGGCGCGCGCTACGCGTCGGACACACCGCTCTCGATGCACGCGAGCCTCGTCTTCGAGCAGAGCTACGGCGGCGTCGAGGGCGACAGCGCGTCCGTCGCGGAGACCTGCGTGCTCCTGTCCGCCCTCGCGGAGCTGCCGATCAAGCAATCGCTGGCCGTCACGGGATCCGTCGACCAGCACGGGCGCGTTCAGGTCATCGGCGGAGTGAACGAGAAGGTCGAGGGCTTCTTCGAGACCTGCAAGCGGCGCGGCCTGACCGGGGAGCACGGCGTGCTGATCCCGAAGGACAACGTGAAGCACCTGATGCTGCGCGAGGAGGTCGTCGAAGCGGTCCGCGCCGGGCTGTTCCACGTGTACCCGATCGCGACGGTCGACGAGGCGATCACGCTGCTGACGGGCGTCCCGGCGGGCGAGCGGAACTCGCGCGGGCAGTTCCCGCCAAACACCGTAAACTACCGAGTGGAGCGGAGGCTCAAGGACTTCGCCCGGAAGCGCGAGGAGATGAGCCAGGAGATCCTGCGCAAGACCCGCGCCAAGGGCGGGAGCAAGGGGAAATGATCGAGCTCGATCGGCGCGCAGCCCGCATCCTCGTCGCGCTTTCGGCGACGGGGGACACCCGCTGCGAGCTCGAGGTCTATCGCTACCTCTTCGGCGACGCGCCGCCGGAGATCGTGGGGCTCGTCCTCGAGGACCCCGCCCTCCTCGCGCACGCGGGCTCGCGGCTCGCCCGCGAGATCGTGCTGTCCGGCGTCGAGCGCAGGCTCGATCCGCAAGCGCTCGAGCGCGACCTTCGGGCGCGTGCGGCGGCGTGGCGCCGCTGGCTCGAGGCGGAGAGCGCTCGCCTCGGATTTCAGGTTGCCCTCGAGACGGTGCGCGAAGAGCGGCGAGCCGCGCTCGCGCGCGCGGCCGAGCGGGCGGATGCGCTGATCGTCGAGGCGGCGGCCCTCGCGGAGGCGCTCGAGATCTGGGCGGGGCTGCCGCCGCGCGCGCCGCTGCGGGCGCTGCTCGTGACGGCTGGACGGGCGCGCGGCGACATCGTCGTCGTGACCGACGAGGCGGAGGATTCGCCGGATTCGGCACTCGCCGCGGCACTGCGCCTCGCGCGCAGGACGGGCGCGCGGCTCACCGTGCTCGACACCGCCCGGCGTTCGGCGCCGGACGCGCTCCCGCGGCAGCTCGCCGGGCTCGGCGTGCGGCTCGCGGGCTACGCGTCCCTCCCGGCCGGGCTTATCGACGCGCGCACGCTCGCGGACCATGCGTCGCACGCGGGGCTGCTCGTGCTGCCGGCGGCCGCGAGCGGCGACCGGGCCCTGGTCACGGACGTCGCTGCGCGCATCCGCGGGGCGCTGATGCTGCTGCGCGGACGACGCCCGGACGATGCCGGGAGCGATACGTAGCGGGCTCCACTTCCGTGATGTGCGCGCCCCGGCTAAGGTGAACGCCGTGAGCCAAGCAGCACTGATCGTCGTCGACATGCAGCCGGACTTCCTGCCCGGCGGCGCGCTGGCCGTGGCGGGCGGGGACGAGATTCTCGAGCCCGTCGCGCAGCTCATGGCTGCGAGGCGCTTTCCGCTCGCCGTCGCGACACAGGACTGGCATCCGCGCGGGCACGTCTCGTTCGCGTCGTCGCATCCGGGCCGCAAGCCCTACGACCGCATCGAGGTGCACGGCCGCGAGCAGGTGCTCTGGCCGGATCACTGCGTGCAGGGCACGGCCGGTGCCGAGCTCGTGCCCGGCCTGCCGTGGGAGACGGTGTCGGCGATCATCCGTAAGGGGACCGATCCCGCCGTCGATTCTTACAGCGGCTTCCGCAACAACTGGGATGCGCGAGGCGAGCGTCCGCCGACCGGGCTCGCCGGCTACCTGCGCGAGCGGGGGATCGAAGAGGTGTTCGTCTGCGGGCTCGCGCGCGACTACTGCGTGCGCTGGTCGGCCGAGGATGCGCGCGATCTCGGCTTCGAGACGGCGATCATCTGGGACCTGACCCGGTCCGTCGATCCTTCCGGCGACGACGCGCTGCGCGAGCACTGCGCGCGGCGGGGCATCCGCCTCGTCGAGGCCTCGGACTTGCTCTGACGCGGGCCGAGGCCGGATCGATCGTATGGGCGAGCTGGGCGGAGACTGGGGCGCGAGCCCGCTGCTCACGGACCTCTACGAGCTGACGATGCTGCAGTCGTATTTCGACGGCAGCATGCACGACGAGGCCGTGTTCGAGTTCTTCTTCAGACGGCTACCGCCGACCCGGAACTTCCTGGTCGCCGCGGGCCTCGAGCAGCTCGTCGATTACCTGACCGGCTTGCGGTTCGGCACCGCCGAGCTCGACGCGCTCGCGGACACGAAGCTGTTCCACGATCGCTTCCTGGCGTACCTCGAGCGCTTCGAGTTCACCGGTGACCTCGATGCGATGCCGGAGGGCACGGTGTGCTTTCCGGACGAGCCGGTCGTTCGGGTCACCGCGCCGCTGCCGGAGGCGCAGCTCGTCGAGAGCCGGCTGCTGAACCTGCTGCATTTTCAGACGCTGATCGCGTCGAAGGCCGCGCGCTTCGTGCTCGCGGCGGACGGCGCGCCGCTCGTCGACTTCGGCATGCGCCGCGCGCACGGGGCGGAGGCGGCGGTGCTCGCCGCGCGTGCGAGCTACATCGCGGGCTTCGCGGGCACGGCCACGGTGCTCGCGCGGCCGCTGTTCGGCATCCCGATATACGGCACGATGGCGCACTCGTACATCCAGGCCCACGACTCGGAGCTCGAGGCCTTCGAGCGGTTCGCACGCGGGCACCGCGGCGAGGTCGTGCTGCTGATCGACACCTACGACACCGAAGCCGCGGCCCGGCAGGTCGTTGAGCTCGCCGCGCGGCTTCGCGCCGAGGGCCGCGTGATCCAGTCGGTCCGGATCGACAGCGGCGATCTCGACACCTTGTCGCGTGCCGTGCGCGGCATCCTCGACGAGGCGCCCGGGCCCCGGATCGGCATCTTCGTCAGCGGCGGGCTGACCGAGCAGGACGTCGCGCGCTTCGTCGCCCAGGGGGCGCCGATCGACGGCTACGGCATCGGCACCGCGCTCGATGCGTCGACGGATGCGCCGGCGCTCGATTGCGCATACAAGCTGCAGGAGTACGCCGGGCGGCCGCGCCGGAAGCGCTCGCCGGGCAAGGAGACCTGGCCGGGCCGCAAGCAGGTGTATCGCCGCTACGGGGCCGACGGCCGCATCGAGCGCGACGTCGTGACGCTCGTCTCCGAGCCGCGCGACGGCGAGCCCCTGCTCGTGCCGGTGCTGAGACGGGGCCGACCCGTCGGCGCCCTGCCCGACCTCGCCGCGGCGCGCGAGCGCTGCGCCCGGTCCCTCGCGACCCTGCCGGCCGCGCTCAGGTCGCTCGATCGTGAGGCGGCGTTCGCCGTCGAGATCGACGCGTCGGTCACGCGGCTGGCCGAGGCCTCATAGCCGCCGCCAGGTGAATCCCTCTCCCCGGCGGTAATACACGGCGACGGCCTTGCCGTAGACCTCGCTCTCGGGGACGAATCCCCAGTGGCGGCCGTCCAGGCTGCTGCCGCGATGATCGCCGAGCGCGAGCACCATCCCCTCCGGGACGCGCTGCGGCGGCAAGTCCGGACCGCCGCCGTTCTCGAGGTTGAGCAGCGCCTCGCGGTCGCCGAAGCGCGAAAGCGCGGAATACGGACCGATCGGCGTGTCGAGCGTCTTGCCGTTCACCGTCAGGAGCCCGTCCTTCACCGACACGAGATCTCCGCCCACCGCGACGATCCGCTTGATCAGCCGCGTGCCGTCGCGCGGCGAATCGAAGACCGCGACGTCGCCCCGCTCCGGGCTGCCGCGGTCGAGAATATCGATCGTCGTCAGCGGGATCCGCAGTCCGTAAGCCGTCTTGTCGACGATCACGCGGTCGCCCGGCAGGAGCGCATACTCCATCGAGCCGCTCGGCACGTAGTAGTGATCGGCCAGCGACGAGCGCGCCGCGGTCATCAGCGCGAGCAGCGCGCCGAGCGCCAGGACCTCGGACAGCAGAGCCCGTTTGTCGATTCGCAAGACCACCCTCCGTTCCTTCCGGCTGTGGCGTTAGAGCCCGGTTCCGCTGCGGCGTTCAGCGCCCCTCGGGCCGCCCGTCCCAGCGAGATTCGTGCCGGACGCGTCGCGTTCCGCCCCGGGCACGAACGTCGCCCGCCGGAGACAACTTGTCCGTGCAGCGGCGGATGTGCTAGATAGCCGACGGTTATCGGCCAATATTTGCACTTCGGATTTCGCCGTAAGCGCCCGGCCCGGCTCGCTCGACGCCACGACCGGCCGGCAAGAGCGCGCGGCGACCGTGCGCCGTTTCTCCGTTGGGGGACCCGCGCAAGCCTCCGAGGCAGCCGCCCGCGGCGGACCGGTCACGCGTGACCGGACAAATTGGCTGCTCGTGCTTTTGCCGCGTCCCGGCTCGGGCGCGCGTGACGGAACGTTCAATAGAGGTGCGTCGGCACCTGGGGGGCACAAAATGTTCGATATCGGCAAGAAGAGCGCGGACAAGGGGCAGGACTCGGGGGCGCAGGCCAAGGCTCCGCCGCCGGGCGCGGCGCCGGACGCCGGCGCTCGACGCGCGCCGGCGGGTCCGCGCGAGGCCGCCGTCATCGGCCCGTCCATCCACATCGACGGGGACCTGCGCGGCGAGGAAGACCTCATCATCGAAGGCGAGGTCAACGGAACCGTGCAGCTGCGCAACAACACGTTGACGATCGGCGCCCAGGGCAAAGTCAATGCGAACGTCTTTGCGCATTCGGTGTACGTGGAAGGCTACATGGAGGGAGACCTGTTCGGCTCGGAGCGGGTCTGCATCCGCAAGAGCGCGCAGGTCCGCGGCAACATCACGTCCCCGCGCATCAGCCTCGAGGACGGCGCCCGCTTCAAGGGGTCGATCGAGATGGATCCTCAGGCCGTCGAAGCGGCGCTCGGCAAGCGCCGGGGCAACGCGCCGGCTCAAGGCCAGGGGCAGCCGCAGACCCAGCAGGCGCCGACACAGATCAAGGGCGACGGCAAGCCGGAAGCCGTGTCCGGCGTCAAGCGCTAGACTTCGAAAGGCGCTACACTCCACGCCCTGGCCGGCTGCCGAAGCACCGGCGGCCGGCCGCTTCCTAATGAGCAACGTTTGACGCCGTGAACGTACCCGGGCGGTCCACCGTGCCAGCGCATCCCCCCGGCGCAGAGCCTTTGAATGCGCCACTGTTCGCCTCGCTGATCGAGCGGCTGCAGGCCGTCGAGGACCGCTGCGTCGTGCTCGATTTCGGGCCCGCGCGCACGGAGACGCTCGCGCTGTTCAGCCAGCTGCGGGCCCGGCTCGATATCGTCGATCTGGCCGAGGGGCTCGATCAGCTCGAAGGGATCGACGAGCTCGATGTGCTGCGCGAGCGCGCGGAGCGCCTGCTGCCGTCCCGGCACGGCGACGGCGCGCACGTCGTGCTGTGCTGGGACCTGCTGAACTACCTGTCCCGCCCCGCGCTGTCGGTCGTCATGACGGCCGTCGCCGAGCGCACGCGCCCGGGCGCGTTCGTGCACGCTCTGATCGCGTACTCGTCGAGCCGGATGTCCGCGAAGCCCGGCATCTTCGTGCCGGTGGACGGCCAGCGGCTGATGAACGTCGCGCCTCCGCAGGGGGAGCGCGATTCGCCGCGCTACTCACCCGAGGATCTCGCGAACTGCATGCACGGCTACACGGTCGAGCGCGCGCGGCTGCTTCGCAACGGGATGCAGGAGTTTCTGTTCAGGCTTTGAGGGGTTGGTGCCGGTGGACGGATTC
>Ga0079224_100002784_pt1 | contig 21558 bp, 9 predicted proteins | sample Stecom2015_FD_80414 | JGI IMG/M metagenome (GOLD analysis project Ga0079224, IMG submission 80414) | Agricultural soil microbial communities from Utah to study Nitrogen management - Steer compost 2015 | ecosystem: Environmental > Terrestrial > Soil > Agricultural land | place: USA: Utah...
TAAATAAACCGATATTGGAAAAGGCGAATTCACCGCCTGAGATTACTTTATTTGATCAATAATGGGGTGGTTTTTAAAAATAAGGCATTTTCAGACCTATTCTGTTGGTTTTGAATGGCCATTATTATGCCAGAAATTTATTTTGGACAGGTGCATGCTTAAATGATAAAAATTATTAACAAACTATCAATGCGAAGGACTTGCCTTATATGGTTGAAAAAAGAGAATAAAGCAGGATAATATTTACCCCTCATATTGCGTAGGGTTCATTGTCGTTTGTACGAAGTACAGATTATCTTTGGCCCTTTAAAATTGAAAACAAAATATATGACCAATACTGAAACAATAAGATACGAATCCAGAGCCCAGATTCCCGAAATGTACAAATGGGATCTTACCCCTATATTTCCCAATGTGGAAGCATGGGAAGATGCGCGGGATCAAATCAAATCAAGGTATAAGGAAATTGAGAAATACCAGGGACGAATTATGGAATCCCCCGGGACTTTGGCAGAGGTATTGACCTTTTTGTCTGACCTGCAAAGTGCCTTACGGAAACTCAGTTGTTATGCATCGCTGTCTTCGGATGAAGATACCCGGGTAAGTAAATATCAGGCGATGAAGCAAGAAATAAATCAATTGTATAGCGATATAGCTGCGACCACTTCGTTTGTCGAGCCTGAAATTCTTCAAACCCGGGAATCCGTAATTCGGGACTATTTAGCTTCAGATGAACGGCTTCGGGATTTTGATTTTTATCTGGGTGATTTATTACGACAACGCGATCACAAACGCTCCGATGAAGTGGAAAAAGTTATTGCTCAGGCGTCTTTGATGGCCGGCAATGCTTCATCCATTTATAGTATTTTCACCAATGCAGATTTCCCCTATCCCGTTGTGCAACTATCTGATGGGGAATCCGTGACTTTGAACAATGCCAATTTCGCTCTTCACCGAACATCCCCTGTGCGGGAAGATCGACGAAAGGTTTTCGAAGTTTTTTTCGGGAAACAAGCAGAATTTGAACGGACCTTTGGCACCCAGCTCTATGGGAATTTGAAAAAAGATGTATTCTATAGCAAGGTTAGAAATTACGATAACACGCTTCAAAGTGCTTTGGATGATGATCACATACCAGAGGAAGTATATCACAATCTGATCTCCAGTGTGCGTGAAAATCTACCCACCTTTCATCGCTACCTTTCATTGCGAAAAAAAATGATGGGATTGGATCAGTTGCATTATTATGATCTTTATGCCCCGCTGGTCAAAGAGGTTGACTTGCGGTATTCAGTAGAAGACGCACAGAAAATTATCCTGGATTCCCTGCAACCTCTGGGCAAGGAATATGTTTCGGTCGTGGATCAGGCCTTTGGTCAAAGATGGATCGATATGTTTCCCACCGAAGGCAAACGTTCGGGTGCGTATTCCAATGGAGCCATATACGACACTCATCCTTACATCCTGATGAATTACAATGGAAAATACGATGACGTAAGTACACTGACCCATGAACTGGGTCATACTATGCACAGTTTTCTTTCCAATAAAAGACAACCATTCGCAAAAGCAGATTATTCAATTTTCGTTGCCGAAGTGGCTTCAACGCTCAATGAAGCTTTGTTGAACGATCACTTGCTTGACCGGATCGATGACCCGCATATCCGTCTTTCACTTCTGGGCAACTACCTGGAAGGGGCAAAAGGAACTTTGTTCCGACAAACTCAGTTCGCAGAGTATGAATTGCTGATTCACCAACTTACGGAACAGGGAGAAGCTTTGACCGGGGAACGATTCAGTGAACTTTACTTTGACCTTGTCAAAACCTATTATGGCCATGAGGAAGGAATTTGTATCGTCGACGATTATATAAGAATGGAATGGGCTTACATTCCACATTTTTACTACAACTATTATGTTTTCCAGTACGCTACTTCATTTACGGCATCGCAGGCCTTATCTCATCAAATTCAAACAGGGGGAATTGAGGTTCAACAACGATATCTGGAATTTCTATCTTCCGGTGGATCTGATTATCCGGTAGAATTATTAAAAGCTGCCGGTGTGGACATGACTGAAGATTTGCCTTTTCAGCAAACGATAGAAAAGATCAATCGGGTGATGGATGAAATGGAGGAGGTGATTCATTCGCTCGGTGAATGAATCGGTTTGGTACAGCTGCGATGTTGCTATACGTTTGTGGATCGGTCGTTGAGCGACCGATGGGTTTGGAATAACGCGCAGAGCCATTATCCACTTGGAGAATAATGCATGGTTGGTGTAGCAGTGAAGTAACTGCCTGCTTGAAGTGATTGGATTGGCTCGCAAACGATCCTATCGTTTGAAGTAGTTCCTATCGTTTGAAGTAGTATTCAGTTGTCTGACATTCCCCCACTATGTTCAGGCAAATACCGATTATCCAGGGAGAGAATTCCCAATACTATTTGGATAGTTGTTACCTGGACCGAAGTAACCCATAGAAGAAAACCCTTTTCACCATAATAACAAAATGGTTGAAATTGCAGAGCAGAGGAATCATTCGTGTGGCGAATGATCCTGGTTGGTGTTACTGCATTGCAGGAATCCATTTGAGGTTCCGTCTTTTCCGTGTCCGAATCAACAGAACGGAGCTATCATGGGTAGTTTCTCTTTCTACAAGTGAAAAAGGGGTCGGGCAGTTAGCGGCTTAAATCGCCACTTGTTCGCCATATTTTTCGGCTCTAAGTGCTTTCATCCTGTCATCGTTAAGATATTCCTCAACTGTGGACAAGCGGTCAATGATACCATTGGGTGTAAGTTCGATCACTCTGTTGGCGACAGTGTTCATAAAGGTCTGATCGTGAGAAGACAATAACACAATCCCTTTGAAGGTAACACATTGTTCGTTGAATGCCTGGATACTTTCCAGATCCAGGTGGTTGGTCGGTTGATCCAAAATAATACAGTTTGGATTTTGCAACATCATTTGACTCAACACACATCGTACTTTTTCCCCTCCACTAAGGACGCTTGTTTTTTTGAAAACTTCTTCGCCGCTAAAGAGCATTTTCCCCAGGAAACCCCTGAGAAAAGGTTCATCCACATCTTCTACATATTCGGGTACGTACTGTCGCAACCAGTCCAGCAAAGTGAGATCATTTTCAAAGTAATGGCTGTTTTCAAGCGGTAGGTAGGCCTTGATTATAGTCACTCCCCATTCGAATTTGCCCTGATCAGGCTCCAATTTATTATTGATGATCTCAAAGAAGTGGGTCACAGCCAAAGGGTCCCTGCTCAGGAACGCAATTTTATCGTTCTTTTCTACCGTAAAACTCACATTGTCGAACAAAATCCTTCCATCCACAGTCTTGGAAAGATTCTGAACGTTGAGAATCTGGTTGCCTGGTTCACGACGCATTTGGAAAATAATGCCAGGATATTTACGATGGCTGGGTTCAATCTCCTCTATTTTCAATTTTTCCAGTGCCTTTTTACGAGAAGTAGCCTGTCTTGACTTGGACGCATTGGCGCTAAACCGGGCAATAAACTCCATCATGGCCTGACGTTTTTCTTCCACCTTTTTGTTTTTGTCAGCTAGCTGGCGGGCCATTAATTGCGAACTTTCATACCAGAATGTATAGTTGCCCGTATAAACCTTGACTTTGCGCCGGTCCACATCCGCTACGTGTGTACAAACCGCATCCAAAAAGTGACGGTCGTGGCTCACCACCAGGACGATATTGGGATAATCTGCCAGGAAATTTTCCAACCAGTTGATCGTTTCCAGATCAAGACCGTTGGTGGGCTCATCGAGGAGCAATATATCGGGATTGCCAAATAAAGCCTGAGCCAACAGGACGCGTACCTTGAGATTGCCTGGTATGTCTTTCATCAGGGAATGATGAAATTTTTCCTTGACCCCAAGACTACTAAGCAGATTACCTGCTTCGCTTTCGGCTTCATATCCGCCTAATTCTCCAAATTCCACCTCGAGCTCACCCGCTCGCATACCATCCTCTTCAGTAAAATCAGCCTTACTATAGATGGCTTCCCGCTCTTTGGATATCTTCCACAAGGTGTCATGACCCATTAGCACAGTATCCAAAGTCGTGTATTCATCAAATTGAAAATGATCCTGCTTCAACACCGCCATGCGTTCTCCCGGCGTGATTTCTACCGAACCCTTCGAATATTCCACCTCACCTGAAATGATTTTCAGAAAAGTAGATTTGCCTGCCCCATTCGCACCAATTACACCATAACAGTTGCCTTGGGTGAATTGTACATTCACATCCTCAAAAAGCACCCGGGTACCAAAATTCAGGGTTAAATTCTTTACGGTAATCATAAAATATCCCATTTTTGAAATGAAGCACAAAGGTACGATATTCTATTGACTTTCAGTGTGCTTATTGAAAATCGTTTTATTCATCCTGGCTATCGATCCGTATGTGGTTTGTAACTTCACTTAGTTGAAAACCATAGGAATGGCCGCTCATCTTACCGTTGAACAGCCAGATTTTTCACCAAGGCTTGGACAGAGGGCTATCCTGTAGATAAGCACTGCCCGGACGGGTATTCCTTCATTCTCGCAAAAGTCTGCAACCACCATCAGCTTTTCGAAGGTAAAACCATTTCAATGGTCGTTCACATGTATGGTTGAATAATCAGATACCGCATTAAGGTTTGACAAACTTTCAAAAAACCCATGGCACTCCTCTCGGCTGTGTGATAACGAAAACACCCTGCCTGTCAGCTTCGCATTTCCCAAAATATTTTTATTAAACATTCCTTAGGACTTATCAGATAAAATGCTAAATTTGAAAGGTTTGTGGGCTGCTAATCCTGGAAATTATCTGGTACAATGAAAACTTTCATCCGAAATAAAGGCTTTTGGAGCCTCACCATAATCCTGGCAATACTTCTCATTTGCTGTCAGAATGAACCCACTATTGTAACCGCGGACTATGTACCGGATCAGGTGAATTTCAATTTTCATGTCAAGCCCCTGCTTTCAGACCGTTGTTTTAGTTGTCATGGCCCCGACGAAACAGACAGGCAGGCCGGTTTGCGTCTTGACATAGAGGAGGAAGCCCTAAAAGCACTTCGGGATAACCCTGGTAAATATGCCATTGTGCCCGGAAATCCCCGTGAAAGTGAACTCGTGCACAGAATCATGAGCGACGATCCGGGACTGGTCATGCCCCCACCAGAATCGGGACTTACGCTCACTGAGACCGAAAAAGAAATACTCAAGAAATGGATCCAGCAAGGCGCCGAATATGAGGAACACTGGGCATTTATCCCACCAGAAAAGTCACCCCTTCCCAATATTCAGAAACCACAATGGCCACGAAATGAAATCGATTTTTTCATTTTACACGCCATGACCCAAAAGGGGCTTTCCCCTTCAGAAGAGGCTGCTCCCGAACGTTTATTGAGACGCCTTTTCGTGGACCTTACCGGTTTGCCACCTACCCCGGAGGAAATCAATCAATTCCTTAGCGGTTTCTCTGATCAACAATATGAAACATGGGTCGATGAACTGCTTTCCCGACCTGCCTACGGTGAAAAAATGGCTTTGTTTTGGATGGATGCTGCACGATATGCCGATTCCTATGGGTATCAGGATGATGAAGTCAGATCACAATGGCCCTGGCGGGATTGGGTCATCCATGCTTTCAATGAAAATTTACCCTACGACCAATTCATCGAATGGCAACTCGCCGGAGACATGCTGCCCGATGCCACGAAAGAACAAATACTGGCCACCGGGTTCAACAGAAATCATAAAATAACCGAGGAAGGAGGGGTTATTCCCGAAGAATATCGTGTTACTTACGTGATCGACAAAACCAATACCTACAGCAACAGCATGCTGGGAATCACTATGGAATGTGCCCAATGCCACGATCACCGGTACGATCCGTTTTCGCAGGAGGATTATTTCCAGCTATCGGCATTTTTCAACAATACACCCGAAGTGGGGATCGAGGGTACTGTCACCGAATCCACATTGTCCAAATATCCCAAACTTTTTATTTCCCAGGGAGAAATCGATAGCATTCTGACCTTTATCAATGCGCCGGATACGCAAATGGTTACCGTTTCAGTGATGTCCGATTTGCAGGATAGCATTAGACCCACTTTTATCCTGGAGCGGGGCTTGTACGATCAGCCAGGAAAAATGGTGGAACCCCAAGCACCTGAGGCTGTTCTGGCTTTTGATACGGAAAAATATCCACAAAACCGATTGGGTCTGGCTCAATGGACCATCAATGAAAATAATCCGCTTACAGCTCGTGTGTTTGTCAACCTGGTCTGGTCCAAAATATTTGGAAAAGGAATTGTAACCACGGTGAAGGATTTTGGAAATCAGGGAGCTTTACCCACACACCCTGAACTCCTGGATTGGTTGGCTGTGGATTTTATGGAAAATGGCTGGGATATCAAGAGACTGGTCAAACAAATGGTCATGTCTGCTACCTACCGCCAATCATCGAAAATGAATAACCGTAATGCGCAGTTGGATCCACAAAATGCATATCTGTCGCGAATGTCGCGACAACGACTCGAAGCTGAACTAATACGTGATCATGTCCTGGCAAGTAGTGGATTACTCAACCCACAGATTGGGGGCCCCAGCATCAAACCTTATCAACCTGAAGGCATTTGGGAAGTCACCAGCTCAGGTCGTGGAAGTTTACGAACCTATATCCAGGATCATGGTGATGATTTGTACCGACGTGGTTTGTACGTATTCATCAAATTGACCGTGCCCCCTCCCAATATGTTGATATTCGATGCCAGCAACAGGGATCAATGTGAGTTGGAACGCCTCACCACCAATACGCCCCTACAGGCGCTCGTGATGATGAACGATCCGATAATTCTGGAAGGCTCCAGGGTGTTGAGCCAAAAACTCCTGGAAACAAACAGCAATATCGAAGACAAACTATCGGAAGCCTTCGTCAGAGTTCTGTGCAGGCAACCCGATGCAAAAGAAAAAGAAGTACTGAAAGAATATTACCACGAAGAGTACATGCGTTACCAGGACCATCCGGAAGAAACCAAAAAATTCCTGCAGGCTGGAGAATACCCAATCAACGAATCTTTGAATCCTGTGGAACATGCTTCTCTCATGGCTTGCATCCACCTACTATACAACCTCGAAGAAGCCATTACCAAAAGTTAGTATCATGCACGAGAATGAAATACGAGAATCCAGGTTAAGAATCAACCGTCGCCATTTTTTATCTAAAATGAGTATCGGAATTGGGAGTGCAGCTCTCGGTTCGTTGTTGATTCCTAGTTTGTTTAGTCGGGGAGACAACCATGATGTACTGGAGGCAGCTATTCCTCACTTTGCACCCAAAGCCAAGCGAGTTATTTATTTATTCCAGAGCGGAGCCCCTTCGCAATTGGAATCTTTCGATTACAAACCCCTTCTCAACGAGCGAATGGGAGAAGACCTACCTCCATCTATACGAGGCAATCAGCGTCTCACCGGAATGACGGCGAATCAGGACAAATTTCCGTTGGTAGGATCTTACTACGATTTTCACCAGTATGGGGAATCCGGTGCCTGGGTCAGCGATCTATTTCCTTACACTGCGAAAATTGTGGATGAACTTTGTATTATCCGAAGTTTACATACCGAGGCGATCAATCATGATCCGGCCATCACCTTTTTCCAAACTGGAGCCCAACAAGGGAACAGACCCAGCATGGGCGCCTGGCTTAGTTATGGCCTGGGAAGTGAAAATAAGAATCTTCCCACATTTTGCGTCCTGGTTTCGAAAGGAGACGGGAATGGCCAGGGCGTATATTCCAAGCTATGGACAAATGGCTTTCTGGATTCGGTCCATCAGGGAGTACAATTCTCCTCCGGTCACGATCCGGTACTTTACCTCACCAATCCGGACGGCACCAGTATTGAATCCCGAAGAAAAATGCTGGATCGGTTGGCAGAACTCAATCATCACCAATTCGACGATATTGAAGATCCTGAAATCACCGCCAAAATTCAACAGTATGAAATGGCATATCGAATGCAGACTTCGGTTCCTGAAGTGACAGACCTTTCAAAGGAACCGGACCATATTATTAAAATGTACGGCCCGGATTGCCTCATTCCGGGCACTTATGCCGCAAATTGTCTGCTCGCCCGAAAATTAGCTGAAAATGGGGTGCGGTTTGTTCAGTTGTATCACCAGGGATGGGATCAGCATGGCAACCTTCCCCGGGAAATGGCAGGACAAGCGAAAGACGTAGATCAAGCATCAGCTGCCCTGGTTATGGATCTCAAACAACGTGGTTTGCTTGATGACACCCTGGTCGTATGGGGCGGAGAATTTGGTCGAACCAATTATTGTCAGGGAAGACTGGCCGCAGACAATTACGGCCGTGATCATCATCCCCGTGCCTTTTCGGTCTGGATGGCAGGAGGCGGGGTCAAACCCGGAGTTGTGTACGGTGAAACCGATGAATTTGGATACAATATTGTCAGAGATCCGGTTCACATTCACGATTTCCATGCCACCATCCTGGATTTACTGGGACTAGATCATGAAAAATTAACCTATAAATACCAGGGTAGAAGGCTACGTCTGACCGACGTCGGTGGTAAAGTAGTGGATAAAATCATTGTGTAACCAATCTATGTGCAAAACCTCAACAACAGATCGAACAGTATGTGGCGAAAATTGGATTTAATCAATTTTGCACTGGATGTTTTCATCTTGTTTTTTCTGATCGCCGGACCCTGGATCGAAGCGCCTGCGTTTGTGCAGGTACTGGGAAGGGCCCACCCTCTGGTACTTCATTTTCCGATTGTTTTTATTCTGCTGCTCCCTTTATTACCATGGATATTTTCCGGTCTGTCTCTTCCCCGTGATCGTAGCGCAATGGCAACGAATCGATCTTTACAATTGGTTCACTTTTTCACTGCGTTAACCGTGCTTTTCGGTCTGGTGCTTGCGTTGGAGGAAGGTTATTCTGGCGGGCAAATACAATTGCACAAATGGGGTGGCATTCTGGTACTGCTGTGTATCATTGGTCTTCAAAATACCCATCTGGGGCAGAATACCCACACAAAAAAAGCCCCCATATACCTTGCGATTCCCGCTCTCATCCTGTTAATCACCAGCCACGTCGGCGCTGGTATGACCCATGGCCAGGGCTTTCTCACCGAACCTATAGTAAAAAAGTATACGAAAAAAGTACCCCTGGATCAGGCCTTTGTATACCGCGATATCATCCATCCCATCCTGGATCAGAAATGTATGAATTGCCACAGCAGATCCAAATCGAAAGGAGATCTAAGTCTGGAAGACAGTCTTTCAATCGTTCAAGGAGGGGAAAACGGTGTCGTTCTCATTCCTGGTGATCCGGACGAAAGCATGCTATTTCAACGGTTGATCCTGGATATCGACCACGAAGACCATATGCCACCCAAAGGCAAACCCCAACTGAATTCCCATGAAATAGCGCTAATCAAAGCATGGGTTTCCCAGCCCAGCCTGTTTGGGGTGGCGTATAATACCCTCGATCCTTCTGACACACTTTCAATACTTATAAAAGAGCATTACGCTTCAGATGAACAAACCTATTCAGATATTAAACCAGTATCCAAATCCACAATCCAGGGTTTGAATGACAATTATCGTACACTCACACCGATTGCATTAAAATCTCCTGCCCTATATGCACGCTTTTTGAGCGCCAGTCATTTTGAGGATGAATATGTGGAAAATCTGACCAAAGTACGGGACCAGGTGGTCGATCTCTACCTGGGCTACATGCCGGTAAAAAATCACCTGCTGCCCATTATTGGTAGTTTTAAAAATCTCCAGGTCCTCAATCTCAATGGAACCCATATTACGGATGAAGGGCTTCAACACCTGGCAAATTTAAAAGATCTTCAAAAACTTTATATGACCGAAACCAAGGTTACTCAAGACGGAATTAGAAAGTTGCTGGAAAAAAATCCCATAAAGAAGATATACTTGTGGAACACCCCAATCGATTCCACCGAGTTCAATCAACTTAGGCGAGAATTCCCAGGGACGATCATGGTGGGAGAATCCAATGAATTGGGCAACGAGATCATCGCTTTGAATGCACCTCAAATAAAGCCAGAATCACCCTTCATCAAAACCTCCATGCAGGTCACTTTTGACCATCCCATACCCGATGTTGATATACGGTACACCACTGATGGCAGTGATCCTGACAGTATACATTCTTCACGGTATAATGGTCCCCTGGAAATTTCCCAGGATCTTCATTTGAAGATAAAAGCTTTCAAACCAGGTTGGTTGAGCAGCCCGGTTACACAAAAATCCTATGTTGTCACCAAGCACATCCCTGATTCGGTATGGTTTGAATCAGAACCCAACCCAAGATTTGCGGGAGAAGGCCCCAAAACCCTGATCAACCACCTGTCAGGAGAAAAAGTCCATGAGGATAAAAATTACCTCGCATATCTTGACCACGATGCTGTCTTTGGTTTTTCTTTTTCCGAAGTCAAACCCTTTCAAAAAGTTATCGTCAGCGGTTTGACCAAAACCCCGGCATACATTTTCCCTCCGGTATCAGCTACTTTGGAAGCGTGGGACGGATCACAATGGAAACAAATCCAGTTACTAAAGCCGGTTACGCCGGACTCGGACATCGACTATGAAAAATTTTATCTCTCTTTTGAACCTGACCAGGTCCTCCAAACCGATAAGATCCGTTTGCGCATGAAACCATTGGACCGTTTACCTCCCTGGCACCCTGGGAAAGGAGCAAGGGGATGGGTTTTTGTGGATGAAGTTTTGTTCCAATAAATCCATCAAATGAATAAAATCCGATGTTGCTTTATATAAATACCATGGGTAGCCAGGTTAATATTATATGTTGCTTTATCTGATATCCTGGTTCGAAAGGGAGATGTTAAAATGGAAGAGATAAAAAGGACAACTTGTACATTTGGGCTATCCTACCTTCAATTACCCCAGCGGATCTTGTCCACAAGATCCAATGTAAGGCTGTAAACGGGATCAAAAGCATTAGCATCCATGTCAAAACCCAGTAAATATTCATTTAAAGATTTTAGTATAAATGTGGAAGCCAGAAGACATGACCTTCGGGGTTATATCGTTTTTGCGGCTTTATTTTTAGGGTTTCACTTCATTTTGGAGCTACAGATTTTAAGCGTTTTACAGCCCTATTATCCGGTATTATTCAAGATTTCGATGAGCTTGTCCATTCTGGCCATTATTTTATTGAGTGGCCGTGTCATCGAAAACATTATCATCAACCGGAAATCATCCCAGGGGGAGCGATACAATCTTCTTAGCATAACCAGGTTGATCACCACGATTCTGATGCTCATTGTTATCGTCGGCTTTTTGTTTCAAAACCTGTATGCCATTGTGGTTAGCTTCGGTTTGATCTCATTGGTACTGGGTTTTGCATTGCAGGCTCCCATCACTTCATTTATAGCCTGGCTGTATATTGTCTTTCGGCGGCCATACAAAATAGGAGACCGGATCCAACTGGATCGTTTACGAGGGGATGTGGTGGAAATCAACTATCTTGATACCGCTATTCTCGAATGTAGCGGAGATTATCTGCACAATGATCGTCGGAGTGGCCGTATCATTTATTTTCCAAATAGCATTATTCTAAAATCCGATGTAATCAATTATTCTGGTCCATATGTACCTTTCATCTGGAACGAAACGGCGATACAGGTGGCCTATACCAGCGATTTGCAATATGTAGAAAAGTGCTTACTGGAGGCTGCCTCCACTGATTTTGAAAATCGTTATCCCATGTTTGACAAAGCTGAATTGTTCAAATGGGAACCTTCTGTGTATTTTCGGGTAAATCAATTTGCATGGCTGGAGGCTGTGGTCATTTACCCGGTTGAACCTACGGATACCACTGATCGACGCAAAAGGATATTGACGCTGGCTTTACCTTCCCTCAATGCCCACCCGGAAAAGGTCCAGTTTCCGGAAGGCACGCATCGGTAATTCATTTGACCATCTCTGGAAATCTTTTCCCTATAGAGAATTTGATGCCGTATAACACCTTGTTGGATCAGGAATCCTTTTCCTTTTCGAAAAACGCTATAAAGTCTGCAATGGTCATGCGACCCTGATCACCTTCTCCGTGCCTTCGTACCGATACCGAATCCGCATTTTGCTCTTCTTCGCCCACTATGAGCATAAAAGGAATTTTTTTAACCTCTGCATCCCGGATACGCCTGCCAATCGTTTCATTTCGATCATCTACCTCTCCCTTGATATCCACACTCCCCAATCGGTTTTTTACCTGAAACGCAAAATCATGATACGGTTCCGACACCGGAATAATTACATATTGCTCCGGCGCAAGCCAAAGTGGAAATTTTCCCGCGGTATGTTCGATCAATATGGACATAAAACGCTCCATACTGCCAAATGGCGCGCGGTGGATCATGACCGGCCGGTGCGATTGATTGTCTGCCCCTGTATATTCAAGTTCAAACCGTTCGGGTAAATTGTAATCAACCTGGATCGTTCCCAGCTGCCATGATCTTCCGAGTGCATCTTTGATCATGAAATCGAGTTTAGGACCGTAAAAAGCAGCTTCTCCCAATTCGGTGGTGGTTTCCATACCGGTTTCAGCTACTGCATCGATGATAGCCTGCTCCGCCTTATCCCATACTTCCGGTGAGCCCAGGTACTTTTCCGGCGTAGATGGATCACGAAGCGAAATCTGTGCTGTAAAATTCACAAATCCCATTTTATCCAAAACTGTCCTGGTAAGATCGAGGACATTCAGGAACTCTTCCTTTAATTGTTCCGGTGTGCAAAATATATGAGCATCGTCCTGCGTAAAGCCTCTCACCCGGGATAATCCATGGAGCTCTCCACTTTGCTCATACCTGTAAACCGTCCCAAATTCCGCTATTCGGATAGGAAGTTCGCGGTAAGAATGCGGTCTGTGCTTGTAGATCTCACAGTGGTGTGGACAATTCATAGGTTTGAGAAGAAACTCCTCATTTTCACGGGGTGTCTTGATGGGTTGAAAACTGTCACTCCCATATTTTTCGTAATGACCAGAGGTCACGTAGAGGTCTTTCTTTCCGATGTGTGGGGTTATCACCATTTTGTACCCGCGTTTTTCCTGTTCTTCCTGAAGGTATCTTTGGAGTCGTTCCCGCACGGTCTGGCCTTTAGGCAACCAAATTGGTAAGCCGGCACCCACCTTGTCCGAAAACATGAATAGTTCCAGCTCAGCCCCCAGTTTACGGTGATCTCTTTTTTTGGCCTCTTCCACCAGGGTCAGATATTCCGTAAGTTCTTTTTGTTTAGGGAAGGTTATTCCGTAGATCCGGGTAAGCATTTTGCGATTTTCATCCCCCCGCCAGTATGCACCAGCCAGGTTGGTTAGTTTGATTGCTTTAATCGACCCGGTATTGGGGATATGTGGTCCTCTGCACAAATCGGTAAAATTACCTTGCGTGTAAAAGGTAATCGTACCGTCCTCCAGTTCGTCGATCAATTCCAGTTTGTATTCATCCCCTTTGTCCTCAAAATAAGCTCGGGCATCTGATTTACTCACTTCCCGGCGTTGGTACTCATTTTTTTGTCTGGCCAACTCGTTCATTTTGGCTTCGATCTTCTCCAGATCATCGGGGCTGAGTTGACGATCCCCCAAATCCACATCGTAATAAAAACCCTGATCGACAGGTGGACCGATACCAAATTTCACTCCAGGATATAAAGCTTCCAGGGCTTCCGCCATCAAGTGTGCTGAAGAATGCCAAAACGTTGCTTTTCCCTCCGGGTCGTTCCAGGTATACAGGACGATACTTGCATTTTCTTCGATAGGACGGCTAAGATCCCAGATTTGGCCATTCACGCCAATTGCGAGCACATTGCGTGCGAGGCCCTCGCTGATGGACTGTGCAATTTCCATCCCGGTAACCCCTGACTTAAATTGTTTTTCATTGCCGTCAGGAAAAGTAATCGTGATCATTTTGTGGTATTTAGTTCTCGAACCGTGGACAAAAGTACTACTTGATATCCAATTGTGAAAATGGGTGGATAAACAGAATCTTTTTTTGACCTCATCCATTGTCGGGGACCAGAAATAAACCTGGCCAATATGCACAATGGATTCTGTCGTTTATAGAGGTTTTATAATGTGTGGGGTTAAAAGACAAATGTTAAAATAAAAAATCTCACCTAATTTTTACCGCTAATAACGCATTTTTACGTTGAATAAATTACATCGTACCTTTCAAATTGTATCATGCTCAAATATTTTTCTCTGATCCTCCTGGGAATTTCGGTCATAAATGCAGCCACGGCACAAAATGAAGGTGAAATCACAGGGAAGCTGGTGGGCCCCAATGATGAACCCCTGAGTTTTGCTACCGTAACAGTATATCGTGCTGCGGATACCTCCCTGGTGGATTATATCCTGAGTGAAGATGACGGTTCCTTTCGTATCCGGCGTTTGCCCCTCGGAATGCCCTTGCGTGTTATATCGAGCTTTTTGGGGTTTGAACCCCATCGTGCGGATTTTGAATTGACCCCCACTGACAAAGTCAGGGACTTTGGACTTATCATTATGCAACCCACTTCCCAAACACTGGACGAAATTCTGGTCCAGGCTGAAAGACCTCCCGTCGTTATGCACAATGACACCATCGAATTCAATGCAGCCTCATTCCAGACCCGTGACGGGGCTACGGTGGAAGATCTGGTGAAAAAATTACCCGGAGTGGTCGTGGATAGCGATGGCAATATTACCGCCAATGGTCGACCAGTCAACAAAGTACGCGTGGATGGCAAGGATTTTTTCGGTGGAGATCCCCGAGTCGCACTTCGGAATTTGACGAGCGATATGATCGATAAAGTTCAAATAGCAGAAGACCGCGAAGAAGACCCTTTACGGCTTAAGGCAGATGATGAAGTAAGTCAAATTCTGAATTTGAAACTGAAAAAAGATGCCAAAATTCAGGCATTTGGAAAAGCATATGCAGGAGGTGGTACAAACAACCGATACGAAGTGGGCGGCATAGTTAACAATTTCGCGGATACTTTACAACTCAGCTTTGTAGGATATTACAACAACCTGACCCAAACCAACCTCTCGATGCATGAAATGCTGAGTTTGGGTAGTTTTCAGGCCCAACGCGTATACTATACCCAGAGTGGTGCCAGTATAAATGGACTCAATATCGGTGATTCACGTTCCGGATTACCCTTATCCTTATTTGGTGGAGCCAATGCCAACCTCACATTGGGTGATGCAAAAATGTCGCTTCAATATTTCTATTCCGACTACCAAAATGAATTTCGAACACAGACTTACAAACAAACCACCTTACGCCCCGACTCTATTTTCTATTTCAATGCAGACAATGAAGGAAAATCGAAGAGTCGCGGACACAACCTCATGGGGGGATTGCGATGGACCATCGATACCACGACCCAATTGAACCTGAATGTAGGACTCACTTATGCGAATGGAAACCGACCATCCAGTCAAATGGAAACTGCAGCATTCAATGATGAAACCAACATTATCCAGGAATTTCTTACTGTGGAAGACCCTCGTTCCACCAATCTCAACCTAAATACAAGATTGTATTTCAATAAGCGGCTTAATCACAAAGGACGTAATCTGGGCTTCACTACGACGTTTAACAAAAACAACGATGACAATGACCTCCTTTCCAAATTTCAACGTTTATACCTCCAGAATTCAATAGATTCCCTGATTTATTTTGATCAGTTGCGCAACAAATACACCCATCATCAGTCATTATCTCTCGATTTACGATATAGCGAACCACTGATTTCGAACACCTTCCTCGATCTGGGGGTCAAATATGAACCAAGTAGCAGATCCAATGAAGTCCTGACCCGCCAGCAATATCCATCCGATGGGGACTGGAACAGAGTAGATGGTTTGTCCAACGATTTTGACCGGAAAGAGAACAAATGGGGAGGATCAGCCGCCCTCCGTTATCAAAAGAATAAAGTACAGGTTAATCTGGGGCTGGATTACGATAATTTGACCTTCACGAACAATTTCAATGAAGAGTTCGTCTCCTTCGACGAAGAATATCAGTTCATTTCGCCCCGAATTCAGATTAATCTGGACGGATGGCGATTCAATTATAATTACACCTACAGGATCCCCGAAATCGGGCAACTTCACCCCATCACAGACAATACAAATCCCCTTTACATACAGGAAGGGAATCCCGATCTGACACCTTACCGCGGACACAATATTTGGTTATCTAAATACGCCTACTCAGGGAAATGGAAATACAGACTATATCTAGGCAGTGATTTTCGAAATCAGAGTATAATCAACTCGTCTCGCATCGATGCTGGTGGCATAACTTATGTCAGGCCGATTAATTTCCACGGAAATTCATCTGAAATATTTTCAGGTGCCGGTATGAATCATACCTTTGAAATGCAAAATCAGAAACTTACGCTTGATCTCGGCCTATTCGGAAATTTACGATCAGAACCTTTTATTGTCAACGGGCAGGAAGGTTCGGTGTCGAATAAAGCTTTAGGTACCTCGATAAACCTCAATTATAATCTCAATGACATTCTGGATTTTGCACCCCGTTATTATGTGAATTTCGTCAAAAACGAATATGATAAAGTGAATTTCTCAGATGTTAGTTATGTGAATCACCAGCTATCAGGCGAATTCACCATTCATCTGCCCTGGTCAATCGAACTCCAAAATGATGTGACTTACACCTACCTTCCCAATACCATTCCGGGCTTTCCAAGTAGTAACCTGATGTGGAACGCGGCCATCAACAAAAAGCTATTGAAAAATAAAAAATTGACCTTGCGACTATCTGCGTATGATTTGCTGGATCAAAATGTCAATTTTTACCGTTCGGTGAGATACAATACCGTTCAGGATATTCAACAAACAGCACTGACTCGTTATCTGATGGTCTCCCTCATATATGATTTTCGCAAAGCCAACATTCCGGGTCGGGGAGGACCAGGAATAATCAGAATTGGAGGATGATTAATCGCACTTCCGGAAATCGTGATTGCGGGCTTTTCCAATCGAATCCATTCGGATTTTGATCTCATGAATAAAACCATGGATATATAAGCATCTGCTAACCAGTTTTATTCCCGACCCTCCAATCCCGTTTGCACTCACCGCTCAGAATTCAATCCATTTCTGATAATTATACATTGAAATCCTAAATTCAGACCCAGGCCCGGTCAGGAATCTGACTTTCGATCATAAAAATGTAAACATATCAGTAAATTGTACCTTACAAACACAGGTACTACTTTCATTTTACTTCGTATGGATTGGAAAAATATCGTGCATCAATTATCATCCAGCACCGGATTTCAATTGTTTTGCCTTCATGGAACATATTCTCCCTCTTCCAAAGAGCTCAGAAATATGATCAATGTAATCAAACTAAGCGGAGCCGCTCAGGATGGCGGGATTGCGGTGGTAATGACCCGGTCGCAATACATCAATCGTCACCAGTATGAAGGTCAATTTTTTCAGCAACGATACCAGGCATCCTTTAAAGACCATGGAGAAACAGTCCGGCAACGTATCGAAAATGCGTCACGCAAAAACCCTCATATTTCTCCTGATCGCTGGATCCGGGAATTTGATCTCCATCCTCTTTTTGAAAAACCGCTGGTGCAATTGTCTTCCGGAGAATGGCAAAGATTTTCCGTTTGTGAAATGTTGATCGGTCAGCCAAAATTGCTCGTAATTCCGGATTTATTAAAGGGATTGGATTCTGTGTGGCAAATAAAGATTCTGGACATCTTGAAAACAGCCCCCGGGAAGGTTTTATTCACGTCCGACGTGCCGGTGAAAGACTCCGCAATTCAACATATCAGACTGGATGGTACTAACCACAACGTGGCATTTCCTGCACTCAATCCCGGCTTGATTGCACAGTTCCATCAGTACCAAACTAGTTTTTTGTCGAATTCCCGGGAGGAGGTGCAAATTGAAATGAAGGATGTAAATATCCAATACGGCCAAATGAAAATCCTGGAAAATATCCACTGGAGGGTCCTCGCAGGTCAAAAGTGGAATATCCAGGGGCCCAATGGTGCCGGAAAAAGCACCCTGATCAGTCTTGTTAATTCCGATAATCCACAAGGATATAGTCAACCTATTCATCTGTTTGGGCACAAGTTTGGACAGGAATCCATATGGGATCGTAAAGCCAGGATATCGTACTTTGGATCCGATTTTTTTGCCTATTATAAATCTGGCAAAACGGTTGAAGAAAGTTTTTATCACCTAATTACCACCCCGTATATCGAAACCATCCAACCGCCACCTGACCTGGTGTCAAGCTTGTTCCATTGGTTTGGACTATCAAAAAAATGCCATCAACCATTTGCGCTGGCAGATCGCAATACCCGCCGGCAGGTCATGTTGCTGGCGGCCTATCTGAAAAGCAGTGGTGTACTTATCCTGGACGAACCATTTCAGGATTTTTCCCTGGACAAAATTCAACAGAATATTCACTTCCTTGACTCCGTCCAGATCAATTCCCTCCAGACTGTGATCTTTGTTACTCATCAGGACCACCATAAACCTCAATTTCTGGATCAAATTTTGCGGTTGGATCAGGGAAAAATGGTGTAGCAATTGAAATGGTGGAACTGTTCCACTCCTTTTACCCGAAACGTTTGAATTGTTAAGGTTCTATAAAAGAAGGTAGTAAACTTTACTCGTCATATGATGTTCACCCATGTGAATCCGTCGTATACAGGAATTTCACGGATGAAAATTTTAATTGGTTTATTATTGTAGACGAAGAGAAAATTTCAATTGTGAGCCTATTTTCACCCATAATATGGGGAAAACTGTTCAAACCCAAACCATGCTTAAAAATTTAGTTGCCATTCTTATTTTTACCCTGGCGCTTACTTCTGTGGCCGCCCAACGAAGCGGTGAGGTAAAAGGAATTTTGCAAAATACGGATAAAGAACCCTTACCGTTTGCTACCGCCACGATTTACAATGCTGCAGATACTGCACTTATCGATTACGTACTTACGGAGGACGACGGGTCATTCTCTTTTCGGAGGCTGCCTTTTGATCAGCCTATGCGGATCATTATTTCCTTTCTTGGATATGAGCCTGTCCGGCAGGACTTTGAATTAAATTCTGCCAATCCGTCAATGGATTTCGGCGTTATTGAAATGGTCACTTCTTCCCAAACACTGGATGAAATCCTTGTCCTGGCCGAACGACCTCCCATTGTGATGAAAGATGACACCCTTGAATTCAATGCTGGTTCTTTCTTTACCCGGGATGGAGCCACGGTGGAAGATTTGATAAAAAAACTTCCCGGGGTAGTTGTCGATAATCAGGGCAATGTCACTGCCAACGGTCGTCCCGTGACTAAAGTACAGGTAGATGGTAAGGATTTCTTCGGGGGTGATCCCAGGATTGCACTGCGTAATTTAACCAGCGATATGATCCGTTCGGTTCAAATTACGGATGACAGAGAGGAAGATCCTCAACGCCTGCTTGCGGATGATGAAGTCAACCAGATCATCAATTTGAAACTTAAAAAAGATGCCAAAATCAAGGCTTTCGGAAAGCTATACGGTGGGGGTGGAACCCAGGATCGTTTCGAAACGGGGGGAATTGTGAACTCGTTCCGGGAAAACTATCAACTTAGCCTCGTAGGATACTACAACAATCTCTCCAAGACCAATTTATCCATGGATGAAGTATTGAGCCTAGGAAGTTTTGAAAGTCGTCGCCGAGGTTGGGGCGGTGGAGGTGGTATCGATGGGATCCAGTTTGGATCAGAAGGTGCAGGATTCCCCACATCCTTGTTGGGAGGAGCAAATATCAATGCGACCTACGGAGGAGCAAAGATTAATTTACAATACTTCTATTCCAACAATTCCCTGGAATTTGGCTCCAAAACTTTCAAGCAACAAACGATCCGACAGGATTCTGTGTTCTTTTACGATTCCGAAAGCGATGGAAAGTCATCCAGTCAAGGACACAATATAACAGGAGGACTCCGATGGGAAATCGATACCCTTACCCAATTAAATTTTAATCTTTCCCTGAATAAATCAGATGGCAAAAGACCTTCCTATACAGAAGAATCTTCCGCTTTCAATGATGATGAAAATCTGCTGCAGAATTTCATCACGAGAGAAGATCCTTATTCTTCCAATATGGGAATCAGTACCCGGATATATTTCAACAGGAAATTAAACGATGCCGGGAGAAATATCAGTTTCCGTTCCTCTTTCAGTAAGAGTCGGAATGAAAGTGAATTGTTGTCCAATTTTGAACGGGTCTATTTTCTGAACCCAATGGACTCTATTGCATTTTTCGATCAATTGCGCAATGAATTCACCAACAACCAAAGTTTTGGGGTTGATCTGCGATACACCGAACCCCTGGGGGAATTTTTATTTCTTGATTTAGAAGCAGAATTTCAGCCCAGCAGCCGTTTCAATGATGTGGAGACCAGGCAACAGTTCATTAATGATAACAATTGGTCGATCGTGGACAACCTCACCAGCAGCCTACAACGAGATGAAAAAGAAACTGAGGTGGCAGCTAGCCTGAGATATCAAAAGGAGAAGGTACAAATCAGTTTGGATTTGGAATACAATCTTTTGAATTACAATAACCAGTTTGGCGATGAAATCCCGGATTTCAAAGAAAACTATCGTTTCTTCAGTCCACGTTTCCGCGTAGTCCTTGATGGTTGGAGATTGTTTTACCGCTATGATTATAATACACCCAATATAGGCCAGCTGCAACCCATTGCCAACAATACCAATCCACTTTATATATATGAGGGAAATCCTGATCTAAAACCCACAAGATCGCATGGGGTCTGGATCTCAAAATATTCCTTTCAACGCGCGTGGAAATACCGATTATTTCTGGGCGGAGATTACCGAAATGACAATATAATCAACACCTCCAGGGTGGACGGAAGTGGAGTAACCTATACACGGCCGATCAATTATACTGCAGATGCTTATAACATTCGTGGAGGATCAGGCGTGAGTCGGACATTTGAATTGGAAAATCAAAAAATCAATGTAGATCTCGATGTTAACGCCAATTTTGGAGCAGGTCCTTTCATAATCAATGGTCAGGAGGGTGTATCGAATTATACCAATATGGGTGGAGGTTTAACCCTCAATTACAATTACAACGACATCATTGATTTTTCCCCCCGGTATAGCCTGAATTACAACCGCAATACCTATGAAGGGGTGGATTACAGGAATGTCAATATATACAATCACCGGGCATCAGCAGATTTCACGCTCTATCTGCCATGGTCCATCGAATTACAAAATGATTTCACCTATCAGTACATCCCCCAAACGACACCAGGGTTTAGAAAAACGAGTTTTATCTGGCATGCTGCTATCAACAAAAAAATACTCCAAAGCAAAAAGTTGACCTTGCGATTGAGCGCTTATGATCTTTTGGATCAAAACATCGATTTCTATCGGTATGTGAATTTCAACAATATCGTTGATGGTCA
>Ga0079224_100002787_pt1 | contig 21543 bp, 19 predicted proteins | sample Stecom2015_FD_80414 | JGI IMG/M metagenome (GOLD analysis project Ga0079224, IMG submission 80414) | Agricultural soil microbial communities from Utah to study Nitrogen management - Steer compost 2015 | ecosystem: Environmental > Terrestrial > Soil > Agricultural land | place: USA: Utah...
ATAGGGTATCCATAGCGGTCAGCCCACGTAGAAGTAGGAGGGGTCGGTGGGCATCACGGCGATGCCCAGCACGCGAACCTGGCTCCCCGCCGGTATGGGCACCACCAGGAAGCGGTCTTCATCACCATCGAGCACGTCTTCCACGCGGGTAACCAGCTCCTGTAGTTCCTGTTTGTCCAGGTAGCATTCGAAGACGGACTTCTGCCCGCCGCAGGCAAAGTCCTTCAACACCTGCAGAGCGCGGCGCAGACGCCTGGGGCTGCGAATATCGTAGGCGGCGATAAACAGACTGCGAGTGGCCATGGGTACTCCCGGAGAAACCTGCAGCCATTGTGACGACTGTTGGGCCGCTGGGGGCAGATGACAAGGTTGTGATAAGCGCGGCGGCGGAAGCCGGTGGCTAACCTAAGGCGACATCAAGGGATAAGAGGAGGAGAGCCGGTGACCACATGGTTTGTCAGCCGCCACCCCGGCGCCAGGGACTGGGCCAGGGCGCAGGGTATTGCCGTCGACAGCTGGGTGGATCACCTCGATCCAGCCCTGGTGCGCCCTGGTGATCTGGTGGTGGGCACCCTGCCGGTGCATCAGGCGGCCAGGGTCTGTGCCGCTGGTGCCCGCTATTGGCACCTGGTACTGGAACTGACCCCGGAGAGCCGGGGCCGGGAGCTGAGGGCCGACGAACTTCGCCGGCTGGGGGCCAGGTTGGAGGAATTCAGCGTTCGCGCCGCAGGAGGCTGAGCCCGGCCCCACTCAGGGTTGAGGCTGGAATAGAACTTGGCTTGCGACTCCCACAGCCACAGTACGCCCTACCGGCTGGCGGCAATCCGCGCCAATAGCGACTGGAGCTGGCGGCTGACGGGGCTGCCGCTCTGGGCGAAGGCGAGGCCTTTGCGGGCCACCTGCTCGGCGACTGCCAGCTGGTAGAGGGAGAACTGGGCACTGGCCATCAGCAGGTACACCTCGGGGCTGCGGGAGTCGATGCGCTGGGCGCGACTGGCCACCCCCAGGGCGCCCTGAAAGTCGTCGCGGCGATACAGGGTCCAGCCCTGATCCAGCAGGCTGGCGACGGCGCTGTTGGGGGCCTGGCGGGGTTCACCGGAGCGGATGGTGGGGCGCTCCTCCACCTCCGGGGGCGGCGGCTCCGGGGCTTGCCGCGGCGGCGGCACCGGGGCAGAGGTGTCTGTGGGGGCCGGCGCCATGGGGGCGCAGGCGGCCGCCAGCAGGGCGAGGGTCGCTATAGCGAGAATGCGCAGTTGTTGTCTCATCGTTCAAAAAGCTCCTTGAACCAGTCCACCACGCCAGGCCCCTGGGTGCGGTAGCAGCTGCTCTTATCCCGGGGTTCGCTGCCGTCGATAAAGGGCAGGTGGCGCGCCCCGGCACAGCCTTCGCTGCTCAGGCGTCCGGTGGCGGTTTCCACCCAGACATAGGTTACACCCTCGGGCTTGATAAAGGGCATGGAGCGGGCTTCCACCCCCGCCATGATGTCGGACCACACCTGGAGGGCGCCGGTGGCACCGGTGAGGGGCATCTTGCCGTTGTCGTCCCGGCCCACCCAGACCACCCCCACATAGTCGCCGCTGAAGCCGGCGAACCAGCTGTCCCGCTGGTCGTTGGTGGTGCCGGTCTTGCCCGCCACCACCAGGCCTTCCGGCAAGCGCCGATAGGCGCCCTTGCCGGTGCCCTCCCGCATCACCACCTGCATGCCGTAGTGGAGCAGGTGCATCACCTGGGGGCTGAAACGCTGCTCGGTGGCGAAGGGGTAGTGCTTGAGGGGCTTGTTGTCCGCGGTGTAAACGGCGCTGATGGTGCGCAGCGGCGAATAGAACCCCTCGGCGGCGATGGTGTGGTAGAGGGTGGCCACATCGAGGGGCGACATGTCCGTGGAGCCCAGCAGCATGGAGGGCACTTCCGGCAGACTGCCTTCATAACCGAGGCGGCGAATGGTCTGGCTCACCGTGGGCAGTCCCAGGCTCAGCCCCAGGCGGGCGGTGGCCTGGTTGTAGGAGTTGCCCAGGGCAGCGTACAGGGGCACCAGGCCGTGGCTGCGCTTTTCGTAGTTGGCCGGCTCCCAGACACTGCTGCCGGGGATCTTCACCGATAGCGGGCTGTCGTCGATGGGGGTCGCCAGGGTGTAGGCGCTGTCCCGCTCCAGGGCGGCCAGGTACACCGCGGGCTTGATGGTGGAACCCACCTGGCGGCGGGCGTCCACCGCCCGGTTGAAGCCAGCGTAGCCCGGCTTCCTGCCCCCCGCCAGGGCGAGGATATCGGCGGTGCCGATGCGCACCACCACCGCCGCGGTCTCGAGGGCCCCGGCATCGATCCGGTAACCCTTCTCCAGGTTGTCGACAACCGTCGCCGCACTGGCCTCCACCTGGCGCTGCACCTGGGGATCGAAGTGGGTGAAGATGCGCAGCCCGGCGCTGCTCAGGTCTTCCTCCCGGTACTCCCGGCGCAGCTGCTCCTTCACCAGCTGCAGGTAGTCGGGGTAGGCGTTGGTGGTGGTGCCCGGGGTGGCGGAAACCTCCAGGGGCCTGGCCTTGGCGGCGCTGGCCTGGTCCTGGCTGATCACCCCCTGCTCCGCCATCACGTCGAGCACCAGGTTGCGGCGGGTTTTGGCGCGCTCGGGATTGCGCCAGGGGTCGTAGAAGGAGGCGCCCTTGACCATGCCGATCAACAGGGCGGACTGGTGCACGTCCAGCTCCTGGATGGGCTGGCGGAAGAAGTGGCGGCTGGCCAGGCCAAAGCCGTGGATGGCCCGCTTGCCGGACTGGCCGAGGAAGACCTCGTTGAGGTAGGCCTGGAGGATGTCCTCCTTGCTGTAGTGGACCTCCAGCAACACCGCCATTACCGCCTCGACGCCCTTGCGGATCAGACTGCGCTCCTGGGTCAGGTAAAAGTTCTTCACCAGCTGCTGGGTGATGGTGCTGCCCCCCTGGACGGTGCCGCCGGCCATGATGTTGGACATCAGCGCCCTGGCGATGCCCTTGAAGGAGATGCCAAAGTGGTCGTAATAATCCCGGTCCTCCACCGCCAGCAGGCCCTTCAGCAGGTGTTCGGGCACCTCGTCGAGGGTGACCAGCACCCGGTCCTCCTGGTGATCCGGGTAGATGCCCCCCATCACCATGGGTTCCAGGCGCACCACATCCAGCTGGCCGTCGCTGCCCTTGAGGTCACTGATGCCGCCGCTGTCAAAACTCAGGGTCAGGCGGCGGGCCGGTTCAGCGCCGTCCCAGAACTGGAACTTGCGGGTGTAGAGCTCGATGCGTGAGCCACTGACCCGGTATTGGCCGGGGCTGGCAACCGTGGCCACCGGCCGGTAACCCAGCTGATCCAGCTCCCAGCGCAATCTGTTGGCGGACAGGGACAGGCCCTGGTAGAGATCGAGGGAACGGCCGTAGACATGGGCCGGCAGGGCCCATTTGGCGCCCTCGAATTTGGCGCGGACGATGCCGTTGAGAACCAGGATTGCGACGACCCCCAGCACCAGGCCCCAGACCCCCAGCCACAGGGTCAGGCGCAGCCAAAAGGGCCTGCGGGTGCGGTTTTTCTTGCGGGTGGATTTTTTCTGCCTTGCCAATCGCCAACTCCAGTGCTGAGCCAAATAAACAGCGGCCATTCTCCCCCGCGGCTGCAGCCAACACAACCGGGGCCGCAGCCGACTGTGAAAGCGGGCCGAAATCGGGCGATAATGGCGGGCCAACAACAGGGTGTGCTATGAACAAGAAATATCACGTATTTGCCATGGGCGCCGCCCTGGTGGACACCGAAATCGAAGTCAGTGACCAGGATCTCGACACCCTGGGTGTCGACAAGGGGCTGATGACCCTGGTGGACGAGGCCCGCCAGGGGGAACTCATCGCCCATCTCAACCACCACCTGACCGCCTCCAAACGGGCTTCCGGCGGGTCCGCGGCCAACTCCATCATTGCCGTCAGCGCCTTTGGCGGCGAGAGTTTCTTTTGCGGGCGGGTGGCCGACGACGACAACGGCGCCTTCTACCTCAACGACCTGGCGGAGGCGGGGGTCCATTTTGCCCGCCCCGACCCCCTGCCCGAGGGCATTACCGGCAAGTGCCTGGTGATGATCACCCCCGACGCCGAACGCTCCATGAACACCTTTCTCGGCATCAGTGAAACCCTGAGCGAAGCGGATGTGGACCTGGACGCCATCGGCGCCGCCCACTACCTCTATATCGAGGGCTATCTGGCCACCTCGGAAACCGGCCGTGCCGCCGCCGTGGCGGCCCGCAAACACGCCCAGGGCAACGGCACCAAGGTGGCCGTCAGCCTCTCGGACCCGGGCATCGTCGCCCACTTTCAGCAGCAGCTGGAGGAAATCACCGGCCGCAAGGTGGACCTGCTGTTCTGCAACCGCGAAGAGGCCCTGGCCTGGACCGGCGCCGCCAACCTCAGGGACGCCAGCGAGGAGATGTCACTGCGGGCCAGCCAGTTTGTCATCACCCTGGGGGCCGAGGGAGCGCTGATCCACGACGGTGTCGAACTTCACGCCATTCCCGGCCGGGCGATCACCGCGGTGGACACCAACGGCGCCGGCGACATGTTCGCCGGCGCCTTTCTCTACGGCATCACCCACGGCATGAGCCCCCGCCGGGCCGGCGAGCTGGGCTGCCTGGCCGCCGCCGCCGTGGTCGGCCAGTTTGGCCCCAGGCTGCCCCTGCGCCAGTACCAGGGCTTGCTGAATGCGCTGTGATGGCAACCACCCGATGAATAAATGGCGCTGAATTAAGGGCTTTATGGTGCTTCGCAGCCCGGCCGCAGCCCCGGGATGGCTTTCTCCACCAGGCTGACCTCAGCACCAGCGGCTCAGTGGCTGCCACTGTCTGGTCAACTCCCCAGCAGCAGCCGCTCCATAGGCTCTGGCGCGGCGATATAAAAGCCCTGGCCGTAGTCGACGCCCATGGCCTTGAGCATCGCCAGCTGCTCCGGGTTTTCCACGCCCTCGGCGATGGTGGACAGGCCCATGATATGGGCCAGGTGGTTGATGGTGCTGACCATGGAGTACTCCACGTCCTGCTGCTCCATGGTGCAGACAAAGCTGCCGTCGATCTTCAGGTAGTCCACCGGCAGCTGTTTGAGATAGCCGAAGGATGACAGGCCGCTGCCAAAGTCATCCAAGGCGAACTTGCAACCCAGCTCGTTGAGGGCGCGGATAAACTGGATTGCCCGGTCGAAATGCTTGATCGCCGCGGTCTCGGTGATTTCAAAGTGGAGCATTCCCGGCTCCAGGCGGACCTCCCGGAGGCGACCGGTGACATAACCGAGAAAGTGTTCGTCGCTGATGGTGTTGCCGGACAGATTCACCGAAATGGCCAGCTGCCGCGCCCGCTCTGCCGGCAGGGCCTCCAGGGTGTTGAGAACCTTGTCGAACACCCACTTGTCGATATCGTCGATCAGGCCGGAGCTCTCCGCAGCGGGGATAAACTTGCCCGGGGGGATGATTTTTCCATCGCGGTCCAGCATCCGTACCAGGGCCTCGCAGTGTCTGCCCAGGCCGTCGTTCTGCAGGGGCACAATGGGCTGGCAGTAGACCACAAAGCGGTTTTCGTCGAGGGCGTCGCTGATACTGGCGGCCCAGCGGGACAGGCTGTGGCGGGACTGGTGGCCCAGGCTGTGGCTGGGAATGTGGATGCGGTTGCGGCCGCTGTCCCGGGCAACCCCGCAGGAGGCCCGGGCCGCCAGCAGGATGCCCGTCTCCGACTCGCTGTCCCGGTCGATCATCGCCACCCCGATACTGGCGCCAACCTTGAGCCGCCGTTCCCGCCAGGGCAGGCTAAAGCCGACAATGGCCGCGAGTACGGCTTCCGCGGCGCGGCGCGCCTGCTCGCCGGAGCGGCCCCACAGCAGGATGGCGAACTCGTCATTGCCGCTGCGGGCAACCACATCGTGGTCCCCCACCACCTGGGTGAGCAAGCGGGCACAGTGGCGCAGCAACTCGTCACCGGCGGCGTGGCCACAGGTGTCGTTGATCATGGAAAAATTGTACAGGTCGATATAGAGCAGGGCGTGGCGAGAGTTCTCCACCCGCGCGTCATCCACCGCCAACAGCACTTCGTTTTCCAGCTGGCGGCGGTTGGTGAGCTGGGTGAGAGGATCGTGGGTCTCGTGCCAGCTGAGGCGGGTGGAGACCCGCCGCGACTCGCTCACCGCCCGCATCACGATAACGCAGCCCACGATATGGCTGTTGCGATCGCGAATTGGGGTGGCGCTGACCATCACCGGCACTGCGGTATCGGCCACCTCGAGGGCGATGTCAGCCACCCGGTTTACGGTGCGCTCCCGGCCCAGGGCATCGCCGACGGGGTTGACCAGGTTGCCCTCGCTGTCCTTGAGATGGAGCACATCCCCGAGATACACATTGCCGTGGCGGCGGTGGCCCAGGCCGAGCATTTCCGCCGCCACCGGATTGAGGTCTTCCAGATAGCCCCGCTGATCCACCAGCAGGATGGCATCCGCCACCTGGGTGTAGAGGGCCCGCAACATTTCCTTGTGCCTATGGAGGGCATCCTGGAGGTCGGCCTGGGGGGTGACATCCCGGCAACACAGGGTGAGATGGCCCAGGTGGCTGGCGCTATCAAAAATCCACACGTCGAACTTGCTGGCGGTGCCGTCCACCGACACCCCGCTGAGAAAGCCGTCCCTGCTGTGCTGGCGGGCGGTCTCCAGCGCCTGGCGAAAGGTCCCGCCCTCGGGGACGTCGTCGAGATCGGGAAACAGCAGCCGCAGGGGCTTGTCGATCAGCTCCTGCTCCTGGAAACCCAGCAGCTCCAGCAGCAGGGAATTGATGGCGACGATAAAGCCGTAGCCGTCGATGGCGACAATGCCCAGCTCGCTGCTCTCCAGATTGGTCTGGAAGACCTTGTGCCCGCGGCCACCGGGTCGCTTGCCCGGCTGGGGGTGGGGGGCGTGGCCAGTGGCGGTGCGGTGCGACGTCAAGAGTCTACCCCTGGGCGAGCAATTCCCGCAGATCGATGATCGCCGCATTGGCCCGGCTGATATAGGAGGCCATGGTCAATGAATGGTTGGCCAAAAACCCGAAGCCGGAGCCGTTGAGAATCATCGGGCTGCCCAGGGGCTCCTGGGTACCCTCCAGCTCGCGGATGATCTGTTGCAAGCTGACCTTGGCATTTTTCTTTTCCAGCACCGAGGCGAAATCCACCTCCATGGCCCGCAGGATGTGAATCAGTGCCCAGGCGGTGCCACGGGCCTCGTAGAACACATCGTCCAATTCATTCCAGGGGGTTTTGACGGCAATTTCACCGGGGGACCTGGTGGACTGCTTGCTGGCGGATTCGCCGGCCAGGTCGGTGTTCAGGCGGCGCTGGCCGACACTGGCGCTGAGGCGCTGGGACAGGCTGCCGAGACGGGATTCCACGGTGGACAGCCAAAAGTTGAGATTGTCGGCGCGGGCGTAGAACTGGGCGTTGTACTGGTCGTCGTCGGCGAGGCGGCCGAGATACCCCCCGAGGTGCTTGAGGCCGGTGCGGTACTCGGACTCGGTGTCCGGGAGAATCCAGCTGTCGTTGTCAAAATTGAATCTGGGCTCTGCCAGGGCCAGGTCCGGGTCTTCCGTGGACTGGGACTGGGAGCGACTGAAGCGGTCGCGCATGGCCTTGGACAGGTCGCGCACCTGGGTCAGCACGCCGAACTCCCAGTTGGGGATATTGTCCAGCCATACGCCGGGCGGGAAGCGGTCGTTGCTCAGGTAGCCGCCACGCTTGTGGAGCAGGGTCTCGGTCACCGCAATCAGGGTTGCGGTAGTGCGCACTCCGGTAATCTCGCCGCTGTCGGGATAGGCGGCGAGGACGGAGTCGGTGTCCAGCAGGTCGGGCTCCCGGCTCCACCACCAGCCCAGCATCACCAGCAGCAGCAACACCAGTGCCACCACCGCAGCCACCACCTGGGCGATACGCTTTTTGTGACTGCCCAAGGCCGATCCCGGTCCGGTATCCATAGTACGCTTCCTCAGTCCTCGCCCACGGCCACCACCGGCAGGGTGACGGACAAGTCGCCGCAGGCACCAAAATCAAAGTGGAAATCAACCGCATCCCCGCGGCGCAGGGGCCGCGCCAGCTCCAGCAGCATCAGGTGCAGCCCCCCGGGCCTCATCACCTGACGGGATCCGGGGGCAAGACTGAAGGCCTCGACCCGGCGCATCTGCATCCGCCCATCGAGGTGGCTGTGTTGGTGAAGCTCCACCCTGGCGGCCGCCGGTGAGGTCACCTCCAGCAATGGGCACTCCTGAGGGGATGCGTTGCCGAGGGTCAGGTAGGCCACCCCCCGGTTCTGGCCGGGGATGGTCTCCCGAACCCGGCCGTCGGCAGCACTCAGGGTATCGGAGGCCCCCGAAGTGACAGCGAAACCGCCCAGCAATGCGGCTAAAAGGTATGTGTATCTCGACATGGGTGCCACTATAGCATGGAACAATCCGCTGTTCCGCCACTCAGCTTTCCGCCACTCAAACTCGCCCGCAGCGGTCATTGCCCTTACAATGTCCACCACCTTCAACCACAGGACACAACCCCTGGTGACCAAACTTCTTCACTGGCTGATGCTCCCCCTGCTGGCCCTGGTGTCCACCGCCAATCTGGCGGACACCCTGAGGTTTGAGAGGGACGGGCTGACCACCTCCGCCCTGGGCGGCGGCCAGGATTTTCTCCCGGTGGAACAGGCCTATCAGCTGCACCCGGAAGTGGTGAACGGCGAACTGGTGATGAGCTGGCTGATCGCGCCCGGCTACTACCTCTACCGGGACAGCTTCAGCACCGCCGCCGTCGACCCGGATGGCAGCCAGCAACCATTGGAGCAGCACTTTCAAGGGGGCGTCACCCGCTACGACGAGTACTTCGAAAAGGAGGTGGAGGTCTATTACACCGCCACCGAGGTGCGCGCCTCCCTGCCGGCCACCGCCGCCGCTGGGGTTGTTCGCGTCCAGTCCCAGGGCTGTGCCGATGCCGGGCTCTGCTATCCGCCCCGCACCCAGTACGTCACCATCAGCGGCAGCGCACTGGCAGTGAGCGACAGTCCGCCAGGGGATATCGCTCCCTCCTCCCCGGGCGGCTCCGAGTCCCTGGCCCTGATCCTGGTGTTTGCCCTGCTGGGGGGGCTGATCCTCAACCTGATGCCCTGCGTCTTTCCGGTGCTGTCCATCAAGGTCCTCAGCCTGTCCCAGGGCCACCTGTCGGTCCACCGCCGCCATGTTCACGGCCTCGCCTACAGCGCCGGGGTGGTGACCAGTTTTATTGCCGTGGCCCTGGTGTTGATCGCCCTCCGCGCCGGCGGCCAGGCCCTGGGCTGGGGGTTCCAGCTCCAATCCCCCGGCTTTATCACCGCCCTGGTGTTCCTGTTCTTTGTTATGGGCCTGGGGTTTATGGGCTTTTATACCGCCGGCCTGCGCCTGATGAACCTGGGCGGCGGCGCCACCGGCGGCACCGGGTTGCGCCACTCCTTTCTCACCGGCGTGCTGGCCACCATTATCGCCAGCCCCTGCTCGGCACCCTTTATGGGCACCGCCCTGGGTTTTGCCCTCACCCAGCCGACGCCTGTAGCGGTGGTGGTATTCGCCGCCCTGGGCCTGGGTATGGCGCTGCCCTTTTTGGTGTTGACCTGGGTGCCCGGCGTGCTGGAGGCGCTGCCCAAACCCGGGCCCTGGATGGAGAAGCTCAAGGAGCTGCTGGCCTTCCCCCTGTTTCTCACCTGTGTCTGGCTGCTGTGGATTCTCGGCCACCAGACCGATGCCGACACCCTGGTGGCGGTCCTCACCGGCCTGGTGCTGGTGACCCTGGCGATCTGGCTCGGCAAAGGCCGGACTGCGGCAGGCAAGGTGGTGGCCGCTGTGACCCTGGTGGCCGCCATCGCCATCCCCGCCAGGCAGTTGACCCTGGCCCAGGAAGAGCAGATCTGGGAGCCCTACAGCCAGGCCCGGCTGAACAGCCTGCTGGCGGAGGGGCGCGGGGTGTTCGTCAACCTGACCGCCGACTGGTGCATCACCTGCCTGGCCAATGAGAAAATGGCCCTGGCTTCCGACGAGTTTGCCGCCACCCTGAAGGGGGCAGACATCGTCTACCTGAAAGGAGACTGGACCAACTACGATCCGGAGATCACCGCCCTGCTCAATGCCAACGGCCGCAACGGGGTGCCCCTGTACCTGCTGTACCGGGCCGGACAGCGCCAGCCGGAGATATTGCCGCAAATCCTGACCAGGACCTCCGTGATTTCTGCGTTGACCAAAAAATAGCGCCATTAGGGCTCAAGTTAACGCACGATGGCGACAAGATCACCAGTTTGCCGGGATATTGCGCCCATCCCTCAGCAACCCGGGGCCAAGATCGGCAAACGTGGCGACATCTGCCGCTCGGCGGCGGAATTTTCGATGAAAAATCGCGCAACGATAGCCATCATGCCGGCAACGTCGCGAAAATGGCCTTTGTGATGGACATCCCGTATTTTTTGCGGCAGACTCCGCCACTACATTTGGGCAATTGGCATCTTCCCATGGCCACCATACTGGTACTTCACGGCCCCAACCTCAACCTGCTCGGCACCCGCGAGCCGGAGGTCTACGGCAGCGCCACCCTCGAACACATCAATCAGCGCCTGCAGCAGCTCTGTCTCGACCAGGGCCACCACTTTCTTACCCTGCAGAGCAACGCCGAGTACGAGCTGATCGAGCGCATTCACGATGCGCGCCGCGAAGGGGTGAACTTCATCCTGTTCAATCCCGCCGCCTTTACCCATACCAGCGTCGCCCTGAGGGACGCCCTGCTAGCCAGCGAGATCCCCTTTATCGAGGTGCACTTGTCCAATGTTCACGCCCGGGAGGCCTTCCGCCACACCTCCTATTTCTCGGATATCGCCAAGGGCGTTATCTGCGGCCTGGGACCCCTCGGCTACGAACTGGCGCTGACCGCCGCCATGGCACAGGTGTCGGCCTAATCCCACTCTTTCAACTACCCTACTGCCAGGAATCAGACCATGGATATCCGCAAGATAAAAAAACTCATTGAACTGCTCGAAGAGTCCAATATCGGTGAAATCGAGATCAAGGAAGGGGAGGAATCGGTGCGCATCAGCCGCTCCGGCTTCAACTTTGTGCCCCAGATGATGATGCCCATGAATCAGCCCCAGATGGCGCCGGCCCCGGCGGCAGCTCCGGCAGCGGCGCCTGCGGCGGAAGCGCCCGCAGAGCCCGCCGGGCTCAGTGGCCACGTGGTCAAGTCACCCATGGTGGGCACCTTCTACCGCTCCCCATCCCCCGGCGCCCCGGTTTTTGTGGAAGTGGGCCAGAAGGTCAGTGTGGGCGATGTGCTGTGCATCGTCGAAGCCATGAAAATGATGAACCAGATCGAGTGCGACAAGGCCGGCACCATAGGGGCCATCCTGGTGGAAGACGGGGAACCCCTGGAATACGATCAGCCCATCCTGACCATCATCTGACAGACGAGCCCTCATCATGCTGGACAAAGTTCTTATTGCCAACCGCGGCGAGATCGCCCTGCGCATCCTCCGCGCCTGCAAGGAGTTGGGCATCCGCACCGTCGCCGCCCACTCCAAGGTGGACGCCGACCTCAAACACGTGCGCCTGGCGGATGAGACTATCTGCATCGGCCCCAACCCCTCCACCGACAGCTACCTCAATATTCCCGCCATCATCAGCGCCATGGAGATCACCGACTCCATCGCCGTGCATCCGGGCTACGGCTTCCTGGCGGAAAACGCCGATTTTGCCGAGCGGGTCGAGGAGAGCGGCTTTATCTTCATCGGCCCCACCCCGGATGTGATCCGCCTGATGGGCGACAAGGTCTCCGCCATCAACGCCATGCGCCGGGCGGGGGTGCCCACGGTGCCCGGCTCCAACGGCCCCATCACCGACGACCCGGAACACACCAGGGCCGTGGCCAAGCAAATCGGCTACCCGGTGATCATCAAGGCCGCCGCCGGTGGCGGCGGCCGCGGGATGCGGGTGGTCCACAGCGAGGCCCACCTGTTGAAGGCGGTGGGGGTGACCCAGTCCGAGGCCAAATCCGCCTTTGGCGACGCCACCGTGTATATCGAGAAATACCTCGAAAATCCCCGCCATGTGGAAGTCCAGGTGCTGGCGGACGGCCAGGGCCACGCCATCCACCTGGGGGATCGGGACTGCTCCCTCCAGCGCCGCCACCAGAAGGTGCTGGAAGAGGCTCCGGCCCCCGGCATTCCCGACGCTGCCCGCCAGGGGGTGTACGACGCCTGCGTCAAGGCCTGTATCGATATCGGCTACCGCGGCGCGGGCACCTTCGAATTCCTCTACGAGGATGGCCATTTCTACTTTATCGAGATGAACACCAGGGTCCAGGTGGAGCACCCGGTCACCGAGATGATCACCGGCGTCGACATCGTCCGCGAGCAGCTGCTGATTGCCAGCGGCCAGCCCCTGAGCATTCGCCAGGAGGACGTGATCTTCCGCGGCCACGCCTTTGAGTGCCGCATCAACGCCGAGGACCCGCGCACCTTCATGCCCTGCCCGGGTAGGGTGACCAATTTCCACCCCCCGGGCGGCAACGGCGTCCGGGTGGACTCCCACCTCTATTCCGGCTACGCGGTGCCCCCCAACTACGACTCCCTGATCGCCAAGGTGATCACCCACGGCCGCGACCGGGACACCGCTCTGGCGCGGATGCGCAATGCCCTGGACGAACTGGTGATCGACGGCATCAAGACCAATACCGAGCTGCAGCGGGATCTGGTGCTTGACGCAGGCTTCAAGCGGGGCGGCGTCAATATCCATTATCTCGAGAAGAAGCTGAGTCTCTGAGCAGTGCCCTGGCTGCAGCTGCACCTCACCACCCCCAGGGCTGACGCCGAATCCGCGGAAGACAATCTGCTGGCCGCGGGCGCGGTGTCTGTCACCCTCGCCGACGAGGCCGACAACCCCATCCTCGAACCCGGGGTGGGGGAGACCCCGCTGTGGGAGACGGTGCGGGTAAGCGCCCTGTTCGACACCGGCATCGACCCGGACCTGGTGATGGCCAGCCTCGGCCTGGCTGCGGCCGACTGCCACTGGGAGCGGGTTGAAGACCAGCCCTGGGAGCGGGTCTGGATGGAGCATTTTCAGCCCCTGCGCTGCGGCGAGCGGCTGTGGATCTGCCCCAGCTGGCAGGAGCCTCCGGACCCAGACGGGGTCAACCTGATCCTCGACCCGGGCCTGGCCTTCGGTTCCGGCACCCACCCCACCACCTTCCTCTGCCTGCAATGGCTGGACGGCATCGACCTGCGGGGCAAGACCCTGATGGACTACGGCTGCGGCTCGGGGATTCTCGGCATTGCCGCCCTGTTGCTGGGGGCAGCCAGGGTCATCGCGGTGGACAACGACCCCCAGGCGCTGCTGGCCACCAGGGACAACCTGGCCCGCAACCGACTGCCAGAAGAACGTCTGCTGGCCTGCCTGCCGGAGCGGGTGCCGGAGCAACCAGTGGATATTGTGGTGGCCAATATTCTCGCCGGGCCGCTGATCGACCTGGCCCCCCGCCTCGGCGGCCTCACCCGGGCCGGGGGCAGACTGTGCCTGTCGGGGATCATGGGCCACCAGGCAAATGCTGTCACTGCCGCCTATCCCGACGTCAGCTTTTCCCCGGTGACCCTGGCAGACGACTGGGCCCGCCTCGATGGGATAAAGTTGGGCTGACCGCCCGCCAAGCTCCACCACGGACCTTTCACACGAGGGATTGAGCCCGGTGACAAGCGACCTGAAAACCCGCTGCCCCCACTGCCAAACCGCTTTCCGTGTCTCCCGCAGCCAGCTGGGGGCCGCCGCTGGCATGGTCCGTTGCGGCGTGTGCCTCAAGGCCTTCAACGCCATTGATCACCTGCTGGGGGAAGCCCCGCCGGACATTCAAGTCCCCCCGCCGGACACCGCCGACCCCGGCCAGGGTGGGGACAAGGTCAGCTTTGACTGGAAGGATGACGGGGACTTCCTGATCGACGACAACTTTGATATCTCCCTGCTGGGCACCGACAGCCCGCCCCCCGGGGGGCCTGCAGCCGGGGCCACCGCAGTCCATACCCCTCAGCCCGACAGCCCGGCCCGGGTCGCCGATACGGCGCCGCCGGCCACCCCCCCGGCGGGCGGCCCCAACCCCGGCGCCGAGACCAAGCCCGAACCAGAACCAGAACCCCGGCCTGAAGCCGAACCTGAAGCGCACGTCGAAGCCGGGCAACCCGAGTCACCCCATGGACCCCAGCCCACAGCTATTGACGCTGCTGCGCAGCCGGCGGCGAGCCTGGCCAGCGAACCTGCGCCTCCCACCCCGCTTGAGGGCGGAGAGGCCGCCGACACCGAGCTGGCGGAGCTGGCCCTCGACCGGGGCACCATGGCCACCTGGCGGCCAGAGGCCCACAGCTTTATCCCCGATACCGAGGCCCGGGGGGAACCGGCGGGTGCCGCCAGCCACTGGTCCTGGTACCTGGGCTCGGCCCTGGCGGCCGGCGCTCTGATGGCCCAATTGGCCTATTTCAACAGCCATCGGGTGGAGCGAACCTCGCCCCTGTGGCCAGTGACGGAAACCCTGTGCCAAACCCTGGGCTGCGCCCTCAAGCCCCAGCTCGACCTCGACCGGATTGTCAGCAGCAGCCTGGTGGTCCGCAGCCACCCCAGGGTTGCCGGCGCCCTGCTGGTGGATGCGGTGATCGTCAACAACGCCCCTTTCCCCCAACCCTTCCCCCACCTGACCCTGGTCTTCGAGGACCTGCAAAGCCAGGTGGTCGCCAGGCGCACGTTCACCCCCCGGGAGTACCTGGGGGGCGAGCTGGACAGCGCCGCTCCGATGCCCAGCGGCAAGCCCGTTAAGCTGGAGCTGGAAATCGTCGATCCGGGCAGGGATGCGGTCTCCTTCAGGCTGACCATCGGCCAGTAGTCACCGCCGGCGACCATTGGTAATTTCGTGCTTTTTCCCCGCCCCCTGAGGGGGTATCATGTTGCCCCTTTTCCGGCTGCTGTTATTTCCGGGAAGCTGCTTTTTTAGATCCGATAATTTTGACACCCAGGCACTATCGACCCCAGGACGGTGGCGATGGTGGGGGGTTATTGACACTCTCCGGGACAGGGCTAGGCAATTGTTCAGTATTGGCACCCACAACATCGCGACCCGCACCGTGCTGGCGCCCATGGCCGGGGTCACCGACCTGCCGTTCCGCCAGCTGTGCCGCCGCTTTGGCGCCGGGCTCACGGTGTCGGAGATGGTCACCGCCGACACCCGGCTGTGGCACACCGCCAAGTCCAGATTGCGCCTGCCCCACGCCGCCGAACCCGGTCCCCGGATGGTGCAGATCGCCGGCGGCGACCCGGAGATGCTGGCCGATGCCGCCCGCCAGAACGCCCGCCTCGGCGCCCAGATCATCGATATCAATATGGGCTGCCCGGCCAAAAAGGTGTGCAAGCGGGCCGCCGGTTCCGCCCTGCTGGAGGACGAGGCCCTGGTGGCCGCGATCCTCAAGGCGGTGGTCGCCGCCGTGGATATCCCCGTCACGCTGAAAATTCGCACCGGCCCCAGCCCGGAGCGCCGCAACGGCCTGAACATTGCACGGCTTGCCGAGGACGCCGGGGTCCAGGCCCTGGCGGTCCACGGCCGCACCCGGGCCTGCAAGTTCGCCGGTGCCGCCGAATACGACACCATTGCCGCCATCGTCGATGCCGTGGGTATCCCGGTAATGGCCAACGGCGACATCAACACAGCGCACCAGGCCCGCGCCGTCCTCGCCCACACCGGCGCGGCGGCGGTGATGATCGGCCGCGGCGCCCAGGGCCGGCCCTGGCTGTTCCGCGAGATCAACCACTTCCTGGCCACCGGCGAGCTGCTGCCCGGCCCCACGGCCGCCGAAGTCCGCACCGCGCTGTGCAGCCATGTGGCCGCGCTGCACCGGCATTACGGGGAGTACCTGGGGGTGCGTATCGCCCGCAAACATGTGGGCTGGTATCTGGCCACCCTGGGGGACGTCACCCCGGGGCGGACCTTCAACCAATTGGACCAAGCCGAAGCGCAGCTGGACGCGCTGGAGGCTTATTTCGACAATCAGAAAACGCCAAGGGAAGAAGCCGCATGACTGCCGCCAACAGATTTACCCTCAACACGGACAGCGAAGGCGCCATCGAACTGCAACCCCAGCCCAGGTACCACTCGCTGCGGGAAAACGTCGAGCTGGCCATGGCCCACTACTTTGCCCAGCTGGACGGCCAGCCCGCCTGCGACCTCTACCAGCTGGTGCTGGAGCAGGTGGAGTGTCCGCTGCTGGAAGCGGTAATGGAGTACACCAGCAACAACCAGAGCAGGGCCGCAGAGATGCTCGGCCTCAACCGCGGCACCCTGCGCAAGAAACTCAAGCAGTACAATCTGCTGTAATTCATCCAGCCCCCAAGAGAGCACCATGAGCGATCAACTGAAACCCATCCGCCGCGCGCTGATCAGCGTTTCCGACAAAACCGGCATCCTCGACTTTGCCCGCGCCCTCAGCGGCCTCGGTGTCGAGATCCTGTCCACTGGCGGCACCTTTCGCCTGCTCAAGGCGGAGGGCATCCCCGCAGTGGAGGTTTCCGACTACACAGGGTTTCCCGAGATGATGGACGGCCGGGTGAAAACCCTGCACCCCAGGGTCCACGGTGGCATCCTCGGTCGGCGCGGCACCGACGACGCCGTGATGGCCGAGCACGGTATCCAGCCCATCGACATGGTGGTGGTCAACCTCTACCCCTTCAAGGCCACCGTGGCGGATCCCAACTGCGACCTGGCCACCGCCATCGAGAATATCGACATCGGCGGGCCCACCATGGTGCGCTCCGCCGCCAAGAACCACAGCGATGTGGCGGTCGTGGTCAACGCCGGGGACTACGGCTGTATCCTCGAGGAGCTCCAGGCCAACGGTGGCCAGCTCAGCTACAACACCCGCTACGCCCTGATGGTGAAGGCCTTCGAGCACACCGCGCAGTACGACGGCATGATCGCCAACCACTTTGGCGCCAGAAACACCAGCAACGAGAAGCGGGGGTTCCCCAACACCTACAACCTGCAGTTCATCAAGCAGCAGGACATGCGCTACGGCGAGAACCCCCACCAAAAGGCCGCCTTCTACGTGGAGGCCGAGCCCCTGGACGTGGGTATCGCCAGCGCCCGCCAGCTGCAGGGCAAGGAGCTGTCCTACAACAATGTGGCGGACACCGACGCGGCACTGGAGTGTGTCAAGTCCTTCACCAAGCCGGCCTGTGTAATCGTCAAGCACGCCAACCCCTGCGGCGTGGCGGTAAGCCTGGAGGGCATAGGTGCGGCCTACCAGCTGGCCTATGCCACCGATCCCGAATCCGCCTTCGGCGGCATCATCGCCTTCAACCGCGAGCTGGATGCCGCCACCGCCAAGCTGATTGTCGAGCGCCAGTTTGTCGAGGTGATTATCGCCCCGTCCATCTCCCCTGAGGCCCTCGCCATCACCGCCGCCAAGCAGAATGTGCGGGTGCTGGAATGCGGCGAATGGGCCGCAACCCGCCCCCCCCAGTTCGACTTCAAAAAGGTCAACGGCGGCCTGTTGGTGCAGGATGCCGACCTGGGCATGGTGGCGGAGAGGGATCTCAAGGTGGTGACCCGGCGCGCCCCCACCGAGGCCGAGGTCCACGACCTGATCTTCGCCTGGAAAGTGGCCAAGTTCGTCAAGTCCAACGCCATTGTCTATGCTAAGAACAGACAGACCATCGGCGTCGGCGCCGGCCAGATGAGCCGCGTCAACTCCGCCCGCATCGCCGCCATCAAGGCCGAGCACGCCGGCCTTGCGGTCAAGGGCGCGGTGATGGCATCGGACGCCTTCTTCCCCTTCCGCGACGGCATCGACAACGCCGCCCAGGTGGGCATCAGCTGCGTTATCCAGCCCGGCGGCTCGATGCGGGACAATGAGGTGATCGCCGCCGCCGACGAGCACGGCATCGCCATGGTGTTTACCGGGATGCGGCATTTTAGGCACTAAGAGCGTGGGTCTGACGCTGGACGTCTGACGTCTGACGCCAAGATGAATGTGCCAATCTTGATATTATGGACTCCGAACCACTGACCTGATTTTGTAAAGGGTAATGGGGGCGGCGTTACTCCGAGCAAAGCGTCAGACGTCCAGCGTCAGACGTCAGACCACCCACTGACGAAGCCTCCAGCCTGCCACTACAACCAAAGGCGCTAACCATGAACATACTGATCCTCGGAAGCGGCGGCCGCGAACACGCCCTGGCCTGGAAGGCGGCGCAAAGCCCCCTGGCCGACAAGGTCTTCGTCGCCCCCGGCAACGGCGGCACCGCCCTGGAGCCCGGACTGGAGAATGTCGCCCTGGATATCGGCGACTTTGCGGCCCTCGCCGACTTTGTCAGAAACAACGCGGTGGGCCTGACCATTGTCGGCCCCGAGCAGCCCCTGGTGGACGGGGTGGTGGATTATTTTGAAGCCCAGGGCCTGGCCATTTTCGGCCCCCGCCAGGGCGCCGCCCAGCTCGAGGGCTCCAAGGCCTTCACCAAGGATTTCCTCGCCCGCCACCAGATACCCAGCGCCGACTACCGCACCTTTACCGAGGTCGACCCGGCCCTGGCCTACCTGCGGGAGAAGGGCGCCCCGATTGTGGTCAAGGCGGATGGCCTGGCGGCGGGCAAGGGGGTAATCGTCGCCCTGGACCTGAACGAGGCCGAGGCGGCAGTGCACGATATGCTGGCGGGCAACGCCTTTGGCGAGGCCGGCAGCCGGGTGGTGATCGAGGAGTTCCTGGCGGGAGAAGAGGCCAGCTTCATCGTCATGGTGGACGGCAGCAATGTGCTGGCCATGGCCACCTCCCAGGATCACAAGCGAGTCGGTGACGGCGACAGCGGCCCCAACACCGGTGGCATGGGCGCCTACTCACCGGCACCGGTGGTGACGAAGGCGGTGCACAAGCGGGTGATGGACGAGGTCATTCTGCCCACCGTCCGGGGCATGGCCGCCGAGGGCAATCCCTACACCGGCTTCCTCTATGCGGGGCTGATGATCATGGCCGACGGCACCCCCAAGGTGATCGAGTACAACTGCCGCTTTGGCGATCCGGAAACCCAGCCCATCATGATGCGCCTCCAGTCGGACCTGGTGGCCCTGTGCCTGACGGCTCTGGACGGGAAGCTGGACAGCGCGGAGGCCCACTGGGACCCCCGCGCCGCCCTCGGCGTGGTACTGGCCGCGGGGGGCTATCCCGGCCACTACGAGAAAGGCGAGCTGATCAATGGCCTGCCCGCCGTTGACGACACCGACGCCAAGGTTTTCCACGCCGGCACCACCCTCAACAGCGACGGCAACGCGGTCACCAATGGCGGCCGGGTGCTCTGTGTGGTGGGCCTCGGGGATACGGTTTGCGCCGCCCAGCAAAAGGCCTACCACCTGGTCAGCGAAATCAGCTGGAAAGGCATCTACCTGCGCCGGGACATCGGCTACCGGGCGGTGGAACGGGAACAGCGGCTGGGACTGGTGGACGAGTAGGCGCCCCCGCTGGCGATCCGATTGGCGGATCCCTTGACCTGAATCAATACCTAGGCGAAATAAATCAGGTACCTTTTTAACCTGATAAAAACACGGCATGGGAGTTCCCCTGCCCCTTTTCCCAGGAGAGATTACATGTCTACAACTGCCCGCCCCTTTCTTTTCAGCTGCGATGCCCACATTGCCGAGCCCGGCGACCTGTTCACCAGCAACCTGCCCCCCGAACTGCAAAAATGGGCCATCCAGGGCGCCCCCAGCGAGGACGGCAAGTATATCGTCACCAAAATCGGCGATCAGGAAGCCCTCAAGGTGCGCCGCAATTTCCACCAGCACAAGACCGGCAAGGTAGCCGAGGATATCGTCGAGGAAGATCGCTCCTGTACCGATGACAAGGAGAACTTCATCAGTGACTGCGCGGTGGATACCACCCGTCGCGGTGCCCGCGACCTGCAACTGCGGGCGGAAGACATGGATCGCGATGGCGTGGATGCCGAACTGGTGTTTCCGTCCCTGGGCCTGTTGTTGCCGCGCATCCCCGACCGGGACGGCCAGCGGGAATCCTGCAAGATCTACAACGACTGGGCCCTGGCCTACTGCGCCCCCCTCAAGGAGCGCCTGATCCCCGCCGCCATGATCCCCTGCGTCGACCTGGGGGACGCCCTGGCGGAATCCCAGCGCTGTATCGATAAGGGCTTTGCCGCCCTCTGTCTGTGGGAGGGTATGGACAACTACAACGACCCCGCCTGGGACCCAATCTTCAAGCTGGCGGGGGACAACGACGTCCCCCTGGTGTTCCACACCGGGGTGGGCAACGTGGGTATCCGCGCCGCCAAGGGGCCTGGCAGCGGCATGTTCAACTACACCCGGCAGATGAACGACGCTGTGGATATCATCACCCTGCTGGTCTCCGGCGGCGTTCTCGATCGCAATCCGAAAGCCCATATTCTCTTTGCCGAGCACAGTGCGGGCTGGCTGTGGGGGCTCGCCGAGCGCATGGATGAGATCTACGAGGGCCACGCACCCGCCATTTACCCCAAACTCAGCCGGATGCCCAGCCAGATTATCCGCGACCAGGTGCACTGCGCCCTGCAGAACGATGTCGGATCCGTGGCCACCCGCCGCGGGGTGGGTGTGGACGCCCTGCTGTTTGCCACCGACTACCCCCACTCCGAGGGTACCTTCCCCTTCTCCCAGAAAGTGGTCGACAAGATGATGGCGGTGAACGCCGACGCCAGCATGGCGGATTTCGTGGCCATTCTGGGGGGCAATGCCGCCAAGCTGTTCAAGCGTGCCAACCTCGAAGGCAAGGTCCAGGAGCGCGCCAGACAGCTGGGTGTCGCCTGACATCAGCGCTGGGACAGCTCCGCACCAGCTGCCCCTGGCACCCCCCCTGCGCGGGGGTGTGCCAGAATTCCCCCGGCGGCCGTTCCGAAACGGCCGTCACTCTGCGGCTGCCAAGGGCGCTCCTGACCCTCGGCAGATCGCCCTCCACTTGATCTCGGACAAGCCCAATGGTCCGTGCCTGAACTAGCCTTTGCGTGTCTCGTGCCGACCGACATACGGGCTGTGAGGCAACAGGCCACAGCCTGGCCGCCGGCTTGGCACGGCCCTTGTCCGCACAAATGGGACGACAACGCGGTGCCTAGCGATGAACGTCAACGTCAGAGAACCTGCTGTGGCAGGACTGTTTTACCCGGCCGATCCCGGCGAGCTGAGGGCCATGATCGCAGGCTTCCTCCGCGATGTGCCGGTGCGGGACTCCCCCCCAAGGCCCTCGTGGTGCCCCACGGGGGCTACCTCTATTCAGGTGCCGTGGCCGCCAGGGCCTACGCCCAGCTGGCGCCATTGCGGCACTCGGTGAAGCGGGTGGTGCTGCCATCCCACCGCATTGCCTTGCGGGGCTTGGCGGTCACTTCTGCGGAGATTTTCACCACCCCCCTGGGGGCTGTCCCCGTGGACCGGGAGGCGGTCGGTGAGCTGCTGACCCTCCCCCAGGTGGGCTACCAGGACCCCGCCCACGAGCTGGAGCA
>Ga0079224_100002788_pt1 | contig 21542 bp, 18 predicted proteins | sample Stecom2015_FD_80414 | JGI IMG/M metagenome (GOLD analysis project Ga0079224, IMG submission 80414) | Agricultural soil microbial communities from Utah to study Nitrogen management - Steer compost 2015 | ecosystem: Environmental > Terrestrial > Soil > Agricultural land | place: USA: Utah...
CGATCAGGGCGGCAAGGGTAATCCAGCCGTTGCGTCGCTGGGTTGGCGACAGGTTCTGGTAACGCTCGCGCAAGCGGGAGATGGACGCATTGAGTTGACTCATTTGAGCAGGTCCTCGGCAAGCTGTTGCAAATGTTGGTGAAGCCGGTCGCGCTGGTCGGCGGGTACCGGTGAGATATCGAGCAGTTCCTGGAACATCAGGCCGTCGGCGGCGGCCCAAAGTAGCCATGCGGCGGGTGAGTCGCCGTTTTCCGCGATGATGCGTTCGCGCATCTGCTGGATGTGTTGGCGCAATGGATCGAGCAGGGCGGGCTGTTCGGCGACTGCGGTAAGGATGGCCATGGCGACGCTGGGGTCGAGCACATCGGGGTTCATCCGCGTTGCCAGCATGGCGCGCAGGACGCTCCAGGGCTGGCCGGCAAGCGTTTGTTCGTGGTTCGCGCGCACGGCGCTGGTGCGGGCGATCAGGCGTTCGAGCATGGCCTGCAGCAGGGCTTCCTTGCTGGCGAAGTGGTACAGCAGGCCGCCCTTGCTGAGGCCGCTTTCGCGCGCCACCTCATCAAGGGTAATGCGCCCGGCGCCGCGCTCTGCGGCGATCCGCTGGGCGGCATCCAGAATGGTGTCTCGGGTGGAGGGGGCGCTCATGGCGGCTCCGGATACAGTCTACACAGGCTTGTTACTATACCGGCTGGACGGTGTGGTTTTCCACTCCCTTCACGTCCCGTTCGGACGTCGGTCTTGCTCGATCCTGGCTGGTCAATGGAAGTGGTTGATCTGCCGCAGGCGGGTTGATGAGGAGCCCACGCACATTGACATTTGGTTGATCGGCCAAATAAAATCCCCCTCAGGCGCGCTGCTTTCTTTGCCGCTCGACCATTTCGAGGAGCCTTGTCCATGTGGAGGAACCATGCACTCTATTCCCATAAAGCCCCGCAAAGTCGCTTTTGATGTCTCGTCTGTCCCGCGCCACTGGAATGGTGGCGATCCGGTGCTGACGCGCTTTTTTGATGCCCTGTCTGTACATTTCCCTGAAGGCGAGCGGTTTTTTATCCAGTCGGTACGCCACTTTCAGGATCAGGTGACGGATACCCGTCTGCGCGATGACATCCGTCACTTCATCCGTCAGGAAGGTCAGCACGGCATCGTCCATGACCGCTTCAATGACGTCATGGCCAGTCAGGGTGTGGATGTCGAGAAGGTGACAGCCAATCTGCGCTTGTTTATCCGGACCACGCAAAAATACCTGCCGAAGAAATACCAGCTCGCCATGACTGCTGCCTTTGAGCATTTCACGGCCACCCTGGGTGAGGCCATGATCAGCGACGAGAACGATATGTTCCGCCAGGCGGACCCGGTAATGCGGGCGCTGTTCCTGTGGCACGGTGTGGAAGAAGTGGAGCACAAGGCGGTGGCCTACGATCTTTACCAGGGCGCCGCAGGCGGCGGCTATCTGACTCGCGCCTCGGCATTGGTGGTGGCCACCCTGATGGTGCATCTGGTGGTGGCGCCGGTGTTCTGGAATATGCTCAGGCTCGATGGTGTGACTCGCCAGCCCGGTGTCATTCTGCGTGGTCTGAACAAGCTGTATGGCCGCAAAGGCATCCTCACCGGCATGTTGCCGGAGTTTCTGGCCTGGTTCCGCCCCGGGTTTCATCCCTGGGATACCGGCATGCCCGAGCAGGTCGCCGCCTGGCTTGAGGAATATGAAGCGCACGGTGATCCGATGCGGGCCTCGCAGGTTATTTACGGTCCGGCGACAGTCGGGGAGGCTGCCTGATGCAACCCGTCGATGCGGGGGTGTCCGTAGCGGCCGCTTCGGTCAGCCCGATGGTGCCGACGCACCGGCCGGGGCGTCATTGTGGTAGCTCGGCGATTCGCGATCTGCTTGAGTTTCACGGGCTGACGCTGACAGAGGCCTTCTGCTTTGGTCTCGGGGCCGGGCTTGGTATTACGTATGTGGAGCTGCCCGACTCAGACACGCCCTTTATTGTCCACGTTCGTTCGATGGGCTTTGAGGAGAAGGTGTTTGCCACCCTGGCGGTGCCGTTTCATTGGGAGAGCTGGCAGGATCCCTCAGAAGCGGCAAAGGCGCTGGACCGGTATCTGGATCAGGGTCGGCCAGCGCTGTTGCTGACCGACATCTATCATTTGCCGTATTTCAACAGCAGCACCCATTTTCCCGGGCACGCCATTGTGGCGTGGCGCCGTGTGGCTGATGGCGACACCATCATGGTTAGCGATACCGAGCGCCCGGATCTATTGCCGGTGCCGCGTGACAAGCTGGCGCAGGCGCGTTTCTCGCTGTCACCGCCGTTTGTTCACCATGGCTCGTTGTTTGCGCCGGAGCAGCTGTCGGTCGAGCTGTCTACCGAGCAGGTTCGCAGTGCAATCGTTGCTAACGCGACTGCCCTGAAAAATGGCAATCGCCACAGTGGCATTGCCGCTTTGACCACCTGGGTTGATGACCTGCCGCGCTGGCAGGCGTTTGCTAAGTGGCCATGGTTATTGCGTTTTGCCTATCAGGTCATTGAGAAACGTGGCACCGGTGGCGGCGGCTTTCGCACCATGTATGCCGAGTTCCTCGACGAGGCTCAGGCAATGTTGCCGGAGGTCGGTATGGCAGATCTGCCGCGGTTAATGCGCGAATGTGCCACCGCCTGGTCGGCACTGGCCGAATGCCTTCGCAAGGGTTCTGAAAGTGAGCAATTCCCTGTGGCTGCCATTGCTCAGGCAATTGAGGCGGTTTGGGTTGCCGAGTTGCGCTATGTGGATGCCGCATTGACGCTGCAGAACTAAATCAATGCAGCAATAAAGAGGAGCAGGTGGGGAATATGACAGCATCCAGTCCGGTGTCTCCGTCGTTGCTGGCAGCGAAAGCCTTTTTTGGCACAGCGCATCCGCTGTTCAGTGCGCTTGGTATTGAAGTGGAAGAAATGAGCCGGGAAGGCGCCGCCATGAGTATGGCCTGCGTTCATGATGTGCAGGATTGTCGTGGCGCTGCCCACCGGGGCGCGATCAGTACGCTGCTGGATACCACCTGCGGGCTGGCGATCTTTGCACGTCTGGGCGACATGCGGCCGATTGCGACCATTGATCTACGCGTCGATTTCATTGCGCCGCCGACGCCCGGTGAGGGCGTATATTGCAAGGTGACCTGCTTTGCCGTTGCGGGAGAAGTAGCTTACGTCCGGGGTGAGGCCCGGGGTCGCGACAGCGGCAGTCTGCTTGCCTCGACCTCCGGCAGTTTCGCCATCGGTACACTCGGCCCTTCATTTGATCGTGCCGCAAGGAGGAAAGATGAATAAGCTATTGTCGACGGACCCGATTGATGCCGTCAGCGGCACGGGTCCGGAGGTAGAAGCAGCTTTGCCGCCGGTAGCGTTTGGTGATTCCCCTTACGCGCGTTTCCTCGGTATCGAACAGGAAGCAGTCGATGGCGCGCTGCTGTACCGAATGACATTCCGCGAGCAGCATATCGGCAACCCGTTAATCAAAACCTTCCATGGCGGCATCATCGCCAGCTTTGCCGAAGTGGTCGCTGCACGCCACCTGCAGGCTACCGGTGTGCTCGATGACCCGTCTGCCTGCACGAGCATGACGTTCGATTATCTGCGACCTGCCTTTGCCGGCAGTCTGAGGGCCGAGCCCGAGGTGGTGCGTGCGGGCCGGCGCTTTGTCGTCGTGGAGGTCAATGTGTTCCTTGAGAAATCGCTGGTATCACGAGGGCGATTTATCTATCGCCGTCCGAGCATCGGCAACTGATCCAGCCTGCCTTAACAACGGAGTCCTGCCATGCATATTTCGCAGACCTTGCGCCGCGCCGTTCAGCTGAACGGTCAGGGCACTGCCACCGTCTTTGCCAACCGGCGGCAGAGCTGGATTGCCTTCGAGAATCGTGTGGCGCGTTTGGCTGCCGGCTTGATCGGCCTGGGTGTAAAACCCGCTGACCGGGTTGCGATTCTGGCACTGAACAGTGATCGCTATCTGGAGTATTTTTATGCGGTGCCGTGGGCCGGGGCGGCAGTCAATCCGGTCAATATTCGACTTGCGCCGCCGGAAATCGCCTACACATTGAATGATTCCGGCTCCAAAGTGCTGTTTGTTGATGACGCCTTTGCCGCCATGCTGCCGGCGCTGCGGCCGATCCTGAAATCGGTTGAACATGTTGTCTTCACCGGTGACGGCACGCGACCGGACGATTGCATCGACTATGAATCGCTGATTACGCAATCGACCCCCATGGCGGATGCCAACAGCGGCGGCGATGATCTTGCCGGGCTGTTCTATACCGGCGGCACCACAGGCCGCTCGAAAGGCGTGATGTTGAGCCACGACAATCTCGTATTCAATGCACTCAATGTGGTTGCGGAGATGGGCTATGACCCTGACACGGTCTATATGCACGCCGGACCCATGTTCCATCTGGCGGACATGGCCAGCACCTTTGCCGTTACTCTGGCCGCAGGCACCCACGGCATCGTGCCGCGCTTTGATGTTGATACGGTGCTGGCGTTTATCCAGCAGGAAAAGGTGACCAATACGCTGCTCGTGCCGACCATGATCAATCTTCTGGCCTCTTCCGGGCGCATTGGTGAATATGATGTCAGCAGCATGAAGCGCATGCTCTACGGCGCATCACCGATGCCGGAGGCCGTACTGAACAGTGCTATGGAGCAGATGCCAACAGTGTCTTTTGCCCAGGGGTATGGCCAGACTGAAGCCTCACCGATCATTACCTCTCTCGGTCCGGAGCATCATGTTCCCGGTGGTGCGAAATTGCGCAGCGCCGGACGGGCGGCGATAGGCGTGGAGGTAATGGTTCTCGATAAGGATGATCAGGAGGTCGCACGCGGCACGGTAGGGGAAATCTGTGCACGCGGGCCGAACGTAATGCTTGGCTACTGGGGAATGGAGTCAGCTACTGCGGAAACCCTGCGCAATGGCTGGCTGCACACCGGCGACCTTGGCTACATGGATGAAGACGGCTTCGTGTTCATTGTTGATCGTGCCAAGGACATGGTGATCAGCGGCGGTGAAAACATTTTTTCGGTGGAAGTCGAAGGTGCCATCTACAGTCATCCGGCGGTTCAGGAGTGCGCTGTGATCGGTATTCCTGATGAACACTGGGGCGAAGCCGTCCATGCGTTGGTGGTGTTGCGAGACGGTGTCAGCGCCAGCGAGACGGAGATCATTGCTCATTGCTGGGAGAAAATCGCTGGCTACAAGGTGCCACGCAGCGTCGAGTTCCGCTCGGAGCCGTTGCCGGTCAGCGGCGCCGGAAAGATTCTGAAGAACGAACTGCGTGCGCCTTATTGGGAAGGCAAGCAGAAGCTGGTGAACTGATTGTTGTTCTGCTGCAGACATCTCGGAGAAGAGTGTGAACCTGGAATTCAGTGACGAAGAATTGGCGTTTCGGGAAACTATACGCCAGTGGATGAAAGCGAATGTGCCGGACGATCTGCGCCGTTGCACCGCCCGCGGCGCAATGCCGGGCAAGGAGATGCAACAGCGCTGGGAGCGCCTGCTCGGAAAGCAGGGCTGGCTGACAGTGACCTGGCCGGAGCAGTATGGAGGCCCCGGCTGGACCGCGACGCAGCGATATATTTTTGATCTTGAGCGCGCATCGGCTGGTGCTCCACCGACCAGCCCGTTCGGGGTCGCCATGGTAGGCCCGGTGCTTTATACCTTCGGCTCGGCGGAGCAAAAGGATCGCTGGTTGCCCGGCATCCGCAGCGGTGAAATGCTCTGGTGTCAGGGGTACTCCGAGCCCAATGCCGGTTCTGATCTGGCATCCTTGAAGACCCGTGCCGAGCGCCATGATGATCACTATCTGGTCAATGGCCAGAAAATCTGGACTACCCAGGCACATTGGGCAGACATGATGTTCTGTCTGGTGCGTACCGACAGCACGGTCAAGCAGCAGCAGGGTATTTCCTTCCTACTGATTGACATGAAAACGTCGGGCATCGAAGTGCGCCCTATTTACTCGATTGATGGCCATCATCATCTCAACGAAGTCTACTTCACTGATGTCAAGGTGCCGGTCGAGAACCTGGTCGGCACCGAGGGTATGGGCTGGACCATAGCAAAGTTCCTGCTGACGCATGAGCGAACGACCATTGCGGGGGTGGCGGACACTCAAAATGAGATCAATCGCCTCAAGGCGGCCCTGGCAGCCATGCCGGACAACTATGACAAGCATCAGGCAGCACGTCGTGTCGCCGCGCTTGAAATTGATCTGATGGCACTTGAGTACACCAACTTCCGCACCGTGGCAGCGACCGACGAAGGAAAGCCTTTTGGGCCGGAGTCTTCCGGGTTAAAGATCAAGGGTACCGAGCTCCAGCAAAGTGTTTCACAGGCCATGGTCGAGCTCGGCGAGCTGATGTCCTTGCCCTGGGATAATGAAGAGCCGATTGGCAATGAGGTATTCAATCGCGCCAGTCGCCGTTACAACTTTCTACGAGCCTGCACGATATACGGTGGCTCCAATGAAATTCAGAAGAACGTATTGGCAAAAATGCTGCTTGGATTGTGAGATAAGCCATGGATTTCAAGCTCTCTGAAAACACGACAATAATCGCCGATACGGCGCGTCGTTACCTGAAAGACAACTACTCGTTCGATGTCTATCGGTCGCAGCTACAGGAAGCGGATCATCTGCATGCTGCGCGCTGGCAAGCGATGCTGGAGCTTGGCTGGTTCGGATTGCCATTTCCGGAATCCTGCGGCGGTTATGGCGGCAACTTGGTGGATGTTGCGGCCATCGTACGCGAAGCCGGAGCGGCTCTGTGTCTCGATCCTTTCGTAGATCTCGTCGTGTCACCCGGCAAACTGCTCGAATACATCAATACACCCGAGTCGCTTGCGATACTGGAGGACGTCATTGCCGGGCAGGCTCGTGTGGCCTGCGGGCTTTATGACCGGCACGCCGGTTATCAGGTGACCAGACCTTCGTTGCGGCTGAACGGCGATCGCCTGTCCGGACAGAAGCATGTGGTGCCGGATGGCGGCTGCGCAGAGACGGTGCTGGTGTCGGCCATGAATGGTGATGAGTTGCTGATTCTGGCGCTGCCGGTTGAGCAATGCCAGATAGAGCGTTACCGCCTGCTTGACGGCGGTCGGGCAGCCAGTCTGACTCTGGATGATCTGGAGGTCAGCGATGCCATGATCCTCTGTCGTGGTGAGGTGGCAAGGCAAGCTGTCAGCGGCTGGTTCGACTATCTGTGTGCGCTGGATTGCGCGCGCATGTACGGTGCCGCCAGTCAGGTTTTCCAGCACACGCTGGAGTACGCCCGCACACGCAAGCAGTTCGGCAAAGCCATCGGCAGTTTTCAGGTAATCCAGCATTACCTTGTCGATATGTTTATCGATCTTCAGCAGCTTGAGTCAATGCTGCTGATGGTACTGGTGAAAGCAGAAAGTGAAACGGTGTCCGAGCGTGCGCGCGCCACGTCCGCAGCAAAAGCCTATTACGCCAGCCAGGCGGTGCGGATTGCCCAGCAGGGCATCCAGATTCACGGTGGTGTTGGTGTCACCGAAGAGCTGAATATCGGTCATTACTTTCGCCTGATCACCCATTGTTCATTGAGCCACGGCAGCCGCGACTATCACGTCAGTCGTTTTATCGAAGCGGAGGCAGCTGTTGATGAGCAAGTATGATTTCATCATTGTCGGTGCCGGTTCTGCGGGCTGTGTGCTCGCTAATCGGCTCAGCGAGGGTGGCCGCTATCGTGTCTGCCTGATCGAGGCAGGCCCCCATGACAACAGTGGTTTCGTTAACGTGCCTTTCGGAGTAATCGGCCTGATCAAGGAAGGCAAGCGCAACTGGGGTTACTATACCTCGGAGCAGAAGCATCTCGGCAACAGAAAGCTCTACTGGCCGCGTGGCAAGACTCTGGGGGGCAGCAGCTCGATCAATGCCATGGTCTACATCCGTGGCCAGCATCAGGATTATGACGACTGGGCTGCCGAAGGGGCATCTGGCTGGGACTGGGAAAGCGTTCGACCGATCTTCAATGCGCACGAGAACAATGAGCATTATCCTGCGGATAGTTGGCATGGCGTTGGTGGCCCGTTGAATGTTACCCGGGTCCGCGATATCAACCCGCTCACGCCGTTGTTTGTCAAGGCGGGCGAAGAGCTTGGCTATCCCCGCAACGACGTTTTCAACGGTCCCGAGCAGGCCGGTTTCGGGCTTTTCCAGGTGACGCAGAAGGACGGTCGGCGCTGGAGTGCTGCGCGGGCCTTTCTGGACCCGGCAAGAGCGCGCGAAAACCTGCATATTCTGACCGACACACTGGTTACCCGAGTGCTGATTGATAGCGGCAGGGCAACCGGAGTTGAGGTTTGTGACAGCGCCGGGAAGATTTCAACCATCGAAGCAAGTGCCGAAGTGATACTGGCCGGCGGAGCAATCAATTCGCCACAACTTCTGATGCTGTCCGGGGTGGGTGATCGAGAGCATCTGGCCGAGGTCGGCATTGCCTGCCAGCACCACGCTCCGGAAGTGGGTGGCAATCTTCAGGATCATCTGGACATGACGATCATGGTCAAGGATCGGAGTCGGCAGGCCATCGGCATGTCGCCGTTTTTCGTGCCACGGCTGATCCGGGCGTTCTACGACTATTTCCGTCACCGTCGCGGCTTTCTCGCCAGTAATGCTGCTGAAGCGGGAGCTTTTGTCAGCGTGCTCAGTGAGCCGTCGCGACCGGATGTGCAGCTGCATTTTCTGCCGGCATTTTTGCGTGATCATGGTCGCGAGCTGACGCCGGGATTTGGTTGCACCATTCATGTTTGTCAGTTGCGCCCGAAGAGTCGAGGTCGCATTCGCCTGGCCAGTAAGGATCCGTTGGCCGCGCCCCTGATTGATCCTAACTATCTCTCTCATCCGGATGACATGGCAGTGTTGCGCGAAGGGGTCAAGCTGGCTAGAAAAGTGTTCCACAGCGAGGCATTTTCTCCGGCCTTTGGTGGCGATGATCAGCCTGACGTGAGCATCGTCAGCGACGCGGATATTGAGAAGGATATTCGCGCCCGAGCTGAAACTATTTATCATCCAGTGGGAACTTGCCGCATGGGCAATGACAATCAAGCGGTAGTGGATACGCGTCTGCGTGTCAATGGTGTACGTGGTTTGCGGGTTGCGGACGCATCGATCATGCCTCTTATTATCAGTGGTAATACCAACGCATCCTGCATGATGATCGGAGAGCAGGCGGCACGTTTTATCCTCGAGGAGCAGGGGCGGGCATGATAGCTGACATTATCACGTGCCAACTTCCAGGAATTTCTCCATTGATGGTGGTCTCACAGAATATCTTCCTCTCCATAAGCAAGACTCATGCCGTTGCGGACAGGATGGCGGGATCAGACTCGGAACAATAGAATACGCAGTCGGTGACCGCCATTTTCGCATTGACGGTCACCGAAACGCCGATGGTTAGGCTACGTTGTTGCGGTACTCATGGTATAGATCACCACCCTCCGCGAATAGCTTATCACGCCAACGGCTTTCAAGTGCCTTGGTATCGTGATTATCAGGGTGGAAACATGCGCCCATAAATTCTGGAAGGCGCGGCAAAATGCGGGAAACAAAGCCGCCGCGGCCGAACAGGATACTGAGGCCCTTGATGTTGTCAGGCACGTTGCCCAGTTGGCGGTCCTGGGCCAGCATCCAGCTCCAGGTGATGCCGAGCATCGGTAACAGCACCAGCATGGAGGCCAACGCGGCAGCCACGCGCTCGGTACGGGTATTGCCGACAAGCTCGTAAACGTCATAGGCGACAGCCTTGTGCTCCAGCTCTTCCAGCGCATGCCATTGCCAGATCTTGATCATTTCCGGATCCGCCTGCTGACGAAACTGTTTGTCTTCGAGTAACTGCTCGGCCAGAAGCGCGGTAAAGTGCTCCATGAAGGTGGTGGCTGCCAGACGCGTACTTGCAGGCAGTTTTTCGAGAATGGCAAGGCCGATTCTGACAAATCTGTCTGGCGCCTTCATGTCAAAACCCCGTTCCGCGAGCAGCTCATTCAGGCGGTCATGCTCACGTCCGTGAATCGCCTCCTGACCCATGAACCCGGATATCGCTGCGCGCAGGTTGTCGTCTGTGACGCGGTCTCGGAACTGTCGAACAGACTCCATGAAGTAGCGCTCGCCGGGCGGAAAGAAGCCGGACAGCATGGCAAAGAAGGTGGTGGCGGTAGCGTTACCACCGTAAAAATACTTCGGCATCGATTCCGGAAAGCGGAAATCGATATGGCGTGGTGGAATGCCGACCATGGCGCCAGTCAGCTTTCTGATCGCGGTCACAGTGCTGGATTTTTTCATAAGACCTCCGGTTGTCGGATGATGAAGTTCAGGCGATGCCCTGCGATGTCTTTTTCTTGCCCTGATTCATTCTGAACAGTGCCTCCAACAGGCGTTGATAGCCAGTCGGCATCAGGCGCTGGGCAGTGTCGAGCATTACCGCATCCGCACCCACCAGCACCCGGCGCTGATTCTTGCGCACGCCGGCGAGAATGGTTCTGGCGGCAGATTCCGGTGTGGTCATGGCGATTTTCTCAAACATTGCGGCGATATCTTCTTTGTCGCCCATGCCGAAGTCCCCCATGTCACCCATGCGGCTGTTGCGGGCGATATTGGTTTTGACGCCGCCCGGATGCACCGAGGTGGCGCTGACGCCGCATTGCTCAATGTCCAGCTCCTCGCGCAGCGACTCGGTGAAGCCGCGCACGGCAAACTTGGCCGCGTTGTACGCCGACTGGGTCGGCACGCCGATGATGCCGAAGACGCTGGAAATATTGATGATATGGCCGTCGCGGGAGCGTTTCAGGTGCGGCAGGAATGCCTTGGTGCCGTACACCACGCCCCAGAAGTTGATATTCATGAGCCATTCAAAATTGTCGTAACTCATGTTTTCGACAGTTTCGCCGAGACCGACACCGGCATTGTTCATGATGATATTGACCTTGCCATGCTCGGACACCGTGTCGTCCGCATAGCGATAGACAGCATCACGATCACTCACGTCGACCAGATGGGTGCTGATTCTGACCGGATAGCCGGCCAATCTCTCGACGGTCCCTTCCAGACTTTGCTCACTGATGTCGGAAAGGGCCAGATGACAGCCTTCCCTTGCCAGAGCAATAGCAGTGGCCTGACCGATTCCCGAACCGGCGCCAGTAATGGCGGCGACTTTGCCGGAGAAAGTTTTCATAGTGCGGTTCCTCTTCGTGTTTTTTCAGCGCAGCTCAGCTGCCAAGAAGTTGCTGCACCAGCCCGCGTTTGGATGCATGCAGGTTGACCCCTTCAAAATGCAGCTTGCCATCGTCAAGGTTGCCGTAGCGCAGTGCTGGCAGGTCGCGCAGGTAGTCGTTCAGGTTCTGCCATGGCAGCTTGCTGCCCTGGCGCGGCAGGCGGTCATTGGCACGCTGGATGTAACCCGAGCGCAGGTTCAGGAAGTTCAGGTCGGTCCCGCAGTGCTCATCGTCCACCGGCGTCACCTTGTCAGCACCGATGCTCTTCATATACTTGAGCAGGCGACAGACAAACTCGCAGGCAATATCGGCCTTGAGTGTCCAGGACGAATTGGTATAGCCGAAAACCAGCGCCATATTCGGCACGTTTTCAAGCATCAGCCCCTTGTACAGCATGGTGTCGGGGATGCTGATATCCTTGCCGTCGACACGCAGCGCGGCACCTCCGAACATCTGCAGGTCGAGTCCGGTGGCGGTGATAATGACGTCGGCGGGTAGCAGCTCGCCGGATTTCAGCTTGATGCCGGTTTTGGTTACCGTGTCGATCTGGTCGGTGACCACCGAGGCTTTGCCTTCGCGCAGCACCTTGAACAGATCGCCCTTTGGCACCGCACACATGCGCTCTTCCCACGGATTGTAGTGCGGCTCGAAATGCGTCATGTCGAAATCCGGCCCAAGCTGCTTGCGCGCGGCGGCCAGCAGCAGTCGGCGAATCGCTTTTGGTTTGCTGATAGACAATTTGAAAACGGTCCGCTGAAGCAGGATGTTGCGGGCTCGGGCCATCCGGTATACTGCCATCTCCGGCAGGAATCGGCGCAGATTGTGTGAAATCAGATCCTGTTCCGGCACAGTTGCTACATAAGTCGGTGACCGCTGCAGCATGGTGACATGGGCTGCCTTGTCGGCCATCGCTGGTACCAGCGTCACGGCGGTGGCGCCACTGCCGATCACCACAACACGCTTACCACTATAGTCGTAATTTTCCGGCCAGTGTTGCGGATGAATCACCTCGCCGCCAAAGCGGCCGATACCCGGTATTTTCGGGGTGTAGCCGGCGTCATAGTTGTAATAGCCGGTGCAGTTGAACAGGAATCCGGCGGTAAAGGTTTCCTCGTCGCCGCTTTCCTCGTTTAGCGCGGTTATGGTCCAGCGTTTCTTGCTGCTGTCCCATTCTTCCGAGATGACCTTGAGGCCGAACCGGATGTGCTTTTTGACCCGGTACTGGTTGGCTGTATCTTCAATGTAGTTACGAATTGACGGGCCGTCGGCCAACATTTTTGTATCGGTCCAAGGGCGAAAATTGTAGCCGAGGGTAAACATATCTGAGTCCGAGCGGATGCCTGGATAGCGAAACAGATCCCAGGTGCCGCCCATGCGTTTGCGACGTTCAACAATGCCGTAGTGCAGATCCGGGCACTTGCGGCTCAGGTGACAGGCCGCGCCGATGCCGGACAGGCCGGCGCCAATGATGAGCACATCAAGGTGAGGATGTTTCATTTGGTGACTCCCTGCTTGCTGGGGGAAGATAAAGGGGCCGCATTATTGCTTTCCAGGTCGTCAAGAAAGCGCTGGACTGCAGAGGTAAAAATGCTGTTGCGATCGCCGGCCACCATGTGTCCGGCCTGCTCAAGTACGAGGTAGTGCGCTTGCGGCATCAACGCCATCAGCTCCCGGGCACCCTGGTCGCTGAGAACATCGCTGTGATAACCGCGAATAAGCAGTACCGGCAGGCTCAGGCGGCGCGCCGCCCGGTTCAGCCGGGCCTGACCGAACATGCCTTCATCGCCCTCGGGAATGACAGCGTGATCGAGAAACGCCGGGTCCCAGTGCCAGTGCAGACGGCCACTGCTGTCCTCGCGCAGATTCTTGCGCAGGCCTTGTGCATCCTGTGGTGCCTTGCGTGCGGGGTTATAGGCGGCGACCGCGTCCCGCACCTGCTCCAGCGAATCGAAGCCGTCCCGGTGGCGCCGCATGAACTCGATGATCCGCCGCACCCCGTCACGTTCCAGCCGCGGTGCCACATCCACTAGCACCAGCCCGCGACAGGCCAGTTCAGGGTGTTCTCCCAGCGTCAGCATTGCGGTCAGCCCCCCCATGGAAGCGCCGACAATATAAGGGGTGCAGGGCAGTGACTCGAGTATGGCGCGAAGGTCGCTGATCAGGGCGCGGGCGCTGTAGTCGCCCTGTGGGCACCAGTCGCTATTGCCGTGGCCGCGGGCGTCCAGAGCAATAGCACAGTAGCCGGCTGCGGCCAGCGCTCGGCCGGTATCGGCCCAGGCGTGGCGGGTCTGGCCGCCGCCATGCAGTAGCAGCACCACAGGGGCATCCTGATCACCGAAGCGGGTGGCGCGCAGTACCAGATTGTTGTCACCAACAAACAGCGTGGAGGTACCGTCGTGAGCGGCACTGGCACTGGCACCGGTACTGGCGGCGCGGGCCGAGATCCGATCTTGGTCAGGCATATATGAATCTCTTATTTGTTTGGTTGAGCAGCCAAATGGTATCTGATCACTACCCGGATGAAAAGCCGGGACAACACGAACGGCAGAGGAGAGTCCTGCCACCAGGGGCGCTCGGCTATTCTAAGACCGGGAGTTTCTGGTTGTGCGGGAGGGCGGGTGCGTTCGCTATAGCCGGCCGGCCACCAATCCTGGCCGACAGGTACGCCCGAAGCGCTGCCGCTTGTTCTCGTCAGGCATTCAGCAAAAAAAGCAGGGCCGTCGCCGCGTGACTGGCGTTAGAAACGGGTGGGTCTGCCCGGCGGCGATCCGGAAACGGCGGGGCCGGGGTGTACGCCGCCGGATCTGATGATCCGGCGGACTTTTCGGTTGTTCCTGCACGGCCCTGAAAGCCCGGGCCGCGTCAGCCTTTACTGTGGACGGGTTTACTCCCCCCTATTTTCGTCGCGGACAAAGTCCTCCTTGTGCCGAACACCACAATTGGGGCAGGTGAAGTCCTCCGGCAAGTCGGCGAAGGCCATGGGTGGGTAGCCCTCGCGCGGATCGCCCAAGGCCTCGTCAAACGTATGGCCGCAGCCACTGCAACGGTAAATCGCCATGTCACACCGCCTGCTTACCATAGTGGGCTAGGATAGCGTCCCGTTTGGCCGGGTCGATATTGACCTTGCTCAGGTCTCCCTGAATATGTGGCAGTGCCAGCAACCGCTTGTCCATCACCCGATACCATAGCCACGGGATGTAGGCGACCAGGAACATGCCGAAGTAACCGTTGGGTAGCTCCGGAATGTTGTCAAAGTTGCGAAGACTTTGATATCGGCGTGTTGGGTTAGCGTGGTGGTCCGAATGACGCTCAAGGTGAAACAGCAGGATGTTGCTGAAAATGTAGTTGGCATTCCAGCTGTGGTGAGGCTGACAGTGCTCGTAGCGGCCATTTTCCTTACGCTCGCGCAACAACCCGTAATGCTCGATGTAGTTGGCGCTGGTCAACTGGAACCAGGCCCAGAAGTTGTGAATCAGAAGAAACGGCACCATGACCCAGCCGAAGGTGGCAATCAGTCCTACCTGTATGACTGCGCTGAGCGCGTAGGACTGTAGGATTTCGTTTTCGAGGCTCCAGACTGATTTCCCCTTGCGCTGTAGCCGTTGCTGCTCTTCTTCCCAGCCGCGACGGAAGGCGCCGGGAATTTCCCTAAGCATGAACTTGTAGATGGATTCGCCCATCCGTGAAGAGGCCGGATCCTCCCCGGTGGCAACATCACGATGGTGGCCGCGATTGTGTTCCACGCAGAAGTGGCCGTAGGTGCTGACCGCCAACGCGAGCCGGGCCAGTCGGCGCTCCAGCAGCGGTTTCTTGTGGCCAAGCTCATGCGCCGTGTTGATGCCAAGGCCGCTGTAAATGCCAGCGGTCAGGGCGACGGCTACCATAGCCCAGAGGGACAGCTCCGTGGTGCCGACAAACCAGGCCATCGCAAACAGCACGATAAAATGCATCGGCACGGTCAGCCAGGTGAGAATGCGGTAATATCGGTCTTCTTCCAGCTGCGGCACCAGTTCTTCGGGCGGGTTGTTTTCGTCAGAGCCGAACAGATTGTCGAGCGCAGGGACCACGCCGTACAAAAAGACCAAGGGCGCAAGCAGGGCCCACTCGCTAGTCAGCCAGAAATAGCCTGCCACACCGGATACCGCCAGAAGAGGCAGCAGGATGGATGCCATCCACAGATAGCGTTTTTGATCGGTGTACTGGATCAGCCCCTTTTCGGGGTGGTTGATCTGATAGGTTGTGCTCATTGTCAGCACCTCATTCAGCGGGTTGTTGTTTTTGATCGGCCACCGAGCAATGTGGTGTACGATCATGTTTTCCTGACTCTACGGAGCTGGCTCGCACGGGGACATTTCACTTAATGACATCTTTATAGTCATTTAATGACATGAGGCGTTATGGCCCGATCAGAAAGGAGTGAAACGATGGCTGGTGTTTCGGCTGCCTATGTCCGTCTCATTCTTCAGGGAGAGATTTCGGCGGACCGCCTGCTGGCCGGCACGGGCCTAACGGCAGCTACCCTTCGAGATGTGGAGTTTGTCCCTTGGCAAACGCTTGCCCGGGTATTTGAACGGCTGGATCAGCATCAGGGCGAGCGCGAGCCCGAATGGCCGATTCGGCTGGGTGAGCGTCTCAACATTACTAGTCATGGTGCGGTGGGCTTTGCCGCCCTGACCGCCGCCACGGTCGGTGAGGCACTGGAAACGCTGGTAAGCTGTTATCGTGCGCGTATTACCGCCGTCGAGCTGCTGCTGCATGAGGAGCAGGGCAAGTATGTCCTGTCCCTGAAAGACCTGACTGGCGACAGGGTGTTTTTCTGTCGGGTGGCGCTGATCATCATGAAAGTGGTTGAAGCGCTGCTCGAGGCGCTGCTCGGCCAGCTTCCCGCCAGGGCCGTGCAGCTGACCCTGCCGAATTGGGTGGCGGATGTCGGTTCTGTTGCCCGGCTTTACCGGGCGGATACGCAACCTGGCAGCCGCTTTGCTGTTGCCCTTCCCGTTGCCTGGCGCCACCTGCCCTCGCCCCTGAGTGAGCCGGCCGCACACCGGGAAAACATCCTCGAAAGCCGCCGGATCATCGGTCAGCGCGGTGGCTTCTCCACCACATCCGGGATGGTGGAGTTTCTTGTGCGTAATGCCCTGGAAAGCGGTTCTGCCGAAACTGTGAAGGCGGGCGTGCCGCCAACACTTGAGGCAGTGGCAGGGCGGATGAATGTCACTTCCCGCACTCTTATCCGTCGTCTGAGGGCAGAGGGAGCAAGCTACCAAGGTATCGTCGAGTCGTTGCGTCAAGAATACGCCCGGCGGCTGCTCACTGATGCAAGGTTGACTGTGGCGGATGTGTCTCTGCGTCTGGGCTACACCGAGCCGGCCAATTTCGGCCGGGCTTTCCGGCGCTGGTATGGGGTTTCGCCAGCGGCCTGGCGGAAGCAGGCTCCTGGGGCGGCTGGCGGGAATCCGGGGAGTTGATGAAACAGTGCCGAAATATTTGTCTGCGCGGTGATTTCCGTGCGGATTTTGTCTGGTATGCGAATGAGCGTCAGCCCGATCGAAGCAGTATTCGACGACCAACGTAAGCTCGCAGGTATTCTGCAAATATCACGCAGCGTCAGTCATGGCCTCTACCCGGTTACGACCGGCTTGCTTCGCCCTGTAAAGGGCTTTGTCAGCGGCCTTGAGCAGATCGTTGAGGTTGTTGATCCCGGATGCCGGGTAGACGGCGACGCCGAGACTTGCCGTGACGGGGATCGGGTAATCGTTTGCCCGGATATCGGTGAGGGCAATTTTCCCGCGAATACGCTCGGCGATGGCCAGCGCCGTGTCCAGCGTGACCCCCGGCAGAAGGATAACGAATTCTTCGCCGCCAAAGCGGCCTACCTCGTCATAGCGGCGCGCGCAATTCATCAGGATATCGCCCACCGTCACCAGTACCTCGTCCCCGGCATGATGCCCCCAGGTGTCATTGATCTCCTTGAAATGATCGAGGTCGAGCATGATGCAACCGAAGCCTGATGTCGCCCCGGTCGGCATGCGCTGGGCTCTTGCGAGCTCCTTCTCGCCGCGCTCCAGAAGGGCGCGACGGTTGGTCAGCCGGGTGAGCCCGTCGATGATAGACATTTCCCGATAGAGGCTTTCGCGCTCCACCCAGCGGCGCACCGCAGCGACGCAGACCCCGAGCAGCATGAGCAGTACCGAGCCGGTAATGATCTGTATGGCCAGCCAGCCGGACACCGGTTGGCCGTCGATCAGCATCGGTGATCGCTGGAACAGCGGGGCATGGGGCCAGAGGTGGTAAATATCGCCGGCGACGGTGAAAACGACAGTCAGGGTGAAGCCTGCGATATAGGCAAGCCGCACCTTGCCAACGTCGGCCAGTGCGGAGGCGATATTGATCCCCAGAAACAGCGTCAGCAAACCGTTGCTTAGATGGGTGCCGGTCAGGAAGCCGGTCGTCATAACGCTTGCCATAAACAGGATAATCAATGCGTTTTCGAGTGCCGGATAATCGGAGTGAAAGGCACGCCGGTAACGGGCCTGCAGCAGATAAACGCTGAGTACCACAAACTGGGTTGCATAAAGCGTGAGTAGGCCATAGCCGACTCCCCGGTTGATATATTCCGGGGCGAAGGCAAGCGCGAAGGCGAGGGCGCCGCCGAATAGTATCGGTGCCAGCATGACCAGAGCGGCCAGTAGGATCAGCCGTTCTATCGGCCTCCAGTCGAGCGGATTGCTGAACCAGCTGAACTCGTCCTGGAAATTCCTCTGGTACATGGGCCTGTTTTTGTGGTCTGGCATTGGCATCAGGGTTCCTTTCCACGGTCGTTTATTCAATCCGCCTGTTTCTTGCTGCTCAATAGCGTATGGCATGGGACAGGATGGCGTAGCCGGGTTGCAGTGAGCAAAAAGAGCCCCCCGGAGGGGGCTTGAACGGGCTGGTTAGGAAAACGGGCCGGGATGAGCCGGTGCATACTAGAAATCTTTCACCGGCAGGAAGGTGAAGGTCAGGTCCACGGCAAGGGGCGGTACTTCCAGTACTACACCGGCAAGACCAATGCCCAGCAAGTCTATATTTGCGGGTATGACCAATGGGTCAGGATTTCTTACCTTGAGAACCAGTCGGCCATCGTCAACGAAGCGCAACGGGCCCTCGAGCGTAACATTTTCGACGCGCTTGCTGCGGATATCATGACCAAGCTCGATCAGAAGTCGGGGTTCCAGCTCCGGCGCGTCGATCAACAGGTCAAAGGTCGTGCTGAACCAGGGTCCGTCCGCTGTATCGGTGATAAAGCCCTGGATTGGCTGGTTATCCTTATAGTCTAGCCGCAGTACGAGAGGCCCCGTATTCAGCGGGATGGTGATCAGGCTTAAGGCGCGTGCCTCAAGAAAAACGCCGGTTGTAGTCAGGGTGTTGGGGAACACGTCGGCCATGATGGCGCCTGTAGTCCAGTCGTCCGTGTCGGGGTTGCCGTCGAGTAGGCGTCGGTTGACCTCCGCCTCTGCATCATAACGCCGGACTCCGGCCTGCAGGGCGCCGCTGGCGACGTAGACGAATCGTTTCTCTGGACAATCCTCGCCAATAGAGCAGCCCAGATTGGCACTCGTCACCACCCCTGAGGTACTGACAAGTCTCATTCCAAGAACATTGGGCGGTATGACAAGAGTACCGCCGACGTCCTGCACACCTTGTTCCGCACCATCCAGCACAAGATTGGCATTTACATCTGCCGCCGGCAGTGATCGCAACGAAACCACGGTGAAGCGACGATCTTCGCCACTGACGAGGAAATGGTTGACAAGGTTCGGCCCGCCTTGGCGGGGGCCGGGGGCAGTGCTGCTACTTTGTGATATCTGGCGGGTCTGGATGGGGGCGCCATCGAGTGCGCAAATCGCATTAACACCGCAGTTCACGGTATTGTTGGTTGAACGCAGGGTATAGCGATACAGGCTACCCACCTGCCAGGGTCGATCGGGGTGAAACTCGATCCTTTGGGGCAGGATGGTGAGGTGACCGGGAATGGCTTGCCAAGTGCCATCTTCGATGCGGCGCTCAACAAAGAAAGTGCTTTCGTTAACGCTTCCGGGATCAATGCTGCGGTTAAAAATTACCCGCAGACTCTGCTCCACGAAGAGCTCCGGGATCGGATAACGCGGGTCACCGCTTTGGCCGCCGTCACACCGGCCATTGCGCCAGTCCTCCTGCGGACCCGTGAGCACTGCGTCAACCAGGGCACAGGGATAGCCTGGGTAGACACTGGCAATCAGGGGGGATCGAAGGTTGGCCGGACTCCCGCCGGGAAGAACAAAATCAGCCAGGCGCAGATAAAGGGTCTGATCCTGATTGAGTGGATTGCCCTGAAGATCTCGCAGTAACGACGTCAGGGTTATCTCGATGTCGATGTTATGAACAATCTGGCTGCCATCGATAATAACGGTCGCGCCGTCATGCCGCATGGGGGCAAGATCGGGGGCAACCGGTGCGCCGTCAATGCTCACCTGAATGGCGCCATCAAGCAACACGGAAGCCGGGTCTAGCGGTTTGTTGAAGTTCAGAATAATCGGGTCCCCCGGCCGGGCGTTGGGTTGAAAATCATCACCCGGTACCCAGGACTGCAGCTGCAACGGGCGGGTATCCTCGACCGGTACCGGGGCATTGCGCTGATCGGCATAGGCCTCCATGCGGAAAGACAACAGCCCGGAAGCTCGTTCGAGACCGAGCACTTCCGGTTCCGCCACACCAACGGCATCCAGTACCAGTACACCATCCTCCACGATGGCCAGACCAGCAATCTGTATATGGAGCAGGTTCTGGCTGAGTGCGGCGTTGGTTTCAGTTCCCTCGGCCGTCATTGCCACATCCATATTCAATAGCGCATAACGTGGTGCATCGTCAGCACTGCTGAGCGGGTTGGGGATCAGATAACCGTTGGCATCGGTGAGCAGCGTGACCAACACACCGCCGGATTCGAGGCCGGAGTCAACTTCGCCAATAATGTTGATATCCACCGGCGAGCCGCGCAGCACTGACCCAGCGGGCACGCGTAGCGGCACGGCGTCCGGGAAGTCAGGGACAAAGGCGAGATCCGCAGCAAGATCGCCGACCAGATCCGTGCTGCTGTCATTGCCAATAATGAATGACCTTACCGGGACGGAATTCAACGGTTCCCCGGTAAGGCGTGACAGCATATCAGGCTGCTCCTCACCGAGTGTGCCGACTCTGAGAATGGCCGTTTCCCTCGGCATTGTCTGCATCGGCGTGAACCGGCGCTCTAACGAGGGAAACGTTTCATTTTCTCGACTGCGAACACCATCAATCACAAGCCGGTGCTCGACGCTACCAAGATCGTTCTTGGGGTCAAGCGCGAGATACCGCCCCTGCAAGTACAGGGAGGCCTCGACAAGCATGTCGTTGTTGTCAAGCAAGCTGACGGTTTCACCATAAGTTACGCTGGCAGGGTCAAGCGTTCGGTTGAACACCAGGCGCAAGGTATCCATGTCACCGGGATGCGCCGCATCCGGGTTGTCAACCAGTAACGAGGCCTGATCCAGTGGGGCCACCGATAGCATGGCAAACGGACCCGAGCCAACCAGGTCCCGGGAGCCGGACTGAAGCCCGGCAGTGTGGAACCGGAAGTCATCAAACGGTGCCGGATTGATCGACCCAAGACCGTCTCCGGTGAGCACCAATTGGTAGCTGCTGTTGGCGACCAGGGGGGCAGCGGCAGGGCGCAAAACCAGCCCGCGGCCTTCGCTGACAATTTTGTAATCTACCGTGACAACGCTGTCGTCCGGAAGGTGACGAAGCTGCACTCTGTTCTCGATATCCGCAGCAACGTCGTCGTCGAGGGCTTTTGAAAATCTAAGCACAACGGGAGTGCTGACGGGCACCTCGTCCTGGTCCGGAAAAGGAAACGCAAAAATCAGGCTGTCCGGAGGCTGCCATGGGTTGGTGATCTGGCCGGCATCGTCACCACAGCCGACGATAAGCGAGGCAAGTATTAACGTGGTCATAAGGTGGTGAACGGGAACGGGCATTCTGCTCATTGTTATTCTCCTCTACTTCGCACCCTGGATCAGGCATCAGAACTTCAGCGAAGCTGATGCGGAAAATACATGAATGTCGCCGTCGGCCTGAACCCGTTCATAAGGCTGCGGATCTGTGGGTGAATTGATCGAAAGCAGATCGAATTCGGCCTTGTCGAGCTGCTGATACTGATAGGCAACGCCAAACTCTAGGGGCTGCTTGACGACGGGAAAGTCATTGAAGCGATAACTGGCGCCGACGGCGAA
>Ga0079224_100002789_pt1 | contig 21539 bp, 22 predicted proteins | sample Stecom2015_FD_80414 | JGI IMG/M metagenome (GOLD analysis project Ga0079224, IMG submission 80414) | Agricultural soil microbial communities from Utah to study Nitrogen management - Steer compost 2015 | ecosystem: Environmental > Terrestrial > Soil > Agricultural land | place: USA: Utah...
CCCATGCGCACGGCGACGGCGAAGCCCTGGATCATCTCGTCCGCGCCGATGCCGATCACGTGAATACCCGCCACCATGTCGCGCGCCCCGACCGTGACGATCTTCATGGCGCTCGTCGTCTTGCGTTCCGTGACCCCATGGTAGAGGTTCCGAAACCGCGTGGTGTAGCACTTCACGCTGTCGCCGTACTTGGCGCGGGCCTCGTCCTCGGTCAGACCGACGGCCCCGATCGGCGGATGACTGAAGACGACGGTCGGGATGCCTTCGTAGTCGAGCTTGGCGTCGGCCTCGCCGCCGAACAGGCGATCGGCGAGCTTGCGCCCGGCCGCGATCGCGACCGGCGTGAGGGGCGGGCGACCGGTGACGTCACCCACCGCGTAGACCCCCGCGACGTTCGTGTTCTGAAACGCGTCGGTGACGACGAAGCCGTCGTCGTCGAGCGCCACGCCGGCCAAATCGAGGCCGAGATCGGCGGTCCGCGGCTCCCTCCCGATGGCCCAGATCAATGTATCGAAGCCGGGGGACGTCTGGCCGCGTTCGTCGGTCAGCGTCAACGTCCCGTCGACCGACCGCTCGACGCTCGTGAGCTCCGCGCCGGCGGAGAAGTCGACGCCCGACGCCATCAGCTCCTCCATCAGCGTGTCGCGCAACAGCGCGTCGAAGCGCCGCAGCAGCTTCTCCCCCCGCAGCACCAGCGTCACCTTGCTGCCGAGCGCGGCGAACACGCCGGCCAGCTCCGTGGCGATGTACCCGCCCCCGACGATCGCGACGTGCTCCGGTTGTCGCTCGAGCTCGAAGAAGCCGTCGGAGGTGATCCCAAGCTCCGCCCCCATCAGATCGGGAACCTTCGGGCGCCCGCCGGTGGCGATGAGCACGTGCTTCGCCCGCAACCGCCGCTCCCCGACCAGCACCCGATCCGGTCCGACGAAGCGCGCCCACCCCGGCACGTGCTCGACCTGATCGACGACCAAATTCTTACGATAAATTTCGTTCAGGCGGGCAATGTAGGCATCGCGCCGATGCTTGAGCTTGCCCCAGTCGAACCCGTGAGCAGCGACTTGAAAGCCGTAGTCGCCCGCATCCTCGAGAGCGTGCGCCATGACGGCCGCGTTCCACATGATCTTCTTCGGCACGCAGCCCAGGTTGACGCACGTTCCACCGAGCCGTGCACCTTCGACCAACGCGACGCGCGCTCCGTGGGCAGCGGCGCGGCGCGCCGACGCCAACCCTCCGCTGCCCCCTCCAATCACCAGATAGTCGTAGTCATCGCTCACTCCGCCAGTGTGGGGCAGCCAGGGTGCAACGTCCACTTCGCTGCAGATCGGCCTCGTATCGCCGCGACGGCGCGCATTGCCGAGCTGTCACCGGGTGCTCAAACTAGGGTTTCGGCGGGCGTCGCCGGTCGATTCCGAGCACATGCACCCCCTGGCCACGGTCATCGTCATCCTCGCGCTACCGCTGGCCTTGCGCTGGCTGTCACGCAGCCGTGCCATGGCGGCGGAGCGCGAAGCCGGTGTGCTGGTGCTCCAATACGGGAGACCCTGGAGGGTCGCCGCGGCGATCGGCGCCGCCGTGTTCGTCGCCATTCCGGCGCTCGTCCTGCTCGTCGTGCCGGTCGAGCCCCTTCGGTTGAGGAGCCTGCTCGGAACGATCGTCTTTTTCGGTATCCTCCTGATCCCGGCCTGCCTGGAGACGTTCGGCGTTCGTCACCGGCTGCGTCCCGACGGCTTGACCATCGACAGCCCTTGGCGGCGCCAGCGGCAGGTTCGCTGGGAGGAGATCGAGGCCGTCGGCTGGAGCCCCACCTGGTATAGCTACGTGCTTTGCTTGCGCGGCGGCGGCAAGCTCCGGCTCTTCTACGGGTTGTCCGGGCTCGGCGATTTCGCCAGGCTCTTGTTGTCCCGGACACCGAGCAGCGCCTTGATCGCGGATGCGGCCGCGAACGCCCGGCTCAGGGCGGCACGCCGCAGTCTGACGCGTGCCGATCGGACGTCACCTGAGTGACCCCCCGATGGGCTGCCCGGAGCAGCCGACGGACGGCCGCGCGCCGATCGGTCGAATCTCGAAAGTGCACGTCGAGGTGGAAGCCTTCGCGCACATGCCCTAATAGAGAGGGCTCGAATGGCGGCCCCGAGCGGGCCGCGCCTCAGCAGCCGACTCAGGAGGTCCATCTTGGCCGAACCCACTTTCCCCGCGGTCGATGTCCCCGGCACGGGACAGCTCTACGCACGCTTCGTCACCAACCAAGGCGCCATCGTCGTCCAGCTCGAGGAGCAACGCGCGCCGAAAACGGTGCAGAATTTCGTCGGCCTGGCGATCGGGAACATCGACTGGAAAGATCCCAAATCCGGCGCGAGCATGCGCGGGACGCCCATGTTCGACGGCGTGCGCTTCCACCGCGTGATCCCGGGCTTCATGGTCCAGTGTGGGGATCCGCTGAGCCGGCACACCGATCCAGGCTCGAAGGCGCGCTGGGGAACCGGCGGCCCCGGCTACCGCTTCGGCGATGAGTTCCACCCGGAGCTGCGCCACGATCGCGCGGGCGTGCTCTCGATGGCCAATGCGGGCCCTGGCACCAACGGCTCTCAGTTCTTCATCACCGAAGGACCGACACCCCACCTCGACGGGCGCCACGCGGTCTTTGGCCGCGTCGTGTCCGGACAGGACGTGGTGAAGAAGATCGCCAGCGCGCCGCGCGGCGCTCGGGACGTGCCGGAGCAAGACCAGCTCGTCGAGAAGGTCGAAATCTTCCGGAGCGAAGCGCCCCCCGCGGGTTGATCTCAGTGGTGGCCGGTCGGCGATGGGGAGCGCGCGCCTCCGTCGCCGGCTTCCCGCAAGACGCGGACGCCGTCCGGCCGAATTTCCAGCGCCTCCACCGGGCGGCTTCCGTAGGCGCGCGCCATGCCGACGTCGATGCGGTAGACCCGCTCGTCACACGCCGAGGTGATCCCGTTCTCTTGAACCGTGTGCCCCACCACCATGCGCTTCGCACCCAGGCGCTCGAGCACCTTGCCGAGCTCCTCGCACGCGGCTGGGCTGGGCGCCGGCGTTCCATATAGCCGCGTCCAGACCGGGGCTTCATCGGAGGCGATCACGCGCGGAGGGGTGTCCCGGTCGCCCTGCATCCACGCCTTGACCTCGGCGTTGATCCGCCCAATGCCGTAGTCGACGTGCGCCAGCAGCACCCCGGCGTGCACGAACACCGAATCGCCCACCACGACCGCCACGTCTTGCTCGGCGAGCTTGCGCGCGTACGCGCCGCCCGGGAAGAACGCCGCCGCTCGCCCGCGCGCGCGGGGGGGCAAGCGGGCGATGCGCGGATCGCCGCCGCTCGACGCCCCGACGTTGTCGAACGCCGTGAAACCGCCGGGCGTGACGTAGCGAAAGTCGCCAGCGACCGTCATGGTCTCATGATTGCCGTTGAGGGCGATGAATTTGCCCCCGGCCTTCGGCGCTCGCGTTCGCAAGCGATCGAAGAGGTCCAAGATGGCACGTTCGTCGTCGCCGCGGTCCAACTGATCGCCGGTTTGCACCACGACCAACGCCCCACCGCTCCAGTCATCCTCTTCGTCGATGGCGCCCGCCAGCCTGAGCGCCCGCCGGGTCGCCTCGAGGTCGCCGTGCACGTCGCCGATCGCGACGATCCTCTCGGCGGAGGGAAATCGAAAGGGCGCCGCCGCAGGCGCCGGGGCAGCGCTGGCCTTGGGGGCGGGCCGCGGGGCGGTCTTGGTCGGGGCCGGCGTCGGATCCTCCCGGCGGCACCCCAGCGCGAGGGTCGCCAGGAGCGCGAGCGAGAGCCAGCGCCTCACCGCGCCACCTCGCCCGGCAGCCGCACCAGCTGCACCTCCACGACCGGGCGACCGCCACACAGGTCGAAGACTCGGCGCCGGATGGCGCGGCGCACTTCCTCCTCGATATCGGCGTTCCGCTGCGTGCGGACCCGCTCGATGCGGCGCGCGATCTCGGCCGCGAGCTGACGCGTCGCTCGCGGCTCGTCGTCGATGCCGGGCACCCCGCGCGCGCGGAGCTCCGGCGGCGCGAGCAGCTCCAGCCGGTCGTCCACGGCGAGCGCCACGGTGATCAGGCCGGCGCGACCGAGCTCGGCGCGCCGGCGCAACGCCTCCTCCGTCATCGGCTCGCCTCCGATGGCGACGGCCACCTTGCCGTGGGGGACCTGACCTTCATCGACCAGGCTCGCGCCGTCGAAGCGCGCCACGCGCCCATTTTCGATCACCAGCGTCTCTGCCACGCCCCAGCTTCGCGCGAGCTCGGCGTGCCGCAACAGATGATGGAGGGTGCCGTGGACGGGCAAGAATGCTCGCGGTCGGGTCAGCTCGAGCATGCGCAGCTGCTCCGAGCGGCCCGCGTGCCCGCTGGTGTGCACGTCGGGGTCGGAGATGCGCGAGTGCAAATGCACGCCCCGGCGCAGGAGATCCGCCATCATCTCGAACACGCCGCGCTCGTTGCCGGGGATGATCCGACTCGAGAGGATCACGTCGTCGCCGGCCTCGATCTCCATGTACGGATAGGTCCCCCCAGCGATCCGGCGCATGGCCGAGTTGCGTTCGGCCTGGCTGCCGCCCGCCAGGACCAAGAGCTCGTCGCGCGGAAAGGTCCGCGCTTGATCGGCGGAGATCACCAGATCGCTTGGCCAATCCAGGCGGCGGATGCGGCGGGCGATCTCGACCTGCGTGTTCAAGCTTCGCCCGAGCAGACACAGCTTGCGTCCGGCTCGCTGAGCGATATCACCGAGCAGCATCAGGCGCTGCACGTTGCTGGCGAACATCACCACGAAGACGCGCGCGGTGGCCTTCGAGACCAGCCGCTCCAGAGCCGCACCGACGGCGCGCTCCGAGCCGGGACGGTCGGCGACGTCGATGTTGGTGCTGTCGCTGAGCAGCAGGTTCACGGTCTCATCGCCGATCTGACGCAGGCGCTCCTCGTCGGTGGGCTCGCCGTCGGGCGGATCGGGGTCGAGGTTGAAGTCTCCGGTGTGCAGGATCACACCGGCCCGGGTGCGGATGCGCAGCGCCGAGGCCTCCACGATCGAGTGCGTGACGCGCACGGGTTCGATCTCGAAGGGTCCGACGCCGTAGCTGCGGCCGGCTTCGGCCGTTCGCAGATCGGCGTCCCCGAGCTCGTGCTCATTCAGGCGCTGGCGCGCCAGGCCGATCGCGTGGGGAGGCCCCCAGACGGGAACGGCGAGATCGGCGAGCAAGTACGGCAGCCCGCCGACGTGATCCTCGTGACCATGCGTCAGGAACACGCCAGCGACCCGGCTCGCGTTTTCGACCAACCAGCTGAAGTCCGGGTGGATCACGTCGACCCCCAGATCGTCGTGGGGGAAGCTGGTGCCGCAGTCGATCACCAAGACGCCGTCGACCTGTTCGATGGCGAGGCAGTTCATCCCGATTTCGCCAAGGCCTCCGAGGGGGATCAGGCGAATGGAGTGCGGGTCGAGGGGGGGAAGGGCCTTCAACGGGGAGACCGGCATCGTACACGTCCGCCTGGTCGAAGCCACGGCTTTTGCCGCCTTTCGGCGGGGAAGCGGCGGCTCGGTGGACTTGCCCGGGGCGGCACGGGCACGCCGGTGCCGTGCGGCTCTGGCGTTCGAGGCGTGCGCGAGTTACAGCAGGTGGCAAGCTTTGCTCCCAGGAGGAAACCGTGGCCGACATCAAAGCCGTTTCGCCCGAAGAGACCCAGCAGCTGCTCAGCCAAGGGTACGTCTACGTCGACGTCCGGAGCGAACCCGAGTTCGAGCAGGGACACGTCCCCGGCTCGGTGAACGTGCCGCTCTTGCACATGGCTCCTGGCGGCATGCAGCCCAATCCGGAGTTTTTGGACGTGATGCAGTCCGCGTTCGACAAATCGGACAAGCTCATCATCGGGTGCCGTTCGGGAGGGCGCTCGCGCCGCGCGGCCGAGATGCTGCTCGCGGCCGGCTTTGGGGACCTCTGCGACATGGCCGCGGGTTGGGAGGGCAGCCGGGACGCCTTCGGCCGCGCCGTGCCGGGCTGGAGCAAGAAGGAGCTGCCGGTCGAGAAGGGGCTGCCCGCGGGCCAGAGCTATGCCGACGTCAAGCGACGGGGCTCGTCCACCTGAGGTCCTCGCCGCTCAGCGGCTCGCTCGCGCCCGCCGATAGTCGGCGGCCGACTTTTCGATCACCGAGTGGTCTCGGGCGGCCTTCTCCGCTTCGGACACGAGCTCGGCCGTGAAGATTGTCAGCCCCCAGATCCCGTTCTCGCGCCGCCGGAACGGGTAGCGCGTGCCCCGCACCGTCTGCACGGTCGCGCGGTCCCCCTGCTGGTCGACGTGATCGATGCCGGACATGTCCCGGCGCAGCCGCTCGACCCAGCCCCGCTCTTTGGCAAAGGCCGCGAACACGTCCGCCCCGTCCGGGGCGTTCGCGTGCACGGCGTAGGCCTGAGCGAGACGCTGGCGCTCCGGCTCGGGGTAGTCGGCGAGGACCAGCTCGCGCGATTTGCGCCGGTAGTCGCGGATGGTGTAGGCGGCATGCTGTGCCGCCGTCTCGAGGTAGGCGAAGAACTCCTCGGGGCGGTCGCGATTGATGGCGCTCATGACGCGCAGGTACGCCCCTTCGGGCGTGCGATCGCTCGGATAGGTCAGCCACGCCCAGGCAAACCACAGGAGCGGCAAACCCGAGACGGCGGCGACCAAGATCCAGCTGATGCGGCGGCGCGGCAGCACGCCGTTGTCTAGCACGCGCGCGCCGCCGATCTGTACCAGCGAGCGTCTTCGATGCTACAAACCGCGCCGAAATGTGGCAGGGCGCGAAGGTGGCCGTGGTGATCCCGGCGTTCAACGAAGAGCGGCTGATCGGCCGTACCCTGTCCGGCATCCCGAGCTTCGTCGACACGGTGTACGTCGTCGACGATGCCAGCAGCGACCAGACGACGGCCGCCGTGGTCGCCAGCGGCGACGCGCGGGTGCGCACGCTGCGGCACGCGGACAACCGCGGGGTGGGGGCCGCCATCGCCACCGGCTATCGCGCGGCGCTGGCCGACGGACACGCCGCCGTCGCGGTGATGGCGGGGGACAACCAGATGCACCCGGGCGACCTCTCGAGCCTGGTGGACGTGGTGGCGTCGGGTCGCGCCGACTACGCCAAAGGCAACCGCTTCGATCATCCGCGCGCCCACGACATGCCGGCGGCGCGGCGCCTCGGGGGCCGGTTGCTCTCCCTGCTCACGCGCTGGGCCACGGGCCTCGCCGTCGGCGACACTCAGTGCGGCTACACGGTGATCGGCGCCGATGCGTTGCGGGTGCTGCCGCTCGACGAGCTCTGGCCGCGCTACGGCTATCCGAATGATTTGCTGGCCCTGCTGGCGGCGCACGGAATGCGCGTGGTCGAGATCCCCGTGCGCCCCGTGTACGCGGGCGAAGCGAGCGGGGTGCGCGCCTGGCACGTGCTCAGCATCGGCGCGCTCATCGGTCGGCGCTGGCTTCGAACCCGATCCTCGAGGCGCGGAGCGAAAACGACCGACTTCCAGCAGGATCGAATCGCCGCCGAGCGAGCGGCGCTCTAGCTCGTCCGTTTCGGCAGCGCTCGACGCCGCCGCGCGCTTCGGAGCGCGCGAGTGTCAGCGCCGTTCCCGGAGCGACCTTGCCGGCGACCGGGCCAGTGGTAGAAATCTCGTTTCGAGCCCGCGACGGCGCGGGCATCGAGCTCGAACCATGCGCATCACGATGATCAAAAAGCAGCTCGCCAGCGGCGAGCCCTGCGGCAAATGCATCCAGGCGGAGCAGACGCTGCGCACGCGCGGCCTGTGGGACCGCATCGACGAGGTGATCTGGGCCGTCGAAGGGGACGCCGCCTCGGCCGGCATGCGCCTGGCGTCCAAGCACCAGGTCGAGCTGGCGCCGTTCTTCGTCGTCGACAACGGCGGGGGCGAGCGGGTCTATACGAGCACCCTGCAGTTCATCAAGGAAGTGCTGACGTCGGCCGCACCGGCCGCGGGCGCCGCCAAGGCGCCGACCACGGAGGACTGGCCCGAGCTAGCGCGGAGCTACGCCGACCGGCACCCGTCGGAGATCCTGGCCTGGGCGCTCGATCGCTTCGGGGCCGACTGCGCCATCTCCTTCAGCGGCGCCGAGGACGTCGCGCTGATCGACATGGCGTCCAAGCTGAACAAGCCATTTTCGACCTTCTGTTTGGACACGGGGCGCCTGCATCCGGAAACCTATCGTTTCATCGAGAAGGTGCGCCGCCACTACGGCATCGAGATCCGGCTGATGGCGCCCGAGCCGGAGCCGCTGCAGCGCTTGGTGCAAGCCAAGGGTCTCTTCAGCTTCTACGACGACGGGCACCACGAATGCTGCGGGATCCGCAAGGTGGAGCCCTTGCGCCGGGCGCTCGGTGACTACCGCGCGTGGGTGACCGGGCTCCGCCGCGATCAAAGCCCGGCGACCCGCGGCTCGATCGCCGTGATCGAGCCCGACGCCGCCCACCGCGGGCGCGACGGCGCGCTCGTCAAAGTGAACCCGCTGGCGAACTGGAGCTCGCGACAGGTCTGGGAGTACCTCCGAGACAATGACGTCCCCTACAACGAGCTGCACGACCGCGGCTTCGTGTCGATCGGGTGCGAGCCCTGCACGCGAGCGATCCGGCCGGGCGAGCACGAGCGGGCGGGTCGCTGGTGGTGGGAGGAAGCCACGAAACGCGAGTGCGGGCTGCACCTGGATCCGAAGAAGTGAAGCCCGCGCTGGCGGGTCGGGCGGCGGGCGCAGCGTGAAGTGAAGCCCGCGCTGGCGGGAGCGCTCAGCGGGGCGGCGGGCGCAGCGTGATGACGCGGCCACCAGGCGGGGGCGGCTCGAGCGGCGGCAGCGCCATCACCAGCCGTTCGACCAGCGGCAAGGCGTGCAGCGCCGCCGCCTCCGCGTGCAGCTCGGAGAACGCGCCCGCGAACACCACGATCAGCTGATAGATGCCGCCGAAGGGACGGGTGAAGTAGCCGAGGTCGTCACCCTGATGGCTCACGCGCAGGCTGCGCGCCCCTTGCTCAACCCGCTCGCGAACCGCGGCGATGGCACGAGCCGTCAGCACCTCGCGGCGATACGCCTGCCGATCCTCGTGCGTGCGGCCGCTCAGGTTGCGCGCGTACTCCAGGAGCTCACCCCGCAGATCGTCGGCGACGCCGTGCCCATCGAGGAAGCTTGCCCAAGAGTCGTCTTGCAGCAAGTCGACGAGCCCGAACCCATACCGGGTGGCTCGCAGCTCGAGCGCGGCGGTCCGCCGCGCGACCTGGACGTCCTCGACGCCGCGCCGGCCGTGGGAGGCGCCCCAGATCACCGGCGAGCTGTCATCGATGACCACGGCGGCCAAGCCGGACGCCCGCTGCGACAGCACGCGCAGCTCCTCGTCCAGGCGCCGCGCGAGCGGCTCGCGCAGCTGCGCCAGCCGCTCGCCGAGCGGCTCCACCAGATCCATGAACGAGCTGGCGAGCGTCCGGAGCCTCTCCTCGAGCGTTCCCCGCTGCTCGGGCGGCGTGGAAAACAGCGCGACCATGCGGTAGCCGTTCGGCAGCGGGCACCAGAGGACCTCGGGGGCGGTCGGGTCGCGCCCGCCGATCTCGATGCGCGCGTCGTCGGCGCCCAGCTCCCTCTGGATCAGCTCGAGCAGCTTCAGCAGGGCCGCAGTCACCGCGGCAGCTTACGGCCTCCGTGTCCGCGGACCAAGGCTCACGGCGCCGTCGCCGGTATCTCGCTCGAATTTTCGAGCTCGAGCTGGTTTTGCAGCTGCCCCGGCGCCAGGTCCGACGCTACTTCGGCGGCGCCGGCCAGCGTCCGAGGATCGACGCGGCCGCGCAGGGTCACGACGCCCCCGAGCACGACGACGTCCACCGCTTCGGCGTCGATGCCAGCCGCGTCGCTCAATGCGCGCCGCACGTCCCGCTCGAGCCGGCGGTCGGTCGCGAGGTCCGAGGAACCCTCGACGCGCAGCCGATCATCGACGCGGGTCAAGCCGCTCTGGCGGGCGGCCAGCTCCTCGGCGCGGCGGCGGGCGGCAGCGCCGTCCACCGTCCCGGTCAGGAGCGCTACCCCGTCGTGAACGCCGACCTGGACGTCGGCCTCGTGGAGGTAGGCGTCGGCCTGAAACGCGGCCCGCAGCCGCTCCGCCAGCAGGCTGTCGTCTGCGGGGCGCAGCGGCCGCACCAGCAGGCGGTTGTTCACCCGGCGTATCCCCCACGTGCTGCTCGCATCCTGTTCGGCCGCGCGCAGCGCGAGCAGGGTCGGCGCCCGGCCGCTGAGCGTCGCCACGCCCTGCTCGACGACGACCTCGATCGCCGCTCGCCGCACGCGCGGATCTCGGGCGAGCGCGGCCTCGAGCGCGGCCTCGATGGCTTCGTCCGGCGGCTGCGGTCGCTCACTTCGGCGCGCGAAGTCCCGCGCCGACGGCCGGACCCCCAAACCGGTCACGTCGACGTCGCGCGCCCCCACGACGCGCGCGGCCTGCGCCGCGAGCCGGCGTTCGCGCGCGGAGTCGACGGTGCCTTCGAGGACCACCGTTGCCTGTTCGACCCGCGCCTCGATCCGCTCGTCGTCGAAGCGGACGTCGTAGGTCAGCCGCTGCAACACGTCAGCGCGGACCTCGGCCGCCGCGCGCTGTTCCGCCGAGCTCACCGCCAGGTCGTTCTCGATCTCGAGCACCCCGCGGATCCCCCGCGTGACCTGCTCGGCGAGCGCTGACTCCGCCGAGGACGGCACCGTCCCGGTCAGGCGCGCCGTGCCGCCTTCGACGATCACCTCGATGTCCAGGTGGTCGGTAGCGGGGCCCGCCAGCAAGGCGCTCCGCACGTCGCTCGCGACCTCGGCGTCCGTGCGATCCGTGGGGGCCACCTGGATCCGATTGCGGACCTCGCGCACCCCACGGATGGACTCCGCCCGCCGCTCCGCCCGCTGCTTGACCAGCAGGTTGTCCGCGGTGCCGAGCAGGGTGACGACCCCCTCGTTCGCGCGCGCCTCCACCCGGAGTCTTCCCGCGTCCTGGCCGCGCCGCAGGCGCCACTCGACCGCTTCGCCGACCGCGTCGTCCGAGCGGACGGCGGGATCGACCGCGACCCTCGGGCGCTGACGAGCTTCGGAGGCAGCCACCGGCACCTCGACCGCCGCGACCCGCGGCCGAGGCTCGACCCGGGCTCGACAAGCCGTGACGGCGAGCGCGCCCACGACCGCGCATACCAGGACTGATCGCATCGTGCTTCCGGCGCTTGGCCTGCCTCTACCGGTGACGAGCGGAAGGCGGACTGTCAACGGCGCCGCGCGACGAGGCCCGCGCCGAGCCGCCGAGCGCCCGGCGGCCTCCGCTGCGCCGCGCGTTTTGATGTTTCCGTTCGCCCCACGAGGGGCAATTCGTCACGCGCGTCGGAGCTGCGGGCGCTCGGGAACGCCCTCGCCGCCCATCGGTACGCCGATTGCACTATCACCAGCGAGAACCTTTTCTTTTTCTACGAGCCGCTAGGTGCCCGCTCGCCGGGCAGGAGGACGAAAATGAAGCACTCGTTTGCATGCACGCTCGCGGCGCTCGGCCTCGCGGCAGCGGGCTGCGCCTCGCAAGACAAGCTCGAGCCGGCCGCGACCGCGATGCCAGCTCCTGGTGTCGGCGACGCCGCGATCGCTCAGGCCTCCGGCGTGGCGATCACGGCTTCGGCCAACGCTTGGCGCGGCGCGGAGGTCGTCAACGAAGCCATGACGCCGATCCGGGTCGGGATCGAAAACAACAGCGGCCGCCCCCTATGGGTGCGCCTCGACGCGCTGACGCTGAGCAGCGATGAAGGCGAACGCGTGGCGGCCATCGCCCCCCAAAACGTGCAAGCAACCATCATGAACTACCGCATCGCGGGTCCGGTCCCGCCGCACGTCGACACCAGCGGGCACAAGGTGAGCCCCGAGTTCTCGACCTCGCACTCCCGCCACCCCATCCCGTCGACCGGCTACGTCGCGCCGGTGGAGCGCCGGTACAGCGCCGATCCGGCGGACATTTCGACCGACGAGCTCGCCCGGTCGGCGCTGCGCGAAGGGACCATCCCGGACGGGGGACGCGCCTCGGGCTTCGTCTACTTCGCAGACCTGCCGCTCGACGCCGAACGCGCGACGCTGCACTACCAGCTGATCGACGCCAGCACGGGAGCGGCGTTCGGCAGCATCGCCATCCCGTTCGTGGTGGATTGAGCGGGGCCAGAGGAAGAAATTCGGCGCGCTCGGGACGATCCTCCGACCGAGCGCGCCGCTGCTCGTTCAGCCGAGCAAGTCCTTGACCGTCTCTCGCTCGCCGACGAGCTCGTCGTTGGTCACGCGGAGCTTCTCTTTCGCGAAGGCGTCCATCTCGTAGCTCTTCACGACCTCGTAGCTGCCTGGCTCGGTCGTGCGCACGGGGACACCGGCCCATATCCCCTCGGCGAAGCCATAGAAGCCGGTGCTCTGCACCGCCACCGAGTGCACCTTGCCGGGCGTGCGGAGGTCGCGGACGTGATCGATCAAGGCTGCGGCCGCCGAAGCCGCCGAGCTCGACCCGCGCGCCGCGATGATCTCGGCGCCGCGCTTGCCCACCTTCGGCAGAAACTCCGACTTCAACCAGGGCTCGTCGCCGATCACCGCCACCGCAGGCTTTCCGCCGATCTTGGCGTGGGTGAAGTCGGCGAACATGCTCGGGCTGTGGTTGCCGTAGATGTAGAGCTCCTCGACCTGGGTCACCGCTGCCTTCGCCTTCTGCGCGAGCAAGGACGCGGCTCGGTTCTGATCCAGCCGCACCATGGCGGTGAAGCGCTCCGGAGGCAGCCGCTTGGCCTGCGCGGCGGCGATCATGCAGTTGGTGTTGCAGGGATTGCCGACGACCGCCACCCGGCAGTCGTCCGCGGCGACCTCGTCGATGGCCCGGCCTTGACCGATGAAGATCTTGCCGTTGTCCTTGAGCAGGTCCGCCCGCTCCATGCCCGGGCCGCGTGGCTTGCTGCCGACCAGCAAGCACCAGTTCGCGTCCTTGAAGGCCACCTTCGGGTCGTCGGTCAGCACGATGTCGCTGACCAGCGGGAAGGCGCAGTCGTGCAGCTCCATGGCGACCCCTTTCAGGGCTTGCTGCGCCTTTTCGACAGGGATCTCCAATAGCTTGAGCAGGACGGGTTGGTCGGCGCCGAACATCTCGCCGGCGGCGATGCGAAACAGCAGGCTGTAGCCGATATTTCCCGCGGCCCCGGTGACGGCGACGACGATGGGCTGGTTCATCTGGTGAGCACTCCGCAAAGGTTTTGGTTTCGGCGCGCGCCACGGCGCGTCGGCTCCCTCTAACACGATCGGCGCCGCTTTCGAGCCTCCGGAGGTGCAGGCTCCCGGGACCCGGCCCGGCCGTGGGCCCCTGCTCGTCTGTATACCCCCGCGCCAGAGCGTCCTGGCTTGCATTCCCGGTTACGACCCGCCCCGATTTGCTCTACGCTCCTCACCCCCATCCCCGGCGCCGGCCGGAACCGCACAGCCTCTCCGCCGGCAGCCAGCACGGGCCAACGGACATGAAAATTCACGAGTACCAGGGCAAGCAAATCTTTTCACGCTACGGCATCCCCATCCCCCGCGGCGTCGCCTGCTTCTCCGCCGACGAGGCGGAGCGAGCGGCCCAGAAGCTAATTTCCGAGACCAACGTGCCGGTCGTGGTGGTCAAAGCCCAAATCCACGCTGGCGGCCGCGGCAAGGGCGGCGGGGTCAAGGTCGTGAAGGGCGGCCCCGCCGAGGCCCGCCAGGTGGCGGAAAAAATGCTGGGCATGCAGCTCATCACGCACCAGACCGGACCCGAAGGCCAGACGGTGCGCCGCCTGTATGTCGAGCAGGGGCTCGACATCGCCCGGGAGCTCTACCTGGGCCTGGTGGTCGACCGCGACAAGCGCCGCATCGCCGTGATGGCGTCGACCGAAGGCGGCGTCGAGATCGAGCAGGTCGCCGCCGAGACCCCGGAGAAGATTTTGACCGAGCACATCGATCCGGTGGTCGGTCTCTCGGGCTTTCAAGCGCGCAATTTGGCGTTCGGGCTGGGCGTGGGCGACGGCAGCCCCGACCCCAAGGCGACGGTGAAGCAGTTCACCCAGACGCTGGCGCGCTTGGCGGAGCTCTTCGAGAAGGAGGACTGCTCGCTGTGCGAGATCAACCCGCTGGTGATCACCCGAACGGGTGAGGTGGTCGCGCTCGATTCCAAGATCAATTTCGACAGCAACGCCGCCGCTCGGCACCGTGAGTGGGCCGAGCTGCGCGACGAGGCCGAGGAGGATCCGGTCGAGCTCGAGGCGCAGCAAGCCGGGCTGAGCTACGTCGCGCTCGACGGCGACATCGGCTGCTTGGTCAACGGCGCCGGCCTCGCCATGGCCACGATGGACATCATCAAACACCACGGCGGCAGCCCGGCGAACTTTCTGGACGTCGGCGGCGGAGCGACCAAGGAGCAGGTGACGAAGGCCTTCAAAATGATCCTGTCGAGCGACAAGGTGCGCGGGATCTTCGTCAACATCTTCGGCGGCATCATGCGCTGCGACGTCATCGCGGAAGGCGTGGTGGCCGCCACCAAGGACCTCGGGTTGAACGTGCCGCTCGTGGTGCGGCTCGAGGGCACCAACGTCGAACAAGGCAAGCAGATCCTCGAACGGAGCGGCTTGAGGATTCAATCGGCGGACACGATGGCCGACGGAGCCAAGAAGATCGTCGCATCGGTGCGCGGCTGACTTAGGGTCGAGGACGGAAGATATGGCAATTTTAGTCGATAAAGACACCAAGGTGCTGGTCCAAGGCATCACCGGCTCTGCAGGCTCGTTTCACGCGCGCCAGTGCATCGCTTACGGCACTCAGGTCGTCGCGGGCTGCACGCCTCACCGCGGCGGCGAAACCTTTTCTGCCGAAGGACCGGGTGGCAAGGCGGTCACGGTGCCGGTCTTCGATACGGTCGCCGAAGCGGTCGCCAAGACGGGCGCCGACACCTCCTGCATCTTCGTTCCGGCGCTGGGCGCGGCCGATGCCATCCTCGAAGCCTTCGACGCCGGGTGCCGGCTGGTCGTGTGCATCACCGAAGGGATCCCGGTCATGGACATGATCCGAGTGCGCCGCGCCATCGAGGGCAGGCCCGGACGACTGATCGGTCCGAATTGCCCCGGGGTCATCACCCCAGGAGCTTGCAAGATCGGGATCATGCCTGGCCACATCCATCGCCCCGGTCGCTTCGGCGTCATCTCGCGCTCCGGGACCCTCACTTACGAAGCGGTCGGACAGCTGACGGCGCTCGGCATGGGACAGTCGACCTGCATCGGCATCGGCGGGGACCCGGTGGCCGGGATGGATTTCGTCGATGCGCTGCAGCTGTTCAACGACGACCCGGGGACCGAAGGGGTGATGCTGATCGGTGAAATCGGCGGCGGCGCGGAGGAGAAGGCCGCGCAGTTCATCAAGGCCAAGATGAAGAAGCCCGTGGCCGGCTTCATCGCCGGCACGACGGCGCCGCCCGGCAAACGCATGGGCCACGCCGGCGCGATCATCTCCGGCGGCAAGGGCACCGCGGCCGACAAGATCGCGGCGCTCGAAGCGGCCGGCGTGCGCGTGGCTCCGTCTCCGGCGGAGATGGGCAAGACGCTGCAAAGCCTGATGTGAGCCATTTTCGAGGCCCCGCCGCTCGCGAAGGACGCTCGCGCGACCCATCTTGGGATCGAGGCGCGGGAACATCGGGAAAGCTTGTAATTTCCGATGGCTTGGCCTAAAGCCCAACGCGGCGGGGGCTCGGAGGAGAAATGGCGACCGAACGAACCCTGTGCATCATCAAGCCCGACGCTGTGGAGAAGCGCAAGCAAGGCGCGATCCTGCAGCACCTGCTGGACGAAGGTTTTCGCGTGCTGGGGATGCAGCAACTGCGGCTCGCGCGCTCGGAGGCGGAGGCCTTCTACGGCATCCACCGCGAGCGGCCGTTTTTCGACGAGCTGTGCACCTTCATGACGCGAGGCCCCATCGTGGTCATCGCGCTGGAGCGTGAGAACGCGGTCCAGCACTACCGCAACGTGATCGGCGCGACGGACCCGGCGAAGGCCGCAGAGGGCACGATCCGGAAGCTGTTCGGGACCAACGTGGGGGAGAACGCCGTCCACGGGTCCGACTCCGAAGAAAACGGCCGCCGAGAGGTCGCCTTCTTCTTCGCCGATCGGCAGCTGGTCTAGGCCTTCGGATCCGCCGGCATGCTTCACGGCAAGCCGCCGTCTTCACGGCCCCCTCCGGGGGACCAGGGGGAGCGGCTAGAGCACGCTCGTGGGGAGCTCCGCGACGCCCTCGGCGCAGCGCGCAACCTCGAGCAGCTGCTCCGCTCGGTGAAAACCGGTCCACGCGCGTTGCGCGCCTTGATCCCGGACGCCGCCGCCTCTTGTCAGGTGGCCCGCCGTGCGCTCGAAACGCTGCTGGAAAGTCTACGGGCCGCCGTCCCTGATCGCGGCCCCGTCGACGCGCTCGAGCGCTTCGTGCTCCCGCGCACCGCCGAGCTCGAACAGGCGCTCGAGCGCGCAGCCAACGGCCCGATGAACGCCAAGAACCGGCTCGCGCTCGAGAGCGTCGTCTCCCGCGCTTGGCGGCAGATCGACGCTGCCCGCGAGCTCATCGGGTTGTTCGAAGACGCGATCTGGTCGCCGCGCATCCGCCTGGACCTGGCGGAGCTGGTGCGCGAAACCTCCAAGCCAGAGACCCGGCCGCGTCAAAGCGCGCTCATCCGAGCGACGCTGCGGGTGCCGCCGCCAGCGGTCGAGGTCCTGGTCCACCCACGCGCGGCGATGACGCTTTTGGAGCTGATCGTCAACCTGGTCGCGGCCTCGGGGGGTGGCGCCGAGCCGCACATCGTGATCCATGGCGAAGGTGGCTTCAGCGTTCAGCGCGAGGCCGCCGACGGCGAGCCGCTGACGTTGCCGAGCCGGCCGCTGATCGCCCCCTCGCTCGAATGCATGCGCGCCGTCGCTTCCATCAGTGAAGCCAAGCTCGAGGTCGAGGCCCAGCAGCTCGCGGCGTCGCTGTTCTGGCAGCCTGAAGCGTGCGGCGGGCGCGGCTAACGCGACAAACGGTCTGCAGCGCAAAGCCTCCAGTCTGGCAAACTGATCGGTGCTCTAATCGCGGGGCCGACTGCCGATTGCGATCTGGACCCTCGAGGGCTACGGTCCCGAGGCATGAGCGCTGATCTGAAGACCGCGGTCGAAGCCGGTTATCCAGACCGTTCACTGCTCCAGACTCCGGAGCACCGAGCGGCCGTCCTTCGCAGCATCGAAATGCTCGACAAGGGGGAGCTGCGCGTGGCGACGCGCGGCGACGACGGCCAGTGGACCACCCACGCCTGGGTGAAGCAAGCGGTGCTGCTCTACTTCGCCATCACGGAGATGCAGGTCACCCAGGCCGGCCCCATTCAGTTCTACGACAAGATCCCGCTCAAGCAGGGGCTCGACGCGGCCAAGGTTCGGGTGGTGCCGCCCGGCACGATCCGCTACGGCGCCTTCGTGGAGCCGGGCGCCGTCGTGATGCCCGGCTACGTCAACATCGGCGCCTACGTCGGTGCGGGCACCATGGTCGACACTTGGGCCACGGTGGGTAGCTGCGCCCAAATCGGCAAGGACTGCCATTTGTCGGGCGGCGTCGGCATCGGTGGCGTCCTCGAGCCCCCCGGCGCACAGCCCGTCATCGTCGAAGACGGGTGTTTCATCGGGTCGCGCGCGATCATCGTCGAGGGGATGCTGGTCGAGCGCGAGGCGGTGATCGGCGCCGGCGTCACGCTGACGGCCTCGACGGCGATCATCGACGTCACCGGGCCAAAGCCGGTGGAACATCGCGGGCGCGTCCCGGCCCGCAGCGTGGTCATCCCGGGGATGCGACCGAAGCAGTTCCCCGCCGGGGAGTACCAGGTCCCGTGCGCGCTGATCATCGGCCAGCGCAAGGAGAGCACGGACCGAAAGACCAGCTTGAACAGCGCCCTCAGGGACTTCGCCGTCGCGGTGTGATGTCGAGCGATCTCGCGGACATCCTGCTCTGGCTTTGCAGCATCCCGTCGTTCATCGGGGAAGAACGGGCGCTCTGTGACGCCGTCCGAGAGCGGCTCAGAGCGCTGCCGCTGGCTGGGGCCATCCGCCGCTACGAAAACTCGCTCGTCGTTCCGCTGACCCGCGGCAGCGGCGGACCGCACGTCGCGCTGGTCGGGCACCTCGACGTCGTGCACACCGAGCATGACGGCCCGCCCCGCGTCGAGGGCGAGCGTCTGTACGCTGCCGGCGCCTCCGACATGAAGAGCGGGCTCTGCTTGATGGTCGATTTGGCGCTCCGACCCAGCAGCGCCCCCGTCGACCTGACGCTGGTCTTCTATTCGCGCGAAGAAGGTCCGTACGAGGAGAACGAGCTCGGCCCGGTGCTCGAGCAAGACCCCGAGCTCGACAAGGTCGACATCGCCGTCGCGCTCGAGCCGAGCGACAACAAGCTGCAGCTTGGCTGCGGCGGCTCGATCCACGCCAGGCTGCACTTCTCGGGCCGCACCGCCCACAGCGCGCGGCCGTGGCAGGGGGAAAACGCCATCCACAAGGCGGCGCGCCTGCTCGCGGCTTTGGGCGCGGCCGAGCCGAGCTGGGAGGAGATGGACAGCCTTCGCTGGGCGAACGTCACGAGCGCCACCCTCGCCAGCGGGGGCCGCGGGCGCAACATCATCCCCGACGGGTTCGAGCTGAACGTCAACCACCGCTTCGGGCCCGCGACTTCGGTGTCGGCCGCGCAGGACCATCTACGCCGGCTGGCAGGCACCGACGCCGACGTCACCTTCGTCGACGTCTCACCCCCCGCCCCTCCGCTGCGCCAGCACCCGCTGGTGCGTGCCCTCGCCGACAGCGGCGTTTTGGCGATCGAGCCCAAGCAGGCTTGGACGGACGTGGCGCGCTTTGCGGCCCGCGGCATCCCGGCGGTCAACTTCGGTCCCGGCGTGCAGGCGCAGGCACATCAGAAAAATGAGTGGACGCTGCTGCCCGCGCTGGCGACGGGCCGCCAGATCCTGAGAAAGTGGCTCGATCGGGTCGGGTCCGTTGCTGCTGGAATGGACGCGAGGTAATCTCGAGTGGGGCTGCTCCCGTCGCGAGTGGCCGCGAACCGAAGTTGTCGTCGGAACCCTGCGCCCCCAGTTTGAATCGCTGGTCCTCGCGGGCGAGCAGCGGAGGCGCACGACCGCCCCCGAGCCGCCCCGGCGGCCGCTGGCTCGTCCTCGCCGCCCTGGCGTTGAGCGGGTGCGACCGCCCCACTTCGCACGTGAAGGCGGAGCGGAGCGAAGCCGTCGCGGCGGAGACCGCAGGGGCGAGCGCGTCCTCGTTTCTGGAAGCAACGGCGCTAAAAAACGCCGTGGCGCGCTTGCGCGAGCGAGCCGATCCGCGAGCGCGCGCCCTCCGGCTCACCATCGAGCCCGACCGGGTGCTGCTTCAGTCCGAAGATCTCGGCGCGCCCGGCACGATCCAGCAGCTCGAGTACGAGAACGGACGGGTGCATGGTCCCGTTCGAGTCGTTTTGAAGGGAAGCGGCGACCTCGAAGACAACCTGTTCGACCTCGACCAGGCGCGCTTGGAAGCGGTGCCGGCGCTGGCGCGCGCGGCGATCGCTCGCATCGATCCTGCTCACGGCAAGGTCGACTCCGTGGTGCTGCGACGCCACCTGCCCCATGACGACCAACTGCGGTTTCGTGTGTTCGTCGAAAGCCCCTTGATGAACGGACAGCTCGACGGAGACGCGGAAGGCCGGCCGCTGACCGGCATTTGAGTGGCCGCCCCATTGACGGCGCCCGCTGGGGCGCCAAGCTGGCGCCGTGGAGAGCCTCTCCCAGCTGCTCGCCGTCTCCGCCGTCGTGATGGGCATCTCCTACACCCTCACGCGCGAGCGCCTCTTCGCCCCGCTGCGCCGTCGCCTCGGTGGCAAGGAGACCTGGGTCGGCTACCTGATCTCCTGCCCCTACTGCGCGTCGCACTACATCGCCTTCATCCTGGTGCCGCTCACGGCGACCTACCCGGTGCGGGTCGCGTACGACTGGGGGGCTGCGACCGTGGTCTTGAACTGGTTCTTCTCGTCGATCTTGGTGACCGTCGTCGCGGCCTTCCTGCGCATCGTCTTCTTCTTCGTCGACGAGAAGCAGAGCCTCTTGCGATCCGAGAAGGAGCACATACAGAGCGAAAACGGCGATGTCGACCACCAGCGCGGCGGCTGAGCGTGGCGGCGATCAGCCAGCGCGGCGGCTGAGCGGGGCGGCAGCGATCAGCCGCGATCGGGCATGCCCGAGCGCTGCGTGAGCTCCGCCGGACAGGCGATCTGCTTGAAGACGATGTCCGGATTGTCCACGTTGTTGAACCAACCCAGGTACCACTCGCAGCCGGCCATCAGGTCCGGCTTGTCGCTGAACGCGTTCTGGCACATCTGGCGGACGCAGCCGGCGTCGTTGCCACAAACCCGGCGGAAGCCGCCCCACTGGTGCCCGAGCTGGTCATTGCTGACGCCCCACTGGTCGCTGCAGGCATTGAAGTCGCCCACGCCACCTCCGGGGAGCAAGAGGTCGAGCTGGTCGGCGCCCACGCCGCCGTTGTTGACGACCTGAACGATCATGCTCTTGTTCACCAGCGCGCCTGCGTCGCCGCTGTCCGCGGACCCCTTGAAGTCGATCTGGTAACAGCGCCCGCAGTGGTAGTTGCCGCCAGAGGCCGCCACGAAGCCGTAGGACACGTTCTCGCCCGCCGCCCAAGGGACGGCATCCCAGCACATGTAGGCGTCGCCGCCGTTGCAGGAGCTGGTGTTGCCATTACCTCCGTGCGGCTGATTCTGCTTGTTGCAGCTCTTGATGGGCGTTCCCCCTGCGTTGTCGCTCCAGCCACAGGCTGGTTTGCAGCAGTCCCAATACCGCGACAACCAGCCGTTGATACCACCGTTGGTGATCGGCGGCGGCCGCTCAGCGTTGCCGACCGAGCCGCCGTTGCCGCCCGAGCCGCCACTGCCGCTCGAGCCACCGCTCCCACCCGAGCAATGTCCGCAAGAGCGGGCACAGGCGCCGTTCAGCCAGTCCGCTTCGCACCATCCCCATTCTTGGGCGTTGGCGCAGCTGTCATTGCCGGGCGGCGGGAAGTCCGTGCAGTCCTCGTTGCCGCCGCCCCCCGTGCCGCTCGGCGTGCCACCGGTATTGTCGCCGCCGGTGCCGCTCGGCGTGCCACCGGTATTGCTCCCACCGGTGCCGCTCGGCGTGCCACCGGTGTTGCTCCCACCGCTGCCGCTCGGCGTGCCACCGGTGTTGCTCACGCCGCCGCTGCCGGGCTGCGCCCCTCCACTCCCCGTTTGAACGCCGCCGCTTCCGCTGCTGTCGCCTCCGGTGCCGGCCGTCAGGGTTCCGTCGTTGTTGGCTTCCGGTGCTTCTGCGCTGCACGAGAAGGCGCCCGCGGCGGCAGTGAAAAAGATGGCGGCGCCGACGGCGCTCCGAAAGGGTCGTCGAGGAGTCATCACTCCCTCAGGTATCACCTGAGCGCACAAACGACCAGCCC
>Ga0079224_100002790_pt1 | contig 21539 bp, 15 predicted proteins | sample Stecom2015_FD_80414 | JGI IMG/M metagenome (GOLD analysis project Ga0079224, IMG submission 80414) | Agricultural soil microbial communities from Utah to study Nitrogen management - Steer compost 2015 | ecosystem: Environmental > Terrestrial > Soil > Agricultural land | place: USA: Utah...
CGCGGCGGCGAGCGACGGCGAGGAGCGCCGCACGTGCTCCCCGCTCTGCGCGCTGCGTCCGAACTACGCGGCCCGAAACCGCCTCGCGCCGGACTTCGAGCTGCCGGCGCTCGGAGGCGGGACGGTGCGCCTCAGCGACTACCGCGGCAAGGCGGTGATCCTGAACTTCTGGACGAAGACCTGCCGACCCTGTCTCGAGGAGATGCCGTCGATCGCGCAGCTCGCGAAGTCCCTGAAGAAGCACTCGGACGTGGAGCTCCTCACGATCTGCACGGACGAGAGCCTCGAGGACGCGCGCGATACCCTGCGCGCGGTGCTCGGCACCGATCCCCCGTTCCCGGTGCTCCTCGATGCGGAGTCCGACGTGGTGGCGGGTAAGTACGGCACGAAGCTGTATCCGGAGACGTGGTTCATCGATCCGAAGGGCGTGATCCGCGCGCGGTTCGATGGCCCGCGCGATTGGGCGAGCCCGCTGCCGATCGATTTCGCGAAGTCCCTGGCGTCGCCGCTCTCGTGCTCCGTCGAGTTCCTGGGCAGCGAGGCTCGCGGCGACGGCGCGGCCGTGTGCGCGGAGCTCGCCGCAGCGCGCCCGTAGTCACGAGACGCCAGTCGTGAAGCGCATCGTGTGCCGCTGCGAGGACGTGACGCTCGAGGAGCTCGAGCGCGCGGTGCGGCTCGGTCACCGCGACATCGAGTCGCTCAAACGCTATACGGGCTTCGGCACGGGTTTTTGTCAGGGAAAGAGCTGCCTCACCCGCTGCGCGGACGAGCTCGTGCGGCTCGGGGGAGACCCCGGACACGGCATCACGCCGCGGCCGCCCTACCACCCGGTGTCCCTGGCGGAGCTCGCCGGTCTCGACCCGGACTGGGGCTGAGCCTCGATCTCCGGCGGGCGAGGCGCTACTCGCCGCGGTACTCGCAGCGCGAGTCGCACGTCTCGTGGACGATCACGCTCTCGAGCTCGGGGAGCGTGGGCTTTAGGCGCTCCCACAGCCAGCGCGCGAGGTTCTCGCTCGTCGGGTTCTCGAGGCCCGGCACTTCGTTCAGGTAGTTGTGGTCGAGCACGTCGTGGATCGGCTTCCACAAGCGATCGATCTCCCCGAAGTCGATGAGCCAGCCCGTGTCCGGATTGACGGGTCCGTACACGGAGAGCTCGATTTTGAAGCTATGTCCGTGCAGGCGGGCGCACTTGTGGCCCGGCGGAACCCGAGGAAGGCGGTGGGCGGCCTCGAAGCGGAGCTCGCGGAAGAGACGAACGTTCACGCGGGCAAGCTTACCGCGGATTTCCCGCGTGTGCGCGCATCGCGCCCCGACCGATGTGGCGCGCGGCGGCCGCGCCCCGGACGACGACGTTCCGGACCGTGTCGGGGCGTGCGAGCGCGGGATAGAGCGCGAGGCAACCCCAAGGAAAGATGCCGAGCTCGAGCGAGAGCGCGAGCGAGAGGTGGAACACGACGCCGAGCGCGACCCAAATTTCGAGCAGGCGGGCGCGGTTTACGATCGCCCGCAGGCGCCCGGCGCGGGAGCGTCCTTGGCGAAAGAAAAAGAGCAGGGGCAGCGCGAGCGCGCTTCGCTCCCAGAACACGGTCACGAACGTGGCGGCGGCGAAGAGCGGTGAGAGCTCGACGAGCAGTCGCGGGGGCAACGAGAGGCTCGCGAAGCTCGCGTAGTGCGGCTGCTGAAGAACCATGAAGAGCGCCGAGTAACCGCCGAGCGACGTCCAGGCCGGGCTCTGTTTGAGGATTCCCGCCCCGAAGTAGAGCACCGTGAGCTGGAGCACGATGAACACGCGTGGCCACGACGGGACGCGCACGAACGGGTGCAGGTGCCCGTGCGTCCTCCACGCGTCGTACGAGAGCGTCTTGCCCGCGCCGGAGAACCCGAGCACGAGCACCGCGTTGCGCAAGAGCACGTCGATGCCGCGATCGGCATCCGGAGACAGCCGCGAGAGCTCGGCGTACGCGAACACGAGCAGGAGCGCGCTCGTGCGCGTGCGCGCCCCGAGGACGAGCGCCGTCGCTGCGACGCACGCGACGCCATAGATCAACCAGGCGTGCTGCGCCGACGCGGAGAGCCACGCGTACGTGACGCTCACCGGGAGCGCGTAGCGCGACGGTCCCATGCCCCCCTCTTCGATGGGCGCCCAGAGCGCCTCGACGAGCCCGAGATAGGCGACCTGGGCGAGATCCGCCAGAACGACGGACCCGACGAGGACGCGGAGCACCGCGAGCGTGTCGGCAGGCTCGTGGCGGTCCCAGAATCGGATCCAGCGCTCGACGAGGCTCATGGTGAGAGCTCCGCGCGCGTCCGGACCTCGACGTGCTCGAGCCCGTGGCTCGTGGTGGGCTCGCCGGGAGCGCCGATCTCGAGCCGTTCCATGCTCACGCGCACCGCCTCGGAGTCGGGGTCCTCCGCGAGGATGCGCCGCGACAGCCAATCGACGAAGCCCTGGTATTGCCGCCGCGCGCCCACCCGGCTCGGGTTGTAGATGCCGCGCAGGCGCCGGTAGCGGAGCCACGGCGCGAGCCCGAGGCGATCCTCGGCGCCCGCTCGATAGACGAGCTCCCAGCTCCCGCCACGACGCTGCACCTCGACGTGCATGCGGAAGCATTGGTTGCTTCCGAGCAGGAACAGGCCCCATTGTTGGCGCGTGTCCGTGTAGTAGAAAAAGGGAGCGACCGGCGCGAGCAGCGTGTTGCGCAGCGTAAGCAGGCGCTTGGAGTCCTCCATCAGCTCCTGCTCGAGGCGAGCGCGCTCGGTACGCATGCCGAAGGCGGCGAGCGACGCTTCGAGCCAGCCGAGCAGGCGCCGGCCCTCGGCACGCTCGAAGCCCTTCGGCTCGATGGGCCGATCGGGGGTCGCCTGCACGCACTGGACGACGAGGATCCCCGTGAGGAGCGCCGCGCGAAGGGCCGGCCAGAGGCGGGGCACGGAACGCTCGGACGGCGCTCGGATCACGCGACGTCGACTAGTCGCGACCGCGCGCGGCGGCAAATCGGCCGCGCTGGCTCGACTCGACGGTCGGGTGTTCCCTTCCGGAACGTCAGGGAGCGACGGGCTCGAGCGCCGCGAGCTCTTCGGTGGAGAAGCGGAGCGAGAGGGCTCGAGCGCACACGTCGAGCTCGGCCGCGCTCTTGGGGCCGATGACGGCGTACAGATCGAGCCCGAAGTGGAAGACGTAGGCGAGCGCTGCCTGGGCGAGCGTCACGCCGCGGCGTTCTGCGAGCTGCGTCAACCGCTCGAGGCGCTCGAAGTTCGCGTCCGAGCCGTAGAAGTCGAGCACCGTGCGTTCCCACGAGTGTTCCGGGGCCGGCGGCATGGTGCGCGTGTAGCGCCCGCCGAAGAAGCCGCCCGCGAGCGGTGACCACGCGAGCACGGGCAGGCGTGTCGTGCGATAGAAGGCCAGCGCTTCGGGCGTGTGCGTGGCATGGATGCTGACGCAGCCGGGCCAGAGCGTGACGGGCTGTGCGAGGGAGAAGCCCGGGCTGCTCGCCACGAACGGTGTGAGGCCGCGCGCGCGCGCGATCGCGTTGGCGAGCGCGATGCGCTCGTGAGTCCAGTTCGAGACGCCGAAGGCGCGGACCCGGCCCTTAGCGCGCTCCTCGTTCAGCGCCTCGAGGATGGCTCCGGGATCCGCCTTGGGGTCGTCCCGGTGCAAAAGGTAAAGGTCGATGGTGTCGGTCCGGAGCCGTTCGAGCGACGCGGTGAGATCGGCGCGCAGATCTTCGGGGGTGACCCGCTCGACACCGCTGCCGAAGACGGGGTGGCAGCCCTTGCCGATGATGACGACCGAGTCGCGGACCCCGCGCCGCTCGATCCAAGCGCCGAGGACGCGCTCGGACTCCCCGCGCGCGTACACCGCCGCGGTGTCGAACGCGGTGCAGCCCGCGTCGAACACGGCGTCGAGGAACGCGAACGCAGCGTCCTGCTCGATCTGGCCGAGGCGGAGCGTGCCCTGGATCAGCCGAGAGACGGGGAGGTCGATGCCGGGAATCCGCCCGTAGTCCATCCGAATGCCGCTCAATTAGCACCAGGACCCACGCCGCGTGGAGTTTCGCGCGAAGGGAGGCGTCCGGCGGCGGGCCGGCGCGCCGAAAGCGCAGGGGCCCCTTGCCAGCGGGCTCCGGCCAAACCATGTGTTCGGCCATGACGTTGGCGGTCGTGACTGGAGCGAATCGTGGAATCGGGCTCGCCCTGACGGAGCTCTTGAAGGAACGCGGCACCACGGTCGTCGCGTGTTGCCGGAAGGCGTCTCCGGAGCTGCGCGGGCTCGGCGTCGAGGTGGTCGAGGGGGTCGAGGTGACGGACGACGCCGGGATCGCGCGGATCGCCCAGGCGGTCGGCGACCGGCGCATCGATCTCTTGATCAACAACGCGGGGATCCTGATCTACGGCGATACCCTCGAGAAGCTCGACGTCGACGGCATTCGCCGGCAGTTCGAGGTGAACGCGTTGGCTCCGCTGCGCGTCACCGCGGCGCTTCGCGAACGGCTCGGGAATGGCTCCAAGGTGGCCCTGATCACGAGCCGGATGGGCTCCATCGACGACAACTCGTCGGGCGGCGTCTACGGCTACCGCATGAGCAAGGCGGCGCTCAACATGGCCGGCAAGTCGCTCGCGGTGGATCTCAAAGGCAAGGGCGTCGCGGTCGCGATCCTGCATCCCGGGATGGTCAAGACCGACATGGTGGGTGGCCAGGGTCAGGTCGAGCCGCGGGACGCCGCACGTGGCCTGCTCGCGCGCATCGACGAGCTCACGCTCGAGACGACGGGCGGGTTCTGGCACGCGAACGGCGAACGCCTGCCCTGGTAGCGCGAGCGCGCCGCGACGGCGCGCGGCTCACTCGAACTCGAGGCGCCAGCGCACGTCGGTGCCGAGGTTGCCGAGGGACGAGCTCGAGATGTCGTTGACGTTGTCGTACGAGCCTTCGATGCTCACGCGGGGCGAGAGCTGCCACTCGATGTTCGAGCGGATCTCGCGCGACTCGGCGAGGCCGGTCGTCACGTTGCCGCGCACGCGCTCGGTGAGGCGCTTGCCGATCGTGATCGTGGGCTCCGTGCGCCCCGTCCGCGACGAATAGGTCGAGCCGAAGCGGAACTCGTCGATGAGCGGGACCGCGTCCTTGACGGCGCGGTCGGCGCCGGTGAGCGTGCCGAGCGCCTCGAGCGCGACGCTCTCCCCGACGCTCGCGCTCTGAGCCTGATCGAGCTCGGCGCGCGTGAGGCCCACGGTGAGCAGGAGAAAAATGTCGTCCTGAGCGAGCGCGGGATCGCTCGTCAGGTCGACGCGCAGGTCGTCCGGGTGGCCGTGGGCGTGCAGTCGAATCGTCCAGCGCCCTCCGGTCGCCGCGGTCGCGCTGCTCGCCGACTGGGCCGCGGCGGACGGCGCGCTCGTGCCGGAGACGTCGGAGTAGCGCCGGTACTCGGTCACCGCGGTGACATCGACCTCCGGCGCGATGCGGGTCGGATCGTCGAAGCGCACGGTTCCCTCGGTGACCTCGAACTCGCTCCGTCGGAGCACGATGCGCCCGCCGGGCCGGAGGCGCACCACGCCGCGCAGGCCGTGGCGCGCGTTCGTCCCCGTGAGGAGGAGCCCTTCGTCGGACAGCAAGAGCTCGGCTTCGATGAGCTCGTTTTCGATTTTGAGGGCGCGCTCGGCGCGGATCGCGAGATCGAGCTCGACCGCGTCTTCGCTCGGGTCGTACACTTCGAACTCCGTGCGCTTGCCGCGCTGCACGAGCGACTGCAGATCCGCGGTGATCGTCACGGGCCGCCGGTACTCGAACGACCGCAGGAGCACGTTGCCCGTGATGCGCGGCAACGCGCGTCGGCTGCTCCCGCCATCGGGTCGGTACGCCGCCAAGAGCTCGGCATCGGCGACGGCGCGAACGCCGGGGCCCGCGGGGAGCGAGAGCCGTTGTACCGTGACGCGCACGCGCGCGTCGTCGAGCGCGACGCCCCGCAGGCGCGCGCCGCCGCGCAGCGCGACCGTTCCATCGCCGAGGCGCGCCGAGCCTTTCACGAGCGTGACGTCGCGGCCATCGACGCGCAGCTCGAGCGCGACGTCGCTGACCGGCAGATCGAGGCCGCGGAGGGCGAGCTCTCCGCGTTCCACGGCGAAGCCGCCCGAATAGCGGGGCGCCGTGAGCGGCCCTTGGACGTCGAGGTTGCCGCTGAGCGTGCCGTTCGCGCGCTCGAGGCGCGGCACTAGGCCGGCGAACGTCGCGAGCGGCGTCTTTCGGAGGCGCAGCCCCGCGTTCACCGCGGGAGAAGCACCGAGCTCGGTGACCCGCCCTTTGGCGTCGAACGTGACGGCCTGGCCGTGCGGGAGCGTGACGCGCACCGCGGCGTCCGGCACGACGACGCTGCGATCACCGAACGCGATCGGCGGCGTTCCGGGCAAGAGCTCGACGCCATAGCCCGAGCGCTCGAGCCTCAAGCTCGAGAGCGTGAGCGTGCCGCGCGCGGCCAGCGGATTCGTGGGAGCGAACGACGCAAGGTCGATGCTCCCCGAGGCGCGCCCGCGCGAGGGGGCGCTGCCGGGCGGACCGGGGCTCAGCGCGAACAGGGGCTCGAGATCGAGCTCCCGCAGGTGGATCTTGCCCGTCGCGGACTTCTTCCGCTGTCGCGTTATCCGGAGATCCTCGAGCGCGACCTGCCCGCCGAACATCGTCCCGTTCACGCGGAACACGCCGTCCACGAGATCGCGATCGTATTCGGCGCGATCGAACGGGAGCGCGATCGGCTGCCCGCACGGCGTCAGCTTGTCGCTCGAGGTGGCGCGCGCCGTCGGCTCGAGCCGTATTCCGAGCTCCGAGCTCGGCAGCACGACGCTGCCGATGCGGAGCGGCGAGAGCGTGGCCATCACCTCGGCCTCGAGCGCGTCGAGCGTCCCCGAGACCGTCGCGGCCGCGCTCGCCGTGCCCTGGGCCGCGCGGAGCATCGCGGGGACCGAGTCGATCTTGCCGACCGGCACCGAGGCCGCGACGAGCTCCGCGGAGACGCGCGCCCCCGGCTCGAGGCCGATGCGCCCGCTCAGGGTTCCGGTGCCCTTCTTCAGCACCATGCGCGGAACGCGGAGCGAGACGCCGCGATAGCCGGCGGCGAAGTCCTCCCAGAGAAAGTCGAACTCCGCTTCTCCTCCGTCATAGTGCTCTTCGAACAGCTCGAGCTCGTGCGCGGCGAGCTTTCCGGCCACCTTGAGCAGGCCGCCGCGGCAGCGATCTTCGGGGCCGCCGAGCACGTAGCGGATGGCGGCGTTCGTGGCGGTCCGCCCGCGCACGGACTCGAAGCGCGGATCCTCGTCGAAGTGCCACATGTGGAAGAAGTCGACGAGGTCGAGGGCGTCACTGCGCGCGATGGCTTCGACGAGCAGCGACGCGCGCGTGTCGAAGTCGAGCTTCGCTTGCGGCACCGTGTAGTCGCTCGAGCCCTTCGTGGCCTGGACGTCCGAGAACTGCACCCAGAGCGGGCGGAAGGTCACTTTGGCGCCGTGCACGTCGCCGAGCGGGAACCCGGCGAGCTCGAGGCCCTGCACCTTGAGGTTTCCCGTGAGCAACGGATCGTTCGCCAGCCCGTCGAGGGTGACGTCGAGCTCCGCCTTGCCCTTCATGGTGAGCGTCGCGAGCGGGCTGATGTCCGCGAGGTCGAGCTTTGCGCCCGGCGGAATGCGGATCGCGAGGCGATTCGCGAACCCGACCGAGACGAGCTCGATGTAGAGCGAGCTCTGCCCGAAGTCCGCGCGGGTGTCGTAGAAGAGAAGCGCGTCGGGGCGAACCCCGATGTGTCCGCGCAAGCTCGCTGCGGCGACGCCGATCATGTGCCGGCGCGCGGGATCGTGGAAGGCGCGATCGAAGACCTCGAAGTTCTTCGTGTTCCCCGTGAGCTCCGCGTCGATGGCGAGCGGGCTCAGCGTCCCGCGGGCGTTGCGAACGTGCGTCTCGACGAGGTCCCAGCGCACGACCGTGTTCGGGGTCACGTCGAGATCGCGCATCAGACCGGGGAAGGTGAGCCCTCGACCGTCGACACGCGCGACGCGGATCGGGACCCCTGGGGCGAACGGCGCGATCTCGGCGTCTTCGAGCACGACCTCGCCGTCGGCGAACGTCATCGTGTAGCTCGGGATCCGCACCACGTCGGCGCGGACGTCGATGTCCGCACGCAGGGTGCGCGCGAGCCGATAGCCGTCGAGCGCGATCCCGCCGCCTTCGACCTCGCCGCGGAGCTCCGGAATCCGGCTCCGTCCGACGTGGTGGATCTCACCCGAGAACCCCGCGAAGCCGGATAGCGGAAGCGTCAGGCCGGCGCGCGCCGCGAGGGCGAGGGGCGCGCGCACGCTCACTCCACCGGAGAGGTACGGCAGGCCCTGCTCGCGCATGACCGTGTGGAAGCGCCACAGGCGGAGGTTGATGCGCTCGGGCGCCTCCTCCGAGACGTTGCACGAGGGGCGCGTGTTCGGGTCGGGGTTCGAGTCGAGGACGCCCGTCGCCGAGAGCCTGCGGACGAGCACGTCCTTTCCCTCGATGCGCGCGCGGAGCTCGAGCCGGCAGAGCACGTCTTCGTCGAGCGCACGCGTGCTCGCTCTCGGGATCGCGCGCGCGTGGGTGAGCGTGCTCTCGGTCGAGCGGAGCAGGATCTCGAAGACGTTCCCCTTCTCGGCGAAGACGTCGAGGTCGAGCGGTCCCAAGGCGACGGAGACGTCCCCCGAGCGGAGGAGGATGCGCGCGTCGCTCACCGAGAGCGAGCCGAAGGGGCTGCGCGTCGATGGACGCTTGGCGTTGCTTTGCTCGGGAAGGCGATAGGCGACGTTCGTGAGCCGGCCGTCCTCGAGCACCAGGCGCGCCCGCGGCGCGTCCACCTCGATGTCTCCGAGATCGAGGCGTCCGGCCAGGAGCGAGAAAAGCCGCGGTGTCACGCGGAGCCGCTCCACCTCGAGCGCCGGGCCCGCGCCGTCCGTGCTGGGGATGGTCAGGCCCCGAAGCTCCAGTCGGAGCGGAACGAGGTGCAGGCGCGCCTCGTAGCGCGCATCGAGCCCCAAGTGCCGCTTCAGGATCTCGCGCGTCTCCGCTGAGGCCCAGGCCTGGACGGGCGTGAACGCCAGGACGAGCTCCGCCAGGAAGGGCAGGAGACCCACGAAGCCGAAAACCACGCACAACGCCCGTGCGAGCCAGCGCGCGAGATCGAAACGGCGGGCCGGTGCGGTGCGGAGGAGCATGGATCCCGGAGAGCGGAAGCGTACTGCCCCGGGTCGTCGGGAGCCCGTTTCTGGTTTATTCTCCTTGTTGCGCGGCTGGCCGGCCTGCGTCGTTCACGGCTTGCGCCCGGGCGGGACCGGCGTAGAAGTGCCGGCCCCCCGAGGACCATGCCCGAGCCCACCACGTCCAGTCCTGCTGATCGTGACCGTGCCGTCCACGCTCTCGAGCGTGCCGTTGCGAGCGCCGAGCGCGGCGTTCCCGACCGACCGATCGTCGTCGTGGCGCCCCAGGACATCACCGAGCTCCCGCGTGGCGAGGTGCGGCGCGCACTCGATCGGGTGATGCTCGGCGCGTACCCGGACGAGGGGCTCGACGCGTTGCTCGCGAGCGGCGTGCTCGATGCGCTGCTCCCCGAGGTGAAGGCCATGGTCGGCTTCGGTGACGGCGAGTGGCGTCACAAGGACGTCTGGAAGCACACCAAGCAAGTGGTCGCGCAGAGCGTCGCGCGCATCGAGGTGCGCTACGCGGCGCTGTTCCACGACATCGGCAAGGTCAAGACGCGGACGATCAGCCCGGACGGCGAGGTCCACTTCTTCGGGCACGCCGAGGTCGGCGCGCGCATGTTCGATCGGCTCGAGCGGCGGGAGCGGCTCTTCGGCAGGGACGAGTCGCTGCGTCAAGAGATCCGATTCCTCGTGCTCCACCATCTGCGCGCGAGTCAGTACGACGGCAAATGGACGGACAGCGCCGTGCGCCGCTTCGCGCGGGAGATCGGGCCGTACCTCGAGGACCTGCTCTGCCTGTCTCGCGCCGACATCACGACGAAGCGCCCCGAGAAGAAGCGCCGCGGCATCGCCATGATCGACGAGCTCGCTGCGCGCATCACGACGCTGGCCGCCGAGGACGCGAAGCAGCCGCCGTTGCCGACCGGCGTGGGCAACGAGCTCATGGCGGCCTTCGGCCTGCCTCCGTCGCGCCGCATCGGCGAGATCAAGCGTGCGCTCGAGGCGGCGATCGAGGCGGGCGAGATCGCGCCGCACCTCGAGCCCGGGGCCTACGTCGAGTACGTGGCCCAGCACAAAGAGCGCTTCGGTCTCGGCTGAGCCGGCCCGAGTCCGCGGGAGCGCCGCTCGACGCCTCGACCGGAGCGAGCCGGCCGAGGCTCGCGTGTGCCCGCTCCTTCGAGGGCGCGCGCCCGGGGGCGGCTGCTTCACCGCCTCGTCCCAGCGCGCGTTCGCGCCTGGCCGGCGTGATCGCCGGGCAGGCGCGGCAGCTCCGTCCCACTCAGCGCAAGCCCAGGGCGCTTTGCGCGAGCGTTCCGAGCCCGGACTCGGGGTGGGGCGGGATCAGGAGGCGTTCTTCTTGCTGGCGTTCCGCACGGCGGCGAGCATGCGCCGGTAGAGGTACGCGCGCGCGGCCGTTTTGCCCTGATTGGCGGCCGTGCAGCTGTGCCCGGTCGTGTACATGGCCGCGGTCGCCCAATCCCAGGGCACACCGCGCGCTCGCCGCGCGCACACCGCGCGGGCGTTGATGATCATCCGCATTCCGGTGCGGAAGCACTCGAGCAACGCCTCCCGCTCGTGGCCCATCAGCGCCTCGAGCGGTCCCTCGGTGAAGCGGTGATAAACCTTCGGGTGTATCTGCAGGAGGCACGCCTCTTTGCCGGGCCCTCGGCCGCGCCCGCCATCATCGCTCGGCTTCTTGGCGTAGCCCCGTCCGACCTGGACGTCCTCGCGCAGGCCGCTCTCGATGATCGCGAACGCCGCGCCCATCGTGGCGAGCTCGTCGCGCTTCCAGCGCGGTCCGGTCTTCACGCTCACCCCCGTGTAGGGAGTGCAGTTTTCGACGGGCCGCCCGGAATCGTCGACACACAGGAGCTCATTGGCTGCAGTGACAGCGGCATCCACGATGCGCGCATACCGCTGCTCCGCCGTGGCTCGTGATTCCCGGCGCACCCAAGTGCCGTAGAAGCTGGACCAGCGCGCGTTGGGGCAGTCGGCCTGTTGCACGCACTCGGTCGCGATTTCCACGGAGAAGGCGCTGCCGCCGGGAGAGGTTTGAGTGAGAAGGACTGTCAGTAGTGTAGAGGTGAGCGACACTCGACCTCCATGAGGTTAGGGGGGCGGGATCTGCCATGATGAGTGTCACGAGGAAACTGCCTTGCGAAACCGGTCCCACAAGTGGTCGCGATTGTTGCGAATTTTCGATTGGCACATGACGTGCTTACCGCGTTGACGCCGGTGCAGAGTCCGCTCCGCGGGTTCTCGCGTTCGCGTCTGCGCAGTGGAAAGATTCAGTTTCCGTGCACGATCGCACGGCGCACGGGCGCGAGCTCGGCGTCATCGTCGAGCACGATCCGTCCCGCTTCATCGCGCATCACGCCGAGCCGCGCGAACAGCGCGCTCAGATCGGGTGGGCTCGTTTTGCGTGCGAAACGCGCTGCGAGCGGGCGCAGCACGGGGCGCGGGAACGCCTGATCCGAGAGCGCGAGCGCGCGATCGAGCGGCACGACTTCGGAGGCGTGGGCGCCGCTCGCGTGCAGCCGGCGAATGCCGTCTTCGAGGCCGATTTTTCCGCCCGAATCCGTTCGGATCTCGAGATCCGCGAGCAAACAGAGCGCGGCGCCGCCCCAATACGCGCCGTTTCCCGAGCGCGCCCGGACGAGGCCGCGCTGCGCGAGCGCCTCGAGGCCGGGCGGCATCTCGCGAGCGAACTCCTCCCAGAGGGCTTGCTCGTCGAGCAGGCCCGCGCGCACGCGCAGGATCGGTCCGAAGTAGACGGCGAGCCCCTCGTCGAACCACCGCCCTTCGCCACGGAACGACGGAACGCCCAGGTGAAAGAGCTCATGGATCAGGATCCAGTCCGCCGCGAAGCTTTCGGCGCCGCTCTCCGCGCCGACGTGGACGACGATTCCTGGGGCGCTCTCCGGCAAGAGCACGCCGTCGAGCGTGCCGGCGCGCGCCGGCACCGGGACGACGAACACCGTGGCGCGCGCGACGGGGAAGCGACCATAAAAGTCGACGACGGCGCGCGCGCTCGCGAGTCCCCAGCTGCGTACGAGCCCGCGGTCCGGCGCCGGGCCGTCCAGGAGCACGAGCTCGAGGCGGGCCTCGTCCGGGAGCTCGAGAGGAATCGTCGTGAAGCGCCCGAACGCCGCATACGACGCCACGGGGATCTCGTGTGCGGCGAGGCGATAGTGACCCCCGCGCCGCTCGAGCGCCGTCGCGAACGGGAGCGAGCTCGTGGCCTCGACGATCACCGCCGTCTCGACCTCGAGCGGCAGCGGGTGCAGGAGGAAGCTCGAGGCCGGCGCGAGCACGGAGCTTCCCGCGCGGAGCCCGAGCTCCGGGTGCTCGCCGAAAGCGCGCTCGAGCTCGACGCGGTAGCGCACGATGAGCAGCGGGCGCGGGGGCTCGACGACGAAGCGCGTCCCGCGCCGTTCGAGCGGCGCGCTCGTGGAGAGCACGGTCACCGCGTCGCCGAGCTCGGGGCGCGACAGCGCGAGGCCCGTGACCCGCGGACCGCGGCAGCGCGCGGTGACGTCGAGGACGAGCTCGCGCTCCGCCCGCGGCTCGATCGCGTAGCGGCACTCCGACACCGCCGCGCCGGGCAGCGTCGGAGCGCGGTCCACGCAGCCGCCGCAAAGGAGCAGGGCCGCCGCGAGGCGAGTACAGCGCTTCAGCCTGGCTGTCCGGGTGAACGAGGGGACGATAGGCCGAGTCGCGCCATCCATCGGTACACCTGGGCCCGCGTCGTGTTGAGACGGCGAGCGACCTCCGACACGTTTCCGGAGCACTCGGTGAGCAGCGCGCGCAAGAGCTCCCGATCCCGGAGCGGATCCCGCGCCGCCGCGGGGCGGGTGCTCTCGGATGGCACGGGCGCCTGCGCGCGCTCGGCTGGGAAACCTGCGAGGCGCGGGTGGAGCGCGCGCAGGTCCGGCATGCCGAGCTGGGCGTCGTTCGGTGTCTGCGCCGCCCAGTGCACGATCAGGTTCTCGAGCTCGCGCACGTTGTACGGCCAGGTCCAGAGCACCAGTGCTTCCGCGGCATCGGCGGCGAGCAGGAGCCTGCGACCGGCGCGCGCCGCGAAATGCACGGCGAGCTCGAGCACCTCCTCGCGGCGCTCGCGGAGCGGGGGGAGCTCGACGGTCACCTGTGCGAGCCGCGCGTGGAGGTCCGCGCGAAAGCGTCCCGCGGCTACGGCCTGCTCGAGGCGCACGTTCGTGGCCGCGAGGACGCGCACGTCGACCGGATGCTCCTCGTCGGCGCCCACGGGACGCACCGCGCGTTGCTGCAGCGCTCGCAGCAGCAACGGCTGCAGGTGCAGCGGCAGCTCGCCGATCTCGTCGAGCAAGAGGGTGCCGCGCTCGGCAGCCTGGAACACGCCGCGCCGGGCCGCCGTGGCGCCCGAAAACGCACCCCGCGTGTGCCCGAAGAGCTCCGAAGCGGCGAGGTCCGGCGGCAGCGCGCCGCAGTTGACCGCCACGAAGGGGCCGGGCCGCCCGCTCAAGTTGTGGATGTGGCGCGCGATCACCTCCTTGCCGACCCCCGTCTCTCCCTGGATGAGCACGGTGGCGGGCGAGCACGCGGTCCGCTCCGCCGTGGCGCGCGCGGCGGCGATGCGCGACCCTTCGACGACGACGAGCACGCTCTCGCCGATGCGCACGACGTCGCCATGCGCGAGCGGCGCGCTGGTCGTGCGCACACCGTTGACGCGCACGCCGTTGCGGCTGTTCAGATCGGTGATGACGTGACGGGCGCTCGCCGCGTCCCAGCTCACGCGCGCATGCAGGCGCGAGACGCGCGCGTCCGCGATCGACCAGCCGTGGGGCGAGGCTTCGCGTCCGATCACGAGCTCGCCGTGCACGGGCAAGACGCGATCCCGGTTCGCGCCGGGATCGGGCGTGTTCACGAGCCGGAGCACGACCGGCTGGGGTCCCTCGCGCGAGGTCGGCAGCTCGCTCTCTTCTTCGGTCGTCCGCTGCTCGTACGTCTGTGCGAAGACGGTGGGGACGGGCACGGTTCCCTGTTGCCGTGCGCCATCGAGCGAGCGCGCGAGCAGCGCCGCGCGCATCTCGTTCGCCGACTGGAAGCGGGCATCGGGATCGAGCATCAGCGCGCGATCGACGACGGCGACGAAATCGGCGGGCAGCTCGGGGGCCACCGTGGCGAGGGAGCGGGCCGGCTCGCGATAGGTCTTCAACCGTTGCTCCTCGGGGGTCCCCTCGTGCACCGGGTGTCCCGAGGCGAGCCGGAACAACGTCGCGCCGACCGACCAGATGTCCGCGCGCGCATCGACGCGTGAGGAGCGCCGCGCCGCCTGCTCGGGAGCCATGTAGCCCGGCGTCCCGATCACGGCGTTGTCGCCGGTGAGCGACGCGGCCGCCGCCAGCGCTCGGCACACCCCGAAGTCGAGCACGCGGAGCTCGAACGACTCGGTGAGGAACAAGTTCTGCGGCTTCACGTCGCGATGAACGAAGCCCGCGTGGTGCGCGTGCCCGAGCGCCTCGAGCAGGCGCGCGCCGAGCTCGATCAACTCCGCGATCGGCAGCCGCCCTCCGAGTCGGAGCCGGTGCGTCTCGAGGTCCCAGCCGGCGAGCCACTCCGTCACGAACCAGGGGAGGCCGCGCTCCTCGATGCCGTGATCGAGCACGCGCGGGATCGCCGGATGCGCGAGGCCTTGGAGCACCGTGATTTCGCGCGCGAAGCGCTCGCCCGCGAGTCGATGCAGGATGGGGCTCGCGTGCAGGAGCTTGAGCGCGCCGACCGCCCCTTCGACGGTCCTCGCCCGATAGACGGACGCACCCGCGCCGAGGTGGATGAGGCGCTCGAGCCGCCAGGCGCCGAGGAGCGTGCCGGGACCGGGCAACACGTCGTGAGGCTCGGGCATCGATCTCGCCTGAATAGTGCCGAGCAGGCTCCGGAGGCGCAACGAAGAGCGCCCCGCGGTCAGCTTACTTTGGGCTCCTCCACGGACCTCGCGGCGACCGGGATGGCGAAGCCACGCGCGAACGCCTTGGACGCGTGCGGCAGGACGAGCCCTGGAAGGCCGGCCTTCGGCGCGAGCTGGCCGACCAAACCGAACAGGAGCGCCAGCGTGCGCTCGACGTAGAAGTACCCGTCCGGGTACTCGACGCTCCGCATGATCTCGCGCAGCCGGCCGCGAATCTGACTCATGCCCGAGAGCTTCTCGACCACGTCGCGATCCAGCTTCGAAAAGTCGTCGATCTTCACGGACGCGAGCGCCTTCAAGTACTCGCGGCCGACGCGCTTGAGGAGCTCCCTGTCCCCGCCGGGCGCGACGAACCCCATGCGCTCGAGCCCGGCCAGGATCTGATCGTCGTTTCGGGTCATCGCGCCGAGGACGACGATGCGCATGCCGTCGGCGAGCGCCGGAGTCACTTCCTCGACTGCGCCGTAGTCGAGGATGACCAGCGTCGGCCCTGGGCGCACCAGGAAATTGCCGGGATGCGGGTCGGCGTGGAAGATGCCGTGCCCGAACAGCATCACGAAATAGACGTCGACGAGGAGCCGTCCCACGGCCTCCGGCACGACGCCCGCCCGTTTCTGCGCCGCGATGTCCGTGATCTTGATGCCCTCCTCGAAGCTCATGGTGAGCACGCCGCCCCCCGTGAGCTCGTGCACCACTTTCGGCACGACCACGTCCGAGCGCCCCGAGAACATCGCGCGCACGCGTTCCATGTTCTCCCGCTCGTGGGCATAGTCCGTCTCTCGCGCGAGCATGGCCTCGAGCTGATCGAGGTTTCGCTCGACGCGCGACACGGGCAAGAGCCAGCGAACCACGGGCAGGAGCGAGCGCAGCACGCGCAGGTCACGGCGAATCAACGTCTCGACGCCGGGATAGAGCACCTTGACCGCGAGGGGGCGTCCGTCGCGGGCGGTCGCGCGATGCACCTGTGCGAGCGAGGCCGCGGCGATCGGCTCGCGCTCGAACGTGCCGAACCGCTCCAGCACCGCGTCCCCGAACGCCTCGCGGAGGCGCCCCTCGATCTCGGGGAACGGTCGCGGCGGGACCTTGTCTTGCAGCTTCTCGAGCTCCTCGGCGTACGCGCTCGGCAAGAAGGTGCCGACGACGCTCAGCACCTGCCCCATCTTGATGAACACGCCCCGCAAGCTCGAAAATCCGTGAGCCAGGCGCCGCGCGTTCCTTCGGTGTGCTCGCGCGAAGCGACGCGCGGCGACGTCTGCCGGCAGCACGCGCGCGAGCAACCACTCGAACCCATAGGACGCGAAGACCGTCCAGAAGAGCAGGAGCGCGCGCAGCGAGCGAAGCACCGGGCGAAGGGTAAGCCACTTTCGCGGTGGATTCCCGAGCCTGACGTCGCGGAGATCGTTCCGCGGCGCGGCATCGTGCCGGCCGCGCGACCGGTGCGCTGCTTAAGTTTGCGGCGGCTTCCTCCGTAGTGTTAGCGAGAGTTACTGTTGGACTCCGGCGGCCGCGGCAAGAAGATCCTCCTCGCAGACGACGAGCCGATCGCGCGCACCATGTTTCAGCACTGGCTTACCGGCTGGGGCTACGACGTGGTGGCCGTGAAGGACGGCGAGGCGGCGCTCGAAGCGCTCGAAGCGGATCGAGAGATCCGCCTCGCGGTCGTGGACTGGATCATGCCCAAGCTCGACGGCGTGGAGGTCTGCCGGCGTATCCGCGCCGGCCCGAACGAGCCCTACATCTACATCGTGCTCCTCACGGCGCGCGACAACAAGACCGACATCGTCGAGGGGCTCGACGCCGGCGCCGACGACTACCTCGTCAAGCCGTGTAACCCGCTGGAGCTCAAGGTGCGGCTCCGGGCCGGCGGCCGTGTCGTCGACCTGCAGGAGCAGCTCGTCGCCGCGCGGGAGACGCTCCGCTACGAGGCGATGCACGACTCACTCACCGGGCTGCTCAATCGGCGCGCCGTGCTCGAGCAGCTGGAGCGGGAGATGACTCGGTCGATTCGGCACGCGTCGCCGCTCGCGGTCCTGGTGGGGGACCTCGATCACTTCAAGATCGTGAACGACACGCACGGCCACGCCGCGGGCGACGCCGTGTTGCGCGAGGTCGCGCGCCGCATGAAAGAGTGTGTGCGGGCCTACGACTCGCTCGGGCGCCTGGGTGGCGAAGAGTTCTTGTGCGTGCTGCCGGACTGCACGACCTCCATGGGGCTGAGCGTGGCTCAGCGGATCGCGAGCGCGCTCGAGAAAGCCCCGATCGTGACACCGTCGGGCCCCGTGCCCGTCACGATCAGCATCGGTGTCGCCTCGACGGAGCAGGGCGGGCCGGAGGCGGCCGACCTGCTCGTCCGTGCCGCGGACGCGGCGCTCTATCGGGCGAAGGCGGCGGGGAGGGCGCGCGCGGCGCTGGCGATTCCAGCGGATTTCACCCGGCGGAGCGGCGAGCTGGCGGCGCTGACGGCGGCACCGCGCAGCGGGTGATCCCGCCTTCGCAGGGGGCTGGGCGGCGGCCGGGCCGGTGAATCTGCCCTATGGTCCCCCGGGCCAGGATTTGTTAACGGGGGCTCGTGAGCACCCAGACGAAGCTATTCATCGAGGATCTCGAGACTTCCGGCAAGCGCGTGATCGTGCGCGTCGACTTCAACGTTCCAATCAAGGACGGTGTCGTCGAGAGCGACAAGCGGCTCCGCGAGTCCCTTCCGACCATCAAGTACCTGCGCGAAAAGGGCGCCAAGGTCATCCTGATGTCGCACCTCGGGCGGCCCGACGGCAAGCGCGTCCCCGAGATGAGCCTCGCGCCGGTGGCGAAGGCGCTCGGCGACCTGCTCGGTGCGAAGGTGAGCTTCGCCAGCGATTGCATCGGAGATCCGGCGAAGAGCGCCGTCGCCGCCCTGGGGGCGGGCGACGTGCTCTTGCTCGAAAACCTCCGCTTCCACCCCGAAGAGGAAGCGAACGACGCGGGCTTCGCCAAGCAGCTCGCCGAGCTCGCGGACGTCTACGTGAACGACGCGTTCGGCAGCGCCCATCGCGCCCACGCGTCGACGGAGGGCATCACGCGGTTCGTGCCGCAGGCGGCCGCCGGCTACCTGATGAAGAAGGAGCTCGACTACCTCGGGCAGGCGCTCGGCAACCCGGCGCGTCCGTTCGTCGCCATCATCGGCGGCTCGAAGATCTCGACGAAGATCGACGTGATCCAGCACCTCTTGCCGCGCGTGGACAAGCTCCTCCTCGGCGGCGGCATGACGTACACCTTCCTCAAGGCGGAGGGGGTCGAGGTCGGCAAGTCGATCGTCGAGAACGACAAGATCGAGTTCGCGAAGCGCCTGCTCGCCGAGTCGCGCGGCAAGCTCGTCCTGCCGCACGACTTCGTGATCACCGACAAGCTCGACTTCAAGGCGCGCTCGGTCGGGGCGCTGAAGACCGTCCCCCGCGACGGCATCTCGCCGGATTGGGAAGCCGTGGACATCGGTCCGGAATCGGTGAAGGCGTTCGAGCAGGTGCTGCTCGGCGCGAAGACGATCCTCTGGAACGGACCGGTGGGCGTGTTCGAGATCGACGCGACCGCCAAGGGGACGATCTCCATCGCGGAGATCCTCGCGCGCGCGACGGAGCAAGGCGCGACCACCATCATCGGCGGTGGTGACTCGGCGTCCGCGGTGAAGAAGGCGGGCGTGTCGAGCAAGGTCTCCCACGTCTCGACCGGTGGCGGCGCCTCGCTCGAGTACCTCGAAGGCAAGGTGCTGCCGGGCGTGAACGCGCTGACGAATCGCTGAACGGGGGCGGGCCCGTCCGTCGCTCGGACGGGCCTCGGCTCCGCTCGGGAGTCGGAGGGGATGGCGCGCTCCTCGCGTGCTACTGGAGGAACGCGCCCTGGTCGCGTCGGGCGCGCGCTCGCTCGACGAGCGCCTCGAGCTCTTTCAGGTCGAGGGGTTTGACGAGGTGCATGTCGAATCCGGCGGCTTTGGCGCGCGCGCGATCCGACGGCTGCCCGTAGCCGGTCAGCGCAACGAGCAGGAGCGAGCCCGACGGCAGACGCGCGCGGAACTTCTCGGCGAGCTCGAAGCCATCCATGACGGGGAGGCCGATATCGAGCAACGCGAGCTCGGGCTCGAACTCGTCGAGCAGCGTGAGCGCCGACGGGCCGTCGTAGGCGATGGCCACGCGGTGGCCGCTCGACCGGAGCACCTCCGCGAGCATGTCGGCGGCGTCCACGTTGTCGTCGACGACGAGGATCGAGACGGCATCTTTGGGTCCGGGGGACGCCGTCGGACGGCTCTTGGATTCCCGCGGCGCCTCGAGCGCGCTCTCGATGAGCGGCAACTCGATGGTGAAGGTGCTGCCGTGCCCGGGGCCGTCGCTCTCTGCCGAAACGGTGCCGCCGTGCATCTCGACGAGCCGGCGCACGAGGGTGAGCCCGAGCCCGAGGCCGCCCCGCGAGCGATCGAGCGACTGCGGACCCTGCACGAACAAGTCGAACAACCGCGGCAAGAGCCCCGGCGGAATGCCCACGCCGTTGTCCTTCACCGCGAGGCGAACGCTGCCCGCGTCCCGCGTGGCAAAGACCTCGATGAGGCCCTGCTCCGGCGTGTACTTGGCCGCGTTCGTGAGCAGGTTCATGACCACCTGGGCGAGGCGATGCGGGTCCGCGAGCACGACGAGGCCCTGCGGGACGTCGATGGTCACTCGGTGCCGGCGCGTCTCGAACATCGGGCTCGCGTGCTCGAGAGCCTCGCGGACCACCGCACAGAGGTCGATCCGCTTGGGCGAGAGCTCGACCTTGCCGCGCGTGATGCGCGACACGTCGAGCAGGTCGTCCACGAGACGAATCATGTGTTGCACCTGACGCTCGAGCACCAGCCGTTCGCGTTCGGCCACGCTGTTCGCGCGCAGCCGCATGAGCTCGAGCGCCGTCAGCATCGGGGCGAGGGGGTTTCTGAGCTCGTGGCCGAGCATGGCGAGGAAGTCGTCTTTGGCGCGGTTCGCTTCTTCCGCGCGGACGCACTCCTGGTGGAGCAGCTCGCGCGCGAGCGCGCGATCGAGCGCGAGGCCGAGCTGGCGTGCGAAGTCCTCGATCAAGGCGCGATCGGTCGCGGCGAGCGGGCGCGCGTCGGCGAACGCGAACGCCACCGCGCCGGTACATCCCGCGCCGAGCGTGAGCGGCAGAGCGACCACTCCGGGCATCGTGCGCGGCCAGAGCGCCGTGTCCGCTCGGTGCACCGTCTCGAGTCCGAGCTCGAGCTCCCTTCGTTCCTCGCCGCCGCCGTTCGAAGGCCACTCCGGCGCCAGCACCTCGAGCTCTCGACCCGGGCTCGCGATCGCGAGGCGCGCGTCCGAGGCGCCGAGCGCCTCGACCATCACGGATTCGGTCACGCGCCGGACGTCCCGGAGCGTCGAGGCCACGGAGAGGGCGGAGCTCACCCGCTGCAGGCTGGCGAGGTGCCGGCTCGCCGCCGTATCCTCGCCGAACCCCGCTGTTTCGCCGGCGGGAGGCCGGCTGCTCTCGCTGCCCTTCTCCGGGTTGTTCCGGAGCATGCCGTCGAGCACGCGCGTTCGCTGCTCGAGGTGAGCGCGCAAGCGCCCCGGGTCGGAGCCCGCGACCGTGGTGTCGAGGTCGCTCGTGTGCACGTCGTCGTGCGCAGCGCACACGCGAGAAAACGGCGCGCAGGTGCTCGCGTCCGAGAAGTTGTCGAGTTGGTAGATGCAGAGGACGCCGAACCCGGACTCGGCATGGAGCTCGCCCCACCACTTCTCGAGGAGCAGGGCTTCCTCGTAGCGGCCCTGACTGCACAGGATGTCGACGCCCTCGCCGCAGGCGCGGATCTCCGACGCGCCGAGCTTGCCGCGCAGCAGAGAGAGCGAAAGGGCGTCGAAACGCTCGCGATCGAGCACGCCGTTCTCTTCCAGCGCGGCGAGCGTCGTCGGGGCGTCGAGGAGCACGAGCCGTCCGCTCGCTTCGGCCTCGCGGGGTCGCGCCCCGAGCGTCTCGAGCGCCTGCACGATCGCGACCGCGTGCGGCGCCGTTGCGACGACGATCGCGGTGCCGTCTCGGTCCAGGGCCGGGGCGAGGTACGCGGCGGCGGCTTCGGCCGGAAATCGTCCGCCTTCGTAGAAGCGGACGTCGTGCGTGTGCGAGCGAGGGTCCTCGGGCACGAGGCTCACGTGGGAAGAACGCGAGCCACCGTGGAGCGGCGTGTCTGCCGCGGCGTGCGCTTCGTGCGCCATGCGCGCGCTCTGCATCTTCATGGTCGAGGGCTCCGGCTCGACGATCGGATCTCGCAGGGGACGAGAGCTCGCTTTCATGGAGCAACTCCGGAGGACGAAGCGTAGTGGCGGCCTGGATCGAGCGCGCCGTCGTCGCCGGCGCTGCCCGCGAGCGCCGAGCGCTCCCGCCA